>JGI24131J36419_10000175_pt1 | contig 21786 bp, 14 predicted proteins | sample BarGraNGADG00211_2_FD_36419 | JGI IMG/M metagenome (IMG submission 36419) | reverse complement strand
ATGATGAGAAGCAGCGCCTGGCGTACCGCCACAGTACTTCACATATAATGGCCCAGGCCGTTAAGAGGCTCTGGCCGCAGACCAAGCTTGCCATAGGTCCGGCCATTGAAGACGGATTCTATTATGACTTTGAGCACGAAGGTACTTTTGTTAAGGAAGACCTTGAAAAAATCGAAGCCGAAATGAAAAAAATCGTGAAGGAACATTTCCCGATAGAGCGTTTCGAACTCCCCCGTGCCGAAGCCAGAAAACTAATGGTTGAGATGAATGAACCTTATAAGGTTGAACTCATTGACGACCTGCCTGAGGAAGCAGTTATTTCATTCTACCGGCAGGGCGAGTTCACTGATCTGTGCGCCGGTCCTCACCTTGAGAACACAGGTGAACTGAAAGCATATAAACTAACGCAGGTTGCCGGAGCCTATTGGAGAGGCAGCGAGAAGAATAAGATGCTGCAGCGTATCTACGGGACAAGTTTTCCTGACAAGGACCAGCTGAAAGCATACCTTGACCGCATTGAAGAAGCTAAGAAGAGGGACCACAATAAACTTGGCCGTGAGCTTGGATACTTTACTACGGTTGATTATATCGGGCAGGGTCTTCCTATCATGCTTCCGAAGGGAGCCAAAGTGCTGCAGACTCTTATGCGTTTTGTAGAGGACGAAGAAGAAAGAAGAGGATATCTTCTGACAAAGACGCCATTCATGGCTAAATCCGACCTTTATAAGATATCAGGGCACTGGTATCACTATCGTGACGGAATGTTCATCCTCGGGGATCCTGCGGCAGTCCTTGAAGAAGGCGGAAAAGTCAACGAATCGGAAATCTATGCACTCAGGCCGATGACATGTCCTTTCCAGTACCAGGCATACCTTGCGGAAAACAGAAGTTACAGGGATCTTCCTTTGCGGTACAATGAGACTTCCACGCTTTTCAGAAATGAAGCATCAGGAGAAATGCACGGACTGATCCGGATAAGGCAGTTCACCCTCTCGGAAGGCCATCTGATGGTTACTCCGGAACAGCTCACCGAAGAATTTAAAAAATGTGTTGACCTGGCAGCCTTCATGCTCGATGCAGTCGGCCTGGACGATGACGTCAGTTATCGTTTCTCCAAATGGGACCCGGACAACAAGGACAAATATGTCGGTTCCGCCGAAGAGTGGGAAGCTGTTCAGGACACTATGCGGGTTATTTTGGACGAACTTGGACTTACATACAAGGAAGCAGTGGGAGAAGCAGCTTTCTATGGCCCGAAGCTTGACATTCAGATTAAGAACGTCTGGGGCAAGGAAGACACACTCATTACGATTCAGATTGACTTTCAGCAGGGAAAACTGTTCGGTATGGAATATACGGACAGGGACGGCACCAAGAAGAATCCGTATGTAATTCACCGTTCCTCCATCGGTTGCTATGAGCGCACACTGGCACTTCTGATCGAAAAGTATGCCGGAGCCCTGCCCCTTTGGATGGCTGCCGAACAAGCAAGGATTCTTCCGATTTCGGATAAGCACGTCGATAAGGCTCATGAGCTCAAAGACTTGCTCAGAAGTCAGGGGCTTCGCGTTGATGTGGATGACCGCGATGAGAAGATCGGCAAAAAAATCAGGCAGGCTCAGATGGAAAAAGTCCAGTATATGCTCGTCCTCGGCGATAAAGAGATTGAGGAAGGAACATTGGCAGTCCGCTCACGCCATGACGGGGAACTCGGCGTCATGCCTGTTGCTGACGTTGCCGCACGCCTTCTCGATGAAGTGAAAAGAAGAGTGAAATATAATTCCTGATACGGTGTCCGGCTGGCAAAAAGGTTGAGTTGCGTAGAATAACAATAACCGTAACGGACAATCATTAAGAAAGAATGTGTGATTTTCGTTGACAGTTCACTCGTTTGCAAGTAAAATTCTAGTGTTCGCCTAAACGGGCGGACATATCGGGGTGTAGCGCAGATGGTAGCGTGCTTGGTTCGGGACCAAGAGGCCGGAAGTTCGAATCTTCTCACTCCGACCAATTAAGCCGTATGGATAGTCGATTAAAGACTTGACCATGCGGCTTTTTGTATATAATCTGAATAATAATGTCAATTAGGATTTTGAACCGCAAAGATAAACCTATAGGAGCCGCATTATGAAATACAACCGCAGTTGGCTGCAAAAAATCGACTATAAGTACGGTCGGTTCGCAATTAAAAACCTTATGAATATTATTGTCATCGGCATGGCCCTGGTATTTGTGGCCGACCTGGTCCTGTCACCGGGAAGGGATACCTCGTTTTCCTCGATGCTTGTTTTTGACCGCAGCGCTGTCTTTGGCGGCCAGATCTGGCGGCTTCTGTCATTTGCTTTTATACCGCCGCCTTCGAGTGTCCTGTTTATTATTCTTTCTCTCTATTTCTACTGGCTTATGGGGTCGGCCATGGAAAGTGAGTGGGGTTCGTTCAAGTTTGATGTTTTCTATTTGTGCGGAGTATTCGGTACTGTTTTGGCAGGAATGTTTACAGGATATGCAACGAACAACTATTTGAACATGTCGCTGTTCCTTGCGTTTGCACTCCTGTTTCCCGAATTCAAGGTTAATCTGTTTTTTGTGCTTCCTGTAAAAGTGAAGTACCTGGCATATCTTGACGCAGCATTTTTGTTGTATCTGCTGATTGTTGCAAGCTGGCAGGGCAAGATAGCACTGCTGGTCGCACTGGTGAATATTGCACTGTTTTTCTGGCAGGATTTTTTCGACGGCACGAAGCGTATCATCCGTAAGATAAAGTGGAAAAGAAGCAGCCGCAGGGCGGGATGGAAATAAGACTCCTGTAAAAAGCCACAGCGCTGTGGTAGTATAAAAGTAATTACAGCATGACGAAATGTCGGTGGGAGAGTGCTTGTGAGTAAGGCTGATGAACTATTTACAGCAAATTGCAGACAGATCCTGGAACATGGATTTTCTTCGGAGAATGAGAAAGTGCGGCCAAAATGGCCGGACGGTACGTTTGCATACACGTATAAGAGTTTTTGTATTGTTAACCGGTACAATTTGAAGGAAGAGTTTCCCATTCTTACACAGAGATATATTAATTTCAATGCGGCAGTGGACGAAGTTTTATGGATCTGGCAGAAGAAGTCCAATAATGTTCACGACCTTAAAAGTCACATTTGGGATGAGTGGGCTGATGAGACAGGATCTATAGGCAAAGCATACGGATATCAGCTTCAAGTAAAAAACAAGTACAGGGAAGGTGAATTCGATCAGGTCGACCGGGTTCTTTTTGACTTAAAGAATAATCCTTACAGCCGTCGAATTCTTACGAATCTATATGTACATCAGGATCTGTCTGAGATGAACCTGTATCCATGCGCGTATTCGATGACTTTTAATGTGACGGGCAATTCACTCAATGCCATATTGAATCAGCGGTCTCAGGATATGCTTGTTGCCAACGGATGGAATGTCTGCCAGTATGCGGTTCTGGTTCATCTGTTCGCCCGGGCGGCCGGACTGGAAGTCGGTGAGTTTGTCCATGTCATTGCAGATGCCCACATATATGACAGGCATATACCCATTGTTAAGGAGCTCATAGAACGCCCTTCGTATCCGGCACCTACCCTTGTCATCGATGAAGATATTAACGATTTTTATTCTTTTTCCACAGCAAATATCCGCCTTGAAAATTATATGTACGGACCCAAAATTACTTCAATACCGGTGGCTATTTGAGTACAACGCCCATAAAGGCCAGGAGGAGGGCATATGAAAGCAATTGCTGCAGTAGACAATAACTGGGGGATCGGATATTTGGGAGAACTTCTTGTGAGCCTTCCTGAAGACCAGAGGGATACTTTCCGTGCACTGACACTTGGAAATACGATCGTATACGGCAGAAAAACACTTGATACTTTTCCCGGCCGAAAGCTTTTGCCTGGCCGGACCAATATCATCCTGAGCAGAAATCCGCTTTTTAAAATGGAAGGGGCTCTTGTTTTCCACTCAAAGCAGGCATTTCTTGACTACAGCCACGGACATGAAAAGGACGAAATATTTTTAATCGGCGGTGCGGAAATGTACAGGCTGTTTCTGAATTACTGTTCGGAGGCAGTCATCTCACGGATCGATGCCGTATTTCGGGCGGATGTACATTTTCCGAATCTGGATAACGAAATAGGCTGGAAGGAAATAAGCAGGTCCGATATTATACATTCCGCCAAAGGGTATGACTTCACAGTACACCACTACCGGAATTTGAATATTGAGTATTGAATCTCCAGACTATTGAGTTGTGCATAGTGTACAAAAAAATATAAAGATATATGTATAAGGTGTCCGGTTTTCGTGTTGCCAGAGTGTAAGGCATATGCTATACTCATTATGACAGAAGAGAACAACAACTGTCATAGAAATGAGCTAAAAGCTTAAAATACATTGTCCGGTCACAGGGTGATACGGGCAAAACCCCTAAGGAGGTATGACTCATGAAAGCATTCAATTTGAACAATGTTGATGTACAAGCCTTTATGAAAGCCTTGGACTCGTGCAAGGGTGATGTCATGCTCATTACTGATGAGGATGACCGCTTCAATCTTAAGAGTAAGCTTAGTCAGATAGCAGGACTTGTGAATCTGATCGAGGGCGGCAAGCTGGTTAACGCCAGAATTTACTGCTCAAATACCGATGATGAATCTATGTTGTTCAGACTCAATCTATTCGGTACACCGGTTGAAATTCCAGGGAAGTAATTCCCTGCAGTTTCCCACTCGGATTGAATTTTGATCCGCTTCAGAAATATATTCTGAAGCGGATTTTTTTGTGTAATATTTGTGCAAGGTTTTTGATTTGATTCCGTATGGATGTCTGAATATGCTATAATTGAATCCTTACCTCATGCCCGGATGAAAGGATGTTTCATGACGTATTACAGATATAATGCACTGGACATTGCAGCATACATAAAATGGACCAGCATTCCTGCTGAAACAGAGCGCACTTATCTGGACCTTTTGTTCCAGATGCGTGAGCATATTTTAGCACGGCCCCTGGCCAAGGACTTTGAATCCTTTGCAATGGCAGTTTTTCGTGAGATGTACCATGTATGGGCAAGAGGTTTTGAAAATGAATTTTCTGATGTGAATCTGATTGCCTCTGAAGGCAGCGTGGCTCTTTTTTGCGATCAGGAATTCCTGGCACTTGAATCCTATATGAAGCTTCTTTCCCTTCATCTGATTCTCACGGAGAACCTTCCCTATGTCCGGATAAATTTTATTGGTCTTCCATTACTTATAGGGATTGAAGGTGAATTCGATAAGTTTGAGAGCAATCTCGCCGAAGCCGCCAAAATGCTGCGGCTGGTGACAAAAGATGACAGGGGTAATTCCTATAATTTGTCACAGGGAATACCCAATGAACCTCTTTGCCTGGGTCTCCGGAGTGATTTTCGTGCCGAACTCTTCGGCGCAGGCGGTTACAGGATAAAACGAAGCAACGACTATCAGGAAAAGATGCGCATACTCCGTGAAAAATCCAGACGGGAGCAGGAAGTGCGTGAAATACTCAAATCCGGAGTCGACAGCAGAAAAGACCGGAAAACATATTTGCAGGGAATACCTGTTGTATTTTCGCCGCCAACCATACAGGAGGAATCCGATCCATTAACAGAACATCTATTCGGAGAGGCCACGATGCCGGCCCTGCCGCTCGATATTACCGAGGAAGCCGTTTCTTCACCGCAAGAGTCCGTCACTTCCGGAAAAGACGTATTGTCTTCCGGTACGAATGAAATAACCAAAAAGAAAAGGTGAAATGAATGCTTAATCCTCCTGCTTCCTTGAAAATGGGCCTGGATATTGGCTCAACGACAGTAAAAATTGTGCTTCTTGACGGTGATAAGGTCATTTATCAACAGTACAGACGACATCATTCAGATATTCGCGGTGAGCTTGTTAAGGCTTTTGAAGACCTGGCAGCTGAGTTTCCCTCGCTTCATGTGCAGCTTGCCATAACCGGCTCCGGCGGGCTTTCTGTTGCTGAATGGCTTGGCCTTGAATTTGTGCAGGAAGTCATAGCTGAAACGGTTGCCATTTCAAGATATAATCCGCAGACCGATATCATTATCGAGCTTGGCGGAGAAGATGCGAAAATCACTTATCTCCACCCCGTTCCTGAACAGAGGATGAACGGGACATGCGCAGGCGGAACAGGCGCTTTTATAGACCAGATGGCGACCCTGCTGCAGACAGATGCGGACGGACTGAATAATCTTGCAAAGAAATATCAAACACTATATACCATTGCATCACGCTGCGGTGTTTTTGCCAAAAGCGATCTTCAGCCCCTGATTAATGAAGGTGCCCCCAAATCAGATCTTGCCGCATCCATCCTGCAGGCGGTTGTCAACCAGACAATTGCCGGCCTTGCCTGCGGCAGACCTATCCGCGGACATGTAGCATTCCTGGGAGGCCCCCTGTTTTTTAATTCAGAACTTCGTGCCGCCTTTGAACGTACCCTCAAAGATCAGGTGGCTTCATTCTGGCTTCCGGAAAATGCACAGCTCTATGTTGCCATCGGAGCGGCACTGGCTGCCTCGAAAGAACCGGTTGCACTTTCCGATATCATCACATCCTTTCAGGATGAAAAAGGATTTACGCCGGATATTACGCGGATTCCTCCGCTTTTTAAAGATGAAGAAGAAAAACGGTCATTCGACGAAAGACATGATAAGGCAACCCTGGAGTTATTTGACCTGGCGATTCAGAAAGGCCCGTGTTTTCTCGGAATTGACGCCGGAAGCACAACGACTAAAGCTGTTCTGATTAATGAGCAGGGCCAGCTGATTTATACATATTACGGCGGCAATAAAGGAAATCCAGTTAAAAGTGCGGTCAGGATTATGACCGAACTTTACCAGCAGCTTCCCTCTGAAGCCTATATTGCAAATTCCTGTGTTACCGGATACGGAGAGAACATCATCAGGGCTGCCCTTGCTGTTGATGAAGGCGAAATTGAAACGATGGCTCATTTTCAGTCGGCAAAATATTTCTGCCCGGATGTTGATTTCATAATCGACATTGGCGGACAGGATATGAAATGCCTGCGTATCCGGAATGGAGTCATTGACTCCATCATGCTGAATGAGGCATGTTCTTCGGGCTGCGGCTCATTCATTCAAACATTTGCCGAAAACCTTAAAATGGATGCGCACTCATTTTCCATGGAGGCACTTTCAGCCAAAAATCCGGTTGATCTGGGGACCCGCTGTACGGTATTTATGAATTCCAGGGTAAAACAGGCACAAAAGGAGGGGGCATCGGTCGGTGATATTTCCGCCGGTCTCTCTTATTCGGTTGTGAGGAATGCCCTTTACAAGGTTATCAAGATCCGTGACACGTCTCAGCTCGGCAAAAAAATCGTCGTGCAGGGCGGTACGTTTTTAAATGATGCCATTCTGCGCTGCTTTGAGCTTGTATCAGGTCGTGAGGTAATCCGTCCCAACGTTGCTGGACTGATGGGTGCATTTGGAGCCGCCCTTATTGCCAGGAAGCGCTGTGCGGATACGGCCGCGAAGTCAACGATCCTTGGTGCTGATGAACTTACTGTTTTTACAATGGATACTGAAATGTCGACTTGCCCTCACTGCGGGAATCACTGCAAGCTTACCATCTCGAGTTTCTCAAACGGCGGACGATTTGTTTCGGGCAACCGCTGCGAAAAAGGAGAAGGAAATATAGTCCATAAAGAGGTGCTTCCCAATCTATTCCTGTATAAATACAACCGGACTTTCCGGTATAAAGCTCTGCCTGCAGATCTGGCGGTACGCGGTAAAATAGGCATCCCGCGTGTACTGAATATGTATGAGAATTACCCGTTCTGGTTTACCGTACTGACAAAGCTGGGTTTCCAGGTCGTTCTGTCAGCCAGATCGGACCATAAGCTCTTTGAAAAAGGTATGGATTCCATACCTTCGGAGAGTGTGTGCTATCCCGCCAAACTCGTTCACGGTCATATTGAGGATCTTATCGATAAAGGTGTTTCGACGATTTTCTATCCGGATATCCCCTATGAGCGCAATGAGAATAAGGATGCAAACAATCACTTCAACTGCCCTATTGTTGCATCCTATCCTGAAGTAATCAGAAATAATCTTGAGAATCTTTCGGAGAAAAACATTCGATTTTTGAATCCTTTTCTTCCGCTTGATAATCCGCACAAGCTTGCTGAACGTCTAAGTGAAGTATTTTCAGATGAGAAAGTGACGAAAGAGGAAGCCCTTGCTGCGATAGCTGCCGGGGATGCGGAATATGATGCCTTCAAAAACGAAATCCGTGTCAAAGGGCAGGAAGTCCTTGATGAACTCAAGAGGACCGGACGTAAAGGGGTGGTCCTGGCAGGCCGCCCATACCACTGTGACCCGGAAATCCATCATGGAATTCCTGAAATGATCAATGGGTTAGGACTTGCCGTACTGACAGAAGACAGTGTAGCCGTTCCAGGACGCCTGATGAGACCGATCCGCGTCGTCGACCAGTGGATGTACCATACACGCCTTTACGAAGCTGCAGCCTTTGTTGCGGATCAGGAGAACCTTGAACTTGTACAGTTGAATTCTTTCGGATGCGGGCTTGATGCGGTTACTTCGGATCAGGTTCAGGAGATTCTGGAAGCAAAAGGCAAGCTGTATACACTTTTAAAAATTGATGAGGTCAGCAATCTGGGTTCTGCGCGTATTCGTATCCGCTCACTTAAGGTTGCCATGGATGAACGTGAGGGAAGGACAAAAGCCAACCTGCCGGCACACGCAAGTTATACGCTGAGCCGAATTCCTTTTACTAAAGAACATAAGGCGAAACACACACTTCTTGCCCCGCAGATGGCCCCGATACAATTTGAATTTGTCGAAGCTGTCTTCAGGAATTATAATTTCAGGATGAAGCTTCTTAAAGAAGCTACGGCGGAAGACATTGAGTGCGGCCTTCGTTTTGTCAACAATGATGCGTGTTATCCGACCATTATCGTCGTCGGGCAGATGGTAAACGCATTCCTTACCGGCGGGGCTGATCCGGACAACACTTCGGTTATCATCACGCAGACCGGCGGAGGATGCCGCGCAACAAACTACGTTGCATTCCTCAGAAAGGCGATGAAAGAAGCAGGCTTTCCGCAGGTTCCCGTCATCGCACTGTCCGTACAGGGACTTGAAGGCAATCCCGGCATGAATTTTACGATTCCTATGATTCACCATGCACTTCAGGCTATTTGCTACGGAGATATGCTCTCAACGCTTCTTCTTCGGGTACGTCCTTACGAAGTCACGCCGGGAGCTGCAAATGCCTTGTATCAATACTGGAGCAAACACGGCATCAATTATTTCAACAGAAGCGCCAAGTTCTCGGAACTTTCCTCGGGTTACAATATGGATAAAGCTTCAAGATATATTCGCGGCGAGGAAGAAAAGGAAGCGAGTCTTGTTAAAAATGCCCTGGCAGATCAGGACCTTGACGCAAAGATCGGCCGCGCAGTGAGGTCTTTCCGTCATCTGGTCGACCAGACAATTGCATCTTTTGACAAATTCCCGATGCAGGACATAGAACGTAAACCGCGTATCGGAATGGTCGGTGAAATATTAGTTAAATTCCAGCCGGATGCCAACAACCACGCCGTTGACGTGATCGAGAAGGAAGGCTGCGAAGCAGTTGTTCCGGGACTTCTGGACTTCTTTTTATACTGTTTCTATAATCCGGGCTGGCGGCATGAAAACCTTGGAACCAGCGCCATGTCATCCTGGTTCTCAAGCCGGGGGATTGATGTACTAGAAGGATATAGAAGGCATATTGTCAGGAAAATGAAAGCAACCGGGAAATTCCAGCTTCCCATGCACATCCGACATATGGCGGATAAGGCGGAATCGGTCCTGTCATGCGGTAATGCCTGCGGTGAGGGATGGTTTTTGACAGCAGAAATGATGGAACTGATAGAAAGCGGCGTACCGAATATAATCTGCGCACAGCCTTTTGCATGCCTTCCGAACCATGTTACCGGAAAAGGCATGATAAAGGAACTTCGCCGGCAGTTTCCCCACTCCAACATTGTTCCCATAGATTATGATCCGGGTGCAAGCGAGGCCAACCAGCTTAACCGCATTAAGCTGATGGTCAGTACGGCACATCTGCAGCATGAAACAGTTCAGCGGCACCATGCAGCTGAGAAAGCCGACAAATAAGGACGGAGGTGCGTGAACGTGTCTGTTTTGCCAGAAGGTAAAAAGAAACTGCTCCTTGTTGATGGAAATAGTATTATCAACCGTTCGTTCTTTGCACTTGCAGGGAGGGGAAATCTAACAGCACCCGACGGGACGCCAACCGGTGCACTGAACACATATCTTAATACAATGTACAAATTCATTGAAGAAATCAAACCGACACACCTCTGTACACTTTTTGATGTGAGGGAAAAGACATTCCGCCATAATATGTACGACGGCTATAAATCGAAACGCAAAGGTATGCCGGACGAACTGGCCGTGCAGATGCCGCTTCTTAAGGAAGCGCTTGATGCAATGCGCCTTGTCAGGTATGAGCTTCCAGGCTATGAGGCCGACGACTTGATCGGTACTCTTGCCAGGCAGGCTGAAAGCGCCGGATTTTCGGTCTATATCCTTAGCGGCGATAAAGACGATTTCCAGCTGATTGATAACAATACAGTTGTTCTTATGCCCGTTAACAAAATGGGAAAGACATCAACGGAGGTCTATGACCTTGATGCACTGATGGCCCGTTACCAACTGACTCCCGATGAATTTATTACACTCAAATCGATAATGGGTGATCCAAGTGATAATATTCCCGGTGTCCGCGGTATCGGAGAGAAGGGTGCCATTGAGCTTGTCAAAAAGTACACGACACTGGATTCCATATATGAACATGCAGGGGAACTTCCGGCAGGCATGCAGAAGAAATTATCCGAAAATAGAGAAATGGCCTATATGTCGTATGATCTTTCCAAAATTGACTGCAATGTTCCCCTTTCACTATCCGTTGAGGATCTGCGCTTCGGCGATCCGGACAGCGTGAGACTTGCGGCGCTCTTTTACCGTCTTGGCTTTCGCAGCCAGATTAAGAAGTGGAACCTGGATGACGTGACTGTTGATGAGCCCGTTTCCTTACCGGATAATAATGACCGCCAGGGTACAGGTATTCTGTTTTCGGGACAGGAAATACCGGAAATATTGCCCGGGATTATTATTGACGCCCCAATGGAAAAATTTGCCGAGGCATTCCATTATGAAAAGATCAAAGAGAAAGAACATTTCTGTGTGTCGATCGACATGCCGCTGCCGCAAAGCCTGTCATCTTCTGAGAAGGAGTCACAACTGGTCATATGTTTTGCGCCGGATCAGATTTATGCTTTTTCCCGCGGCTTGTGCAGTGCGGTTTTAGAATGTTTGCAGGCTGAGGGAATCGGCGGGAAGACAGAAGAACTTATGCCGGTCGGACACAGCATCAAATCCCGTTTCCGCGGACTACCTGCCGTGCTTCCGTTTCAGTCCTGCTTTGATGTGGAAATTGCCGGTTATATTCTGAATCAGATCGAAGGCGCATCTCCGTCATTTGAGATGCTTTATGAGCATGCAGTCAAAGAATCCTATCCCCGGTTTGCAGCGTATTCAGGTCCGGTCGGCTCCGTGCTGCTGTCAAACGAAAATCCGATGGAACTGCTGCTTGCCCAAAATGAATCGGCTGATTCCGGTTCATCCGATGTCATTCCGAACAATACATATACCCCCGAAAGGAATCTGCGCAGCAGGCAAATATTGGAAGAATCAGCCTGGCGTGCGCTTCTGTGCCGCAAAATCTCCGTTTTTCAAAAGAAAGCGATAGCAGAAATATCCCTGGAAAAACTTGTTTACGAGATTGAAATGCCGCTTGTTCTCCGACTCGATCAAATGGAGCGCGAAGGTGTCCTTGTTGACCGTGCAACGCTTGCGGATATTCATGCTGCCTTTGAATCCGAATTGAACCGCCTTTCAGCAGCAATCTATGAGAAGGTAGGTATGACTTTCAACATACTTTCCCCTAAACAGATAGGACAGGTCCTTTTTGAAAAGCTGCAGCTTCCTTCGGGCAGAAAAAACAGCAGCGGTACCTATTCGACGGATTCCGATGAATTGACCCGCCTTATTGATGAACACCCGGTTGTCAGGGATATAATCGATTACCGTCAGATTTCAAAGCTTGATTCAACGTTTGTCCTTGGCCTGCAGAAAGTGATTGACCCTGTGGACGGGCGCGTACACTCGAGTTTTTCACAGGTGATGACAAATACGGGAAGGCTGTCTTCTGCAGAACCGAATCTGCAGAATATTCCGATTCGAAGTGATCTTGGAAGCCAGATACGAAAGGCCTTTATTGCACCGCCTGGCCGTGTCCTTCTTGACGCGGATTATTCGCAGATTGAACTTCGGCTTCTTGCCCACTTGTCACAGGATGAAAACATGACAAATGCTTTCCTGAATAACGAGGATATCCACATCAATACGGCTGCCAAAATTTTCAATGTTCCCAGGGAAATGGTACAGCCGTCCATGCGTTCGGCCGCCAAGACGGTCAACTTCAGTATTGTCTACGGGATCAGTGATTTCGGGCTTGCACAGGATCTCGGGGTATCATATCAGGAGGCCCACCACTACATAGAGCATTACTACGCGCAATACCCAAAGATACGTGCATATCTGGATTCACTGAAGAAAATGGGATATGAAAAAGGTTATGTTGAGACAATGTTCGGGCGCCGGAGAGTGGTCAAGGAACTTACGTCCCCCAACAGGAATATCCGTAATTTCGGGGAACGGGCGGCAATGAATACACCGGTGCAGGGAACAGCGGCAGACATCATAAAAATGGCTATGAACCGGGTCAGCGAAGGCCTTGCTAAAGAAAAACTCGATGCGGTGCTGATCCTTCAGGTGCATGATGAACTTATTGTCGAATGCAGGGAAGACCAGGCAGCAGAGGCTTCGATCATACTCAAAAAGGCAATGGAAGGCGCTGCTGTCCTGCGTGTTCCGCTTATTGCCGAAGTCAGCCAGGGGTTCAGCTGGTATGCCTGCAAATCATAATAATCAAATTTATGCATCACTTGACAGGTAATAGCGGGTTTATAATTTCGGAAAAACAGATACGGGGGATAAGGCATGTTTGTTATTGGAATCACAGGCGGCATGGGGACAGGTAAAAGTACCGCTGCAAAAATATTTGCAGACAGGGGCGTACGTGTCTTGGATGCCGATGAAATTTCCAGGAAAGTAGANCGGACCGCAGGGCAGGGCCCTTGATTCCATCCGGGAACTTCTGGGGAACAAGATGTTTGACTCTTCCGGAAATCTTAACCGCAAACTGGTTGCAGGCCTTGTGTTTTCAGACCGGACAATGCTTGATAAACTATCTGCAGTCATTCATCGCCATGTGCTTGATGAAATCGGGGAAGAGCTCGGGAAGGAACGCGAAAAAGGTACAAAAGTCATTATCCTGGATGTACCGATTCCGGTTCAGAAAGGTTTTTTGGACGTGTGCAACCAGATTTGGGTTATCAGTGCGGATGAAGATGTGCGCCTTGAAAGAATCAGGGACCGCGGTATGAGCCCTGAGGATGCCAGAAGGCGCATGGATATGCAGATGACAAGGGAAGAATACGAGGATATCGCGGATATTGTAATTGTAAACAATGCCGATGAAGAGACTCTCAAAGAGGTTGTAAATGTTCATATCCGTGAAGAGCTGGAAAAAAGAGGTATACGTATATGAGTTTGCAGCAAATCATTCCGATATGCTTTCTGGCACTTTCCATTCTTCTTTTGCTGCTGTCTGCTGCTGTATTTTCGAAGAAGAATCCGCTGCTTGAAAAATACATGCGTTTATGTACGGTATTTTATATTTCAGGTACACTGCTTATTCTTCTGATAGCAGTCTTCAAGCCGTCCGTACCCCTGACATGGGTATGGCTTTGCGAAGGCTTTGTGCTGGGGATTTATGCAGTCAGCTGCACTATGGTAATTTACATTACAAAAAAATTCGCAGAAGGTGCGAGACCTTCTGCGAATCAAATATCAGATAAATCAGATCCGGACAAATAAAGAGCAGAAAATTACTCATTAATCAAAACATATATCAGACATTGAAGCGGAAGAGAGTGACATCGCCGTCTTTCATGACATATTCCTTGCCCTCGGAACGTACAAGACCCTTTTCGCGGGCAGCCGCATATGTTTTACTTGCCATCAGGTCATCAAAGGCAATAATTTCCGCCCGTATGAAGCCGCGTTCAAAATCCGAATGGATTTTGCCTGCAGCCTGGGGCGCTTTTGTGCCTCTTTTTATTGTCCAGGCGCGGCATTCATCAGGTCCGCTTGTCAGGAAGGAAATCTGCCCGAGAAGTTTATAACAGGCCTGGATCATTTTATCAAGACCGGATTGGTCAAGACCCAGATCCTCAAGAAATGCCTTGCGTTCTTCGGATTCGAGTATGGCGATTTCTTCTTCGATACGGGCAGAAATGACAACAACCTCCGCGCCTTCTTCCAGGGCGAAGGCACGCACTGCCTCCACATAATCAGGTTCCGGGCCGCCGATATCATTCTCGGAAATATTAGCTGCATACAGGATCGGCTTTGATGACAGAAGAGCCAGGTCCCTCACATAAACCTGTTCATTTTCTTCGAAGACCAGGCTTCTTGCGGACTTGCCCTTTTCAAGCGTCTCATAAATACGTTCGCAAACTTTGAGTTCGGGCTCGTATTTCTTATCTCCGCCTTTCATCATTTTGCGGCATTTATCAATACGTCTTTCCATATATTCCATATCGGAAAGAATGAGTTCGAGATCGATAGTCTCTATATCCCTGGCCGGGTTTGTTGCACCATCGACATGAATTACATTTTCATCGTCAAAACAACGGACTACGTGGACAATTGCATCGACTTCGCGGATCGTGCCAAGAAATTTGTTGCCGAGACCTTCGCCCTTGCTGGCGCCGCGGACAAGACCTGCAATATCGACAAATTCAACGACGGCAGGTGTAACTTTGACGGGATTATACATTTCGGCAAGACGGTCAAGGCGTGCATCCGGAACAGCGACAATACCCACATTTGGTTCAATCGTACAGAACGGGTAATTGGCAGATTCCGCGCCCGCCTTTGTGATTGCATTAAATAGCGTACTTTTACCGACATTCGGCAGACCAACAATTCCCAGTTTCATTGATAACCTCTTTCACTTCTTTTCGTTTGAGCATTCATTATTATAACATGAGACACTCGTGCGGCAATGACCCGGCGGATACAATTTTCCCTGAAAACAGTACGCAGAAGCGGGTTGTTAGGTAGTTATTGTCAGATTCTGCAGCCGATTGTCGAAAAAACGCCCGCACAGGCTGTCTTTCATTTATTAACATAATATAACAAAAACTGCAAAGGGGCTTCAGGGAGGGATGCATATGACAAGTAAGAAGAACCGTTATGCCAAGATGTCAACCTGCTTTCTATATGGTATCGAAGGCTTTCTTGCAGATATCGAAGTCTCTATTTCTTCCGGACTTCCGGCTTTTGAAATTGTCGGCTTGTGCGACCCTTCCATCCGTGAATCAAAAGAACGCGTTCGAGCGGCCATCCGACATACAGGATATGAGTTTCCTACAGGAAGAATTACAGTCGGCTTATCCCCGGCATATATGCACAAATCCGGATCTTCCTTTGACCTGCCCCTGGCACTATGTATTTTATTGGCTTCCGGACAGATCAGGACAACATGTAAAGGCAGGATTTTTGCTTACGGAGAACTGACTTTGACAGGCGAGGTGAGAGAGGTGCCAGGAAGTATTCCCCGGATTGCCTGTGCCAAAGGAAAAGATATTGTCCGGATTATTGTACCCAGGAGGAACGTCCGGGAGGCTGCTATTCTTGAAGTTAAGGTTCTCGGCGTATCAACGCTTCAAAGTGCAGTCTGCTGCCTGGACGGGCAGGTGCAGAACACGGAAGATACGGAATGCATGCCTGTTCTATCCGTTCCCCGGCAGGATTCACTTTATGATCCCGTGGACTTTTCCCTATTGAGGGGTCAGGCAAAGACAGGACGTGCGATCCTTCTCGCAGCGAGCGGTTTTCACAACATACTGCTTACGGGAAGTCCTGGCAGCGGCAAGACAACCGCGGCCAGGGTCCTGCAGGGAATCATGCCTCCGCTGACTCCCCCGGAAAAGCTTGAACTATTAAAGCTTCAAAGCGTGACCAGAGTTCTCCTGGATGAGGACCTGCATCTTGAACAAAGACCTTTCCGCTACGTTCATCATACCTGTACACCGGCTGCAATGGCGGGCGGAGGGACGAATCCCACACCCGGGGAATTGTCGCTTTCACTTCACGGTATTCTGTTTCTGGACGAGATGGCGGAATTCTCACCGCATGTTCTGGATCTTCTGCGTCAGCCGATGGAAGAAAACAGCATTCTCATTTCGAGGGCCGGTATGAAGATCCGGTTTCCTACGCAATTTCTGCTTGTCGGGGCAACTAATCCCTGCCGCTGCGGGAGGCTTTTAGAAAACCCGAAGTTGTGTACGTGCAATGAATGGCAGAGGAAACAATATTTGAACAGGATCAGCGGTCCGCTGATGGACCGTATAGATTTATTTTCGGAATTGTATCAGATCGATAAGACAGCCCTGCTTGAATCTGTTCAGGGCAACAACCTGCATCTTTCAGATTGCCTGCGTGAACAGGTGGAAGCATGCTGGGAACGTCAGTATGAGAGATGCGATGAAGCCGGGCAGGGCAGAGTATTAAACGGAGCGAACAGGACACACCAGATTATGGAGTTTTTCAGGATAACGCAGAAAGCAGTGGATTATGCTGTGCAGTCATCGGAGAAACTGAAAGTTTCTGCACGCGGACTTAACAGAATTCTTCGTGTTGCCAGGACCATAGCTGATCTGGAAGGTGAAAGGGACGTTCTTTCATCACATGTCTCGGAAGCGCTGCTGTTCCGGCAGAAGACCCCCTGAAGAAAGAGGTGGAAAATGGAACCTGATTTATTTGATAAAGGCAGGAATTCAGAAGCGGTAAGCACTGAAGAACTTGCGGCTGACTTGTATATATCTGATTTGATACTTGATTCCAGGATGGGCGGACGCCGGATCAGGCTTCTTCGGGAGAATCACCGGATTCAAAAGCTTCGTGATCTGTTCACCTTGCCGTATAAACAGATAGTGAAGGATTGCAGGAAGCAGTTTTTACCTGAGGAGTGGGAAAATATCTCAACCTGCCTGGCAGATGACAGGAAAAAAGCAAAAGCCTTCAGCCGGGCTGTAACTTGTCAAAGTACCGGCATCTGTTCAGTAAATCAGGACGATGATTCGTATCCGGTCAATCTTCGCAAACTTGACGGGATGCCTCTGGTACTGTATTGGATGGGTGATTTATCCATTCTCGGGGAAACGAAGATGCCTGCCGTTGCAGTGGTCGGAAGCAGGCAGCCGACAGTTTACGGAATATGCGCAACCAGAGAGATTACCAGGGAACTTACCGGTCACGATATATGTATTATCAGCGGACTGGCACGGGGTATTGATACAATTGCACACGAAACAACACTTGAGGGCGGCGGAAGAACCATTGCTGTACTTGCCGGCGGATTGGATGAGGTGTATCCCCCGGAGAATCAGGAACTCTTTGATACAATCAGAAAAACAGGCCTTGTCCTGTCCGAGATGCCTCCGGGACAGAAGGCACTGCGGCAGTATTTCCCGGCGAGAAACCGGATTCTTTCGGGACTTTCAGACCTTGTTGCCATTATGGAGGCGGGAGAATTCAGCGGTACCTTACATACGGCCAGTTTTGCTGCTGCCCAGGGCAGGGATGTGTTCGTCGTTCCCGGAACGATCTATGCACAGCAGTCACGGGGAAATCTGAAGCTTATCCAGGATGGCGCCGATCTTCTCCTTTCCGCCGAAGACATTCTGGCAAGACTGGCAGGATTAACTTTTTTCCGCGAGATGGATGAAATCAGACATGAAGAGAATCGAAGAAGTGTGGGCAGGAGGCAAAAAGAGAGCCCTGAACTGCTGTCACACGATGAGTGCATGCAGGTAATCACAGAACAGCTGGCCTTGTCCGAGCAGACCGTGGATGAGCTTGTTGATGTTACAGGATTTTCCTTTTCGAAAATTGCCCCGCTCCTGTCAGAACTTGAATTATCAGGCAGAATCATCGGGCAGCGTCAAAGATATGCTTTGACTTTTCTTTGCACATGAAGTATATAATGGTAAAAGATTGCCCTGAATCAATGATTTTCACTTGTCTTGCAGTGAAAAGGGCATGTGCATCATACATTAGCTTATCAAAATGTAATTAATTAATGCAGCTTCTGCAAAGAAATGAGAGAGCATGAATAGAAAACTTGTAATAGTTGAGTCCCCTGCCAAAGCAAAAACAATCGGCCGGTATCTGGGTAAGGAATATAGGATTTCCGCCTCGGTGGGCCACATCCGCGATTTGCCGTCAGCGACAATCGGAGTTGACATAAAGAAAGATTTCAAGCCGACATATATCAACATGAAGGGAAAAGAGAAGGTCATTCGTGAACTCAAAGATCTTGCGAAAGACTCAGATCAAGTATATATCGCAACTGACCCTGACCGTGAAGGTGAAGCAATTGCCTGGCACATCGCCGGAGTACTTGGTATTGATGCCACATCAGCCTGCCGTATCAGCTTCAATGAAATAACTCAGAAAGCAGTGCAGGCAGCGATTTCCGAACCGCGTCCCATTGATCTGGATCTTGTTAATGCGCAGCAGGCCAGAAGAATACTCGATAGGCTAGTCGGTTATGAGCTTAGCCCCCTTCTATGGAAAAAAGTCCGAAAGGGCCTTTCTGCAGGACGTGTGCAGTCTGTTGCAACGAGAATGGTTGTTGACCGCGAGAGTGAAATTACTGCCTTCATAAATGAGGAATATTGGAATCTTACGGCTGAGCTGAGTCCTAGGGAAGAATCTTTTCCTTTCAGGTCCCGTTATCATGGAAGGAAGAAGGGCACCAAAGTCGAAAAAGTTAAGCTTACCAGCAAAGAGGATACGGATGCTGTTCTGTCAGAGATCAACTCCCGGCCTTTTGTTGTTGATACGATTAAAAAGGGGAGCAAACAGAGACATCCGTTTGCTCCTTTTACGACCAGTACCCTGCAGCAGGAAGCATCAAGACGGTTAAGTTTTTCATCAAGAAAGACTATGAGTGTTGCACAGCAGCTCTATGAAGGTGTGGAAATATCCGGGCAGGGGCAAGTTGCCCTTGTTTCCTATATCCGTACCGATTCTGTCCGGATATCGGATGAAGCACTTACAATGGCGAGGGACCTTATCAGGGAGCGCTACGGCGACCATTATGTTCCCCGCACGCCCCGTAAATATGCCAATAAAAGTACTGCACAGGATGCTCATGAAGCCATACGACCGGCACATTTCGATCTTTCGCCTGATTCGCTTCATAACTCTCTTTCAAATGATCAGTATCGCTTATACAAATTGATATGGGATAGATTTCTCTCTTCGCAGATGTCCCCTGCAGAAGTGGACACAGTATCCACCGATATTTTATGTGCAGCCCATATCTTCCGGACCCAGGGAGAGACAATCCGCTTCCCCGGCTTCCTTGCCGCATATGCGGATATCACCGAGGATTCACTGGAAGACGAAGAAAAGAGTGCCGGGAAAGAGAAGCTTCCTGAATTATCGGAAGGACAGGAATTAATACTTCTGAATCTTATTCCGGAACAGAAGTTCACACAGCCGCCCGCCAGATATACGGAAGCAACCCTGATCAAAGCAATGGAAGAAAAAGGAATCGGTCGTCCTTCAACATATGCACCGACGATTTCAACGATCATTGAACGCAGTTACGTTGAGAAACAGACAAAGTATCTGTGCCCCACGGAACTCGGAACGGTTGTCTCCAACCTCTTGTCCGTTAATTTCAGTAATATCGTAGATGTGGCCTTTACTGCGCAGATGGAAGCGATGCTGGATGAAATTGAATTCGGCAAAAAGAACTGGGTTACCGTGCTGTCTGAATTCTACCCTGCTTTTCATGAACAGGTAGTGAGGGCAGCTGCTGATGTCGAGAAAGTTGAAATGACACAGGAGAAGACCGGGGAAATGTGCCCTCTTTGCGGGGAAGGCGAACTATTAATCAAGGAAGGCCGCTACGGCAAATTTGTCGCCTGTTCACATTTCCCGGACTGTAAATATACCAAGAATCTTGAAGTGGTTGTAAAAGGCACTTGTCCTATATGCGGATCGGGACTTGTATCACATGTCTCACGCAAATTCAAAAGCCGCACTTTCTTCACTTGTGACAAAAAGGGAACGGATCCCGAATGTAAATTTATTAGCTGGGACCTCCCTATAGAAGGAAAAACCTGCGAAACATGCGGAAGCTATATGGTCTGGAAACGTTTCAGAGGCAAAGCCTATCCCAAATGTTCCAACCGCGAATGCCTTACAAATGTCCGAAAGACTCCTAAAAAGACTGTTGACTCAACAGAGGAATCAGTCGGACCGGAATTTCCTGCGGCAACAGAGCTAAAATCGGCTGTGAAGCCTGTGAAGGCGGCTCAGGTTAAAAGACCGGTAACAGCTGCTAAAAAAGCAAAAACTACTGCTGCTGCAAAATCCGGACAAAAAGCAATAGCTGCGAAAGCCACGAAAACTGTGAAAACCACGAAAACTGCAAAACCTGCGAAAATTGCAAAACCAGCGGAGACTACGGCGACTGAAGAGACCCTGGGATCTGAACAGTAATTCTTTGCAGCATCGAGGTATAAATGAATGTCGAATTCTGAGGTTATAGTCATAGGCGCAGGTCTTGCCGGCTGCGAGGCTGCCTGGCAGCTGGCAAAGGCAGGGATACCTGTCGTCATCAAAGAAATGAAGCCCGTTTCATATACGCAGGCACATCATCTTCCTACCTATGCAGAACTCGTATGCAGCAATTCGCTGCGGTCGAACCAGATTGAGAACGCTGCAGGACTTCTTAAAGAAGAAATGCGGCGGTTGGGGTCACTCATTCTTGAGTGTGCCGACCGGACAAATGTGCCGGCCGGTGGCGCATTGGCCGTCGACCGCGATGAGTTTTCCCAGCTTGTAACCAAAAAAATTAATGAACATCCGCTGATCCGTGTGATATCTGAGGAAGTGAAAACCCTGCCACGGGAAGGGGTCGTTGTTGTCGCAACCGGGCCGCTGACACAAGGCGGGCTTTTTGCTGATATTGCTGATCAGCTTGGTCAGAAGACACTGCATTTTTTTGATGCGGCGGCTCCGATTGTCGTTTCCGATTCCATTGACCGGTCGATTGTTTTTGCCATGTCACGATATGGCAAAGGAGGGGATGATTACCTCAATTGTCCGATGAACAGTGAAGAATACGACGCATTCTGGGAAGCCCTGGTTGCCGCAGAACTTGCCGATGTAAAAGACTTCGACAAAGAAACGGTATTTGAGGGATGTATGCCGATCGAGACAATGGCAAAACGAGGCAAGGATACGATCCGCTTTGGACCCCTGAAACCGGTAGGCCTGATCGACCCGAGAACCGGCAGGGAACCGTATGCCTGCATTCAGCTCAGACAGGACGACAGGTCCGCCAGCATGTATAATATTGTCGGGTTCCAGACCAGGCTTCGATTCCTTGAACAGCAGCGCGTTTTCCGGATGATTCCCGGACTGCAGAATGCCGAGTTTTCCCGCATGGGCGTTATGCACAGAAA
>JGI24131J36419_10000169_pt1 | contig 22058 bp, 22 predicted proteins | sample BarGraNGADG00211_2_FD_36419 | JGI IMG/M metagenome (IMG submission 36419) | reverse complement strand
ACGTTAGTAAGATACCTGGCGCGGCAGAAGAAGACGGACCTTTACTATGTGAACCTTTCATCAGATTCGGGCATCGAGGAGCTCCTNGGTGGCTTTACGCAAGACCGTCGTGGCACGTGGCGCTACAAGCGAGGCCTNCTCTTTCAAGCCGTCAAAAGCGGCGCGTGGCTTTTAATCGACGAGGCGAACCTTAACCCTCTCTCTGAGTACCTCAATACNCTGCTCGACTTCGGTTACGTCACAGACGAAGAGGCAACCGTATTTGAACTGCATCCTAATTTCAGATTGTTCTTTTCTATTAATCCGCCGAAAATCCACCCATCGAGAAACGTGCTCTCCCCCGCACTGCGCACTCGATTCAACGAGATCTGGCTTGAGGAGATAACTGACGTTGCAGAACTATCTGAATTAGTCGATAGGTGGAAGCGGGCTTGACTATCGGCGTAATAACTCAACGCGGTGGCCCCACCGAACGACCTTTAACAATCCTTAAGTAGACGCGAAATCTCTTTTGCACGATGAGTGAGATTGCGCTCATTTGGGATCGTCCGCTTCTTTTTGAGAAGTTGTTTGTTGAATATGGATTAGCATGTGTGCGTGTGTCGCCGTTGCAGATTGGCACCGCGTACTCCCCGAAATTTAAGGTGGCGATTCTTCCCGTTGGTTTTGGGAATCCGGCCTATAGTACAGTCGCTAAATCAGTGCGACGCGTAGGTACGCCCCTGCAGCAGTTTATGCGAAAGGGGGGTGTGTTAATAGCGTTCAGTCCGTATGTCGACGACTACGACTTTGCGTGGCTTGGTCTGCCTTACAGGGTTAAGCATCTCGCCCGAGACACTCCGATGAAAATAGATGTCAGGAAGCAGCATCCAGCCGCGCACATCCTCAACGTCTATGAGGCCTATACAGATGGCTACTTGATAGGCGTAGANGAGAACGACGTGATATTACAGTCTGAAGACGGCGCTGTTTTGATAGTGAAGCCTGTGGACCAAGGACTCGCTATCTTGTCAACAATTCACGAGTTTCCTGCAAAACAATTCATCACGTGGGCCCTCGATGTAGCACTANAATNATANTGATGGATAAGTTAACCGCGACGTCTTCGAGCAAATAAAAGACTGAGGCCTGCCACAGCTGCGAAGGCAGCTATAATTGGCGCTGCGAGTCTAACTAAAAGTCCCTCGCCGCTAAACGCGTTTATGTGGTCGTTGACCGTCCCGCCATGTGCCATCTCTTGTGATAGGACTTGCTGGTTTGAGGCACTAGATGTGTGAATTACATGCAAATCCGAAGTATCCTGCACTACGATCGCATCTGAAGAGTCGTTAATGACGACGTGTCTCATATCACTGACGGCAGACGTATACGTCAGCTTGTTTGATATATCGGCTGAGTCTTTGCCGACGGCCTCTCGTATATGATGATCGTCAACAAAGCCTAAGGTTTTTTGCGGCTCATATGGCACCCATCCTAAGTCTGGGTAGTACACCTCTATCCAAGCATGCGGTCCAGGACTCCACTGATAGCTAGAAGTCAGTATATCTCCGTTTAGGTTAATCGTTCCACCACTAGGTAGCCACTGACGTAGCGAGCTGGAATTCCTACGCTCCGCAATAGTGCCAATGAAAGGTGTGCATAATTCTCGCACGTTCCCCGCTTGTTGTGAAAAGTCCAAGAAGCGTCATGTGGTGTCGCGTTGAGGTCATACTTGAGGTTGTCACTGACCCAGAGCATGATGGACGTTACCGCTGCGCTCTCATAGGTCGTATTGTTGACGATTGCCTTCGCTGTTTTTGCAATCTCTTGGTCGTTAGACTGAACAAAGGTCGAGGGGGCTAAATATTTAGCAACGCTCTCGTTGCTGCTAGGAAGTTTGAGGGGTAACTGTGATTCTGAGTTCAATCCATCGGCTTTTACGTCAATCGTTAGATTGGTGTCCATTGTGTAGCGCAGTTGTGTGGGTGGGTTAACCCACGTGGCGCTAATTCCTTCACTCGTTGCCGTGACGGCATCGGGTTTCTTACTGTATGAAATATTAGAGGACTCTATTTTTAGCGAGTACGCGAAGAGCGAGGCATTCGACGCGCTAGGGAGCTGCACTTCTAAATTTTGAATTCCGGCGGGAATCGTGAGCTCTCGAGTTTTAACGGAGTGTACCGAACTCGTCAAATTGCCATGGCAAACTAGCACGTCACCCGAGCCTTGAAGGGGTATCAGAAAAGCAAACACGATAAGCGCACAAGCAACAAGTTTCATAGGATGGTCTGACGCAGCTGCAACGCTGAAGTATTCTTTTTTTGCGGGTATTAAAGGTTAGCTTGTGCTGAGGATTTACGCGCCATCTTCAATAGTGGGATAGAAACGTTGGCAGATCTTCATCCGCGGCTATGGTGGGGCCTACGTATCATCCGACGAGCAGCGTTTTAAGAAGTAAAGTCACTTAGCCTCAATGAATAATCTTTACACAATCAAAAAACCTCAGATGCCACTCAGCCATCCTCTAAATTGGCAGATCTTAATCGTTAATAGTGTGCAGCAAACAACTGTCATCTTATTAAAAATATAGTAGTGTGAAAAAATCGCCGCTGGATTGTTTGATCACAAATCGAGAGTCATTCACGGGCATTCAAACAGGAATGCCAAGCAGGACCAACAGTATTACGAGCAAAGCTCCAGGAATTCCAGCCAATGCACACGCAAGGATGGCAACAAGGTTAATAGGAACCATTAGCCCATAGTGAGCTAAAAAAAAGTTAGCTATAATTAGGACAATGATGCCAACTATCGAATTAATTGCCAAATACTTTCCAAATCTGACCCCGAGTTTTACCAGAACGTAAAGCAAAATCAAACCCAGAATTGCCACAACAAGCAGCCCAATCGCAGACGTGACAACCATCAGGCGCACGTTTAGCAGTCTGCGTGAAATAATTTTCGATTCCTCAATTAATGTTTCAAATGAGCTGGTGTATATTGGAAGAGTACCCGCCAGCTAGCACGACAAGCTTGAAGCCGTTCGCTGCAAAGCTGCGTTTGACCTAAATTAGCTTACAAACGCTCCTGCCATTCATTAAGTCACAGTTCAGTTGGTTTTCGTTTGTAGAGATTCTTCGCGGAGCGTTCAAATAGTAGCAAAGCCGCTGTAAACGAAAACTAACCCTAGTACTGATAAAAAAGCTCCGCAGCCTATCAGTATAAACCGATAGGCTTTGTCTCCTGCAACGGCCGTACCTTTTTCCGTACAGAAAGAAACGAACCCATACCAGGAGAAATCTGACGCCCAATGGCCAATGAGGAATGTAGCTAACCCTACTAAACCGGCAAGTCTCAGACCTTCGAACACAAAAGTTGCCCCGACCGTAAACCACCACATGAAGAAGTACGGATTAGACAAGCTCGTTATTATCCCACTATAGATAGGGCCATGGGTGAACTTCGGTTCTTCTTCGGTTATCTCGATGGAAGCACTCTTTCGGCCGCTTTTTATCAATTTAACGCCCATAAAGACAAGAACTGCCCCTCCAACTATGCATATGACGATAAAAGGTGTCTTTAATCCTACAATCTGGCTAAGCCCGAGAGCGAGCAGCACGATCATGCTAGTCTCGACTATTACGTGACCGAAAACGACGCTCGTACCGGCCCGATAACCTTTTTTGACCGCCTCCGTTATTGAGGCTGTGAGCATTGGGCCTGGCACGATAGCACCAGAGAAACCCACCAAGAATGCTGTGAAGCCAAAAGCGAGGAGTTCAATTACCGTTTAGCTCACCTTTAAATTTCGTGCGCTCTTGTCCTTGAAAGCGCTTTATCTGCGACAAGAGGTTCAAAATTGGTTCTTTCTTATAACAGTTCTTATTTTTCAGAGCAATAAGTCTCAGCATAGACAGCATTGCATCATGAATTCGTCGCGTTTGAGAGGAGACCACTCCCGAATGCGGTTCTGCAGTGAAGCGTAAACGTCTTAAGCGAAATAAGACGTTGGTTGTAACAACGATACAAAAGATAGTCATTGGGCCTGTGTAATGGTTTTCATGGTATAAGAAGCCCAAAAACTCAGCGATTATCGCTAGGGCCCATTCTTGGAACTCAACCATGACGTATGATGTTTGCATTCGCGACCTCGAAAAGGACTTTGGTGGGTTCAAAGCCGTAAATAAGTTGTCGCTTAGCGTAAAGCGCGGTGAAATCTATGGACTATTAGGTCCAAACGGAGCCGGAAAGACGACAGTTATCAAGATACTCTGCGGAGTGTTGCGCCCGTCGTCGGGAGAAGTATATGTGCTTGACTTGAAGGTTCCAGACCCGAGCGTTTCATCGCGCGTCGGCTATATGCCACAGGAGCTGGCGCTTTATCGAGGATTGACCGTGCACGAAAACTTGGCGTTTTATGGCGAGGTTTTTGGACTCAGCAAAGCGCAAATTGACGTGCGCGAAAAGATGTTACTCAAGCTTGTCGATCTTCAGGCTTCCAGGAACAGGCTTATCGATCAATTGAGCGGCGGTATGCAGCACCGTATCTCGCTCGCTTGTGCGTTGCTGCACGAACCACGGCTTCTTTTTCTTGATGAGCCGACTGTTGGTGTAGATCCCGATCTCCGAGCTTCATTCTGGCACTATTTTGAGGGACTGCGTGACAGTGGGGTCACTATGCTGATCACAACTCATTATATGGATGAAGCGCGTCACTGCGACCGTATTGGTTTCATGCGAGAAGGGCGCCTCATTGCCGAAGGCTCTCCGCAGAGGCTCCTGGAGTTGACGCATACTGATTCGCTTGAAGACGCATTTTTGGCGTACTCACAAAACGAGGAGCTGCAATGAAGGCGTCGCGCGCTCTTGCAGTAACGAAGCGCGTCTTGCGCGATCTCAAGAACGATAGGCGACAGCTCGCGCTCATTTTTATTGCTCCCTTGCTTGTTATAAGCCTCTTTGGCGTTGCGTTTACAGGCGATGTAAAGGATGTCCGCGTGGTTGTAGTAAACGGTGACGTGACCGCCGGAAATAGCTCGCTTTCAGAAAAGATCGTCTCTAATTTTGATACGAGCGTGCTCAATGTCGCCCGTGCAAATAGCGAAAGTGATGCAATCTCTCAGGTGCAAAACGGAACTGCATCTGCCGCGATTATCTTCCCCGAATCCTTCACCCAATCGGTAACAGCGCGCGCTGCAGGTCAAACGTCTGTCGCGCAGGAAAACATCACGATTACTCTTCTTGCGGACAAGAGCAACCCTAACGTCTCAAACCCTATCATTGGAGCTGTCAACACCGCAGTTGCTAAAACGATTGAGGGTCTCGGTCTGCAGGCTCCGGTCTCTGTAGACTCAAGCAACGCAATTTACGGCGCTAATGCACAGTTCATCGACTTCTTTGCGCCGGGCATCATTTCGATTGCAGTGTGGCAACTTACAACGCTTCTTACGCTCATTGCGTTTGTGGGTGAACGAACGTCTGGAACGCTCTTTAGACTGCTTGCATCTCCGCTAAAAGAGAGCGAATTGGTTGCAGGGTACGCTGTAGCGTTCGGCGTCATCGGAACCACGCAGTCAGCTGTCCTACTCACGGCCGCGGTAATTCTATTTAAAGTTACCATTGTTGGCGACGTGCTGCTCGCATTCGGCGTCATCGCCCTACTAGCGGTCGTTTCCGAAGGGCTCGGCATATTACTCTCAAGCCTTGCCCGCCGAGAGGCGCAGGCCATTCAGTTTTTGCCGATTGTTGTGTTGCCCGCATTTCTCCTTTCGGGCGTTTTTTGGCCTATACAAGCAATCCCAGAGTGGTTAAGACCCGTGTCATACCTTCTACCGACGACATATGCAGTAGATGCTGTGCGTTCCGTGATTTTGCGAGGCTGGGGCCTAGACAAAATATATCCTGACGTTATAGCGCTCCTCATCTTTGCCTCTGTCTTTCTCGTGTTGGCGACGCTGTTGTTACGCAGGAGAGAGTGACGGTCAATTCTGTAAGCAGTCGCTTTTTTGGAGGCTCACTTCCGAACGAGTATTCGGTTAAGTGTAGTCCAGTTCAGGCCTCAAAAGAAGGAGCGTCGTTGTTTAAAGCTCGAAACCGTTGCTGCATATTGTATATATATCTACCAGTGGCACCGCTATGGGGTGAATAAATGGGAAAGCTCGCGCAATACAGCGCGTCAAACCTAGTCGCCGAGGCTCAGGTTGACGCTGGGAAGTGGAATCAGCAGCCTTCAGCTAACGAGGTGGCACAAACGGTAGAAAATATCCAGCGGCGCGGTATAGCAGTGATTTTGGCGCAAAATGGAGATACTGCCCTCGAAACGCTCAAAGGCCTGATTCCACCCGGGGCCGAGGTCATGAGTAGCTCCTCAGCTACTTTAATCGAGATCGGCTTTGATGAATACTTAAATAGTGACACATCACAATGGCGAGATCTTCATCGCGTAATCGTCGCCGAGAACGATGAAAAAAAGAGGCATGAGCTGCGAAGAAAATCTGTTACTGCTGATTACTTCGTCTCCGGCGTCAACGCCATTGCGCAGTCAGGCCACATCGTTGCTTGCGATAAGTCAGGGAGCCGCGTAGGAGCGTGGCCGTTTGCAGCGGGTCACCTGATACTCGTNAGTGGCACGAACAAAATTGTCTTAACGCTTGGCGANGCGNTGCATCGAGTCCGCGAGTACGCGTATCCNATAGANAATATCCGCGCGAAAAGAGCGTACGGAACGTCGAGCAAGCTCGGAAAGTGGGTGATTCTCGCAAATGAGGAAATTGAGGGCCGAGTAACTCTCATACTCGTTGGCGAGTCGCTTGGGTATTGAGCTGGTTTGTCTTAGCTGAAAGCCTGCTTAAACTGCACGAAGGGCTGGGCTGCTCAATTCGTTTAACCTGATAATGCCGCCATCTCCACCTGTGTATGGCTCTGCACAATTCAATGCATCTCTGCAAGAAGTCAAGCAAATCGCAAATAATCGAACTGCGGAAGAGTTACAAATCGCCGAGTATTGGAACAACGACCCTCCTGGGCTTTGGAACCAGATTGCTTGCAATTTGACTCAGAGTTATCACCTCAACGAATTGCGTTCTGCTCGAGCACTCGCGCTTATGAATACAGCGTCAATGGATGCCGGAATTTGCTGCTGGAAAGCGAAATACACTTATTGGTATCCGCGGCCCATTCAGGCTGATCCGAAAATAAAAACAGCCTTTACTACTCCGAACTTCCCATCGTACACCTCAGGTCATTCGGATTTCTCCGCCGCGGCGGGCGGGGTTTTGAGCTACATTTTCCCGAAGGAGTCGAGCGACTTACAGGCAAAGGTCCAGCAAGCATCTGTGTCCCGACTTTACGCAGGAATCCACTACCGGTTTGATTGCGATCGAGGAGTGAAGGTCGGCAGCGAGGTCGCTCGGCACGCGATTCAACGCGGCGAACAGGATGGCTCACCGTAGTAAGATCCGAAAAACGAACTTCTGCCGAAACTGACCGGAACGCTTTTTCGATGCTAAGAAATCTCACAAGCGTACGCTTGAAGTTCATTTCAAATAGCTTGTGTGACGTTACACGGAAAGGTGTTCACTGTGCTTATTTGCCAAGCTTTCAAAATAATCCTCAAGATAATACGCGCGGAGATAGTCTGGCAATGAATTCAAATATGCATTCATTTGCACAATTTGTCGTGCCTTTAGTGGCTTTACAGTCTTCGAAAGTTCGGCACGAACTGCTTCACGCGTTTCTGTATTCAAATCGGAACGGTCGATATTTAAGTCTGCAGTAAGCCAAAAAACAAAACGGCTGAAAGTATCTTCAACGCTTTCAGCGATCACTTTACTTAGCACACGAGCAGGATGGTGCGGTACCCCCGTTGCTTCATCATAAGGATAGATAAGAGTTGCCACAAGCATACAATGGCCGAAAACTAAAGGCCTTCTTGACCATTTGATAGAGTGGTTAGGTTGAATTCGCGCTTCAGATTGGTTTTCGATTCGTTCGTTCAATTCTTCAGCTGTCATGTTTCTGTCTCAGCCGTCTAGCAAATTCAATTCCCTCCACAGTGAGCGTCACAGAAAATATCTTGCCACCAAGAATAGGCTCCGCTTTCACATATCCTCGTAAGTCGAAGTTCATGGCATATTTATATACTTCTCGTTCGCTAAACCCCGCCTTCTTTGCGAGTGCGTAAAGCCCTCCACGTTTTACGGGTTTATTTGGCTCTTCTTCAACCTCATTTAGAAGTGCGAGGATGAATTCATTTTCTCGTTCCGAAACGTCCAAAATATAACACCCAGTTAAAGTGTTTCTGAGATATTATGTTAGCGTCGTTTCTATTGGTTTCGCTTTTTTTGAAATTACCATTGTAATGAAAGACGAGCTTCGCTTGGTCTAATGCAGGTACCAAAATTCTGGAACGGATCGTCACGACTCCCGTTTTTAGAGAAGAAGTGTTATTAAGCTGCAGACTTAAAATGGTACACTATGTCAATGGCGCACAGTATGAGGCTGTTAGCGACCAGGCGACCCACGTCGGAAGAATCAGAACCGCTATATTCTACCCTTAATGCAGTCAACGTTTTTTTGGGCAACCCTTTAATTCGGAAGGTTCTCCGCGGTCTGTGCGTTGATGACAAGCAAGCAATCTACGAAGCCCTGAGCTTGTATAGCGGCCATAACGACCTAAATCCTATGAAAAAGCTCAAGTTGCTGCCTATCTGTGCTTTCATTGAGCTGGGAAGAATGTCATTTCACGTTGATAAGTCTAAGATGCAAGAGTTCTTCAGTCAACAAGTTACGCGACGAGGCCTGTCCAATATCGTTAAGAGCGTAGCAGAATACGGTATAAGCAAGCCGCTCAAACTGCAGGCGCCCTTTTTAGTCGTTTGGAACTACACGAATGCGTGTAATCTACGCTGTAAGCACTGCTATCAACGCGCGGGTAAGATGTCAAGTGACGAACTNGGCCTCGAAGAACGCCTCAATATAGTTGATCAGCTTGTTGATAACGACGTCGTCGCTNTAGCATTCTCTGGGGGGGAGGCGCTGCTGCGAGACGACTTCTGGGAAGTCGCTCGTCACGCTTCACGCGAAGGGCTATACCTTTCACTAGCAACCAATGGCACATTACTTACAAAAGACGTAGTTCGACGGCTTATGGACGTTGGCATTGAGTACTTTGAGATAAGTCTAGACTCAGTCGACCCGTCAAAACACGATGCATTTCGCGGCGTCAGCGGGGCGTGGGAACGTACTGTCACGGGAATCCGAAATGTCGTTGCACAAGACGGCGCATATTCGTGCATCGCTAACACGATTACGAGTGAGAACTATGGCGAACTCGAAGACCTCGTGGCACTCAGCAAGAAGCTGGGCGTCGATAGGACCTTATTCTTCAATTTTATTCCCGTTGGGAGGGGTAAAGACATTATTGATATCGACTTGCCCCCAGATGTGCGGGAGGACGTTTTGCAGCAGATGTACAAGTCACTTAAGCGGCCAAAGCGAGAAGTTTGAGGTTTTTACAACGGCCCCGCAATTGTCACGCGTTTGTATGATGAATTCACAAAAAGGGATTATGTCGATCGCACACTTTGGCGCCGCTGAGTTCAGCGATAAAGTAGGCTTGCTGGCTGAGTACATCGGTGGGTGTGGTGCAGGCAGGATGTATAGCGCCATTCAACCAAACGGAATTGTCACGCCATGCGTCTTCCTGCCAATCCCTGTCGGCGATTTGCGGTCGGAGTCATTCATCGATATATGGAAGAATGCAGAAGTGATGCAGTCGCTCAGGGAACGTCACGACCTTAAGGGGCATTGCGGCACGTGCGAGTATCAGAACGTTTGCGGTGGCTGTCGTGCCCGCGCGTATGCGTATTTTAACGATATCAAAGCTCCAGACATCGGTTGCATCAACAACTTGCAAACGTACAATGAGCTTAAGAACATATCGGGCGAACAAAGCCCCGATGTTGGAATAGCTAGACTGTTGGGGCCGTTCTATAAACCGGTATTCCGGATGCACGCGACGCTATTGATCACTTACATGCGGATCAACCGAAGTGCCCAGAATGGGCGTTGATTTCATCTTGAGGGCTCCCTTAAATACTTTGTACATCACCAGAGCAAAAACGAGCTTATCTTTACTCAGTTGTTTTAGAAGGTAGTTTGGCCTTAAGTAGAACTCTTTAAATGCTTCCCGTTGGGTTTCCTGTAGCTCTTTGAGCGTGAGGTCAACGGTTTCTAGGACCGGCATAAGGAGTGTAAAGTGAGTCCAGTCCTTCACCTTGATGAGTCCCAGCTTGCTTGCCAGCTCGTAGAACTTAGTGCCAGGGTATGGGGTGGCTAAGGAGAACATCGCGTAGTCAGGATCTACTTGCTTTGCAAAGCCGATTGTTTCGTCGACAGTAGTTTTGTTCTCGCCCGGCATTCCAATGGTCATTGAAGCGATCGTATGCATACCGATTTCTTTTGCAGTTTTAAAGGCGCGTCGTGCTTGTCCTACTTTTGTACCCTTCTGCACGTTATCCAATATACTTTGATTTCCACTCTCTACGCCAAAAAGAAGCGTACGACAGCCCGCCTTAAACATGTGGGAAAGCAGCTCCCTGTTGAAGCGATCGACTCTCGCCGTACATCCCCATCGGACGTCAATGCCCCGACTGATTATCCCCTTGCAGAAGCTGTAAACCCACTTTGGAAAAAGCGTGAAAGTATCGTCCATAAAGCCGACCATCTTTACTTTATACTTATCGACAAGCAATGCCATCTCATCTGCGGCGTTCTCGGGAGATCGGAATCGTGCTTTTCGCCCGTGCATTGCGCTTGAGGCACAGAACGAACAGCCCATCGGGCATCCTCTGCTGCAGATCATGGTTGCAAGGACCTGCTTACGCCCAAAGAGCATATACTCGCTCATTGGGAGCAGATGTCGAGCTGGGAAAGGAAGCGCATCGAGATCTTCAATAGGTCGCCGTTTAGGAGTTTCTACGATGCGGTTCCCATCGCGGTAACTGATCCCATCGATGTTGCGCAGGGGTTTCTCATTCTCGAGCGCGTCAGTAAGCTCGAGGTTAGCGTATTCGCCTTCGTTCCTGACAATAACATCAACAAAGTCGTTTTCGCGCAAAAGTTGCTCTGACATAAAAGTCGCGTGATACCCGCCCATCGTCACGCAGCACTCAGGCTTGAGCTGTTTTGTTATTTTGCCTACCGCGAGAGCTTGCTTGATCGTTGGCGTCGTTGTCTGCACTCCAAGCAGATCAACGTTCATCTTGTCAAGCTTACGTTGATACCCCTGCAGATCCATATCAAGCGCAGGAGCATCGAGGATGGTGACCTTGACATCATTTTGCTCCAAAACGGCGCCTATGTACGCCAGCCCGAGTGGCGGCGCAGTAAGGCCTAAAACATCCTTATATTTGGACTTGATGTCCGGTGGATTTACAAGCAGGACGTCCATCTTAGCCTTTTAGTCTGTGAGTGTGCCGAAAATATAAGGTTAACCACGAAAAGGAGGGGGCACAGTCGCCCACTTTTTGTGGTACGGTCGCAAATGGCACGGTCAAGACTCACTGGGAGCTTCTTTTTTGGTCAGCTGTTGTTCTAGTAACCTTGCGTGCTCAGGTTTGCCGCTGTTCGTCAGGGTGCTTAAATCTTGCAAGGAGAGCGCTTTGAAATAGCACGCGTCGATGCAGGCCATATTTTGATAACCTTTACATCTGTCGCACTTAAGAGCCCTCTTTCTCGTTTTGGGCTTTCGTTTGCGTCCTCTCTTGACGGTCTTTGCTTTTCTGCCAAACAGCATAGAAAGCGCGCTTGGCTCGTGCGGTTCTGGCGTTGGTGCATCCCGCGTTTCATCTATGAAGATTGCATTGAATGGGCAGGCCTTAGCACATTTTCCACAGCCTATGCATTTGTCTTCGTCGACATATATGACGCCATTCTCCTGGACGAGGGCCTTCGGCTTGCACACGTCAATGCATGCTGGGTTCTCACACTGTTTACACACGATAGGAAGCGCTACGTCGTCAAATATGAGCCCCCTTGACTGTAGAACGTCTTTGACTTTTAAGCGTGATTTCCCACCATGTCGCTCGGCGCACGCAATTTCGCACACGCCGCAGTTTACACACCTTTTAAGATTGACGGTTACTACCTCAGCCATGGGACCCCCCTAAAGATTCCGCGTTTAATAGCTGGTTTCAGCATGTTCTCCTTCTTTTAATATGTATTTGTAGGCGCTTATAGCAGCCTTGGCGCCCTCGCCTGCCGCGACAATGATTTGTTTTTCAGGAACGGTCGTAACGTCACCTGCCGCGAAAATACCAGGGAGGCTTGTTGAGCAATCGTAACTGACCACAATTTCATCATTTTTGTTGAGCAAAACTAAGTCTTTCACCATGTCTGAATTTGGGATGAGGCCGATTTCGATAAAAACTCCCGCAACCGGAAGCACGACGGATGAGTCGTCAGAGAGGTTGCGGAGCGCTGCCGCGTCAAGTGCATCTTCTCCCGTCACTTCAACGAGCTCGTATCCGATAAAGCATTTGATATTTGGGGCATCGCGAATTTTCTCCAAAAATATTTCGTCTGCCTTTAGTGGGCTCCTGTTGACGAGATACACCTGTCGTGCAATACTCGTTAACTCGTATGCAGAGGTGATCGCAGAATTCCCGCCGCCTACAACCACGACATCCAAGCCCATAAAGAGTGGGGCGTCGCACGTAGCGCAGTAGCTAACTCCCCGGCCGATCAATCTATCCAGTCCTTTGGCATTAAGCGTTCTTGACTTTTTTCCTGTAGCAATAATGATGGCCTTTCCGTGATATTCGTCACCATTTGTAGAGCGTGTTATGAACACTTCATTCTCTTTTGCAACGCTTTTTACCTCTGAAAAAACATTTTTAACGTTGTATTTTTCAACTTGTTTTTCAAAGCGATCCATCAGATCTTGTCCTGAAATGAACTGATAACCCATGTAGTTCTCAACGTCGAGGCTGTAAAGTGCCTGACCGCCGATATTCTGCGTAATAAGGAGCACCTTTAACATCTTTCTGGCTGCATAGACTGCAGCCGTTAATCCTGCTGGCCCCCCACCAACGATTATGACGTCATGTAGTGTAGTATCCTTGTCCATAGTATACTCAGTATGAGTGATTCGCACGCAAGTTTCTTAAAATGTTTCTTAGTTTGCGTGACGATAAAAAGGTGACAGAACTGAGAACGAAGCGTGACTTAAAACGCCCCGTTATTCGGTGACCGATCGCGTCTCGCCGTCTGCGGGAGGCATTGTTGTAGACTCGTCAGGAGGTAGAGTTGATTCTCGACGCTCGCTTTCTCCGCTGTTGGAGTCTTGTATCACTTTCGACTTAGGCCGCCGCTTTACCTTGCGTGCGCTCATCGTATCCCGAGAAAGCCGATCCGTTACGGCGGTATCCCACACCTTGGTCATAGTGATGGCGGACACAGGGCAAATCATAGCGCACTCACCGCAAAAAACGCAATGTCCCACGAATATGCGCACCGTTTTCTCAGACGCGCTCGTTCGTAATGCAATAGCCCCAGCCGGACAGACTTGTCCACAGCGGCCACATAAAATGCATTTTTCCGGGTCTATGATGGGCACGCCTCGATAGGCTCCTGGTACTTCAACTTCAGCGGCGCTCTTAACAGTTGACGTTTTTCCCGTTAACCCGACCAAGAACGACCGAACGAGGTCGCTAAGAAACCCTGAGGCCATGTTACACCCCCGCCCACCCAAATAGGAAGTGCATGTATCGTACGCCGACCACATAAAGGACAAGGTCTATAACCGCCAGCATTGTAGGGATGGCCCAGTAATACCTAAGCACCCGGGTAACCCGTGTTCTCCCGGTAGTAGCCTGCCAAAATGCAATGAACGCAGTCACAAGCAACGCTATTATCACGAACTGGATGACAAAATTGACCCCTGGATAGAAATGGTAAATCGCCGTTCCAAAGAACACCGCAGCTATGAGTGAAGCGTACAGAAAGATCTTGAGCCACTGTCCTAACTGTAAAAGAGCGAGATTAGGCCCTGAATATTCGACATAGGGGCCTGAACAGATCTCAGTCTCGGCTTCTGCAATGTCAAAAGGTTGGACCGCNGCAGCAGCAGGCAGCGTCCATATCGCTGCAATCGCCGCAAGAGGCATGACGCTTATCCACGCCGTTGCCGAAATGGTGCTGAGCTGGAACGAGCCTGCTGCTATCGCTACAGCTGCCATAGCAACAATGAACGGCGTCTCGTAGGCGATAAGCAGCGCCACCTCACGCGCAGCACCAATAGCACCGTATGGGCTTCCGCTGGCCGAACCACCGAGGATCAGTGCAATCGGCGGTATCGCAAGGAGGTAGATCACTAAGATAAGATCGCCCGCGCCTACTGCCGATGTGGGGGCAGCTAAAGGTATTATTAACGCTGCCACGAGCATTGAAGCGACGCTGAGGATCGGTGCGAGGTTGAATAGTAGCGGACTCGTCACGTTCGGCGTTAGACTTTCTTTACTTATAAGTTTGAAGAAGTCATAAAACGCCTGAAAGATGCTCGGGCCCTTCCGAAACTGGCTATGCGCCACGACGATACGGCGTATCCCTTGCAGCAACAGCGCGGCAATAAACGCATAGACGAGCGCACCCACTACTGAAACGATCATCAGACCCTCCCTAACTTCAAGTCCCGCGAGCTGACAATTTTGCGCTTCCCGGCCTTTATAACGGTCATTCGATCAGTACAGCTAAAGCATGGATCGATTGAAGCAGCTATGATAGGGATATCGGCGACCTGACAGCCGAGGAACTTTGGCACATACGACTGAATATTTGCGAGTGTAGGGGACCTGATCTTTATTCGCTCAAAAAAGTTCGTGCCGTTTGTCTCGACGTAGTGAAGAAGCTCGCCGCGGGGGGCCTCAACTCGGCCCACACTCCTTCCTGGCGGAATCACTTCATTATCGTACTCGGCTTGGATCGGTCCGTCAGGTAGGTTCGCGAAAAGCTCCTTGGTAAGCCAAATGGATTGTTTAATCTCTGATAAGCGCACGACTGCCTGAGCAACAACGTCTCCACCTTGAGCAGTGAGCGGTTCGAGATCGAAATCGCCGTATGCCGCGTACTTGCACATCACGCGTGTATCTTCAGGTACGCCACTCGCTCGCGCGTTCGGTCCGACCGCACCAAGACGTATTGCATCCTCTTTGCTGAGACCACCAACTCCCTTGCATCGCTCTGCGATGTTGCTGTCCTTTAAAACTGCTTTTGTAATTTTATCGGCCACAGTGTCGAGATAACTGAGAGTGCCCACGGCGGACTTCGCTTGTTCTTCGGTGATATTCCACTTGACTCCGCCAATTCTGTTACATCCATGCATGACCCTGTTGCCGCTCAATGACTCGAAAAGATCCAGGACCTTCTCTCGTTCGCGCCAAGTGTACATAAATAAGGTGTGGTACCCGATCTCTTCGCCGGCAATACCCGCCCAAAGCATATGTGAGTGAATCCGTTCGAGCTCGGCGTAAATTGTCCTGATATAATTTGCTCGCTCCGGTACCTCAATATCCGCTATATCCTCAACTCGTTCGACATGATTTAGTGGATGCGCGTGTGAACAGATGCCGCAGATGCGCTCAACGAGATAGACAATCTTGGAAAAAGGTCGCTCTTGGCAAAGCCGTTCGATGCTTCGATGGTTGAATCCTAGTTCGTAGTCAACGTCGACGACCTTTTCGCCCTCGACTTCAAACAGAAATCTCGCAGGCTCCTCGAGAGCGGGATGGCTTGGTCCGATCGGCACCTTCAATTTGGCAAAGCGGCGTTCATTGACGTCTGCCATCGTTACACCCTCCTCAGCGGTGGCGTTGGATCAGTATATTTCGGAGGCAGCTCGAGCGGCCTTGGATCCGGAATCCCGAGCACGTTAATGCCGAGTAAACCGATGAGTTCTCGTTCATAAAGCAATGCGTTGAAAAAGTGGTTGGTTATTGTCGGAACTTCCGGCTTCTCATAAGGGAGCTCTACGATGACGGTGTGCAGCTCTCCCCAAAACGCAAAGTGGTACAACACTTCAAGATGATCCCGCGCATCCTTGCCCGTAATTGTGCTTAGACGCGTCCCTTCTTCCTTCAGAAATGCGAGCGCAGCATCGAGATTATCGAGTGTAATGCGGTAGTATGAGTTCAAGCCCTTATGATCCGCTTGAATTGTCGGCACAAAGTCTTCAAACGATCGCTTCATTTTTCTGCCTCGGGAACGCTGTCTGATGACTGAAATTTCAGCTCCACATCCGTCTCCTTTGCCATCGCCTCATCAAATCGCTCCGTCGACCGGCCCCCCTTGCCTTTTCGCTTAGAATCGAGCATTTTGGCGGCCTTTAGAATGCCTGACACGATGTTCAGTGGCCTTGGAGGGCACCCCATAACGTAAACGTCGACAGGGATGACGGTATCTAACGGCCCGGTTAACGAATATCCGCCGTCAAAAATACCGTTTGATATCGGGCAACTGCCAACAGCTACGACAGCTTTAGGATGGGGAATTTGGTCATAGATCATTGTCAAACGATCCGTCATGCGCTTTGTGACAGGGCCTGTAACCACTAGTACGTCCGCGTGCCGTGGAGACGCTACGCGAAGAACTCCAAAGCGTTCTGCGTTATATCGTGGACTTTGAATCGCAAGCACCTCTATATCGCATCCGTTGCACGAACCTGTGTTAATAAAGTAGACCCACGGTGATCTTGCTCGAAACATGGTTATCCACCTAATATCGCGATTGACAAATTGTTGACTTGTTCTATGATAGCCGTCGGAAATATACCCATGAGCACGCAAAGGACGCTTAAAATAATTATAGGGATTATTATATAAATAGATAGATAGGAAACGTCTGGCGCTTCTCCGCTTCCGTCTGTCGCAANGAACGCCCGTTGAAACACTTTGATGTAAGCAGCGAACATTGGCAACGTCAGCACGAGCAACACNACAGACAGGGCGGGATAATACCCCCCCTTCTGGAAGCCTGCTTGGAGGATCATGTATTCGCTGACAAAGCCGCTGAGTGGAGGAATCCCTGAAAGGGCCAACGCGCCTATTAAAAATCCCGCTGCCACGATAGGCATTTTGGTAACTAAGCCGCCGAGACTGTCGATATCCCTCTTTTTAGTAGCAACGATGATGGCGCCAACACAGAGGAACAAGAGTGTTTTCATGACCATGTTATTGACAATCTGAAAAATCCCCCCCGCCAGTGCCGCCGACGACCCTATGCCGATAGCAAACAGAATGATTCCAGCTTGTTCGATCGACGAATAGGCTAAGAAACGCTTCAAGTCCTTCTGTGTGTACGCCATTATGGCCCCGACGCCTACAGTGAGCAAGGCAGTGACCGAGATGAACAAAAGAACGACGTCAAGGGCCGGATGCATCGCAAACAAGAGTCGAATGAGGATAAAAGCGCTGGCGCCTTTTACGGTGCCTGCCAAAAAGGCGCTCACGGGGATTGGGGATTCACCATACGTGTCAGGAACCCACGAATGCATTGGGACGACGCCGATTTTCGTGCCCAAGCCTATCAGCAAAAAGAGGCTTATTAAAAGAATCGTATTGCTTGGAATACTGCCGAAGCTCGCGATGTCGCTCGTGCCGTAGCTGACGAACATGAGAATGAGCGCAATAAGGGTAAATGAGCTTCCAATACTGTTTAAAATAATAAACTTCGTTGCCGCCTCAAAGGCCCGTCCCCTCCGGTACATCACAAGGATTGCAGTCGAAAGCGTGCCGATCTCAAGAAGAGCGTAGAGCGTTACAAGGTTCGTGCTAATGACAGCGGTGGCTGTCGCGCCAATGATGACCAATAGGAGCGGATAGTAGATACGCCCCGCGTTTTTGATATAAGCGAGACTGAACCACGTGATGAACGTTCCGATGATAATCACGGGGTACGCAACGATGAGCCACGACGATGAGAGCCCGGCTGCGGCAGCTGCTGAGTCTAGGTACGTCGTCGCGCTCGTACTTATGTACCAATCTGCTGTGAATAGAACAGCGCTGATGGTCATCCCAACGCCTGCGACGTAGGCGCACATCTTCGAGTTTCGGCTTAAAAATGCGCATATAACAGCAACAACCAGCGGAATGATCAGTGTGTATATGATATACATTACAGCTCTCCACTATCCACGCAGTTTTATCAGCTTGCTGCTGTCGATGGTGTCATATTCGGCAAAATCAATCACCGCTATTATGGCTATGGTGAGCGTGATGAGCACTACGAATATCTCTGTGAATAAGGCAAACAGCGCAGTGCCCGTCCCCCAAGCCAGCAAGAGCGTACCGATGTTCTCAAGAATCAAAATTCCAAGCAAAAGCTTCAGAACACTTCTTTGACTACTAATAACTAAGAAAGCGACGCCAAACAGCACGAACAGCACATAAGTTTCAGCGGTTCGCTCAACGGGAAATTGAGATTGCACCAGAAAAGCCGCAAGGCACGAAAGCGCGATAGTCAGAAAAGTTCCTACTGTTAGCGTGGCCACGCTAAATCGGGGTGTCGGCTCTCTTGTCCGAGCGGCGGTGAGCAGGATGATGACAGGCGGCAAGACGCCGATCGCAGCTTTTAGGCCTGCNCCTACCAAATCGTTCTCAACTAGTATGAATGCAGCGATGGTTACGTTCAAAGCGAGAAGTGCTAGCGCTGCCCATTTATCGCGTAAAAAAACGATTAAACTGGCGAATATCACCCAAAAAATGCCAAACGCTAGGACTGTTTCCATTACGGCCTCCCAAATATCAGAAAAACCGCTCCGGCGAGGATCAGCCATATGAATATCCACGTTGCATAGCTGACTGCGCTTCCGTTCTGAATGTGGCGTAACCGTATTGATAGCGAATCCAAGGCACGTCCAATTGCAGCGTAGACATAGTCTGGGTTAATCCATCGCAGTCGTTCGAACGGTTGTGTCACTTGATATAGAAAATGCCGTCCTGAAGAATACACAAATCCTTCGGGCAGTTCGTACCCCGCGCCGAAAAGTTGTTTGGACGCAGGAACAGCTTCACGCGGCCTTCGCGTTAAAAACTCGTTCAGAATCAGACCAGCAAGTATCGCAGTTAAGAGCAATACAGCTGCTAGGGTCGGTGCGAAGCTCGACACGCCGGGTATTTCGATACTGGTAAGAATGAAGGTTGACTGAGTCGTAACGGTGCCGGCGTATGGGACGTCTGTGATGATCGCGAGAGGATACTGCGCGAAAACTCCCAATGCGATGCATCCCACCGCGAGTATCGCTTGTGGCACCCACATAGTAGCTGGCGCTTCGTGCGCGCTGTTCAAGTCGGCGGGTAGTTGGCCGTAGAATACGCTATGAGTTGCGCGTAAGATATAGCCAGCGGAGAGCACACTTCCTAGGAGCACGACTATCACAAATACTTGTAAACCAGCTGTCGTTGGCGCTATNCTGCTTGAATAGATGAGCCATTTGCTCACAAAACCCACAGTAGGCGGCATACCTGCAAGCGTTACCGCGGCAACGGTGAACGAGGCAGCGGTGTAAGGCATCTTCCTTGATAGCCCACCAAGCTTGTTGAGGTCCATGGTATGCGCTGTGTGATCGACAGCCCCTGCGCCAAGAAACAGGCAAGCCTTAAAGAAGGCGTGCGCTAGGAAGTGCATCAGTCCTGCGACAAGTCCTATTGGTCCGAAGCTGAATGCAAGGAACATAAAACCGAGGTTCGAAATCGTACTGTACGCGAGGACCTCTTTAAGATCGTTAGCGCGTATTGCCAATGTAGAAGCTAAGACTAACGTGAATCCGCCGATAATTGCGAGCACCCAAGGCCACGCACCCGTAAACAAAGGAAAGAGCCGGGCAGCAAAATATACGCCGGCAGGCACCATTGCTGCGCTGTGCAGCAACGCAGAGACTGGTGCGGGTCCTTGCATTGCGCTGGGCAACCAAGAAAAGAACGGCATTTGTGCAGATTTAGCGAAAATGCCGATAACGGCAAGAACGAGCAAGACGTTCATCTGCCAACTGGGCAGCGTTGATGTTAAGAATACGTTAATATCCACGCTGCCTGTCCACGCGTAAGCACCAACGGCGAATAGTAACAGCGCCTCTCCAGGCATGTGTGTAAAAAAGAAGACTTTTTTTGCGGCCTGGGTCCTTACAGGATCGGCGTACCAGAAACCGACCAACAGATATGAGCAAATGCCTACAATCTCCCAGCCGACGTAAAAAACGATTAAGTTAGCGGCGTTGACAAGAATCAGCATTCCTCCGATAAAAAATAGCATTAGGAAATAGTAACGACCCCTTCCAGTCTCTCCCTCCATGTAGCTGTTCGAATACCACACGATGACGCACCCGGTAAATGTAACCACGAGTGAGAAAAGCAGGCTAAGTGCGTCAAACCTAAATGAAAAGAGCTGAACGCCGCTAGTTAGCACGTTTGGCACGGCTGCGGTTATGATTCCCGTATAGGAAATAGCAAGGGCTGAGGCAAATAAGAGGGTCGCTAGCGCAATTGCCGACGACACATAGTCTACTGCTTTTCCGCGCGTGAAGCCCCCGAGGATTAATGGGACTAATGATAGCAGCGTCGGAGCAAAAATCATGGCAAGCAGTAGGTAAGACGCAGACATGCCATCCATAACAAGACCCCGTTTGAGGTATAGGGGTTATAGTTGCTTATTAAATTGACGCTTTTAGCGGTGTGCTGTCAAATTGTCTTTGGAAACAGCACAAATTGGATTATGGCCTATACGTCCGTCAATACACTTAGGGCAAGCTCTTGTTATTTCGAAAATAGTGATCTCCATTTTTTGGGCTTTAAAATAAGATCAGAGCTGTTTTTTTAATTATTTGACCTTTTTATAAAAATAATTGACAGAAACTTATAAATAGCTATTAGTCGTGGTATTCAGATACTGAACTACCAGACCGAGGTGTTTAGTTGAAACATGCGAAAAAATATGCCATCAGAGGACTTCTTTTATTGGCAGTGTCATCGCTTGTTGCAGCGTGTGTGATAGCACCTGCTGCGGCAGCTTCAAACGTATCTAGCTCTGGCGGCAACGCACAGCGCCTCATAGGTGCAAGTGCACCTCATACATATATAGATTTCAAGAGCAGCTGGCAAGCGGACACAGCTGCAAACCTCGCTAAGTATGACGTCGTTGTCTTACACTACACTCAGACAGCGCAGCACATTCAAGCCATTAAAGCGATAAATCCGAATACAGTTGTTTTCGCTTACTTCAACCCGCTCTTCGGCGGGTTGGAGGGAAAGCCACACACAGAATGGTACTTGAGAGATGCGTCAGGCGCNACTCATTCGAGCGGTTACAATGAGCCCCTCATGGATTTAACTAATTCAGGATGGCGGGCTATGTGTGTCCAGATCANCCAGAATGCCCTGCAAAAGGGCTTTGATGGCCTTGTCCTTGATAATGGCCTAGCCTCCCCTAACGTTGTCTGGCCAGGAAGCTGGTCCGGCTCAGACAGCCAGTGGCAATCAAGCACGATCGCCCTTTACAAAAGCATTAAGCAGGCAGCTGGCAGCAAGATTGTGATCTATAACGGGGCCTACTTCATACCTGGGTACGTCGACGCTCTCGACGGGTGGATGGATGAGGGGTTCCCGTTCTACAAAGGGTGGGATAACTCAATCGGTTTTGCTCTCGATGCGTCCACCAAGGGAAAGTTGACACTCTTTTATGCACAGGGGGGTACATCTGACCGGTACTTCTGCTATTGTTCAGCCCTGCTTACTGATGGCTACTTCTTCTATGCTCCAACTCGTACGCAATGGTTCGACGATTACGGCATCCAGTTAGGAACAGCGTTGGGCAAAGCTGAGAAGAATGCCGATGGCACGTGGCAACGGGAATATCAATACGGGACCGTCGTTGTCAATCCTAGCTCCAAGACAGCCCACATTGATATGAACTCAGGGCAAAACGCGAAGGCGACAACACCAACGGTGAAGCCAACAGCAACACCGACGGTCGCAGTTGCAAAACCGATAGTCAAGGCAGCTGCAACACCAACGGTGAAGCCAACAGCAACACCG
>JGI24131J36419_10000162_pt1 | contig 22447 bp, 21 predicted proteins | sample BarGraNGADG00211_2_FD_36419 | JGI IMG/M metagenome (IMG submission 36419) | reverse complement strand
CATTTGGGAGTCGAGCGCGCTCTGGCGTACGACGCGTCGCTGCCTCAGGTATTCGGAGATTGCAGGAGCAGCGAGGTCGATGCTGATCGCCGCTGTAAGAAGCAGAGCGAGCACTGCGATGGCTATGTCAACGGCAGTCATGGTCAGCGCCCCATGTGCGCCACGACGCCCGCGGCTACGGCGGTGAAGTTGTCGACTATGACTTTGGCCCGCCCGGCCGCGTGCGGGCAACGCTCGACCACGAGTGCCTCGTCCATGGAGAGAATCCCGATCTCCTGAATGGCGACGCTAGTCACGTACGCTGCCGCGTCCACCTTGGCAGCCGCTACCAAGCCGTGTGCGTGGACTTGCTCCAGTGCTCGCTTGGTGGAACGAGCCGTGCGATCGAGTTGTCCGCCTATGCCGCTGTTGAAGAGCGTGATGTCTGACATTGGCCTTCCTTCCTGTGTTGAGTGAAATGGGACGGCGAGTGCCGCTGGACCGAGGGTAGGGGCTGCAAGCGTCAGGGTCATGTGTCAGTATTTGCGGCATCCTTGCGAGAAGTTTGCGAATGTCGGCGGCGTATCTGTCGACCCGATGCGTGCCTCGTAGAAGGTGGAAGGGATCAATGTCTGGCGGGCAAGAGAAGAGTCGGCTCCGTGCCGAGTTAGAGTCGTTTGCACGGATCGCCAGAGGCTTTACCACTGCTCATCTCCAAGAGTTCCAGGGCGTCCTGAAGGCTTTGTTCGGCGAGGAGGCATTGGTCGATGCGGTCCAGCGTCAAGTAATCGCTGACAGCGTTGAGCGCGCGCTGTTAGGGATGATCGCCGATATTCGCGACCCGAAGGACCGCCGAATTGCCCAGGCGGTGTTCGCCGCTACGCCCGAGTTCTATGGCCTTAGAACGGTGAGCGAGCGGGTGGGCCTCATTCAAAGTGTGGACAGCCATCTCTACTATGCCAGACGGCGGATAATCCTCGGCGATGCGACCGCTGCGCTGCAGGTGATGTTTGGCGAGCAGAAGGCTGCGGATCATGGGGCGCTACTCTCTCCACAGGCCCGGCGAGCTGCACGACAACTGTACCGGTATGCTCAGTCAACCCTCGTGTGCGTGGATGCATACGATCTTTGTGCCACATACGCTCGCGAGCTTGAGGTTTCTCTCCACCACGCTCTCAGTAGTCGCGAGGACTTGGACCAGATCTCCCACGGATGGCTCCAGACGTACAGCTTCCGCCAGCGCCTTCTGTCGCAGCCCGAGGAGCAGCGCAATCGCCCATGGCTCGTGCTATATGGCGAAGATGATGTTGACGTTCACTTGGCGCCAGCCTTCCGAACATCGGTCAGCGATTCGGGCCTCTGGAATTTCGCCTATACCCGTAGATACCTAGGGGCCCTGCTGCACGAGTACAGTGGACGAGAATTCCTGCGAGAGAACTTCGCGGCAAATGGCTGGCAGAGGATGCAGCTTGGTGCTCCGTTCGAACCTCTTGAGGTCGACAAGATGCTTTCGGTGCTGTCGGAACTTCGTCTTGACTATGCCCAGGCATACATCGAAGACCTCTGCCAGGACGCTGAGGGGCGAACCATCCATACGAAGTGGCTGGACTTCCTGAGCGCACCGCGGAGTACCGCGTACTACCGGCGTGGGGCGTACGCGGAGCTGCCCACGGACGAAGATCGATACAAGCTGAGGCACGACCTGCTCAGACTGTGCATTCTTCTTCAGGACATCTTCCCGGAGGACACCCTAGATGATCATTATAGGCAGTGTTGGGATGCGGTGTTAGGCGTCATGCTTGAAGGGCTAGAGGAGTCCGGGTGGCACCGCGTCATCGACATCGAAGGGCAAGCGGAGTCCGGGTTGCACCGCAGGATCGCTGTGGTGAAGAGAATCTCGGAGCTGCATCGCGATGTAATGAAGCTGCGGGCGACCAGATACTCTGGCCGTGACGAGGGCAAAGGTCCGTGGCATGCCGATAGCTCATTTGAAGTCGTCAATGACAGTGAGTACTGACAGACCTGCGGCTCTCGGCATTTGTCACCAGCATCGACCAATCGTCACCCTTTCTTGCCACCCCGAATACGAGCAGACTGATGCCACGCCGAAAGGGAAGCCTCGTCTGCAGCGTTGGTTCGTCTCATCGGCCAGGCCTCGCCCTGCCAGACGTGGCTGGGCGAGGCCGCTGGACGAAGGGGCTGCATGACCGGACCTTGCATGCTTGCGGGTGAAGTCCCCGAGTCGACGTTGGTCAACTTGGCAAGAAGTCCGTCAGGCAGCGCCGCCCCCGCCATGTAGGATAAGCATTGGTCGCATCAGAGCCGGCGCGGCCGTTGCGGTCGAATCACCGCAGATGACAGTTTGCAGGGAAAATGTGTGCCAAATGCGGCATACTATGTGTATAATAGAAGCAAGTAACACCTGGGGGTGGTCGAGACCGCATTCTCGAGGTGAATGAAGATTGGAGCGCAATGTATGGCCCGAACAAGCAAACCGAAACAGCAGAAGACACTCGCGCAGCCACTCTATGAGGCTGCGACCAAGAGCGGACACAGGCAGCTTGCCGTTCACACAGGCGGGAGCGCTGAATGGCGCTTCTAGACGACCTCGTATCGCAGATTCCCGATGTGGCTCTGAGAAGTCGTCTGCGCAAAGCAATCACTGACCTTCGCCGGAAGCAGAAGTTCGGTCTCGTATTCGAAGAGCACATCCCTGAGACGACGGCGATCTTCGGTTTGCCCGTGCAAGCTGGAGCTTCGGTGCAGCTCCGCCAGGACACCAACGACCCTGAGATGTTCAAGGTCGCCCGACTGGCGGACAACGGCAGAACTGCCATTCTCGTCGCACAGGATGGTCGCGAGGAGTCTGTGCCAGTCAAGGACCTCCTGGTCGTGAAGCGGTTCGGTGAGCCGATGTACGCCTCTCTCAAACCGCTTGATCGCGTGGAGCGCGGGTCAGATCGGCCCTACCACAGCGTTGTGAATGGCGAGAACTTTCATGCCCTGCAGATGCTGACATATGTCTATGACCATGCGGTTGACTGCATCTATGTCGACCCTCCATACAACACGGGTGCCAGAGATTGGAAGTACAACAATCGATTCGTCGATAGCAATGACGTGTGGCGACACAGCAAGTGGCTAGCGATGATGGAGAGGCGGCTCCGGCTTGCCAAGCAACTCCTGAAGCCGGACGGGGTGCTCGTCGTGACGATTGACGAGCACGAACTCCACCATCTTGGGATGCTACTTGAACGGCTATTTCCCGAATACCTCCAATACGTTGTGTCGATCGTCATCAACGCGCGGGGAAGCACCGGGAACCGCAACTTCGGCTCGATAGAGGAGCAGGCCATATTTGTTGTCCCGAATCTGGGCTATGACGTTGTTCAGCCACGCGAGGCTTTCATTCCCAACTTCCATTCGAGTGTTGACGGTCCGACGGCCGTAGAGCGCTTGCTGTTCAAGATCGCCCATGCCTTCCCGAATCTTCTCGACCAGGTCCGTGAGGCAGGCGTATCGCTCGATGATGAGGATATTGATGAGTGGCACGAGCTGGCGTCCGCAGGCTTGCTCCCTTTGGATGAGGAGCAGCTTGATGCCGAGGCCGACAGCCCGGCTGAACCCGATGATGTACCAGAGGAGAATGACCCTGCTATCTACTGGAGGGGCGCTGTCCGAACTGGCCAAGGCACGAGCTTTCGTACACAGAGAAAGAACCAGTTCTATCCCCTCTACATCGACCCAGAAGCTCCTGATCGCATTGAGGTGGGTGAGCCGTTGCTGGATCGCGACGAAGGCGGCAACCTCATGCCGGGTTCCTGGGACCAGGTCAATGGCCTTACACCGATCTGGCCCGTCGACGAAGAGGGCGCCGATAGGGTGTGGTGCTATGAGCCAGGCCGAATGCGCGACGAGATTGCCAAAGGCAACATCCGCATTGGTAGGTTCAATCCCAAGAGAAACACATATGCAGTCAACGTTCGGCGTGTGCGCCGCACCGAGCAACGGTTCCGGGAACGCACTATCTGGTGGGAGAAGTCATACGACGCTGGCTCGAACGGTACAAACATCCTCAAGAAGCTCCTCGGCTCATCAGGCCTATTCCCATTCCCGAAGTCCGTCTACGCGGTGCGGGATGTGTTGGCGACGGTTGTCGGCTCACGACCCGACGCACTAATTCTTGATTTCTTCGCTGGCTCAGGAACGACGCTGCACTCGACATGCCTGCTCAACGCCATTGACGGCGGGAGCAGGCGATGCATTCTTGTGACTAACAACGAGGTCGACGAAAAGACCTCCAGTGACTTGGAGAAGGTTGGCAAGTTCCGCGGGGATAAGGAGTACGAAGCTCTCGGGATATTTGAGAGAGTCACCGCGCCAAGGGTCAGAGCCGCAGTGACTGGCCACAAGGCCGACGGATCTCCACTCACCGGCAAGTACAAGTGGGCAGACAAGAGGGCTCTTGCACAAGGCTTCGACGAGAACGTCGAGTTCTACGAGATGCAGTATCTCGATCCCGACGACGTCGAGCTTGGCGAGCAGTTCGAGGCAATTCACCCGCTGTTGTGGCTGGCGGCGGGGGGTATTGGTGAGCGTGGGTCGCTGGCCAGGCCTGCCGATTTCTACATTGCACCTGCTTCTCCTTACGGCGTGTTGTTCAAGCCTTCGCGACTGAGGAAGTTTCTGGCGGCACTCGAGAAGCGGTCGGATGTTACGCACGTTTGGGTTGTCACGGACTCAGATGAGGCTTACGCGGAAGCGTGCGAAACCATGCCATCGCACGTCGTCTACTCATCGCAGCTCTACCGCGACTATCTGCGCACCTTTCGAGTCAACGGGAGGGGTGCCTGATGCGACTTGTACTGAAGGACTTCCAGACACACGCTGTGGCCGAACTTGTCGACAAGCTACGTCGTGCCGTTCGTGAGGTAGCGCAATCAAACGAAACCCAAGCTGTAGGACTCTCGTCGCCGACTGGTTCTGGTAAGACGGTCATAGTCACAGCTGCGATGGAGTGCCTCCTTCAGGGCGACTCCGACAACCGAGCGCTCAGCGACGCGGTGTTCCTCTGGATCACCGACCAGCCACAGCTGAATGAACAGACTCGGCGCAAGATGCTGAAGGATTCCTCGCTCTTCAACCAAGTCAACTTGGTGACCATTGGGTCCTCATTCGACCAAGAGGTCTTCGACCCCGGGACTGTGAACTTCATCAACATCCAGAAATTAGGCAAAGAACGTGACCTAATCACCAAGGGCGATGAGCGCCAGTACACGATCTGGGAGACCATCACCAACTCCGTGGAGGCGAGCCCGGACCGGTTCTTCGTCGTGATTGACGAAGCACATCGCGGGATGATCGAAGGCAGCAAGGCGCGATCAGAAGCGAGCACCATCATTCAGAAGTTCATCAAGGGTTCTGCCGACGAGATCCCAAAGGTTCCGCTGGTCTTGGGAATCTCCGCCACCATCGACCGTTTCAACAAGTTGGTCAGTGGCACGGGCCGCACAATGCGCTCGGTAGATATTCCTATTGACCAGGTGCGCGCGTCAGGGCTGTTGAAGGAAGTGGTGACTCTCTACCACCCGACCGTCAAGCAACCGACTGACATCACGATGCTTCGAGAGGCCGTGAGGTCGTGGGGCAAGTTCCGAGACGAGTGGGATCGATACTGTCAAGCCCAGGACGAGAGCCTTGTGAGACCAGTCCTGGCAGTGCAGGTTCAGGACGCCGCTGGCAAACGCGTTTCTAGGACTGATCTAGACGAAGTTGTGAGCGCCATTGAGGATGAGCTAGGGGGCATCTCTGACTCCGCCCTCGCTCACGCCTTTCAGGAGGGCGCCCAAATCAGGGTCAACGGCAAGGAAGTCCGCTATCTGGCTCCGGCGGACATCGATGGCGATCCAGACGTGCAGGTCGTGTTCTTCAAAACGAGTCTGAACACAGGCTGGGATTGTCCCAGAGCCGAAGTGATCATGTCCTTTCGTACCGCACTTGACGCCACGTCGATTGCTCAATTGGTCGGCCGAATGGTCCGCAGTCCACTTGCTCGCCGAATTGATTCAAGTGACTATCTCAACGGCGTGTCCTTGTACCTGCCGCACTATGACGAGGCCGGTTTGACCAAGGTTATCGACCGGCTTACCACTCCGGACCCAGACAACCTTCCGCCGGTCGAGTTTCGGCGTGGCGAGAATCAAGTCTCTGTTTCGAGGGCACCCGAGTGCGATGCGGTCTTCGCTGCGATCGAGCGCTTGCCGTCATACATCGTGCCGTCTCAGCGCAAGGTCAGCCAGGTTCGTCGCCTAATGAAGCTGGCCAGGGCACTTGGCAATGACGAGGTGGAACCTGATGCGGAAGAAGTGGGGTTCGCCGCGCTCGTTGGAGTCTTGCTGGATGAGTACGACAGAGTCCAAGGGACCGATGCATTTGCGAAGCTCGTCGAAGAGCGGAGCGAAGTAACCATTCGCGGCGTCGACTGGCAAGTCGGTCTCAGCTCTGTCGACGAAGAGACGACCATCAAGCTGGAGGTCTCAAGCGAGAACATCGACGACGTCTTTGATGAGGCTGGCCGCCATATCGGTGATGAGGGTCTGCACAAGGAATGGTGGAAAGTGCGCAGACGCGAGAGCGTCGACAACACTCAGGCGAAACTGGAACTGGTCGCTCTGTCGATTGATCCGGCTGTAAGGAGGCGACTGGAGTCAGCGGCTCAGCAGAAAGTCCAGGAGTGGCTTCGGGGTCACAAGACTGCGATTGATGGACTAACTGAGCGCCGCCGGCAAACCTACGATGATATTAGAGGTCAAGCCGCAGACCCGGAGCTTCGTTCCTTGGCTCTCCCAGAGGAGATGACGATCACCAAGTCCGACTCGCTGTGGGAGAGGCACGCGTACCTGGACGAGGACGGCAAATACCCTGCGACATTGAACAGGTGGGAGACAGCCGTCGTGAGGCAGGAGCTAGATCACGACGACACTGTCGTGTGGTTCCGCAATATCCCGCGCAAGCCTTGGGCTCTGACGGTACCTTACGAGGCTAGTGGCAAATCGGCGGCATTCTACCCAGACTTCCTATTCGCGCGTCGGGTGGACGGCGAATGGGCGGTCGATCTTCTCGACCCGCACCACATTGAGCTTGCGGATGCGCCAGCCAAGGCTCTTGGTCTGGCAAAGTATGCTGCCAAGCATCACGCCGCGTTCGGTCGCATAGAGCTGATAATCGTTCGAGGCACCGATGATGAGATCAGGCGCATTGACCTTGTTGATGAGGCCAAACGCGAGAAGGTGCTCGCGGTGAAGACCAAGGAACACCTCGCGCTCCTATTCGAGGAACTCTGATGCGGATCGAGCAAGCACAAATCAGAAACTTCCGTCCACTACGTGACGTCACGATTCGGTTTGACGACGTTACAACGTTCATCGGCCCGAATGGCACCGGGAAGTCAGCGGTGCTGAGGGCGTTGGATTGGTTCTTCAACGGCAGCAAGTCAGGCGACTTGTGTGAGAAGGACTGCTCTTATGGTGCAGTCGATCAGGACATTGAGGTTCAGGTCACATTCGGGCAGTTGACCGATGCCGACCGTGCCGAACTCGGAAAGTATGCGCCCGATGGAGTGACGACCTTCACCGCCTGGAAGAAGCGTACTTGCGAGGGTGAGGAGTATCTGTCGGCCAACGCCAAGGGACTTCCAGCTTTCGCGGAGATCAAGGGAGCCGCGAACGCAACTGACAAGAAGAATGCGTACAACGCACTGCGAACAGCCAACCCCGGTCTCGGGCTACCAAGCGCCACAACTGGCCCCCTCGTGGATGCTGCGATTACTGAATGGGAGTCGAATAACACCGACAAGCTTGAGGATGTGTCGGAGAGTCTTCAGACGAACTTCTTCGGGTTCTACAGTGCAGGCAAGATGAGTGGCCTGTTCGACTTCGTGCTCGTAACCGCCGATCTCCGCGCAAGCGAGGAATCGCAGGATGCAAAGAGCAGCATTATCGGGCGAATACTCGAGCGCACAGTTGATCGAAGCGCCGCAGACGAAGAGATTGGGGCCATCGTTGAACAGAGCCGCCTGGCGCAGCAGAAGGTCTACGGCGACAAGTTCAAGCAACAGTTGGATCAAATGGCAGCGAGCTTGAATGCTGTGGTTGAATCATATGCGCCGGGCCGAGCGATCAAGGTGTTCCCCTCGGATGTCGAGTTGAAAGCTCCGCGAACGACCTTCAACGTCTCCGTTGTGGACGGCGACACCGAAACCGTCGTGGAGCGTCAAGGACATGGGTTCCAAAGGACCCTCCTCATTTCAGCACTTCAGCTTCTGGCTCAATCAGGATCAGGCGAATCGGAGGGTGTCATCTGCCTGGCGATTGAAGAGCCAGAGCTGTTTCAACATCCGATTCAAGCTCAAGCGTTTGCCAAGGTGCTGCGCAAGTTGGCGGAGGATCCATCTCAGCGCATTCAAGTCGCCTACGCGACACACAGCCCGTACTTCGTCGACGGCAGCAAGTTCTCTCAGATTCGTCGGATGACACGTTCCAGCGGAGAGATCACGGACATTGAAGTCGGTGCTTCAACGCTTGGCGATGTGAAGAAGTTACTGGAGGGCACCGTGAAGCCAGAGAAAGTCGATCGCCAGCTCGCCGGGACAGTATCCGCACGCCTGCCTGTCGCTCTATTCGCCAACCGCGTTGTACTGGTCGAAGGGGCAACTGAAGCCTCCGTTGTCTGTGGAATCGCCGACCGGACTTCTCCGGGCCGTCTTGAGAAACTGGGCGTGTCAGTGGTTGATGTCGGTGGCAAGTCCAGCATCCCTCTAGCCCACGCAATACTGACGTCTCTCGGCATTCCGACGTACTCGATGTTCGACGGCGACGGTGGGTTTGAAGCGCGGGCGCACGCTAATGGGAAAGACGATGCCGAGGTCGAGTCTGAGCGGAAGAGCCACGTGGCAGCGAATCGTTGCGTGATGAGCTACTTCAAGCTATCTCCGGTGGATTTCCCCCCAGAGACAGAGACCGCCTCGGTTACGATTCTGGAAGATCGCCTCGAGGCGCTGTTGAAGCAGGATTGGCCCAACTGGAGCGAAGCCTGCTCGAAGCTAGAGGATGAGCTGGGGATCACCTTGGCCAAGAACAGCGCGGCGTACCGCACGGCGACATTGGAAGCCGAAGGCGATCCGTGTCCGCTCCTAGTACGAGTAATCGACAAAGCCATTGGTGCATCAGTCTCTGAGTAGAGACAGGCATTCTCTTGTGCATCTGCTGCTAAACAGGTCCGCGCTTTGATGCAACTCCCGAATGACGCCAAGGACTACATTCTGACTGGCGACCTAACCATGAAGCCTCTAATTACATCACAATACTATTGCACAATATCCGCACATTGCTTATACTTTAAGTCATGTATCAACATCTACACAGGGTCTTCAGGGCCGCACCACAAGGAAATGTGACGATTGATTCCAGCAAGCCTCACACCGCCCCTGGTTTTACCATCGTCGAACTCCTAGTCGTCATAGTAGTAATAGCTATCCTCGCCGCCATTACCATCGTCACCTACACAGGCATATCGTCCAAAGCCACCGTAGCCTCACTAGTATCCGATTTAGATAATGCTTCTAAACAACTCAAAATCTTCCAGGTAATCAATGGTGCCTATCCAACCGCTAACAATTGTCCGACGCCTGGTAGTACTGAAATCTGTCTCAAATCAAGTGGTGGTACTGTCTACGTTTACACATCTACCAACACCACTAACCCTCAATCATTCGCTCTGACCGCCACAAAGAGCGGCACTAGCTACATTATCGCCAACGACACCACACCAGGTCAGATATCTGCTAACCCGACCTTATCCTGTCCATCAGGCTTCATACCGGTCCCAGGCAGTACAACCTACGGTACAGCCGACTTCTGTGTCATGAAATACGGAGCTAAAAACGTCGGTGGTGTTGCTACATCTCAAGCTGCCCTAACTCCCTGGGTCAGCATCTCTCAAACCAATGCCATTACCACCTCAGGTGCCGCTTGCACCGGCTGCCACCTCATCACCGAAGGCGAATACCTGACGATTGCTCAAAATGTCCTAAATGTGTCTAGCAACTGGAGCAGTGGCACAGTAGGAACTGGTTACATCTACAGTGGACATAACGACAATGCTCCAGCCAATGCGCTAGCGGCTGATTCGAGCGACGCCAATGGTTACGCTGGCGAAACCAATACCGGTGGCAACCAACGCCGCACCCTAACCCTATCTAACGGTGAAGTCATCTGGGATCTGGCTGGTAACGTTTGGGAATGGACATCAGGCACTTCAACCACTGGACAACCAGGAATAACAGGTACAGGTGGTAATTGGCGTGAATGGACAGCCGTAACCAACCCTGGCACCATCTCGCCCAATCCATCTCCAGCCGCTACTGGCATAACAGGTGCCAGTGGCTGGAATAGTGGCAACGGTATCGGTCATATATGGAGTAACACTGAAGAGGCGGGGCTGCGTGGCTTCCTCCGCGGTGGCTCTTGGGTCTATGCCGGGCAAGCTGGAGTCTTGGCACTGCATTTGTACTATGCGCCTAGCACCGCGGCCGCGGCCTACGGGTTTCGGGTTTCGCGGTGATATAGACCGTCCCTGCAACAGTTGAATGTAGGTTCAGAAGTTCCCAAGATGTCAGGCCATTTAGACCGACCCAGGGAGGGCGCACATGCCGAAGAGCAAGGAATCCAAGCCACGCCTTGTCGCTATTTCCGAGATTCCCAAGTCCGCCCGCAGGAGTATCTACGTCGACCTTGTCGATGAATTCGCCAAGAGCGATCTGCAGAACGCCAAGATTGAGGGCGTCAAGATGAGCGCCGCCCTCAGCGTGAGGAAGGCGATAGCCACCCTCGGACTCAAGAACGTCACCGTCGTCACGGTGAACGGCGAGGTCTACCTCACGAAGAAGTGAATGCGTCGCTGGGCCGGTCAAGGCAGAAGTGATTGATTATTTTGAGGGCGGAGTCACTACTTACGGGATCAAGTTCAAGAAGTATGACATGGAGAGAAGGTTGGACGCGTGATCAACCGCTAGCCGAATGAAGACGATAGACAAGTTATCTCTAGTGGGCTCTGGCTTCGAATAGACTTACGGCAGCCTGATACTCGGCGGCCAGGTCGAAGCCGGCATCAAGCTCTGGTGTAGTCGACTTCATGCCCGCGTACATGATGCAGACGAGAGCCGCGTCACCTCAGCGCAGACGAGAAGCAGGCGGTCACCGTCTAGCCAATCCCCCGGCGAGGATCCAGCCGGTGTGGCCGGGGCGGTGCGTTTGCCATGGCGCGCCGCTCCGGCGCTCGCTTCTCGCGTCACGGCCTACTGGTATGCTCAGACCCGTGGCCGCATTCGTCATCCCTATTATCACGTTCGTCCTTGGTGGATTCCTGGGTCACTGGCTTGCTGTCGTGCGCGACAAGCGCAAGGAGTTCAACGAGGCGGCGCAGCCGATACGGGCGTTTCTGCTGGGTGAGGAGCGAGCCCTGTATCACCCTGAACGCCGTCCGAGTGTGGCGCAGTGGGACGCGTTCGAGTCCTGCCTGTCGCGGCGGCACCGAGTACGGTTCACGGATGCCCGGAAGGAGTACGAGGACTCCGATCCGGGGCAAAGCGGAGTCGGGCCGATTCCTTACCCCCACCCCGAGCTGGTCCACGACTGTGTACGGCGTCTGCTCAGGTTCACGGAGAGGCGCTAGGCACACCCGGTCGAAGTCCTCGCCAAGTCCTCCCAAGCCGGGTTGTGCCCGTATACTTCGGGTTATGCGACTCCGGAGAAAGCATGGATTTCGAGGCTAACGGGTGAGAGCGGGGTCCTCGGGTTACTCCCCTGCTGCGGCTGGCAGCCAAAAGGTCACCGGTTCGAGCCCGGTTACCTCCACGGACGGCGTCATCCGGACTGAAGCCCTGACCACCGACACAATCATGCAACCCAACGACCTATCGGCGGCGAGAGGGTGCATGTTATTATAGTAGTAGAGAGGAGATACTCACCTTCGTGGCCCAAGTTCGAGAGCTGTCCAGTTGGATTCAACTGCAACTAGGCATTTCGCTGAGACTCAAACAAACGTTTCAGTTCGTGACGAAGGTTCGAGAGTTGTCCGCTTAGGTGCACCAAACATTAGCATTATAGTAGGCCGTCAAGGCCTCTTTTTTGTGCCTGCCACCCCTATAGGCATGACGGGCTCTTTGCAGGGTTCGAAGCTTTCCGGTACCTACCCCAACAGGACTCTAACCAGATACCAAACAGGTGATCTGTTGTGCCCTGCGCAACGAACCAGGCTCATATGGGACACTGGAATCACTACTAAGTTAGTGGTGGGAGGAAGCAAAGTGTCTCGCCATGAAGAAGTCAAACAAGCCAAGGCCCAAGCGCCCCAAAGGCAGCTACCCGCTGCCGAACGGCAACTACGTTACCAAAGGGAGAGTCGACTCCTCCGGTAAAAGGGCAATCTGGATTGAAGCCATCCACAAGGACCCACCGGACATGGAGAAGCTGGCGAAGGCGCTCCTGTACTTGGCCGAGCAGCTGAGCAAATATGAGCGAAAGTAGAATGGTAGCTAGATAGGATGCTATCAGGACACTTTTGTTGAGTTATCCACAAATACAATGTACGTTGGTGTCATTGCATAGTACAATAGGTTCTATGAGTACTGATGAATTTACTAAGCTGTTCAGGTATATGGAGGCGTTTCCCTCTGAAGTAAATTCCAGATTTGACGACACGTCTAGCAAAGAGGATATGGAACGCGTATTTGGCTTGCTTGATTCTATAGCTAAGCGCCAAGAAATCTCTGATGACGAGCGATTGGTCATGGGTCATCAACTAGATCGGCTGGATCGCTGGACGCATGAACTAGCCAATAAGATTGGCTACACACTCTCTGTTTAGGAATTTAGACTCGTAATATTTTGTCTTATCTATGAGAATTCTTTATACTTTCAGTACTGACCTCGAACAATCTCTCAAGTGCTACCGGAGGGTTCGAGAGTTGTCCGCTAAGGTGCACCAAACATTAGCATTATAGTAGGCCGTCAAGGCCTCTTTTTTGTGCCTGCCACCCCTGTGGGAATGACGGGATCTTTGCGGGGTTCGAAGCTTCCCGGTTCCTACCCCAACAGGACTCTAACCAGATACCAAACAGATGATCTGTTGTGCTGTGTGCAACGAACCAGGCTCGTGTGAGACACTGGAACCATTACTAAGTTAGTGGTGGGAGGAAGCAGGTATCCCACTATGAAGAGGTCAAACAAGCTAAGGCCCAAGCGCCTCAAGGGCAGTTATCCGCTGCCGAATGGCAACTATGTCACCAAGGGGCGGGTTGATTGCTCTGGCAAGAGGGCGATCTGGATTGAAGCCATCCACAAGGACCCTCCCGACATGGAGAAGCTAGCGAAGGCGTTTCTCTATCTAGCTGAGCAGCTCGGCGAGGCCAATAACAAGGGATCGTAGGGCCGACCAAGCCGTAGGTAGAGGTCGAAGAGTATAATTATAGTATGTCGAAACTTGGCACAGATTCCTCCGAGATTGCTCGAGCCAGAGAACGGGTTCGAGAGTTCGAAGAGATTGTCTATGCAGCCAAGAAGTCACTATGGGTTAACGATCCTGACGAAGTTGGTGAACATTTCCTTGAACACGATCCAGTGCTTGCTTGGCGGCTTCTTGACCTATTTGACGCATACCAGACAGGTACCACATACCCATTGGATCGCCTGCCAGGTGTTATAGACCGGCTTATGGACACGAAACTAGAGTTCTACTATGTTTCTCAGGTGCTCCCAGGTACCGTGAATGCTCTGGTGTACCTGAGGGGTTTCGATGAGAAGGACCCGCTTTCGACGCCTGGCCTGCAATTAGCGCGGCTTTGTTACTCGCAAGCCTTTATCGGCCAATCTCGCGTCGTCTGGGAGCGGCTGATGAAATGCATCTACTTCCTTGAAACAGGCAAGGACCCATCCGGCAAATCGATCCGCCGTCGCTTCTTTCGTGATCTACCAGAGTGGTCGCCACGTTGGGACCTACTGAAGGAATTTGAGAGCGATATCGATAACTACGACAGCAGCTACCGTACACCCGAATACCACATGGGGTCTGTGCTCCGTAAGGAGCTGTTGGGTGGTGACTCGGTTGACCCGAATGATCTGCTGTCGCTTCTGACACCGGTGATGAACGGGTTCTGGACCGTTCTACTCGCAAACGTAAGTGGGCAGTCGCACAACATCGTCCGACTTGGCCATAGCGTCCGACGTTCGGATGGGGAATAGACAAGATGACCAATACAATCACTAATGCGACGTACTATCACATCAACAGCAACGCCAACGGCTCTCCATATTCGCCTATGCAGCCTGGTGATGTTTTGGAGATCGGGGTGCAGACGAACCCGTTCTTCCATTTCTATGAGGCATTTCAACGCACATATCCGGTCACTGATTCAGCTACCGGGAAAGTGATTCAAGTGCCTGCGATCAAGTTTCTCAGTTCTGTTAGCAATGGCGCTGTCATTAGTGACGCACTGCCGAGTATCGCGGTGGAGACCGCCAAACACTTCTTGATGTTCTCAAGAGAGCTGCTTTGGGAAAATGTTCGTCTGGCCGAGTTCCCTGAGGCCCCCTCACGTCAACACTGTCTCTGGTTGATAGAGACAATGGACGATGTGGAGCGCTGGCTTAGTGCAATTGGTCTCACAGGGAACTATGTGGTAGCAAAGGTAAGGGCTACTGGCCAAGTGCTGCGCGTTGACGGGAGTCAGTTGGCTGGCGACAGCGAGCCTCTTCCTGTCTGGTATGAGAGGGCGCGAGCCTACTGGAGCGGCCAAGAGACTGACAGTCCCCTGCCGGAAGTTCTCTTTAAGGGAAGCCTGCAAGTGGAAGAGCTGGTAGATATGAGCGGTAGGGACGACTAATACAGAGCTACTCTTGAAGTTGGTCGAAGAGTCGTTTCAGTTCGTGTCGAAGGTTCGAGAGTTGTCCGCTAAGGTGCACCACTTCCATCCTCGTCTCCGCTACCTGTCGAATGGCAAAACTGCTGCTCTACGCAATTTCCGATGGGGCGGGACGGGTTCGAGAGCACGTCCATGAGCCGATATCTGCCAACATCTGCCAACATGAGCCGTCAGAAGTTCTCCGGCACCATGACGCTAGCCACGTCCAGCGCGGCCTCTTCGTCTTGGCGACTCATGGACAATCCGTTGGCTGAGCCGCCCGGAGTGTCGCTCGCCCATCTTGCGCCAACACATCCCCGGTATCCAGGAGGAGACCGCAGCGAAGATCGACGCAGGACTGAGAAGAGCACTCCCAGCACAGGAGCGGTCGACGCAAGAGCGGTCATGACCGAGATGACAGCCAAGCCGGTGCGGCAGGAGACCCTACTGCCCGCGCGCGAACGGGGGTATCGCCAGCAGACGGCCGAGCACCACGACGAGAACGGCCGTCACCGCAAGGCGGGCGAGGATGTATATGCGCAGGACCCAATGTCATGTCTCTCAGGCGCAGCATGCTCTCGATGCCCAGGTGCTCGCTGATGTGCCACCAATCGGTCTAGAGCGTATTCAGCCGACCGTGACGGCCGTCAAGGCCGCAACGCCGACCACGATCAACACAACCCCGGCCAGCTGCAGCCGGGTCAATCGCTCGCGAAGGAACACATAGGCGGCCACGCTGGCGACGACGGCGAACTGAGATCCAAGGACGGCGGCGATGGGGACCGAATCACGCGCGCCGACAGCGAAGCAGACGAAACCGAGCACCTCGGCGATCCCGGTGAACACCACCAGGGGGAGTGCCGACCGAGCGAGCCTGAGTCGTCGGGTCATCGTCAGGGGGATCGTCACGGCCGCCACGCCGACGAGGCGCGGCGGCAGAACCGCCCAGCCGACCGGGAGCGACGCACTGAGATGCCCCGTCGCGAAGATACCGACGCCGAACGACAGCGCCGCCAGTGCTGCCAGCCAGAACCCGCCCGACTTGCGCCGGTCCGGCGTCGACTCCTCAGGGGCCACCCCCGCCAGCACGATGCCCAGCGTCACGATCGCCAGAAGCACCGCCGAAGCGAGACCGAGAGCCTCGCCGGCTGCCACGGCCAGTACCGCCGCGATGGCGCCCTCGGTCGAGGTCACCGGCGTCACGATGCCGACCTTGCCGCGCCGGAGTGCCGAGTACTCCAGGAGCAACCCCGCAGCATTGCCGAGGCCGGACACGAGCATCCATGCGATGTCGGTGGCGCCGAGAGGGCCCGGCGCCGGACCGACCGCGATCATGGCGAGGTTCGCGACCAGCCCGAAGAGCATCACCCAGGCCACGACCGACGCGGCGCCGATGATGCGGCTGGAGCGGGCCGAGCAGAATGTGCCCGCCCCCCACGCGAAGGCAGCCCCAAGCCCTCCCAGTAGGGCGATCAAGCGTCAGCGGCCGATCTGGACGCAGCGATCGCCGGAGAGGTGGGGGCTAGTCAGCGATTGTCTCGCCGGTGTCGTCATCGAAGAAGTGGAGTTCACCAACGTCAACATGGATCCGCGCCGTGTCGCCCACCCCGAGCTTGGTGTGACGGTTCATGCGTGCGACCACAGTCCCGGCTCTCCCCTTCTGCGCCAGTTCGTCTGCGCTGCCATCAGCGGCTTCCCCGACGACGTCCGACGTATCCTGCATGAGATCACCTGAACAGTGCACGTCCACCTCCGAACCGAGGTCCTCCAGCAGGTCGACCGTGAGCTCGATGATCGCCTGGGGGTCGGGATGGGCCGCCAACGACGCATCCTCGAGATCCTCGGGACGGACTCCAAGCACGACCCCTCGGCCCACATACTGAGCGAGTCGTGGATTGTCGTCGAAGGTACGTTCGGGCAGCGCCAGCCGATGAGATCCGAACTCGACCACGTGACGCGACCCTTCGGGGCTTTGNACAAGTCTGGCCTTGATGAGGTTCATCGCCGGGGATCCTATNAACGCCGCAACGAATCGGTTCGCGGGTCGACGATAGAGCTCGCGCGGAGTCCCGACCTGNTGCAGATCGCCNTGGTANACGACTGCGACCCNTTCGCCCCAGTGTCATGGCCTCAGTCTGATCGTGAGTCACGTAGATGGTGGTCACGTTGAGNGACTGCTGGATCTTGAGGATCTCGGCNCGCATCTGCACNCGCAGCTTGGCATCAAGNTTGGACAGAGGCTCATCCATGAGGAAGGCGCGGGGTTGTCGGACGATGGCCCGGCCCATGGCTACTCTCTGTCGCTGCCCCCCCGACAACTGGCGGGGCTTGCGCTGGAGGTACGGTTCAAGCTCCAGGATCCGCGCAGCGTCGCCCACTCGACGCCGTATCTCGTCCTTTGGGGTCTTCCGATACTTGAGACTGAACGCCATGTTGTCGTAGACCGATAGATGCGGATACAAGGCGTAGCTCTGGAAGACCATAGCGATGTCCCGATGGCCCGGGTCCACATCGTTCACGATCTCGCCGTCGATCGAGATCGTGCCGTCCGTCACTTCCTCGAGGCCGGCGACCATCCGCAGTACGGTCGTCTTGCCGCACCCAGAGGGTCCGACGAGCACCATGANCTCGCCGTCGCCGATGTCCAGGCTCAACGAGTTGACGGCGACCGTCTCATCGGCGAATTGCTTCGTGACTCCCTCAAGGACGATGCGTGACAACTCCGCCTCCTACCATCATTTGCCCATCCCCAGTGTCAGACCCTTGACGAGGTATCTCTGGAATATCAGATAAACGACGATCGCGGGTACGGCGCTCAGGAAGGAACCCCCCAACAGGGCAGGGATGCTCGTGGACCTGCCCGCCGCCAGTGCGGCAAGACCGACGGTGATCGGCCGCTGCTGAGGGTTCTGAAGAAACAGCAACCCCACAAGCAGGTCATCCCAGATCTGGATGAACTGCAGCACTGCGACGGTCGCCATGGCGGGTATCGACAGTGGCAGAGCGATGCGGAGAAAGGTGCGGCCATACCCCAGGCCGTCGATGATCGCAGCTTCGATGAGATCGTCGGATATCCCCCGGTAGTGCGTCGCCATCAGGAAGGTGGCAAAGGGAGTGCCAAGCGCCGCGTACACGAGAATGGCACCAGCGTAGGTGTTGACGAGGCCCAGCCTGGCGAGATTGACGTACTCCGGGATGATGATCGACTGCAAGGGAACCATCATCGCCGCCACGACCATGAGGAAGATGACCCCGCTGCCGCCGAATCTGAGCTTGGCGAANGCAAAGCCCGCTGTCGTGCTGACGGCAAGGATGATCACGATCGCGACGACGCAGATCAGCGTGGAGTTGAGGAACTCGCGAGCCACCGGCAAGTCTTGGAAGAGCCGCCCCCAGCTGCTGACCGAGTGGCCGATCTGCTGATCGAACTGCGCGGCCGTGCGAAACGCGTTGTTGAGCATGTAGTAGAAGGGATAGAGCATGACGATGGCGGCCACGACCATCACGACGAACAACGCGATGCGTCTCGCTGTCTTTCGACCGCGGGTGCCGGTCAGGACCGGCCTTCGAGCAGTCGACTGGATCGTCACCAGCTACTCCCATCTTCCGGGCGGATCACACTGAGCTGGACGAGCCCGACGACGGCCATGATGACGAACAGGATGATGCCGTAGAGCGCGGCGGTGCCGAATTGGCCGAGCGAAAAGGCCGATTGATACACGAAGAACTCGAGCGTGGTCGTGCCGTATCCCGGCCCTCCATTGGTCATCACGAAGATCAGGCTGAACAGGGCGGAGAACGCGCTGATCACCGTTATCACGAACGCGAACTGAACGAATCGTCTCAGGAGCGGCAGCGTGACGTGAAGGAAGACCTGACGCCCGTTCAGGCCGTCGACTCGGGCAGCCTCGAGCAGGGCAGGATCGAGCGTCGCCATGCCGGTCAGGAAGATGATCGTGTTCGTGCCGATCATCGAGAAGATGAACGTGATGCCCAGAGCCAGCAACGCGGTCCGCTCACCGGCCAGCATGTCCGTCCTGAGCGATCCCAGACCGATCAACGCAAGAAGATGATTCAGCAGCCCGTTGTAGGCGAAGAACTGGACAGCGACCACACCGATCACGACCCAGGAGATCGCCGTCGGCAGGAAGTAGACCGAGCGGAAGACGCGCCAGCCGCGAACGTGCTCGTTCAACAAAGTGGCGAGGATCAGCGGGATGCCGAGGGCGAACGGCACGGCCAGCAGGAGAAGGGCGTTGTTCTCGAGTACCCGCCAGAAGGTGGGATCGTGCAGCACGGAGACGTACGCCTGAGGCCCGATCCACGTCGAAGTGATCCCGTCCCACGTGGTCATCGAGTAGTAGACGGCCTGCCCGATCGGAATGAACAGCAGCGACAGGACCACGACGATGGCCGGGATCGACAGCAGGATTCCGGCACGCCGACGCCGCCTGGCCAGGGGGCCGGCCCGGCGGCGGCTCCGATGGGAAGGTGCTCTCGCGCTCCGGTCAGTGACAGTCGCCGTCATGCCCCTTCCTGCGGCCTCGATGGCGGTGCATGAAGATCCGGTGCGACGGCCCCAATCAGGGTCGTCGCACCGGACTGCGGCTCATCTGAACTGCTCAGCAGCGGACTACTGGTAGGTGTTGGTCCGACGACTCGGCGGCAGCTGTTGCAGCGCGCTCTGCATGGCGGAGAGCGCCGCCTGGGGCGAGATGGAACCGTTCAGGACTGAGGGCAGCTCCTTGTTGCCCACGTTCACAATCTCGGACTGGATCACGTTGTCGATCATCGGGTAGACGATCATGTGGTTCTTGGTCACGAAGTCGAGCATCTGCTGGTTGACCGGATTGGTCGTCGTCATGCCTTGAATGGCGGGGATCAGGCCGGCACCATTGATGATGTCACCGGCTTGAGTCGTGGTCATGAAGTCCAGGAACTGAATGGCTTCTGCCTGATGCGGCGAGTACGACATGGCGGAGATCCCGTCGCCCGCGAAGTCGACCACGCCGTTGATGGGTGTGTTCGAGAACGGAGGGACAAAAGCTGCCACGTTCGAACCAAGGGCGTCGGTGAACTTCTTGGTGTCCCACGTCCCGTCCATGATCATCGCTGCTTTGCCGGTCTCGAAATCGCCGAGGTTGTTGGTCTTGGTGATGACGTCCGGATTCGTGTACCCCAGCTTCTTGAGTTGCGCCCACTTAGTGANCTGAGCAACGTTGGCCGGCGCTGTCCAGGGCGTCGCCCCGCTGTAGAGGTTCACCCACTGGTCGACGGGGTAGTTGCCGATCATCAAGTAGCTCAGGTCGTAGTACGGGTAGAACGTTGCCGTCAAGGGCTGCCCGCCATTGCCGTACGTGAAGGGAACGTAGCCGGCCGCCTTGATCTTCTTGCAGGCAGCGAGAAGCTCGCTCCAATCGGTCGGGAACGACGTGACGCCGGCCTTCTTGAAGATCGCCTTGTTGTAGAACCCGATGTAGAACTGCTCTTCGAGCGGCATCACGTACGGACCGTTGGCGGCATTGAACCCGTCGCTGACCCACTTGAGCGCGTCGGGATTGATGCGCGCCAGGTCTGCGGCCGGGACCTTGCCCTGCAAGTTGACCAGGAAGTTCTTGTACTGCAAGGTGAAGAGCCCGGTCCACATAACGGCGAGGTCGGGTCCCGTCTTGGATACCGCGGCTGCCTGCAGCAGCGCGAAGTAGTTGTCCGCGGGCTGGCTCACGATCTTGATCGTGACGTTCGGGTGAAGCTTCTCGAACGCCGTCGCCAGGTTCTGGAGCGCGGTGGCGTTCTGCTCGGTCCCGTANTTGTGCCAGATTGTGAGCGTCACCTTGCTGGCGCCGGGGCTCGTGCTGGAGCTGGAGCTCGAACTGCTCCCGCAGGCCACGATCACGGCCGTCACTACGACCGCCATTATGATGAGCAGTAGTCGACGTCTCACGTGGCACCCCCTTGGTTCCTGTTCCNAGCGCGAACGTGCCGCCGAACGGCGCCANACCCAGCGCCCGAAGATTGCTCTTAACGTGCCCTCACCCTGACCTCGTAAACCATACGAACGTTGCCGGAGGCTGGGCCCCGCGAGGGGGCTAGACGTCTTCCTGATCCGAGGTAGGATCCCAGAGTTCGCCGGACACCACCGGCAACTCCAACCCAGNCCGTCGCGCAAACGGCGCCAGCACATCGGCGATCTCGTCTTCGTCGATCGCCGGACGCTTCGGACAATCGAACACGAACCACTCTTCATCGTGAGAGATCGTCTTTCCAGGCTTCACCAGCTGCAGCGGTGAGAGCGATTCGATGTCGATCCCCCACCCAGCTGAGTAGGCCTCCGAGCTGCAGCCCATGTCGGGGTACCGCGCGCCCCGTTCATGCTCGAACGTCTTCACGAAGCAGCAACCGTTGTTGAAATAGGCCATCCATCCGGACTCGTTGGGATAGCCNAGCTTGAGCGGCACAGAGTTCGTCTCGTCGTGGTCGACCACGATGTAGCGCTCTCCCCAGTGCACCCGCGCGTCGTTCATATGCGTATACGACCAACTCACGTAATGTGCGTTCGGTAGGAGCCCCGTGTTCCGCTGGGCCACCGGGAGTATCAGTCGTCCGTTGAGCGATCCGAGAAACAACGACCACACTGCCATCTCGATCGGCCAAGCGCCGTTATTGGCGAGGCTGCTCCTTACGCCGATCGACTCTGGCTTGAAGCGCAGCTCGACCGATTTCGCGACATGGGTCCATGGTTCTTCTCCCTGAACCATGATGACGCCATCGCTGGAGAGCTCATGGCGGTCCAGGGGATGGCTGTCGGAGATATAGCTCCTCGGAAAGGCCTCGGGACTGTGCCAGACTCTGTGCCCGCCGAAGTACTCGAACACCGTGCCGTCGGGCAAGTCCTCCTTCAAGGAGCAGTCATCGGCGAACATGTTCGGCTTGCCAGGCAGGGACACGTGCATGACGCGAGGCCCCACGTCCAGCGTGACGATCGCCTCCAGTGCTCCGGCGGAGAGCCTGAGCGCACGTCCCAGCGTCTTGAAGTTCTCGATCGCTTCGCAGCTCATTGCAGCCATGAGTGACTCTCCCTGTCGTGGCGAAGGGGTTCGCCGCTGCGTGGAGCGACGACCAGTNCCGGCGGCGCGATCACTCCCCGATGATCTGCACTCTGACCGTCCGCTCTCGCGCGCGGACCTGGTCGAAGTCCGCGAAATAGACCCGCCCGAAGTCGCCGAGCATCATGGCGCCGCTCACAACAGGCACCGTCTGCGATCGACCGAGAATCACGGACCGCAAATGGGCGTCGGTGTTCAGCGACCAGGACGGCAGCTCATGGCGGCCCTCTGCTGCAGTGATGTGCATCGGTCCGGGATGGTAGTACTGCCCTTGCGTCCGGCAGGTGGGCNCAAGTCGCTCAAGGATCGTCAGCAGGTCTTGCATCAGCAGCTCGGTGCCCCAGTAGTCGACGTCGTCGGAAGCCTCTTGGATCAGCACACTGCAGGTCGTGTGCTGCGACGACAC
>JGI24131J36419_10000158_pt1 | contig 22639 bp, 18 predicted proteins | sample BarGraNGADG00211_2_FD_36419 | JGI IMG/M metagenome (IMG submission 36419) | reverse complement strand
GAACAGAAATCATAAAATTAAGCAGCAAATCAATCGGAACCTAAAAGACATAAAAGAGAAACTTAACTTATCTCGACCACTGAGGCTGGGTACCGCTCGTGACTGTTATTCAAGTACACTTCGTCGAAATAAAGTCCCCATTGATGATATTAGTCAGATGTTAGGCCATTCAAATGTGGTGATAACGGAACACTACCTTGACGGACTTGATTCAGAAAATACTTTTGGAATTAATGAAACAATATTGTAAGGATCGAGAAAAGGATGGAATCAGGGTCATTAAAAATCCGCCAGGTAATCGGCCAGGTTTTATGAAAATCGTAAATGAATGAGTATGACAACTAATACAAACTAGTGTAATCCTAAAATTGACCTTATACCCCACTCATAATCAGGGAGTCGTTGGTTCGATCCCAGCTGGGCCCACGCACAGGCAGCCAAAAGGCTGCCTTTTCTTTTTCACGCTGGGATCGAGCCACCGCGGCAGTCGGGCTCCTTCGCTATCCCGACATACCATGTCGGGACTTTACGCTCGGCCCTGATGCCAGCTGGGCCCACATTTTAAAATATAAAAAGCCTTGATACACAACGATATCGAGGCTTTTTACTTTGTTATTACTGAAACTATACTTAAACATTTCTTCAGTTAAAAGCTATTATGTTTATATGTCCCAGGTTCCTGGGGAGTGTGAAATGATGGATTTTGGGGTGGTGCGAACAGTCAATCCCTGCTTATTTCTTTTTCTTATCTTTTGGATTGGTATTATTTTCTGAAGCTGAAGCAGTATCATGTTTTGCCTGAGCAGCCTTTAGGGTAGCTTGTGAAATTTTAAGCGCATCCTGGGCACTTTTTTTAGACGCTTTTCCTTTGGTGAGGTTAGCATTGCCCAGCGTCAACTTTTTTGTTGCATCCTTTAAACGGGTGTCAAGAGCCTTAGCATCTAATCTGTATTGTACATCAAGTGCTTTAAGATCGGCCCTAGCCTTGCTGGATTCTCCCTTAACTTTTGAAGTTGAAAGTTTAGTTAGGGGTTTTTGTTTGGCAGCATTGTCTTTGTCACGTTTCTTACGCTCTGCATCAATTGCCTTGGTTTCTGTTTTTGATTCGGCTATCAGTTGAGTTCCTGAAGTAATCAGGGAATCTGCAACAGTCAGTTTCCGTTCATTAAGAGCGACTTTAGCTTTGGCTGTAGTAATGCCGGTTTCAAGGTTCTTCAATTCAGCTGCTTTTTTATCCGTTTGCGCCTGTGTGAGCACCGGTGTAAAAANGAGAATTGACAACATAGATAACATTCGAAAATTCACTTTAGTACTCATATGTGTAAAATTTAGTTTATAATGTTTGCTTATCCTGGTAAACGTTTAAATCAATCTCCCGTTTTTTTATCTTATTCATTTTAACCTAACCAATTCAATGCTTCAGTTGTGATATTTTCGTACCATTCCTTTTATGTAAAGCGTAAAAATGAGCAATACAGGCTGCATTAATTGTTGGTGCAATTATATTCAGACTCTATAACCACTTGATTCTTANTTAACTAATTAAATGACATGGACCTAAAAGATTCATCCGACTACTGTTTTTCATAAAAAAAGGTTTCTGATATGGAACCATCAGGGGATGAAGCGCTTGATTCAAGGACCATATTATTGCCTTCCATTTTATATACCTCCTTAATTGTTATTTCATTATTATCTGTGGAAACTTTGGAATTAACCAGTATTGTTTTTTTATCCTCTGACCAGGCTGCTGTTGATTTTTTCTGAGTTTCCCGAAACCAGGTATTAGTACATTCATTATTATCAAGTGTAAGTTTTTCGCTCACCTTATAATCCTGATCCTGATAAGTGTAATGCTTTTCTACAGCTAGCTCAATACCCTTTTGAGTAAGAATAATCTGCTTTGGAGCAAAACTGAACTCTGCGTTCAATTTGCTTTTTGAACTGTTTAGATTCCAACTTCCTGATAAATTAACTACCTGAGCTGTTGCAATTGATGAAATCAGGAAAAATCCCAAAATAAATTTGCTTTTTATCATAATAATAGATATTAAATAAAATAATTGAAATTAAAATAAAGATAAATAAAGATTCATAACATCATGAAGAATAATTATTAAAAATTTTGATAATCTATACATTATCTATTGAAATATTTTGTAATAACCACATAATCAAACATATCCCTTTCCCCATGAGCTCAGATCTATTGAGTTTAGGTGGGAAATCTGACTTAGAAAACACCATTAAGTCTTGGATTAACGCTGTACAATCAAACTGGCATATCAGGTAATGTAAACCCATTACGATAAGTATGTTTGATCAATTCAGCAGCAAATTCTTTTGCCGAAATAGAATCGGTTCTGTTAAGCCTGAGTTTGTCATCATCTGTGATATTGGTAAAATTCATATTTGGACCATCCCAGTAAAGAACTTTATTCAGGGCCTGAAGACGAACTGCCAGAACCCCCATTACAACCATTTCGTTGAATGGACCTGAAACACTGAAATCAGATGCAGTTGGTACACGACTTTCAGGGCTTTCTTTACATGCACGGATCCAATCTTGTTCATGACTTACTTCAATACGGCGAAGTGTTTTAGGAACATTAGGAACCCTACCGGAAAGCAGTGCCGGATCAGTTCCATACTCACCACATATCAGAGTATCTTTTGTTCCATGGAAAATAACCCCTGATTGCTGAACTCTTGTAACAGGCCAATTTTCAGGGAATTCAGGTTTGAGACCGCCATCAAACCAGGATACCTCAACTTCAGGCAAGTTGATCTTGATATCTTTCGGCTTCTTACGTGCAGGATAGGTGAGATGTACTATCTCGGCCTGTGGTGCACTGTCAGGCATTACAGGTGTAGAACTGCCTATTACCTTAATAGGGTATTGTAGCTTCATAGCAGTAAATATAGGATGCATAACATGGCAAGCCATATCGCCAAGCGCACCTGTACCAAAATCCCACCATCCACGCCATACCCGTGGATGAAAAGCCTCATTGTATGGATGAAACTTAGCCGGGCCTATGAAAAGGTCCCATTTTAGTGTTTCGGGTACAGGTTGAGTCTCAGTAGGGGCAACTAATCCTTGTGGCCAGGTTGGGCGGTTGGTGTAAGCTTCGATTTTCTTCACTTCACCAATTTCACCATTCCAAATCCACTCACAGGCCAATCTTACACCTTCAGCTGAAGATCCCTGGTTTCCCATCTGGGTGGCTACTTTGTATTTCGCTGCGAGTTTTGTAAGCAAGCGCGATTCGTAAACACTGTGAGTCAATGGTTTTTGGGTGTACGCATGTTTCCCCATAGTGATGGCATGAGCCGTAGGACCGGCATGATTGTGGTCCGCAGTTGCAACCAGAATTGCATCAATTGATTTACCCATCTCATCAAACATCTTGCGCCAATCATAATACTTTACAGCTTTGGGGTAAGTATCAAAAACCTTTGGTACATTATTTCTGCCGACACCCCAATCAACGTCGCAAAGCGCAATAATGTTTTCGGTTGCCATACTCCGAAGGTTACTTTTTCCCTGACCACCAATTCCAATTCCAGCTATATTTAGTTTATCACTTGGCGCTTTATGTCCTAATCCAGAGATCGTGTTTGAAGGAACAATGGATAACGAGCGCATGGAGTAATCTTTTTTATGTTGGCGGATGCAGCCGCTTATTGAACCATTTTCGTACCGATTGCATCGTTTTTTTCTGGTTTGAAGGAGCCTGACGATGGCATGTGGCCATTTCGTCACTATTCTCAGGTGCGCCCCAGCGTATTTCAATTCCATCGTTGGGATTATAAGCCATCTCAAAGGCATCTCTTCTTTTAAGGATTTCCGCTACAGTTAGTTCCTGAGATGTGCCATCTGAACGAGTATAGCTAATTTTAATTTCGGAAACCTTCTTATCAAGGATTGACCGAAGCTTATTCTTAATGTCTTCAGGAGAGCTTAATTTTGAGATCTTAAAGTATTCGGGTGAACTTGCAACCCGGTCAGGGAAACCAAGTACCGCATCCATTGCAATCAGAAGTCTTAAATCGCGGTTAGGTGTTGAAAAATCTTCCCATTGGCCACCGGCCTGAAAAATACCGTTGGCATTTGACGGCATAGGAATCACAGTTCCCGGATGTGATTTGAGATAGGCTTCGCCATTAGCCACCGATTTGACCCGAACCAATAGCTGCTCATGAAGTGCCTGAATCAGGTCCATCAATGCATCTTCNGAGTCAAGCGGCTCNGGATTGATCAATCGNTCCATAACGAGATAAAAAACCTCGCTTTCCATTTTTCGCTGCTGTAGCGAAAAGGGTGCAAACCCGGTTGATGCGTTCAATGCTTTGTTTTGCATCAGACTTAACTTNCCATTATCAAATGAAATAGGACGAAAAGCTTTAAATCCTGGTTCCCCGACCACTTCGGAAGTGTTAAAAAGAAAATTACCCTTCCAAAACCGTTTGATTGCTATCGTATTATCGGGTTGGGCATCTGCTGCAAGAAGCAGTCCCGGATGGTCTTTAGTTTGTGGCANCCAGCTTANTAGTATCAGCGTGTGCCCATAAGGATCAGCATAAACGNTACCGGGTCGCAGGGCTTCCCGTTCAAGTGAAACAGGATAATAGTCTGAATTCTCATTGTCGAGAGCAGTCCGAGCTGTACCTGAATGGACACCGTTCATAATTGATCTTAAAAAGGAAATGAATGCAAGTACCGGATTGTTTTTCGAAGAGGAAGTTTCATTGGTGATCCATTGACCTGTTTGGGGATTGTGTCCCACATAACCTCTGTCGCATACATGATAACCAAACGGGAGTCCCAGTTTCCATGCAAAATAAGCTCTCAGAAAAAATGGGTTATCGGCACAGTCGGGTTCCATTATCACCCTGTTTTTTCCGTCAGAATCATCTTCTCCCATGGAGAGGTAGTTGTAAAGAAAATTACGATCCTGATTCTGGGTCACTTCGTGGAGTGCTGACCACGAAGACTGCTCGTCGCAACCCTGAAACAAAGCATTTATCCAGGAAGAATAAATTGTCTCCATGCCGCTGTCCCAACCACGGGTAGTTTTCCATGCTATACTATTCGGGTGAGTCATCTTCTTCAGAGAAACTACAAACTCCAGATTACTGACCTTCTTTTTATCCATAATCAGGGTAGCCTTATATTTACCTGCAGGACTTCCCGCAAAATCATCTATCCTCCAATAAGGCAATTCCTCGCCGGTTTTACTATTAAGCGATTCCAAATTACCCGATTGACCGCTGACAATGATCTTCGCTTTCCTGATGTTCTTTCCCCCTGTGGCCAGAATACGAAAACCTTCCCCGGGCGCCGGATTTTCGGGTAAAACCAGCATGGCTTTAACCTGATTATACCCATCTGCAGTCTCTCTTTCAATTACTGAATCTGATTTTTTGGAAAATGCCAATCTTTTCTTACTGGTCTGATTATCGCCACAGGACAATAAGCAACTGAATAGCAAAGGAGTAATCAGACCAAAAAACAGCAAACGAATATTTATTTTGACCATGGTTATTATTGTTGCATTTTGGGTATAAATACAGATTATTTTTCCCCTAAAACACCTTCTTCTCTTTCTTCACCCCGATCCCCGGTTTATCAACCAAAGTCACTTTGCCATTAACTATTTGCATCCCTGAGTAAGGATCGTTTGAAATGAGCAGGTTACCGTCGAGGTCGGCCCAGTCTGCTTCAGGAGCCAATTGTGCTGCTGCAGATATGGCACACGAGGTTTCTGTCATGCAACCAATCATCACTTTCATATCCATCGAACGGGCCAATGTCAGCATTTGGTGAGCTTCGCGCATCCCGGTGCATTTCATCAGCTTAATGTTGATCCCATTATAAACGCCGTGTACCTTCATCATATCGGGCAATCGTTGAAACGATTCATCGGCAATAGTAGGCAGCGGACTGTTTTGNGTCAGCCATGCCATATCGTCGATGGCCGTTTTTGGCATGGGCTGNTCCACAAACACAACCCCGTTCTCCTTCAGCCAGTAGATCATTTCAAGTGCTTTTACACGGTCGGTCCAGCCCTGGTTCACATCCACACACAAAGGACAGTCGGTTACAGAACGGATTGTTTCGATCATCTGTCGGTCAGTTGACTGTCCAAGTTTTACCTTCAGAATTTTATACGGAGCAGCTTCAGCTACTTTTTGTCTGACTACTTCGGGTGTATCGATGCCAATGGTAAATGAGGTGTTGGGAGTATCCGACGGATCGAACCCCCAGATTTTATACCAGGGCTGCTTCATCAACTTACCAACCAGATCGTGTAATGCAATATCCACAGCAGCTTTTGCGGCGGTATTTCCCGGCATAACAGAATCGACATACTGTAAGATGTTGTCCATCTGAAACGGGTCGTTAAACTGGCCCAAATCTAGCGATGTAAGGAAACGGGTGGCGGTTTCTATACTCTCTTCCAGGTATGGGGGCATCGAGGCTTCTCCATAACCAACCACTCCGTCAATCTCAAGGCGGGTAAGCACGTCGGGTGTATTTTTCCTCGAACTGTTGGCCAGGGTAAATACGTGGCGCAGTTGTAGATCGTAAGGCAAAAAACTTAGCGACAACCCTTTTTTCGAAGTACGGATGACCTTCTTTTCGGAGGCTGCAAACAGCTTTTCGACTCCGGTTATCCCAACCAGAGCTAACAATCCGGTAGTTCGTATAAAATTGCGGCGGTCGGTTTTCATAAATAAACTGATTAAGGTTGAACGTTATACCAAGGATGATCTTTCACCCTTACAATTCCTTCAGTGTTGAATGAATTTACGATTCTGCAAGCAGCTACGTTTTTCCGTGTAAGGACGTACTTCGGATCGCTGGGATCAATGCTACTGATGTGCACCCTGCCTGAGGAATGAATGAAATCTCCTTTTCCCAGATAAATGCCCTCATGGCTGATATGTTGTGCTGAGCTTCCGAAAAAGAGCAGATCGCCTGGTTGCAAGTTGTTCATGTTGTTGAAATCAATTGATTCGCCATACCTGGCTTGCTGTGATGCATCGCGGGCGAGAATAATTCCTTGAGCATAGTAAACCAGCTTCACAAAGCCCGAACAATCGACCGCTTTGCTTGAAGTTCCTCCCCACAAATAAGGAGAACCCATCATTTGCCTGGCAACCAACAAGATAGACTGAACATTTGGTTCCGAATAGCTCCAATCATTAAAAGAAATACAGTCGGCTTTTCGAACATATCCACTCCGGCCATCGGGAATCCTTATTTTCAAAAATCCCTTAACTGCTGATTCAACTTCGAATAGGTCGCCAAGAACAAGATCGGTTACTACTTCACCCTTTTCGCCGGGAGCATCATAAACATAACCCGAAAGATGATTATACAGGTAACGATCCGATTTTTTCCAGTATTCCATTTCTTTTGCAGTGAACTGCTGCAAACCGCTGCCATCCATCCAGCCAATGTAGTGTTCGGGTGTTTGAACCCGGTACCATTTATCGTTGTAGTCCAATACTTTTAAGGGGGTTCCCATCAATGCCTGCGAAACCAGTTCAGAAGCATGATCATGTAAAGCGCGTATGTTCGATACCGACAATGTAGCCAATGCCCATGTTTTATCACNCAACGAGGAATCNGGTAAAAGCCTTAGGGAATCAATGAATGAAACCTTTTTATCAGTCANAAATTGGATGATTTGCACTTTCGCATCCGCCAGGTCGGTTTCTCCCGAAACAACAACGATAGCTTGAAGNGTATCTTTTAATTCAATTTCGAGAATAGCTACCCGTTTATCAGGTAAAAGCTTTTTTTGCAGAGATTGCAGCTCCTGAGTCAGGGTTTTATACGACAATGTTTGAGCCATCACAATTGTCCCGGCACAAAGCAACAGAAAAAGGGAACCGGTTTTTTTATAAAAATTCTTCATTCCACGATTAAATATCAAGCTACAAAAATAAGGAATTGTTTGAAGTCAGCTATTATTTAAATACTTCCACTTCCCGGATCTTCTTACTTATAGATATTCTCCTTCTCAATTACCTTATCATTTCTTTTTGAATATTTTCTTTGCAGTAAAAGATAGACTGGAATACCGGACAAAATNAGGATCATTCCAATGGCTGCTTCGCGTGGTCGGGTAATTATAGTATTNAAAAACAAATATATGCAAAAAATGATGAAGATTGCCGGTACAACCGGATACCCCCAGACTTTGTAAGGACGNTAAGCATCGGGCATCTTGCGGCGCAAAATAAATACGCCCAGAGATGTGGCTCCGTAAAATATAAATACAGCAAAAATAATCATGTCGGTCAACTGATCAAAAGTTCCTGACAGAACCAGTACCGAGGCCCATATTCCCTGCCACAACAGCGAATTACCGGGGACATTGGTATTATTCAATTTTCCGATACCGGAGAAGAAAAGCCGGTCAAGAGCCATCGCATAATAGGGACGGGCACCTGTGAGAATACTGGCATTGGTGCATCCCAGAGTGGTAAGCAGTATAAGCAACGAAATAAACATTACTCCTCCTGTTCCCCAGAAACTTCTGACTGCCTCAACTGCAGCAATCTGATTGCCTGATGCATGAACTTGTTCCAGTTGAGGAATAGACAAAAGTGAGAGATATGTCACATTAACTAACAGATAAATAAAGATCACTATAAAAACACCTGTCACGATTCCTTTCGGGATGTTTCGGGTTGCATCTTTAACCTCACCGCCAATAAATCCGACAGAAACCCATCCCTGATAGGCCCAAAAAGCAGCAAGCATAGCCGTGAAAAAAGAAGAGAGCGTAACGGTTCCACTTATTAAATCTCTAACATCCATGAAGTTTGCAGGTTTTACAATATTGCTGGTCAACCCAAAGAAAACAATCAGAAAGAGCCCAATTAATACCAGCGACATAATGGCTTTGCTGACCCATGCCCCACTCTTTAAGCCTGAAATATTGAGGCTTGTTAAAAGTAAAATAAGCAGAATAGCGGTTAGTTTGATTCCAAAGTCCTGAAAAGGATAGAAAACGCCTCCTATGGTTAAATTTTGCAGGGAGGAAAAAATCTCTGGTATGGGGATGATGTTGTTCAACGATTGGGCAAAAACATAGGCTAATGAGGAGATAGTTGCAGTTTGAATGACTGTAAATAGCGACCAGCCATATAAGAATGCGAAAAAACGATTGTAAATTTTTTTTAAGTAGACAAATTCCCCACCTGTATCGGCCAGTAATCCGGCTACTTCAGCATTACTCAACGCACCAAAAATGGTGATAATCCCTGCGACAATCCATACCATGATTATCCACACCGAAGAGTGAAGTTCGGCAGCCATCGGAGCGATCTTCTTATATACACCTGATCCGATGATGTTTGCAACTACAAAAATGATAACATAACTTAAGCCAAGTGTTCTTACCAAATTTCTTTGATTAGCCATAGATAAGCGTTTGAAAATAAATAAAGCTCCTAAATTAAAAAATAAGTTGGCGTGTATTGTGCGATGTTACTTTCGGTCGGTATCTATCCATGCATGTTCGGTCTAACTGGTCAAGGTGATCATATACACTGCATAACTTCCGAAAAATATAAAACGGTTGGCTTTCCAACAGGATTTTTACTTAAGCTAACCATTGCTTTTGTCAGTTTATCCACAGGCATACTCCTGTATTTTTTAAAAGATCCTATCAAAATTGGATCTAATACTTTCATAATACCAGAAGCAATTTTCTCAACTGATCTGAAATCTTTCCGTTTCCCAACCAGTAACCCTGATCTAAAATGAAAAACCGTTTTTGGGAAGAAATCCTGTGTGCCATTTTCCATCTCAGCTTTCGTTTTCAAATAGAATCCTCCATTAAGACTTGCACCTGCACTCGAAACATTCAGCATAATTTTAACCCCGTTTTTTGATGCAATTTTGGCAAAAGCTATAGGTAAATCCCTGTCTATGCGTTGTTGTTCTTCCTTACTGCCAGCTTTTTTTATCGTTGTTCCCAAAGCATTAAACAGGACATCGCCTTGAATTTCAGAACTCAAAGTACTAATATCTTTCATAGGACTAACGATTTCTTTCAATTTTGGATTAATTATCCCTGTAGGTTTTCGGACAAAAATCCGTACTTCCGAAAAATCGTTATCATTCAAAACTTCTTTCAAAATCAAATTCCCTACTAATCCCGTTGCTCCTATTACAATTGCTTTCATTTATGATTGTTGTTTATTTACAAATTTACATTTTTAACGTGAAATATTACCACATGTTATTCCATCGGATGTATCTTTTTATCATCAACTTTGAGGTTATTTTATGAAAAGTTAAAATGAAATAATAAATTACGTCAACAATGAAATTACAGTAGTAAGGCAACTTGAATTGTGACGACACTTCAAAATTTATAATAACAGGATATTAATGATTTAAAAGAAGGAACTATGCCGAGAAGAAAATCTATACAAATTGTGAGAGAACAACACGCTGTTGATGGTGCAAGGGTCCATTTACATAGAGTCCTTGGATTGAATACTGTTGAGGATTTTGATCCTTTCTTAATATTAGATGGTTTTGACTCTACTAATCCTCAGGATTACATAAAGGGATTCCCATGGCATCCTCACCGTGGAATTGAAACAGTCACCTATCTGTTAAGGGGAGAAATAGAGCATGGTGATAGTCTTGGCAATAAGGGTGTCATACGGGATTTTCAATGCCAATGGATGACAGCGGGATCAGGGATTATCCACCAGGAGATGCCAAAAGCGTCTGAAAGATTGTTCGGTTGCCAGCTTTGGGTCAATCTTCCAAAAAAAGAGAAAATGACACAACCAGCTTATCGTGATATCAAACAGCAGGATGTTTCGGTGGTTCAGGAAAAGAACGCAACTATCAGAGTCTTGTTCGGTAATTACCGCGACCATCACGGAGCAGTGAAAGGCGAACATGTAAAAGTTCAGTATATGGATGTAACGCTGGAACCCAATAACGTTTGGCGTTATCAGGTGATGAAGTGCTTGTTAAGTCAGGAACTGAAGGAGCAGGGTTTTTCCTCCTGGCTGATAAACCACTAAAAGAAACAGTTGCCTGGGATGGGCCTATTGTTATGAATACGGAAGAAGAATTAAATGAAGCTTTTAGAGAACTTGATAATAATACCTTTATTAAACACGACAAGCCACAGGAATTATAAAATCTTTCTTGTCTAATTATATTATGGATTCATCTTTTACAACACCCTTTGAAACAAATGTTAATAAAAATCCATTTGCTGCATTGCTCTTTTACCGGCCCGAATTAAATCGCAAAAAGATTATACGTCCTAAATATTGGGGTGGTTACAGACTTTTCCCTTCCTGGTTCGAATTCTGGCAGGTTGGATAGCACCGGTTGCATGACCGCATTTCTTATAACCTCTTTTCTCAAGGCTGGAAGATTGAACGGCTTGCCCCTAAATGGCCCGGCGGTTGAGGGAGTAAACGTTGGTGGCGCCGTCCGCCGTTACGAGTCCCGGTTCTTTAGCCGGAATTTGTCCCGGTGGCGAGGAGGGTATGACGCAATTTTTGCAAATCCCGGCGAAAGATAAAATTGTCTCGGTAAAACGGATTTGTCCAGAGCCAAAGTCACGGATTATGTAAATGAGTGATAAGTATGATTTCATGACATAACTGTCAAGGTGGTGCGCAAAAATTGTTGTTTATTAAATCAATGCTAACTACCAAACCGATAGCCTATTCCCGATTCAGTGTTTAATAATTTGGGCTTAGCAGGGTCGTCTTCAACCTTTTTACGTAGCTGAGCAATGAATACTCGTAAGTATTGAGTTTGTTTAATATAACCTATCCCCCAAACTTCTTTAAGAATATATTGATGCGTTAGAACCCTGCCTTCATTCTTGGCTAATAACGCTAATAGTGAAAATTCGGTCGATGTGAGTTTTATTAATTCATTTTTCTTTCGTACAATGTGGTTGGCTAAATCAATAGATAAAGAGTCAAATTCTAATATTGGTTTGTCTGAAATGTCCTGAGTTTGCCTGATGGCAACCCGGATACGGGCTAATAATTCTCCTGTGCGAAAGGGTTTTGTAAGATAATCGTTAGCCCCGTTATCCAGTGCATGAATAATATCCTCTTCCAAATTCCTGACAGAAAGAATTATAATCGGTTTCAGATACCATTCCCTTAATTTTTTCAGTATTTCAATACCATCCATATCAGGCAATCCTAAATCAAGAATTACAAGTGCCGGGTGATGTGTAGCAGCAGCAATAAGGCCATCCTTTCCCGTTGCAGCTTCAGTAATCTTATATCCGTTTGATGAGAGCGTGATTTCAAGCAAACGCCGAATTTGCACTTCATCGTCAATAATCAATATTGTTTCGGATAAATTCATATATTGAATTTGTTATTCCTTAAAATCTGCTTGCAGAGTTTCTGTTGGTATCTTAATTGTGAATTTTGCCCCACCGTTTTGCCTGTTTTCCACAAATATTATTCCTTTTTGAGCTTCAACAAAACCTTTTGCTATAGAAAGCCCCAGCCCTGTACCACCTGCTTTTGATCCTTCTACCCTGTAAAATTTATTAAATATAAGAGATATTTCTTTCTCGGGGAAGCCTGGACCTCTGTCCATAACTTGTAAAGTAAATATACCATTGTCATAGAATGCTTTAACTCTTAAATTTATTGAAGCAGATGCGTACTGGGTGGCATTATATATAAGATTGTAGAGTGCCTGTTCCATTAATCCAAAGTCGATTTTTATGAAAGGCATGTCATCAGGAATAACAACATGAAGTCGGAAAGGTTTTAGTTCATCCTGCAGGTTTTTAGAGACTTTATCTATCAGATCGTGAATATCATACCAATCAAGCCTTGGAGTGATCCGGCCACTTTCGAGCCTGGACATATTCAGGAGATTTTCGATAAGACGGTTTAATCTTTCAGAAGCCTTGAATATTTCCTGGGAGAGTTCTTTACGTATTTCCTCTGGATGTTGTGTTGTAAGCAGAGAGTCTGAAGCGCCCATAATTGTTGCAACAGGAATCCGCAGTTCGTGCGATATGGAGTTAAAAAGTGTTTTGTACAGCTTGTCGGATTCGTTTAGCAAAAAGGCCTGTTTAGCTATATTACGCAGATATTCCCTTTCGAACTTTCCTGATATTTGGGAAATGAATGCCTCCCAGAACTGCTCTTCGCCCTGAGTGAAAACATTGGCCTGTTGAATGGCAATAACCCCTAAATTCATCTGATTCCCTTTTAAAGGGTAAAATGTAAAATTACTGGATGGTAGAGTATCTGTGTGCTTCCCTGCCTTTGTTGAGTGTTGGAATGTCCAAACTGCAACACTCAGGTCGTTTTTTGACAGATTGAAGTTTGTGTCAGGCTGATGAGTGAAATCAAGCTGATTAGTATCATCTTTAAGTAAGATCCGACTTTTAAGGTTAAAATATTTCTTAATATCGTTTTTAGCAATATTAATAACCTCTTCAATACCTGTAGCAGTGGAAAGTTCTCTGGTAAGCTGGTAAAGTGCATTTGTACGCTCCTCACGTATCCTGATCTTCATTTCCTGTCTCTTTATCCTTGATGTCAACACTCCGCTGAGTAAAGCAATAATGAAAAACATTATCAGCATAAGCATGTCTTCCGGCTTATCAACATGCAATGTATAAGGTGGGGGTATGAAAAAGAAATCCCATATAAGGGCACTCAATGTTGCGGACAACAAAATGGGACCTGTACCAAAGAAAAATGCAAGTGTTGATACAACAAACAATAAACCAAATGAAACAACCTGATAACCGATAAATTCTTTAATAGAGAAACAGGCAATCGCTGTAAGTATAACGACTAACGAAGCGGTAACATATTGCCGGATATTAGAAGTGAAGGATGGCAGAGAGACTTTTTCCTTAAACTTATCTTTCGACTGAATATCGGAACCTAGTATATACACATCAATATTGCCGCTATAACGGATAAGCCGGTTCACAAAGTTGCCAAGCCGTAAAAGGGTCAACAGATTACGTACACGTGGTTTGCCGATTATTATATGGGTAATATTTTCTTTTTGGGCAAAATCCACAATTGCTTTAACCATATCACTATTGGTAACAATGCGGAACTTAATACCTAACTGTCTGGCAAGGTTGATATTCTTATTTTGTTGTTCACTTTCTTTGGGGCGAAGCTTGTATGAGGTTTCTACATAGACAGCTTGTAAATCGGCACCCATTGTGTAAGAAAGGTTTTTAGACCACCGCAGCAATTTTGCTGATTGTTGGGTATGACTAACTGCAACCAACAGATGTAATCCTGATTTCCATGGGCCCTTTATGCGCTTAAGCTGCATGTATTCGTGCAGCTGTTTGTCCACCCGGTCGGCAACTATTCGCAATGCCATTTCTCTCAAAGCTGTTATGTTTCCTTTGCGGAAAAAACTCTCGATGGCTTCTTTCGACCGGTCGGGGGTATATACTTTGCCATCTGAAAGTCTTTGAAGTAGTTCCTCAGGTGTTAGATCAATAATCTCGATTTCATCGGCGTTTTCAAAAATTTCATCAGGTATAGTTTCCCTGACAATTATGCCTGTAATCTGGGCAACTGTATCTGACCGGCTTTCCAGATGCTGCACATTAACAGTAGTATAGACATTAATGCCGTTATCAAGAATTTCAAGTACATCCTGGAACCTTTTTGTATGCCGGCTGCCGGGGGCATTGGTATGTGCAAGCTCATCAACCAGAACAAGCTGAGGTTTCCGGGCAATTATTGCATCCAGATCCATCTCTGTGACAGTCGTGGTCTTGTACTGATAGGTTTTACGGGGAATCAATTCAAAACCTTCTGCCAGTTCAGCCGTTTCCTTTCGGTTGTGTGTCTCGATATAACCAATTACAATATCGTTCCCTTTCAACTTCTCAGCATGCGCTGTTTCAAGCATAGTGTAAGTTTTACCCACACCGGCACACATTCCGAAGAATATTTTCAGTTTGCCGCGTTTACTTTTTTCTTCCTCTAATTTCAGAGAGGCAAGAAGTTCATCTGGATTCGGCCTGTTGTCGATATTGTCCATTGCTCCTATTTTTGTTCAAGCCTGGAGATTAATGCTGAAGCCTGCTCTTCCATGATCTTAATACGGAATAGCATTTTTTTAAGTTCTTCTACATCATTTGGGTTTATGCTTTTTCCGGCTTCATCCTGCAAAGGCACTGACATTTTCAGTTTGTTTTTCTTTAGTTTGTCAGCCATTTCATTTACAACAAGTGCAAATTCAGAGAATTCATCATCGCCGTCGAAAATCAGACGCTGATCAAAATTGCTGGAAACCACTTCCTTTAATCCATTGTAAAGCTGAAAAAAGCGCCGGTTAAAATATGCGGCAAAACTAATTGTAAAACTCAGTCCGATTAAGAAACATATCGTCGCCAGAATTGTCATTTTTGTCAGGGCGCTTTTTGACGAAACTTTGGCATCGTCAGTTTTAGCTTCAAGGGCTTTCCCGTTCATCTCCGACAGTACCAATAGCTGCTGGTAAAGAATTCCTGATTTATTCTGAAGATAAAGCATACCGGTAAGTGATTTTGAAGATTTTAATATCGAGATTACGGAATCTCTGTATTCAGTATATTGGGTCTCAATACCTGTAACGAGTTTATCTTCGCCTGGCTCAGTAATATTATTTTTCTCTAAAAGAAGTGATTTATTAATTAAACCCAGTTCATTTGCAATTTTTGAACTATCTGAATTTCTGTGATTTAAAAAGCTGGTTGTAAGTTCCTGGTTGATATTCATAATACCTTCTGACATTTCACGGGCATAAACCACAGACAAATAGTTCTCTTTGAGGATTGCGCTGGTTTTGTCTGACAACTTATTCAGATAATAACCTGAAAAAACCGATAATACTGAAATGATTATAAATAAAAAAATCATTCCCATTGTAAATCTTGTGCGGATTGATTGTTTCATGATTAAATACTTTACAAGTTATCAGTTTATTGTCTTAAATTTTATCAAGTTCTAAATTTAATAATAATACATTGATCCGTTGTTCACCCAGGCATAAAAACTGTGGTGCTTCAGTCAATTCCTTTATTTTATTTAAAAGTTTTTCTTTTTGGTTACTGTCGAACTGCCTGGCTTTGGAGATACGATCTACCTGCAATAAAGCTGCCTCAGGCGAAATATGAGGGTCGAGTCCGCTTCCCGATGCAAAAATCATTTCTTTTGGAATCGACAAAGGGTCTGTAATAGAATTCATTTTAGCAAATAAAAGACGCCGTGCCCCAACCTGTTTTTTTAATGTGTTACTTGTTGGCCCGTAGTTTGAAGCTCCTGATGGAATGGGGTTATACCCCGTGGCTGATGGTCTCGATGAGAAATAGACAAGGCTATCAAATTTCTGACCAATAAGCTCGGAGCCAATAATCTTTCCATCTTTAATTATAAGGCTTCCGTTAGCCTTGGACGGAAAGCTTACTTGTGCAATGCCAGTCATTAGCAATGGATAAATAATTCCGGTAAGGAGGGTCATCACTATTAAAAACTTTAAGGCTATAATAATTTGTGTTTTCATAATATTCTTTATAAAAATATTTAGTTGTTCTTATTCTCAAATCATATGTATTGATACAAGCAGCATATCGATCAGCTTGATTCCAACAAAAGGAACAATAATTCCTCCAATACCATATACAACAATGTTCAGGGCCAGTACCCGGTTAGCTGAGATAGGTCTGTATTTAACTCCTCTCAGTGCGAGCGGAATTAGAGCCACAATAATAAGTGCATTAAATATCACAGCGCTTAATATTGCGCTTTCAGGTGAATGAAGTTTCATAATATTCAGTACTCCCAGCGGAGATATACCGGAAGCTGTAACATAGAGAGATGTAGCGATAGCGGGTATTATGGCAAAATATTTAGCCACATCGTTGGCTATGCTGAAGGTGGTTAAAGCACCCCGTGTCATAAGTAACTGCTTTCCCGTTTCAACGACTTCAATTAGCTTTGTCGGGTTACTATCGAGGTCAACCATATTCCCGGCTTCACGTGCAGCCTGAGTCCCCGTGTTCATCGCTAAGCCCACATCGGCTTGGGCAAGCGCAGGTGCATCATTGGTGCCATCACCTATCATCCCTACCAGATGACCGTTGGCCTGCTCCTGCCTGATACGATAAAGTTTATCTTCCGGTTTTGCTTCTGCAAGAAAATCATCCACACCTGCTTCAGCAGCTATGGCAGCAGCAGTTTGCGGATTGTCGCCAGTAATCATAATTGTCCGGATACCCATCATCCTGAGCTGTGCAAAACGTTGCTTAATACCTCCCTTCACTATATCTTTAAGGTGGATCACGCCCAGCACCTGATTATTTTCTGCGACAACTAATGGTGTTGCACCCTGACGTGAGAGCTCGGATACGATCTCTTCCACATTTTTTGGGAAAAAACCATTGTTGTTTTCAATGAATTTTCTGATTGCGTTAGAAGCACCTTTCCTGATGCTGCGTAATTGACCATCAGGATTCCTGAAATCGATACCACTCATACTGGTTTGTGCAGCAAAGGGAATAAATGTTGTATCCAAAGGTTGCATTTCCCTGGCTCTTATGTTAAACTGTTCTTTGGCTAATACAACAACAGANCGGCCTTCCGGGGTTTCATCGGCAAGAGACGCTAATTGTGATGCATCAGCCAGTTGTTCTTTCGTGAAACCTTCGGCTGGAATAAATTCAGTAGCCATACGGTTTCCTAATGTAATAGTTCCGGTTTTATCAAGCAATAAAACATCTGTATCACCTGCTGCTTCAATAGCCTTGCCGCTGGTCGCTATAACATTCTTACGTAATAGTCTGTCCATTCCGCTAATACCGATAGCGCTCAGCAAACCTCCGATCGTTGTCGGAATAAGACAAACAAGAAGGGAAATCAGAACAGGCAAGGTCAGGTTATGATTTGCGGGCAATCCTGATGCTTTCAAACTATAACCAAAATACGCAGGTAAAGAAACAACAACTAACAGGAAGATAATGGTAAGACCCGATAAGAGGATGATCAATGCAATTTCGTTTGGTGTTTTCTGCCGTTTTGCACCCTCGACTAAAGCAATTATACGGTCCAAAAATGTAAAACCCGGTTCAGAAGTTACTTTAATCGTAATCCGGTCACTGATTACTTTGGTACCACCTGTCACCGCACAACGATCACCCCCACTTTCACGGATTACAGGCGCTGATTCGCCTGTAATAGCCGATTCATCAACACTGGCAATTCCTTCTATTACATCTCCATCAGCAGGGATAATATCTCCGGCATCACAAATCACAACATCTCCTTTTCTCAAATCATTAGCCAACATAATTTCTTCCTTATTATGAACAAGCTTACGCGCTTTTGTCTGGGTTCTGCTTTTACGTAAACTGGCTGCCTGGGCTTTACCACGACCTTCTGCAACTGCTTCGGCAAAGTTGGCGAATAATACGGTAAACCAAAGCCAGAGTGTTATCTGAAGGTTAAAGCTAGAAAAATGACTGTTGAAAATATCAGTAAATACAACCACTGTTGTCATTAGTGCTCCAATGCCTACAATGAAAATAACCGGGTTTTTCACCAGAACAGCCGGGTTCAATTTTATAAAAGAGTCTTTTAATGCCTGTAACGCAATTTCCCTGGTAAACAGGTGACTCGTATTTCGTTTTTCCATACTATTTATCTTAAAAAAATTAAAAAGTAACACCCAAATTCATTAAAAAATGTTCAACTATGGGACCAAGTGCCAGGGGAGGAAAAAAGGTCAACCCTCCAACAATAAGAATAACACTTATCAACAACATAACAAACAACCAGTTGTCGGTTCGGAAGGTACCTGATGAAACCGGGGTGACCTTTTTCTTAGCCATGCTCCCTGCAATAGCCATCACCGGAACGATTATTCCAAAACGGCCTATCAGCATACCAAATCCAATCATCAGATTATAAAAAACAGTGTTGGCATTAAGTCCGCCAAAAGCACTGCCATTATTCCCGGCAGCCGAACTGAATGCGTATAATATTTCTGAAAGACCATGGGGTCCAGCATTATTCAGGCTCGATAACCCAGCAGATACGGAGCAGGCAATCGCTGAAAATAATTTGATTACGATACTGGGAGCTAAAACTGCAAGAATTGCCATTTTCATTTCAAAAGCTTCAATTTTTTTGCCCAGGTACTCTGGAGTACGGCCAACCATAAGTCCTGCAATAAAGACTGTAAGTATGATAAAGATTATTATCCCATATAGTCCCGATCCCACCCCACCAAAAATGATTTCGCCCAGCATCATGCTGAACATGGCTACCAAACCTGACAATGGAGATAAACTATCATGCATAGCATTGACTGAACCATTTGATGTGACCGTTGTAGTAACAGACCAGAGTACGCTGTTCATTACACCGAAACGGGTTTCCTTTCCTTCCATGGCACCCGAAACATTCAGCACATTGTTATGACTATATTCAGCCCAAAGCGAGATAGCAATACCCACAGCAAAGAGTATAAACATGGTTATAAATATCGCACGTGCCTGGCGTTTAGACTTCATATAATGACCGAATGTAAATACCAGACCGGCTGAAATAATGATGAGTGAAAACATCTCCAGTAAGTTGGAAAAAGGAGTCGGGTTTTCAAAAGGATGTGCACTGTTGGCATTAAAAAATCCCCCGCCGTTTGTTCCCAGTTGTTTAATTGCAATCTGGGATGCTGCAGGGCCGAGCGGAATAACCTGCTCAGATCCCTGTAAAGAGGTTGCTTTAACATAATGCGAAAGTGTCTGCACAGCACCCTGTCCTACCAAAGCTATTGTTAGAATAATAGCGAGCGGCAATAACACATAAAGAACACTCCGTGTCATATCGGCCCAAAAATTACCTAACGCATCTGTTGTTTTTCTGGTCAGCCCGCGAATCAGGGCCAGTACAACTGCAATCCCGGTTGCAGCGCTGACAAAATTCTGAACAGTCAGCCCCAGCATCTGTACCAGGTAACTCAGGGTATTTTCTCCGCTATATGATTGCCAGTTAGTATTGGTAGTAAAACTCACAGCCGTATTAAATGCAAGATGCCATGAGACATTGGGCAATTTCTCTGTGTTCAGCGGCAAATAAGCCTGGAATATCTGCAAAAGGTACAAAAACACAAAGCCAAACAGGTTGAAAAGGAGGACGCCATACATATATGCCTTCCAGTTCATTTCCTCCTCGCTTTTAATGCCCGATAACCGGTAAACAAGTTTTTCAAGCCAGCCAAATACCGGCTTCATCATATGCTTTTCACCCATGAATACTTTAGCCATGTACTTGCCTAGTAAGGGCGACAGGACTACAAGTAAAACCAGGAAAAGGATCAATTGAATAGCTTCGTTCATATTTTTTCGTTTTAAAATTTATCAGGTCGTAATAAAGTGTATATTAAATACCCCAGTATAAGGAGGGCTATAATTCCTCCGATAAGATAACTTACAGGACTGTTTGAGACGGCCGCATCTGAATGGACAGGGATAACTAAAAGTGAAATGAGTGATGTTGAAATTTTTGTTTTCATTGGTTTCCTATTAATTTATGATTCTTCAGAATGTTATACCAAATATTAAATGTACGAAATCATTCCTGGAATATGTAGCCGAAGGATTAATAACTAAAGTCGCCTTAAGTGGTAAAGAAAAAGTTTCATTGATTTTAAGTGCTTTTGTAACACTTGCACCAATATTGACTATTGAGAATGTCTTTTTACTTGTTCCCGGGTCAAAATTCGTTGTTCCGTAATTATTATAATAACCTGGCCACGGAGTAAACCCTAAAAATAAACTGGCCACCCCTTTAGAATAGCCAAATTCAATGTAAGTTGAAAATGCCTGTTTGGTGGAATCATCAGGTTTCTTGTCAAATCCATAGAACATTGTGTACCAGGTAATGCTGACAGGAAACGCATCTGCACCGGTAAATCCTAGAGTGCCTTCAAACCGGTGACCTGTCTCGCCATTCTTATAGTTGAAGTAGTTAGCCTGTGAGAAATTCCAGTTATAATCTGTAAATGCAATTTTCAGATGTCCGGAAGTTAAAGAGACATAGGGGTCCACTTCCTTATAGCTTCCAACGAAGTCAGTAGATCCCCAAACTCCGATTTCAAAATTTCCTTTTGTATAAGCCAGTGTTGGTTGAAAATTGGGAGTCGGGCTGCCGGTTGCCATTGAACCTCGCCAGACATAATGACTTACTAAATCCGCTGTAACCTTAAAAGGTGAAGCAGGTTCTTTCGTTTGAGCAATTGCCGGAATGTTTTCTAGAATGAAGAATGTTATAAACACAACTAAGAAAATATTCCTCAATTTAATTTTTGATGTTGATAAAATTGTTGCATCCATAATAAACAGTTTTTTACAATACAAAATTGCACCGGAATTTATAAGGATTTTGTAAGAATTAGCCATCGGTGTATAAAGATTATATAAAGATGCTGCAAACTATCTACGAAGTTGGCGAGGGGCAAGATTGCAGCTCTATATGTTTATCCGCTTGCCCATAACTATGCATATAAAGGGATCATATCATTGACTTTATTTGATTTATCTGTCAAAGACAGAAAAGTTTAAAGTATTTATTCCCTTTTTTATCCGGGATATGCCTTTTTTGTATCAGAATTGTTAATTTTGAACATACCCATTTATTCTGGTAAATATTTTTATTATGATGAAAACAAATTTGTACCTGCTGATAATTTCCATTTCATTTTTATTGAATGGATGCCATGGAGACCAAAAGGGATATGGCAAAAATGCATCAGAAAATTCAGATTCTCTTTTAGTTGAGAATATTTTCCCTTTTCAGTTGCAGCACTGTCACGGGTCTACAATTGTCGAGCTTCCCAACAAAGATCTGCTTGCAGCATGGTTTCAGGGAAGCGGTGAAAGAACGGCCGATGATGTTGCAATTAAAGGTTCCCGGTATAATCATAAAACAAAACAATGGTCATTTCCTTTTATTATGGCAGATGTTCCTGATTTTCCTGATATTAATCCGGTTCTGTTTATTGATGGAGAGTCGCGCCTTTGGCTTATCTGGTACACCGTAATGGCTTACCAGTGGGAGTCTTCCATCCTGAAATACCGTATCAGCGATAACTATATGCAGAAAGATGCCGCTCCTGAATGGATCTGGCAGGATATGATACATATGAAACCAGACGGAAGCACACCTGACGGGATTGGCAGAAATGATGCGTTTGTGAAAAATCTTCAGAAGAAATATGATGACTATTTCCAATACCTTTTATCTATAGGTTTTATTAAAAATGAAGGAGAGGGTTTAATTACACGTGATGTTTGGGAAAAATCGCGTCAGCATTTTCTTGATATTGCCAAAGGAACCAACCTGATAAGCAGCGGAATTGATATTGATGATAATGGTGAAAAAGTAAGAACACGGTTAGGATATCCGCTTATGCGCAGAATAGGATGGCAAACCAGAAACAAGCCGCTTGTTATTGGTACCCGGATGCTTCTGCCACTTTATTCTGACGGATTTAGCTTTTCCCTTATTGCTATTACCGATGACTGGGGAAAAACCTGGCAATTCAGCGAACCAATAGTCGGAG
>JGI24131J36419_10000156_pt1 | contig 22739 bp, 19 predicted proteins | sample BarGraNGADG00211_2_FD_36419 | JGI IMG/M metagenome (IMG submission 36419) | reverse complement strand
TTCAGACTTAGCTTTCTCGGCAAATGCTGCATATTTTGTGCTGGCAGTTGACTCGCCATTATAAGCGGCCTTTAGATTTTCGATAGTCTTAGCAGGTTTTGAAGTGCATCCGGATATCAGTCCAATAGACAACAAAAACATAAATAATCTGGTAACCTTTTTCATAATAGTTAGTTTAGTTTATAAAAAAAAATAAATGCGCTTAAATAGATTAGTTGTTTCAATCCCAACCCGATCATGAAATCGTAGACCATGGTTCCTCCCATATATCCTGTAAAAGTGACAGCAGTAAAAGCCAGAAAGTAAAAACCGAAGGCTATCCATTTTAATGGAGTCTCCTCTTTCTTTCGGACAACAAGCCAAATCCTGAAGATTGACCCGGCAATCATCAGCGCCATAGTTATAAGAGCGCCAGTCTCGTGTTTTTGAAATACTTTTAAAATCGCACCCTGGGTTGGCTCCCCGGTAAACAATTGTCCGGTAGACCATGCAACAATTGCACCCAGGGTGCCCAGGATCATAAGATAAAAACCAGTCTTTGAAAGACATTTTTCGCTTTTGAAAAAGAGCGAAACAACTTCGGCAACAAATCCAACAGTTATAAGTGCAATAGGAAAGTGCACTAACATCGGGTGTAAATGGTCTGTGTTGAACATGATAATAATAATTTGCCAGTGTATGGATTAACGAATCTTTTAGTTATTGCTTTGTTTCTGTTCAGTTAACCAAAATTAACCTTTTCATTTGATTATAACAATATGTCTATAAAAATAAATACAGACGAAAGAATGTTTTTAAAAATCCCAATTGCCTGTTCATTGAAGAGTAGTTGGTTAAACTGATTAGCAAAGCAATTAGAAATTAATTAACTTTGAACCCTTTTAAAATAGTACAAACTCCGGATAGAATGTCAGAAAAAACAGATCTGAAACCTTATGGCGAAAAACAGATTGCGTTCGATAAGCGATATCTTGAGATGGCACTTATCTGGGCACAGAATTCATATTGCAAAAGAAGGCAGGTAGGAGCTCTTATTGTAAAAGGCAGAATGATTATATCTGACGGTTATAATGGTACACCATCCGGATTTGAAAATATTTGTGAAGATGAAAATAATATTACAAAACCATACGTTCTTCATGCAGAAGCAAATGCCATTACAAAAGTTGCAAAGTCGAATAACTCAAGTGAAGATTCAACTCTTTATGTGACAACTTCGCCTTGTATGGAGTGTTCAAAACTTATTATTCAATCGGGTATAAAAAGAGTTGTCTATTGTAACCGATATCACAAAACTGATGGCCTTGATCTGCTGAAGCGTGCAGGAACAGAATTGGTATATATTGACCCAGAAAAGAAAATTTATGAACTACAATAACTCAAAAAAAGCAGTTTTCCTTCCGGTTATACTTGGAATAGCTCTGGTTGTCGGTATAATTATCGGACGATATCTTCCTTCCGGGAATGACTTTTCCCAGCATTCAAATATCCGGTCCAGAAATGATAAGTTAAATAGTATTCTGAATATTATTGAGTCAAATTATGTTGATTCAGTAAATCGTAATATTTTGGTTGAGGCAGCCATCCCTGCCATATTAAAAAAGCTTGATCCGCATTCAGTATACTTTCCGGCAAAAGATCTTGCCCGTGCCAATGAACCATTACAGGGTAATTTCGAAGGTATTGGAATCTCATTCAGTATGCTTACTGATACAATCCTGATTATAAGCACAATTCCCGGAGGACCATCTGAGAAACTTGGTCTTTTACCTGGCGATAAGATCCTTTATGTCAATGACTCCCTGGTTGCCGGCAAACATATAATCGACGAAAAGGTAATGGGGATTCTTAAAGGACCGAGGGGGACTATTGTTAAAATAAAAGTGCTGCGGAGTGGCCAGAAGGAGCTTCTGCCCTTTGAGATAACCCGCGATAAGATCCCAATCTACAGTGTTGACGTGGATTATATGGTAAATGATAAGATTGGATATATTAAGATCAACACATTTGCCATGACGACTTTTGATGAGTTCATGAAGGGGCTCAGGGAACTTAAAGATCATGGGATGACCAGCCTCATACTGGATCTACGCGGTAACTCGGGCGGTATTATGGAAGCTGCTATTCAGATAGCAGATCAGTTCCTGAAGGAAGGCCAGTTAATTGTTTATACAAAAGGACGCGCTTCTCCCAGAAGTGAAGCTAAAGCTACAGGAAAAGGAGAATTTGAGACAGGAGACCTTGTAGTTCTTATAGATGAGTGGAGTGCATCGGCGAGCGAGATCCTTGCAGGAGCCCTTCAGGATAACGACCGTGGAACAATTATTGGTCGCCGATCCTTCGGGAAAGGATTGGTTCAGGAACCGATTCCGTTCTCCGATGGTTCAGGAATGCGGCTTACTATCGCCCGTTATTATACTCCTACCGGCAGGTCAATTCAAAAACCGTATAAAGATGGTTATGAAAAATATTATGAAGATCTTCATGAGAGGTATACTCATGGTGAGTTTGAAGTTTCAGACAGTATCCATTTTTCTGACTCTCTGAAATTTACTACCCCGGAAGGGAAGATTGTCTATGGAGGTGGAGGTATTATGCCCGACAAATTTGTACCTTCTGATACTTCAGGTATGTCTTCTTATTTTCTAAAAGCAAGACCTTACATTTACAGATTTGCACTAAAATATACTGAGAATTACAGGGATGTACTTAAAAAATATACCGAAACCGGAGAGATGGAAAAATATCTTGATAAACAGGCTCTTCTCGATCAGTTTGTACAGTATGCTGCAACAAACGGAATAAAGAAAGATCTCCCCGGGTTAAAAATATCAGGAGATATAATTCATACTCAGATAGAAGCATATATTGCCCGTAATATCCTGGATAATAAAGGATTCTATCCTATCTGGGAAAAGATTGACACAACACTTAAATATGCAATTGATTTTCTGAAAAAGTAAAACCGTTTACGGTACATGCTAATTAGCATGTTAGTTAAATTGTAATTCTGATTTAATAAATCTAACTTTGTTAAACTTCCTTCCCTTTGGCAAAAAGATAAACTATAAACATTTCATAACCAATGAGTAAAGTTTTATTTTCCTCAATTTCCAAGAAACTGGTAATGGCGTTAGCTGGTCTGTTTTTACTCACATTTTTACCTCTCCATCTAATAATCAACCTGATGTTGTTAAAGAGTGACCCTGATCCTTTTAACAAAGCCGCTCAGTTCATGGCATCTTTCCCATTGATAAAAATTTTAGAGGTTGTTCTTATCGGAGCAATACTTATTCATATTTCCTGGGGTATTTACCTTCAGATCCAAAACTGGATTGCCCGTCCGGTTGGTTATGTCAGCGCCATCAAATCAGAGACATCATTTTTCTCCCGTTTCATGATCTGGACCGGAGCTACCATTCTCACCTTTCTTGTCCTTCATTTTTTCAATTTCTTTTTCATTAAACTTGGTATAGTTAAAGGGAATCCGGAAGATTTCTATTCAGTAGCTCATAGTCTTTTTAAGATCCCTGCGTATGATTTCATTTATCTTGGTTGTTTTGCACTTCTCGGATTTCACCTTTTTCATGCTTTTTATTCAGCGTTCCAGACACTGGGACTGAATCATAGAGTCTGGTCTCCGGTCATTAAAGTTATCGCATTGATTTATGCGATCATTATCCCCGCGGGTTTTGCTTTTATTTCAATCACCTTATGGCTTTTCAGATAAATCGAAAGGAAAAAATTATAATCATGGGAAAATTAAATTCAAAGATACCAGAGGGTCCGTTGGCAACGAAATGGACGAAGTATAAAGCTTCTGTTAAACTTGTTAACCCCGCTAATAAGAAAAAGCTTGAGATTATTGTCATAGGTACAGGTCTGTCCGGAGCAGGTGCTTCTTCTGCTCTTGGTGAACTCGGATATAGTGTAAAAACCTTCTGTTATCAGGATTCGCCCAGGAGGGCACACTCTGTTGCAGCTCAGGGTGGAATAAATGCTGCAAAAAACTATCAGAACGATGGAGACAGTACCTTCAGGTTGTTCTATGATATGATAAAGGGGGGGGACTTNAGAGCGCGCGAAGCAAATGTTTACNGGGCTGCGGAAGTAAGTAATGAGGTTATTGACCATTATACAGCTCTGGGGGTACCATTTGCACGCGATTATGGTGGAACACTCGATACAAGATCATTTGGAGGAGTCCAGGTATCGAGAACCTTCTATTCCAAGGGACAGACGGGGCAGCAATGCCTCCTCGGGGCCTATTCATCTCTAAACAGGCAAATTAAGAAAGGCAACGTAACAATGTTTCCACGCCGCGAAATGCTGGATATAGTCTTAATTGATGGTAAAGCCCGCGGAATAATCGCCAGAAACCTCCTGACAGGGGAAATTGAAAGGCATTCTGCTCATGCAGTTGTACTTGCCTCCGGTGGTTATGGAACCATATATTATCTTTCAACATTAGCTGTAAATTCAAACGCCTCAGCAGCATGGAAGGCTCATAAAAAAGGTGCTTTATTTGCAAATCCGAGTTTTATCCAAATACATCCTACCTGTGTTCCACAACTGAATGAATTCCAGGCAAAACTTACTCTTATGTCCGAGTCACTACGTAACGACGGACGGGTATGGGTTCCCAAAACTAAAGGAGATATAAGGCCTGCAAATGAAATCCCGGAAGAAGAAAGAGATTATTTTCTTGAAAGACGATACCCCACATTTGGAAACCTCGTACCAAGGGATGTTGCCTCCAGGGCTGCCAAGGAACGATGTGACGCGGGATTTGGTATCGGAGAGACAGGACTTGCAGTTAATCTTGATTTCAGGGATTCAATTAAGAAACAGGGAAAAGATATTATTGAGAGCAAATATGGTAATCTTTTCGATATGTATAAAACCATCACAGGTATTGACTCATATATAGAGCCAATGCGCATATATCCGGCAGGGCATTATACCATGGGCGGATTATGGGTTGATTATGAATTGATGACTACTATCCCCGGACTATATGCAATTGGCGAGGCTAACTTTTCGGATCATGGAGCAAACCGTCTCGGAGCTGCTTCTCTGATGCAGACTTCCGGTGACGGATATTTTATTCTTCCAAATACTATAAGTAATTATCTGGCTGACGAAATCCGGGTTCCAAAAATCTCAACCGATAAACCTGAATTCGAAGAGACTGAAAAAGCAGTTCTCGAAAGGCTTAATAAATTCATTTCAATAAAAGGAAAACAAACCGCTGCGTCATTCCATAAAAGATTAGGTAAGATAATGTGGGACTATTGCGGAATGGTAAGAAACGAAGAAGGGCTTAAGAAAGCACTTGTACTTATTAAGGAGCTGAAGGATGAGTTCTGGAGAGATCTTAATGTTCCGGGGGAATTCAGTGAGCTTAATCAGGAACTGGAGAAGGCAGGAAGAGTAGCTGACTATTTTGAACTTAGCGAACTTCTTGTGAATGATGCCCTTGACAGGAAAGAATCGTGCGGAGCTCATTTCAGGGAGGAATATCAGACTGCAGATGGCGAAGCGCTCCGAAATGATGAAGAGTTCGCTTACGTGGCTGCATGGGAATATGCAGGTGAAGGTAAACCACATATCCTCCATAAAGAAGAACTTACTTTCAATGAGGTAGAGATGAAGGTAAGGAGCTATAAATAAGAACTAATAATTCAAGAAGGATATGAAGCTTACACTTAAAATATGGCGCCAGAAAAATGCAAGGGCCAAAGGTAACTTTGAGACCTACAANATGGATAATGTATCTCCAAAGATGGCATTTCTTGAGATGCTTGATGCCCTCAATAAAAGGCTTGTTGAAGAAGATAAGGATCCTGTTGCATTTGACCATGACTGCCGGGAAGGCATTTGCGGGGCGTGTGGAATGTATATTAACGGTCATCCTCATGGACCCATACCAGCAATAACAACATGCCACCTTTCAATGAGATATTTTAAGGAAGGCGAAACTATATGGGTCGAACCATGGAGAGCAAAATCTTTTCCAGTTATCAAGGACTTGATAGTCGATCGGACAGCTTTTGACAAGATCCAGATTGCAGGAGGGTTTATCTCAGTCAATACAGGAGCTGCACCTGAAGCCAATTCAATCCTGATACAGAAGAAAAAATCGGATGATGCATTCGACTCAGCGATTTGTATCGGATGTGGCGCCTGCGTAGCAGCATGTAAGAATGCATCAGCAATGTTGTTTATTTCAGCNAAAATANCACAGTTCGCACTTTTGCCACAGGGACGCATTGAAGCTAAAGAGAGAGTAAGAGCTATGGTTGAGAAAATGGATGAAGTCGGATTCGGTAACTGCTCAAATACAGGTGCGTGTGAGGCAGAATGCCCCAAACAAATTAAGCTTATAAGTATTGCCAGGCTAAACAGGGAATTCTATAAAGCCTTCTGAAAGATTTTCGCGGCACCCGCTGGCACATAACAGGAATAATGATCGTTACAAAGAGACTCACGGAGGAGTACTCAGGGAAATCAATGTTTTCAGGAACAGATTGATTCTACTTCTTTTACTGTTTTAGGTATAGGTTTACCCAGAACCTTATGCCCATTTTCGGTAATGAGAACATCATCTTCAATTCGTATACCGCCGATNGACATATAGNCTTCAATTTTACTATAGTTGATAAAATCTTTNAATTTCCCTTCCGATTTCCATTTTTCTATCAGCTCAGGAATGAAATAACATCCCGGTTCAATGGTAAAAACATGTCCTGGTTTATAAGGCAGTGCAAACCGNAGAAAAGCAGTACCAAACTGGTCACTCCGTTTTACCTCATCATTATACCCTATAAAATTTTCTCCCAGCGCTTCCATATCATGAACATCGAGACCCATCATGTGGCCAAGTCCGTGAGGCATAAACAGTGCATGAGCTCCAGCTGCAACTGCCTCATCAACATCGCCTTTCATCAATCCCAGGCTTTTCATCTCTGTTGTTATGATCTTACAGGCCATAAAATGCAGATCACGATTAGAAATACCTGGTCTGGTAGCCTTAATTGCTTCAGTATTAGCTTTCAGTACAATTTCATAAATATCTTTTTGCTTCGGGCTGAATTTTCCTCCGACCGGAGTTGTGCGTGTTATATCAGAGGCATAATGAAGGTTTGTTTCGGCACCGGCNTCAGTGACCATCATCCTTCCTTTACGCAGGATATTCCCATGTGCATGGTTGTGAAGAGTCTGTCCGTCTACACTTAATATTATCGGGAATGAAGTACCTCCTCCTTTTGCGAGAGCAATACCTTCAAGTGTTCCGAAGATATCCTGTTCCCTGACACCCTGTTTGCACATCTTCATTGCAGTAACATGCATCTCGTAAGCAATATCCACTGCTTTTTCTATTTCATCAATTTCGACTTTTTCCTTTATTGATCTCATGGAAATAACTGCCTTTATCAGATCAACTGATGCCAGGGTTATCATCTGGCAGGGATTTTCCTTCAGCAGAGAGCCCAGCATCATCTTCGTTTCACTCCGGTATGGAGGAAGAAAATGAATTTTTCTCTTCTTTGAAAGAGCATCCTTAATGATCTCTTCCAGTTTAGTCGTTAGTGCAGTATCAGTGATTCCACATTTCAGTGCAAGTTCTTTGATTGTCGGTTGTGGACCCATCCAGATGATATCATCCATTTCATAATCGTTACCGAATAGCCGATCCTTCCCTGAATCGAAATCCATAACNCCGGTAAACCCGGGCAGATCAATACCAAAAAAATATAAGAAATCGCTATCCTGCCTGAAATGGTAAGTATTAGCAGGATAATTCAAGGGTGCCTCAATATTGCTTATAAAAAGAGCAATTCCAGATTTTATTTTTTTATGGAGTTCCTCTCTCCTTTTGGTATAGACTTCACTTTTAAACATATCANTTATTTTTATGAATTGAGACTACTAAGTTAATACGCTCATCAGTATAAAGCAAAAGAAAAGTTTGGAGTGCCTAGAGTTTGGAGTGCTTCTCACTTCTTCTCTATGCTCCAGCCTCCTTTTAATCCAAAAATGAACCACGCCAGAGCAACCGTACCTGATGCAAAAATTGTATCTCCAATTACTCTCAGCCATCTTAATGTTAAGATTGCCGGCTGTTGCAGAAATTCAGCTGAACGGGCATACCATAAACCTTCCTTAACACTGGCGACAGTTTGTGCCAGTCCAATTGGAAGAACACTAATTAGTACCATTGCTGTAAGACCGATATTAATACTCCAGAAAGCAAACTTTATCCATTTTTCTTTCCAGATAGCTTCTTTATTCATATCGCGGAGAACGAAAAGCATCAGACCGATTCCAAGCATTCCGTAAACTCCAAATAAAGCAGTATGTCCGTGTACTTGTGTTGTATTCAATCCCTGCATATAATAAAGGGCAATAGGAGGATTGATCAGAAATCCAAAGATACCGGCACCGACAAGGTTCCAGAATGCAACAGCGATAAAGCAATATACCGGCCATTTATAGGCGTTTATCCATGTTGTGCTCCTGCTGATCTTTACATTATCCCATGCTTCAAAACCCATGAGTACTAGAGGAACTACCTCGAGCGCACTGAACGTTGCGCCAAGTGCCATGATGGCAGTTGGTGTTCCGGTAAAATAGAGATGATGGAAAGTACCCAGGATACCTCCTGCTAAAAATACAATAGTAGAGAAAAGAACAGCAGTGGTTGCTGTAGCTGCTTTTAGCAATTGAAGTCTTACAAAAAGGAAAGCAACAACTACAGCGGCAAATACTTCAAAGAAACCCTCAACCCATAGGTGAACAACCCACCAGCGCCAGTATTCAGCAACTGCAAGATTAGTCTGTCTTCCCCACATTAATCCTGCTCCATAAAATCCGGCAATTGCTATTGTTGAGATCAGGAATAATGAAAGCAGACTCCTGCTTTCTGATTTCTGTTTTAAGGCCGGCCATATAGCTCGTCCCATTAGTAAAAGCCAGATTATAAGTCCTACAAAAAGAAATATCTGCCAGAAACGGCCAAGGTCAACATATTCATATCCCTGGTGGCCAAACCAGAAATTCTGGATAAAACCGAGNTTCTGCATTACCCCTAGCCACTGGCCAGCCAGCGAACCCAGCACTATTACCAATAAAGCACCAAAGAGGAAATTCACTCCTAACCTCTGAAATTTTGGTTCAGTGCCTGAAATAGCCGGGGCATAATATAAACCTGTTGCAAGCCATGATGTTGCAATCCAGAAGATAGCTATTTGGATATGCCAGGTTCTTGTTATGGAATAAGGCAGTAACTTTGCCAGAGGAATTCCATAGAAGTTCTGACCTTCAACACCATAGTGTGCAGTAATGACACCCATGATTACCTGAACAAGAAGAAGGGCGGATACGATCCAGAAGTATTTTATGGTAGCTTTCTGGGATGGGGTCTGAGTCTCATTTAACAGTGGAAATGATGAAGGGATAATGCCTGCCTGTTCTCCGCGCCGACGTGCATAATACCAAACCATAAGCCCTATACCCGCGATCAGAACAATGACACTGAAGCCTGTCCACAGAAGCAGTGACCCTGAGGGTCTGTTACCAACAAGTTCCTCTGCGGGCCAGTTGTTGGTATAGGTGATTGACTGGCCCGGGCGTTCTGTGACACATGACCATGATACCCAGAAAAAGAAGCTATTTAATAGAGGTACCCTCTCCGGATCTTTCAGTGAGTTTTCAGGAATGCTGTACGAGTCCCGTAAATCAGCCAGAGCAGGATCGTTTGTGAATAATCCACCATAAAACTTACTGTTTGAAGCTATTGCTTCTGCCCTCAATTCTGACACAGTAAGTATCCCAGATACAGGGTCATAGGTGTTTTTGCGCAGTTCTTTCTGAAGGACTATTTTCAGGAAGGCCTTTCTTTCTTCACTTAATTTTTCATAAGGAATACCATCTTGTTGCAAAGCCAGCCTGTCGAGAATGAATACTGCTTCTTTATGAAGCCAGTCGGCACTCCAGTCGGGTGCCTGGTAAGCGCCATGTCCCCATACTGTTCCTATTTCCTGACCTCCGAGAGACTGCCATACATTCTGCCCATCCTTTATGTCTTGCCCGGTAAATAATACTGTACCATCTGGTTTGATAACCTTTTCAGGCACCGGAGGAGCCTGACGGTAGATCACTCTGCCAAAATAAAGCAGAACGGAGAAAGAGACTACCATAACAGCTATAAAGCCGATCCAAAGTTTTCTTGTTGTCATGATTAGCTGATTTTAAATTTATTTAATTGATTTTCTAATTATCATTTTAAATATTATAAAGGGATACCAGGTTCTGTATCCTTTCAATGTAATCTTCTGAACCAGCCGTTGATATATGATTTCTTTCAGCTTCTTCAAACTTGCCTAACAGATTAAGATGGTCAGATTCGGAGAGAACCCTGTCGGCCATACGGAAAAGAATATTGTTTTCTTTTCCAATATGGTTACGGAGCAGTTCAGCATAGCCCGTCATGTTCCGGTATATTTCATTCAATGCCTCCTTATTACCATTTTTATATAAGGTAATATTATCTGCAATTCCCTTTACAAAATTCCGACCCTGCATATGTTCCTGTAACATTACTGCTACAGGTCCCTGGGTGGTTGAAAAGCCTCTTTCAGCAAGAAACGGGAAGAAAAGATTCTCTTCCTTGGCGTGATGTATTCCGTCAGCGAAATTCCTTATTATATCAACTATGCTCTCAAGATGACTGATATCGGGATTCTCCGAACGGGTAATATACTCCATTACATCGATAAGTCTAAGTATGTGAACATGATCGTCTTCAAGGTTCTTTGTTGCTGTATTCATATCTCTTATGATTTAATTAGCTGATTTTAATGCTTTTGAGAATAAAATATTATTCTCAAGATGCACGTGAGTATGCAGGTCATCTTCAAACTGCTGCAATAATTTAAACGTTACCTGGTAAGTATTGCATCCATCGGCCGGTACACAATAATTCCCGGTAATAACATTAATTTTATCCATGGCGCCTCCGGCAAATTCGTGTTCTCCTGACAAGCGCGCTATTTCGGAGATAATAGTAGCCTTTGCTTCCCGCGATCCTGTATTTAAAACTTTTTTTATTGATGGGAAGAGCACCTCTTCTTCGTTTTTCATATGCTGAAGTAATTCACGGTTAATTTGTGAAAAAAGATCAGCAACTTCTGAAAGTTCAGGATGTCTATCACCATGAACAGAAGCTATCTTCTGAGTATAGTGGACAAGTTCCGGCAAATATTTCAGAACATATTTGTGATGTGTATTAACAATATAATCGCATAGAAATCCAGGGTCCCATTCATTAAAATTGTGGGTTGTAGTATTGGGAGAAGATTCAAGCTCTTTAAGCTTTCCCTTTAATTCCAAAGGATCAATACCTTTTTCAGAACAAGCATCATCAATGCTTTTTTTTCCACCACAGCAAAAATCTATCCCTGCCTCTTTAAAAACTGATGCTGCCCTGTAGTCCAGTGCAACAATTTCTCCTATTGTATTGGCATTAATGTTAACTTCTTTCATTTCACTTCGTTTTAATTACCGGGACAAAGTTATATAATAATTTATTAAAAGACAAAAAGGTCTTTTGGTAATTTTTAAAATATTTTTATTATTTTTGTGCCTGGTATGGTTAAATAATTAATTGAAAATGTTTAATAAGGAAACAGAATACGCTCTCAGAGGACTGGTTTACATAAAGTTACAAAATCTGAGAGGGAGGAGACCCGGAACATCGGAGGTAGCTAAAGAAATTGAAGCCCCTCCCTTCTACACTGCAAAAATTTTACAAAGGCTTGTAAGGATTGGTTTTCTGAATTCACTAAAAGGGAAAGGCGGAGGCTTTTTCTTTGATCCTGAGAAACCCGATCTGCCCCTCATTAAACTCATTTCTGCCACCGAAGGCGACAGATCTTTTTCAGGTTGTGGCTTTGGTCTTAAACATTGTGATGAGAATAATCCCTGTCCCCTTCACGAAAAATATGCTCCGATCAGAGATTCTATCAATAAACTGGTTTCGGAGGAGACTGTTCAGAGTCTTGCAGAGAAAGTCTATAAAAAAGAACTTAATCTTAGTAAAATATTGAAATGATAAATAAAAATTTCAGACTGCCACTAGCTGTATTCATTCTTACATTTATCCTTCTTGCTTTTGTTCAGATAAAGCCTGAAAGGCCAATGATTCTTGCCGAACGTTTCCTTAAAGGAAGCGGTTGGGCGGAAATATTTTTAATCTCATGTTATGGTGCATTTGTTGCGTTTAAAATGCAGGACCCAATGAATGTTCCACATTGGCGGAAAATAACCTGGACTATCTTTTCTGTAGTTTTCTTCACCCAACTTATTATCGGACTGTCGGGGTTTGAGAAATTCCTTATGACAGGAAAACTTCACCTGCCAATACCGATGATGATCCTTGCCGGACCAATCTACAGAGGCCAGCTTTCTGTAATGACAATTCTTTTTCTCAGCACCATAATATTAACAGGACCGGCTTGGTGCAGCCAGCTCTGTTATTTCGGGGCTTTCGACAACCTGGCATCAGGCGGTAAAACTTCAAAAGAGATTCTCAGATATAAAGGAGCTATTAAAACCACCTTACTGGTGTTAGTGATTGCAATGGCGCTGATCCTCAGGTGGCTGAATGTATCTTTGCTTGTCTCAACCTTTATTGCAATCGGATTTGGAATTGTGGGTATAGCAATAATGATACTGTTTTCAGTGAAAAGAAAGAAGATGGTTCATTGTATATTGTATTGCCCCATCGGAACCATTGTAAATGTATTTAAGCATGTAAATCCGTTCAGGATGTATATCGATCAGAGTTGTACCCTGTGCATGAATTGCACAAAATTCTGTAAATATGATGCATTGAATGCTCAGGATATCAAGAATTTAAAACCGTCAATAACCTGTACTTTGTGTGGTGACTGCCTTGCAGGATGTCATCATAATTCCATAAAATATAAATTTCTGAAAATGAAGCCTGAACATGCCAGAAATCTATATCTTATCCTGACCATAAGCCTTCATGCTGCCTGTATTGCAATGGCAAGGATCTGATCATGAAAATTTTTACAATCTTTTAAAGTCTTATCATTTCTATAATTAAAAACCTATAAATTATATGAGCGAAATAATCAATAATTCAAAAAAACGTAAAGAGCTTCTCAAACATATTATTCTTCAGCTTCATAATGGTGAGGCTCCCGATCTTGTGCGTAACAGACTGGTTGAACTATTAAAGTCAATACCTTATGACGAGGTTGTGGAAGTTGAACAGGAGCTTATATCGGAGGGATTACCGGTAGAGGAAGTTATGAAACTTTGCGACATTCATCAGATGGTTCTGGATGGACATATTGATCAGAGCGGAGCTAAGCCTGTTCCGGCAGGTCATCCAGTCGATACCTTCAAAAAGGAAAACAGGGAACTCGAAAAAATAATAGCCGATCTCGAACAACTCTTCAATAAGGTAAAAAACATTAAAGAGTTTGAGATAAAAGAATGGTTAATAAAAGTTCATACTCAGTTTAATACCCTTATGGATGTTGATAAGCATTACAAAAGAAAGGAATATCTCGTTTTCCCGTTTCTCGAAAAATATAAAATTACAGGTCCTCCAAAAGTTATGTGGGGAAAACATGATGAAATCAGGACTCTTCTAAAAGCTTCTATAGAAGCAGTCAGTTCGAAAGGAAATGTATCACCGGATGAGGTGGCAACCATTACGGAACTGTTTTTGCTCCCGGCTGTTAAAAGCGTATCTGACATGATCTCAAAAGAGGAAGAGATACTTCTTCCGATGTGTATGGATAAGTTAACGGTTGATGACTGGTACTCTGTTTATAAGCAAACTAATGAATTTGGATACTGCATTTACGATCCTCAGGTTGAATGGAAACCTGAAGGAATGGATATCAGTGAAATAACATATAATACAGGAAGCAATATTCAACTTACAACAGGAAGTTTCAAAATGAACGAATTGGAAGCATTATTCAGAACCCTTCCTATTGATCTCACATTTGTTGACAAGGATGACAAAGTGAAATTCTTCAGCCTGGGACCCGATCGTATATTTACCCGAAACAGAGCAATTATCGGACGCGATGTAAGAATGTGTCATCCTCCCTCAAGTGTCCATGTTGTGGAACAGATTTTAAATGATTTTAAAACTGGCAAACAAAACAGTGCCTCTTTCTGGATATCAATGCAGGGAAGGTTTGTCTATATCGAATATTTTGCAATAAGAGACACAGACGGGACATATCTTGGTACAATAGAATTCACTCAGGACCTGACAAAACTTCGGAAACTTGAGGGAGAACAGCGACTTCTATCTTATACTGGGAGCCAGGCTTTCAAAGAGCGTAGTCAATAATTTTTTTAAACCATTTTTGTAACCAATCGATATCAGTTTCGTTCAAGTGATATTTACCTCATCAGGCTGAAAAAGAGAAGTTGATATTTTTAGTAATCAGATGAATAAAATGCGAACGCTAGTTATTATTAACAAAAGATTGCTATATTCGTATGGGCTATTAACAGCTTATTAATAATTTAGTTCGTATATGCCATACAGAAGGTTACCCAATACAGATACTGCCAGAATTAAGGCTATGAAAACAGCTCTTGAAAAGGGGATGGAACTTCCACCTTATAAACTGGCATTTTCATCAAAAACGATTGTCCACCTTCAGAAGTTCCTGCCACAATTCGATCATAACCTACAGTTATACCGGCAGGCTTTAGCCTCTCAAAACAATAAAAACAAAGACTACAATGAAATCTTAAGGAAGGCCCGGATTTATCTGACTCACTTCATCAGGGTAATGAATATGGCAATCTTCCGTGGTGAACTTCCTGCTGAAATGAGAGCTTATTATGGACTTGCGACCGATGAATCGACAGTCCCCTCATTTAATACAGAAAACGAGTTAATGAGTTGGGGAAAAAGAATAATCGATGGGGAACAGTTCAGGATAAAAAAGGGAGGAAGCCCGATCACAAACCCCACCATCGCGGTTGTAAAAGTCAGATTTGAAAATTTCATTGAAGCCTGGACATTCCATAATACACTGGCAAAAAGGACCATCGATTATACAGCAAAAAATTATAACCTGCGAAAAGAAGCCGATGAAATTATTCTTCAATTATGGAATGAAGTTGAAAACACCCACAAAGCACTTCCTGAAGAGACCAGAAAAACAGAATGCGAGGAATATGGACTTGTTTATTTCTACAGGAAAGGCGAACTGGAAAAAGTAAATGCACCTGAACCTCAGTCCCTGACATAGCTATAATCTGTCAATGACACTGGTTACTGATTTATCTTAATCGCATCACTATCTTTTTTTTATTCCTGAAATATAATAGTATTATCATGCCAATGGTTACCGGAAGAGGCAGAATGATTGCCTGTTGCCATAAAGGAACATCCGGAGGAACACTCATTTTCTCCATACCTTGTATATAGGCCAGGATTACCGGAAATGCATTATTAACAAAATGTGAAATTACTGGCAGCCANAGGNTCCCGCTCCAGAAAAAGAGATAACCAAAGACCAGTCCCANAATGAATCTTGGCACGAATCCAAAAAACTGGAAATGTAAGGCACTGAACAGAAAAGCAGTGAACCAAACTGCCAAATGACCTGATCTGAAGAGTTTATAAAAGATCTTTTGGAATACCCCTCTGAAGANAAATTCCTCTGCTATTGCAGGAAGAATAGCTATAATAAAGAGATTTAAGATCATAATGCCCAGAGTAGGAGAAACCATAACCTGATTGATAACGTTACTTGCATAATCTTCTTTTTCTACCATCCACTTTTCAACTCCGGAAAGGAAATCTGGAAGATGCATATTGGCGTTGATCTGTCCTGTAAAGCTGGTAATAGGGAATAGACATAAGGCCAGAATAAAAACAAAGCCAACTTCCTTTAATTGTGGTATTTTTAGTTCGGTTAAGCTTAAGGCAGGGTCAGATCTCATCATCAACATTATTACAATTGAAGGAATGAGAAGAAGTGAAATGTCCTGAATAATCAAAATATATCTCAGAAATGCAAAGTCGTTTTCACTTAATACAGTGGTGGATTTTGTAAATACTGTTAAATCGGAACTGAAAATTAACTTACCTGGAATACTTAGAATAATCGTCAGTGTAAGACCAATTCCTATTATGATCATTAATGATATAAAAAGCTGATAAAGGGGTGATTTCCTGTATAATTCGAAACGGCTGTTGTTTTCGCGCATTTTATTAATTTTGCAGTCACTTACAATATACAAAAATACAAGAGATTTGACAATCGCTAATATATTATTGGGAGAATTCCCTCTATTTCTGGCTCCAATGGAAGACATTACAGATCCTTCTTTCAGGATGATATGTAAAATGAATGGTGCTGATTTTATGTACACTGAATTTGTCTCTTCTGACGGACTTATACGAGATGGACAGAAGAGTTTAAAGAAGCTTGATATCTACGATTTTGAAAGACCAATAGGTATTCAGCTATACGGACATTTAATAGATTCAATGGCAGAAGCAGCTCTAATTGCAGAACAGGCAAAACCTGAACTTATTGATATAAATTTCGGCTGTCCGGTTAAAAAAATTGCAAACAGGGGGGCCGGTGCAGGAATGCTACGAAACATACCATTGATGATTGATATGACTGAAGCTATTGTCAAAGCAGTGAAGCTTCCTGTTACTGTTAAAACCAGGTTGGGATGGGATGAAGATAGCAAGAACATTGTTGATGTTGCAGAGAGGCTGCAGGATGTTGGTATTCAGGCATTGACAATTCATGGGAGAACGAGGGCACAGCTATATAAAGGGAGTGCCGATTGGACCCTTATTGGCGCTGTAAAGAATAATCAAAGAATGAAAATCCCGGTAATAGGTAACGGTGATATTGACGGGCCGGTCAGGGCAAAAGAGATGTTTGACAGGTATGGAGTTGATGGAGTAATGATTGGTCGCGCAACGGTCGGAAGGCCATGGATCTTTCGCGATATCAGGCATTACCTTCTTACGGGTGAGCTTTTACCGGAACCATCTGTTAATGAGAAAGCCGATCTTGCTCTTCTTCACCTTGATAAATCGCTGGAGTTTAAAGAGGGAAAGAGAGCCATATTTGAAATGCGACGTCATCTTTCCAATTACTTTAAAGGATTGCCTCATTTTAAGGAAACCCGCCTTAAACTTCTGACAGCTATTTATGTTGATGATATCAGAAACAGTATAAAAGAGATACGTGAAAAATGGGGAGATTTCAGAACGGATGATAAAACTTCAATTTATAACATTTAAAAATATCAGCCAGGGATTTTTTTAAACAGTAAAGAAAATTTATCCCATCTGAATATCATTTTCAGGATTAAAATAAAGACAATACCTGTAATAATAAGCGCTGCAAAATCCGGCCAGGGATGAATATTGTACTGTTTATAAAGAGCAGAAGTCTGCAAAGCTGAAGATTCGGTGGTTAACATTATGCAAAGGAAAATATTGTTGATCGCGTGAGCTCCCATTGCGGCTTCAATACCATCGTCAAGTATGGTAATAATACCGAAGATCAATCCAAAAACTATATACTGTGGCATCATGGTGAAAAATCCATATTCTTTTACTTCAGGGTTGACTGCATGCAAAAGTCCGAAAAGAACTGAAGTCATTATCAAAGGAAACCATCTGTTCCGAAAAATGGCCGCAAACCCCTGCATAAGATATCCTCTGAAGAGTACCTCTTCGAGTGCAGCCTGAAAAGGAATGAGCAAAACTGAAATAACTGAAAGAATGATCAGTGAAGTAGTCTTATTATTAATAGTGAAGTTCGAAGGATCAAATTTGAGATAGAAAAACAGATAGAGTGCAGAAAGTATAAGCCAGACAGCCGCTGAAATAAAAAACCTGTCCCATCTGATTTTTCCGGTACCGTTAATAGTCATTCTAAAGGTCCGGTTATTTAAAGGTTTTACCAGAATGACAAAAGCTATTAATCCTGCAATGAATGGGGAAAGCATTATAATCAACCCAATATTTTGACTAAGCCCGAGTACGCTAAAATCATTCGGGTTTGCAGCAATCTGTGAAAATACTGCCGGGTCTGAACCCGATTTTAAGAACAAGGATAGAAACAATGGGATAGCCCCTAACGTGTTTGCTACAATAAGTATAGCGGCAAACATCAAAATATATCTCCAGAAACTGTTTTTTCCTGTAAATGTTGATTCAAGATGATTCATACTAAATTCTAATGTCTTTCAAAATTCTGAACTTGACCGCTTTGGATAATCTATAGAGTAATGAAGGCCTACACTCTCATGCCGGTTCTTTGCCATTTTAATAATTATATAACCAACATTTATAAGATTTCTTAATTCGCAGATCTTTTTGGAGATAAGTGATTTCTTATAAAGCCTTTCTGTCTCTTCATACAATATATCAAGACGTACCATGGCTCTCTCAAGCCGGATATCGGACCTTACGATTCCGACATAATTACTCATGATCATCTGTACTTCTTTGCAGCTCTGGGTAATGAGAACCATTTCCTCGAGGTGAGTTGTACCTTTATAGTCCCATAGTGGTATTCTTTCTTCAAATGTCAGCTCTTTAAGTCTGGGCCCGGAATGAATTGCTGCACGGTGAGCGTATACTGCGGCTTCGATAAGTGAGTTGGATGCCAGTCTGTTAGCTCCATGCAACCCGGTGGAAGACACTTCCCCCAAAGCATAGAGTCTGTCAATGTTACTTTGTCCGTTGACATCAACCTTAATCCCGCCACAGGAATAATGTGCACAGGGAACAACAGGTATCATATCCCTGGTTATGTCAATCCCCCGTTCAAGACAATGTTCATATACATTTGGAAAGTGGTCCTTAAGCCCTTCCTTATTCAGATGAGTACAATCAAGCCATACATGATCATCACCCCATATTTTCAGCTCATTATCAATTGCCCTGGCAACGATATCCCGAGGTGCCAGCGACCCTCTGCTATCGTACCTGTTCATGAACTTTTCCCCTGAAATATTCTTCAAAACTGCACCATAACCCCGTAATGCTTCAGTAATCAGGAAGGAAGGTTTCTTTTCCGGATCATATAATGATGTAGGATGAAACTGGATGAACTCCATATTCTCAATTGTTCCTTTAGCTCTATAAACCATAGCAACTCCATCGCCTGTCGCAATTTCAGGATTTGTGGTAGTAAGGTATACATTTCCTATTCCACCTGTGGCGACAACTGTCACTTTTGAAAGAAGGGTAATCACATTCTGGTTAACAAGATCAGCGACATAGGCTCCGAAACACTTTATATCAGGATAATTTCTTTTGACTATCTCTCCGAGGTGGTGTTGCGTAAGTATCTCAATTGCAAAGTGATGCTCAAGTATTTCGATTTTGGCTTCATTCCTGACCTTTTCCATTAAAGACTTTTGAATACTTTCACCAGTTTTGTCCTTATGATGTAGTATCCTGTACTCTGTATGCCCACCTTCCTTAGCAAGATCATAAGTACCGTCTTCCTTTTTATCAAATGAGACACCCATATTAATAAGATCTTTAATCCGGTCAGGAGCCTCCTGTACTACCATTCTGACAACATCCTCATTACAAATTCCACCTCCTGCAATAAGTGTATCACTTATATGCTTCTCAAAATTATCTGGTTCACTGAATACAGCAGCAATGCCACCCTGGGCATACCGGGTGTTTGTATCTTCAAGGTTTGCCTTGGTAACAATCGTTACTTTCCCATACTTCACAGCCTTAAGTGCAAATGTAAGTCCGGCTATACCTGAGCCAATAACCAGGAAATCTGTTTTCTTTTTCATCATTATAAATACAAAAGAAGGGGTAAAGATACAATTTAGCCCCACAACCGCTTTGTATAACACAACATTTTGAATTACTTTTGTCTTCCGCTAAAGTAAAATAAAACAAATATGGCTCAGGAAGATAAATTTAAAAAGCTGGTTGCTCATTGCAAGGAATACGGATATGTTTTTCCGTCGAGTGAGATCTACGACGGGTTAAGTGCGGTATATGATTATGGTCAGTATGGCGTTGAACTTAAAAACAATATCAAGAAATACTGGTGGGACAGCATGGTACTGCTAAACGATAATATTGTGGGACTCGACTCCGCAATATTTATGCACCCTACTATCTGGAAAGCTTCGGGACATGTCGATGCATTTAATGATCCGCTTATTGATAATAAAGATTCAAAAAAAAGATACAGGGCGGATGTTCTTATTGAAGAGCATATCGCAAAGATTGATGATAAGATCACAAAGGAAGTGGAAAAGGCACGGGAAAGGTTTGGNGAATCTTTCGATGAAAAAAAATTCAGGGAGACAAATCCACGGGTTCTCGCTAACCAGTTAAAAATTGATGAGTTAAATATCCGGTTTTCAAAAGCACTTAATGAAACCAACCTGGTTGAATTAAAACAGATAATCATTGATAATGAGATCGTTTGTCCGATATCTGGTACACGAAACTGGACCGATGTCAGGCAATTTAACCTCATGTTCTCCACAGAGATAGGGTCAACCGCAGAGGGAGCAAATAAGATTTATCTACGTCCGGAAACTGCCCAGGGGATCTTTGTCAACTTTCTCAATGTTCAGAAGACAGGAAGGATGAAGGTACCATTTGGGATTGCTCAGATAGGAAAGGCATTCCGCAATGAAATAGTTGCCAGACAGTTTATCTTCCGGATGAGGGAATTTGAACAGATGGAGATGCAGTTTTTTGTACAGCCAGGCACGGAACTTGAATGGTTTAAGAAATGGAAAGAAGTACGAATGAAATGGCATCAGGCGCTTGGTTTCGGGAGTGAGAATTACCGGTTTCACGACCATGTCAAACTTGCTCATTATGCAAATGCTGCCACGGATATTGAATTTAAATTTCCATTCGGTTTCAAAGAGGTTGAAGGAATACATTCCAGAACAGATTATGACCTGAAACANCATCAGGAATATAGTGGGAAAAAGATGCAGTATTTCGATCCGGAAAAAGGCGANTCATATATNCCGTATGTAATAGAAACATCAATTGGTGTTGACAGGATGTTTCTGCAGGTAATCTCCGCTGCATACCATGAGGAGGAATTAAAGAAAGAAGATGGCAGCTCTGATATCCGGATAGTGTTGAGGTTACCTTCGTTTCTTGCTCCTGTTAAACTGGCCGTTATGCCACTGGTGAAAAAAGACGGACTCCCGGATATTGCTGAGAAAATTGTACATGACCTGAAATTTGATTTTAACTGTCAGTACGATGAGAAAGACTCTATCGGAAGAAGATACAGACGACAGGATGCAATAGGCACTCCTTATTGTATAACCATTGATCACCAGACTCTTGAAGACAAGAGTGTTACGATCAGATATCGTGATACTATGGAACAGGAGAGAGTTAGTATTGAGCAATTAAAAGAAATAATCAAAGAAAAGGTATCTATACAGGGCTTACTAAAGAAGCTATAGGATGAACAAGGTTCTTATAATCACTTATTACTGGCCTCCAAGCGGTGGTGCCGGGGTACAACGATGGCTCAAATTCTCGAAATACCTTCCGGAATCTGGTTGGGAACCAATTATATTAACAGTCGATCCTGAATATGCTGCATACCCCGTTACTGATTTTTCGCTGAAAGGTGATTTGCCTCCTTCAGTAAAAGTTTACTCCACTCAGGCAACAAACTATTTCAGAATTTATAAGAAGGATAAATCGAGGATCCCTTCAGCAGGTTTTGCAAATAGTATAGATAATACATTCAAAGGGAAGATGCTTCGTTTCGTAAGAGGTAACTTTTTCCTTCCCGATCCGCGGAGAGGCTGGAACAAATATGCCATTAAAAAAGCCTGCGAGTTAATTGAATCAGAAGGGATCAGAAATGTTATTACAACAAGTCCGCCTCATTCGACCCAGCTTATCGGATTAAAGATCAAAAAGAAGTATCCCGGGATTAAGTGGATTGCAGATCTGCGCGATCCCTGGACCGACATTTATTACTATAAGCAGTTCTATCCTACTTTTTTTTCAAAACTGATCGATCTGGGATATGAAGAGAGCGTCCTGAGAAAAGCCGATAAAATAATAACTGTCGGGCCATCATTGAAAAATCTTTATTCTCAAAAATTAAAAGGGACAGCCGAAAAAACTGAAGTAATAACCAACGGATTTGATGAGAATGATTTCGCAGGGCTGGTGTCATCAACACCAGGCATATTTACAATTTCTTATACAGGTACTCTTTCTGATGCCTACCCGATTGATGGATTCATGTCTGCTCTAAATAAGTTCAAAGAAAGAGGAAATGGCTTTAAGTTAAAATTCATTGGAACTGTATCTCCAAAACAAAAAGAATTCATGTTATCTTCTGTTGATCAGTCAAATATTGAATTTATTGGTTCAGTTGACCACATAACTGCAATAAGATATATGATTGAATCATCTTTGTTGTTATTAATAATACCTGACCATAAAAGCAGCAAAAGCATAATAACAGGAAAACTGTTTGAATATATTGCATCAGGGAAACCGGTACTTTGTCTCGGCCCCGTTGATGGAGACGCAGCTACTATTTTAGAACTGTATGGTTTTGGTAAATGCTTTTCATATAGAGATATAAATAGTATCGAAAACTTCATTTTCTCGGCTATTTCAAATCCAGTTAATTTGC
>JGI24131J36419_10000155_pt1 | contig 22758 bp, 14 predicted proteins | sample BarGraNGADG00211_2_FD_36419 | JGI IMG/M metagenome (IMG submission 36419) | reverse complement strand
CGCTTCGTTATCGCCGTCGTGCTGGCGTCCGCTGCGCAATTGCTGGGCGTTTTCCAGTGGCTGGCCGCCTTGCTGTAGGCGCCGTGTCCTCCGCTAGCCGCCGCCGATCAGGTGGATCGCCTGCACCTCAGCGCCTTCCGGGACCGGGGTAGTGGCGAAATCGGGACGCAGCACGACCTGGCCGTTTATCTTGACCACGATCATGCGGAAGCTGAATTTCAGCCCATCCAGCAGATCCTGGACGGTCATGCCGGCCTGCCATTCGACATCGTACTGGTTGTTGACGCGTATCATCTCAGGCGTAATTGGGAGACTGGGAGAATGCGCGAAGCGCGCTCTCCCAGTCTCCGTATCTCCCACTTTCCGTCGCCTCAGGAATGGGCCGTGACCAACGCGACCACATCCGGGAAGTCGATCCCCAGTTCACGCAGTTTCTCGACGGTCGGGATGCCGTTGCAGTTCCATCCGCGGCGCTTGTAGACGGCGTCGCACAGCTTCTGGTACTGGTCCTCGCGATAGCGACGCAGCGCGGCTGCCTTTTCCGCTGTGCTCAGCCCGACTGGGTCCAACCCCAGCTTCTCCCGTAACTGCTTGTCGTAGCGCTCTTGCCGGCTCTCGTATTCCTCAACCGTCACCGGCCCCTGAGAGCGGTAGGGAATGCGGTCGGACTCGCGCGTCCCGAAGCCTAGTTTCAGATTGAAGACGCGCTGGAAGTTGTAGACCCGCTCGGACATGGTGATGAGGTCTTCCTTCGTTACTTCCTGGCCCGTGATGCCCGAGAACAGCTCGACGTAGTTGTGGACGTGCTCGGGCACCTTGGCCGGCTCGTCGGTCAGAGCGTTGTCGGCGGGCTCGATGTCATTCCAGGGCAGCTTGCACAGGCCATTGAGGCCGAACCAGGTGCGCCACATGGGGAAGTAGTGCAAGGCCTCGGCCTTGTCCTCGAAGGTTGGGATCTGGTTGTTGACCATATCCATGAATATCAGCCAGGCCTCGTCGTGCTGAGCCCCCTTGTTGGTCATNCCATAGCCGCCCTGCTGCGCCAGGCTCTCCTTGGTCACGTACTCGGAATACTCCATGCCNTTGTTTTCCATGCCGATCGATTCGACGAACGCACGGTCGGCCCNGAAGTGCTCGACGAAATAGTCCTTCATGGCGCGCACGCCCATGCCGGCGATCTGCCCGAACCCCCGGCCCTCGGCCATCTGGTGCAAGAGCTCGATCGCCGCCTGGCTGTTGCCGAAACGCAGGTCCAGGCCGCCGGTCTTGTCCAGGTCCAGCAGGCCGGCCTCAAAGCATTCCATGATGAAAGCAGTCAGGGTGCCATAGGAGATGCTGTCGATACCGTAGGTGTCACAGTAGAAGTTGAGCTCCAGGATCGGCTCGGGATCGAAGATACCCAGGTTGGAACCGACCCCCGCCACCGTTTCGTACTCAGGCCCATCCACAGTCACGCACTCGCCCGCATAAGGGCCCGTCTTGACCTGGTAGTGATCCACGCCCTTCGAGCAAGCCATGGTGCAGCCGTAGAAGCAACCATCGGGAATCCCCTGCGTGAACATCTTGTCCCAGACCCTGGAGTCGATGCGGTGCGCATCCGGGTGGGAGCCGAAGCGGTAGTTGTGCACAGGCAGCAGATCGTAGTCGTTCATGATCTCGACCAGGTGCGCGGTGCCGACCCGGCGCATCTTGTTCTGGCTGTCATCCAGGTCGATGATTTCCTTGTTGATGCGCTGGCCTACCTTGCGAATGCGTGTCAGTTCGGCCGGGTCGTTGCTGTCGGCCTTGACGCCGGTCCAGCGCACGACGATGCCTTTGACGCGCTTGTCGCGCAGGACAGTGCCGATCCCGCCGCGTCCCGCCTGTTTGACGCGCGCCGTCCCGCGCCGCTGGTCGTACCAGCTCACGTTGAGGCAGCCGATGCGGGTATGCGCCGCGCCNTGCCCCGTCGAGACAACGGACACGTTACGCCGGTCCGCCTCGTCTTTCGCGTACATCTCGGTCAACACTTCGNCCAGCGGATGTGTGTCGACCGGTTCCGCGGGCGCCTCTTCGACGGTCACCCGCCCGCTGTCGCCATCGATGACGATGACCACGTCGCGTTCGGCCTTGCCCTGCACTTCCAACGCATCCCAGCCGGCGAACTTGAGCAGTGGGCCGAAGTAGCCGCCGACGTTGCTGTCGACGACGATGTGCGTGAGTGGGGAGATCGTTACCACCAGGGATTTGCCGGCGCCGGGGTACATGGTGGTGCCGCCGATGGGGCCAGACGCGAACACAATCTCGTTCTCCGGGTCATCCCATTTCGTGTCGCCGGACACCGCGTGCCACAGGCGCCACAGCCCGAACCCTTTGCCACCGATGAAGATGCGTTTCATCTCGTCGGTCACCGGGCGCGCTTCGATGTGCCGCGTGGAAAGGTTTACGTACAGCGTCTGCCCGGCGTAGCCGCGCTGCACTTTCGGCACGATGTAGCCGAACTCGGCCAGCACACGATGGGCAAGCTTCATTTCCTGGACGGAATCGCGCGTCAACATTGGCACCTCCTGGGATACCGATGGCTCGCCTTATTGTACCAGGAACAACCATGAGCAACAATGATATCCGTCAGTTCAGCGCCAGGGATAAGACGGGCGGCCGCTGAGCGTGGCTAAGACAGTCTGAGCCGGCCGCAGCCTGGGATCAAGATGTTACCGGCTCGGCTACGACTTGTCTGGCAAAGGTCAGACGGTCGCCTTGCGGCGCCAGGTCAGCGACGATGCTGTCGCCCGCCCGGAAGTGCCCTTCCAGCAACTCCATGGCCAACGGGTCCTGGATGTACTGCTGGATGGCCCGCTTGAGCGGGCGTGCGCCGTAGGTCGGATCGTAGCCGGCGGCGGCCAGGAAGCGGCGCGCCGCGTCGGTCAGCTCTATCTTCAGATTGCGCTCGGCCAGCATGCGGCGCAGCCGGCCCAATTGGATGTCGACGATCTTCTCCAGGTCTGAGCGGTCCAGCGCATGGAAGACGACGATATCGTCGACCCGGTTCAGGAACTCGGGCGGAAAAGCCGCGCGCAGGGCCTGCAGCGCGCCCGTGCTCTTCTGTTCAGCGCTCAGCGCCGGGTCGTTGAGGTACTGGCTGCCGATGTTGGACGTCATGATGATGATCGTGTTCTTGAAGTTCACCACCCGTCCCTGGCCATCGGTCAACCGCCCGTCGTCCAGCACCTGCAGCAACGTGTTGAACACCTCGCGGTGCGCCTTCTCGATCTCGTCGAACAATACCACACTGTAAGGTTTGCGCCGCACGGCCTCGGTAAGCTGACCGCCTTCCTCGTAGCCTACATAGCCGGGCGGGGCGCCGATCAGGCGGCTGACAGTGTGCCGCTCCTGGTATTCGCTCATGTCGATGCGGATCATGGCGTTGTCGTCGTCGAACAAGAACTCGGCCAGGGCGCGGGCCAACTCGGTCTTGCCGACGCCCGTCGGCCCCAGGAAGATAAAGCTGCCGATAGGCCGGTTGGGATCTTGCAGGCCGGCGCGTGCCCGGCGCACGGCATTGGACACCGAGTGCACGGCCTCATCCTGGCCGACCACCCGCTGGTGCAGCCGCTCCTCCATCTTCAGTAGCTTGTCGATCTCGCCCTCCAGCAGCTTACTGACCGGCACACCGGTCCAACTGGAAACGACCTCGGCCACGTCTTCGGCGCCGACCTCTTCCTTCAGCAGCATGCCGCGGTTTTGCATCTCGGCAATCTGCGCTTCACCCGCATTGAGCTGCTGCTCCAGGTTCACCAGCTTGCCGTACTGCAACTCGGAAGCCCGCCCATAGTCGGCCTGCCGCTGCGCTTGCTCGATCTCGTGGCGCGTGGCTTCGATCTCCTGTTTCAGCGCGGCAACGCGTTCGATGACCTCGCGTTCGCGCTGCAGCCGCCCGGCCAATGAGCGTTGCTCTTCCTGCAGATTGGCCAGCTCGCGTTCANNCTCCGCCAGGCGCCCCTGGCTGGCCGGATCGCTTTCCTTCTTAAGGGCCTGCCGCTCAATTTCGAGNTGCATGATGCGCCGCTTGATCTCGTCCAACTCGGCCGGGTCGGAGGTGATCTCCATGCGCAGCCGGCTGGCGGCTTCGTCGATCAGGTCGATCGCCTTGTCCGGCAGAAAACGGTCGGCAATGTAGCGATGCGAAAGCATCGCCGCGGCGATCACCGCCGCGTCGGTGATGCGCACGTTGTGGTGGACCTCGTAACGCTCCTTAAGGCCGCGCAAAATCGAAATGGTATCCTCGACAGACGGCTCGTCCACCAGGACCGGCTGGAAGCGGCGCTCGAGGGCCGGGTCCTTCTCAATGTGCTTGCGGTACTCGTCTAGCGTCGTTGCGCCGATGGCATGTAGCTCTCCGCGGGCCAGCATCGGTTTGAGCATGTTGCTGGCGTCCATGGCGCCTTCGGCCGCGCCCGCGCCCACGACNGTGTGCAACTCGTCAATGAACAGGATGATCTGGCCCGCCGAATCGGTGATTTCCTTGAGCACTGCCTTCAGGCGTTCCTCGAACTCACCGCGATACTTGGCGCCTGCGACCAGCGCACCCATGTCCAGGGCGATGACGCGCTTGTCTTTCAGCCCTTCCGGCACGTCGCCGCGCACGATCCGTTGGGCCAGCCCTTCGACGATGGCCGTCTTGCCGACGCCGGGGTCACCGATGAGCACCGGGTTGTTCTTGGTGCGCCGGCTGAGGATCTGGATCGTGCGGCGGATCTCTTCGTCGCGACCGATGACCGGGTCCAGCTTGCCCTGGCGCGCGGCCTGCGTCAGATCGCGGCCATATTTCTCCAGGGCCTGATAAGTCGTCTCCGGGTTCTGGCTGGTCACTCGCTGGTTACCCCGGATGGCCGTGAGCGCGGCCAGGATGCGGTCACGCGTGACGCCGAGACGCGCCAGCACGCGCTGCGCGCCGGCCCCATTTTGGCCGGCCNAAGCCAACAAAAAGTGCTCCGTGCTGACGTAGTCGTCGTGCATCGAGTTGGCCTCGCCGTAAGAGTCCTGGACGACGCGCGACAACGCTCCGCTCATGCTGGGCTGCACGTTGCTCCCGTAGGCTTTTGGGCGGCGCGCCAGGTCGGCTTCCAGTTGGCTCTGCAAGTTACGCGGGTCGATGCCCAGTTGCTGGACGATCTCCGGGACCACACCCTCGGGCTGGTTGAGCAGTGCCAGGAGCAGGTGTTCCGGCTCGACCTGGCTCTGGTTGTAACTGACCGCCAATTCCTGGGCGGCCAGCAAGGCTTCCTGGGCCCGTTGTGTATATCGATCTAGTCGCATCGTCATCCCTCGTTTCTGTCGTCAAGCTGTCAGCTGGTTCTTATTATACATCTTCCAGTATCGTTGAGGCGCGTTAGAAGAACGTTGGCGCCCTGTTAGCGAAGTGTGAGAAGCCGCTTGTCAAGCCCCTGTGACTGGGGTATCATGCTCGCATGGGTCGCGGAGCCTACGAGCACAACTACACCCGACTGAACCTGCCCGAGCTGGAAGCGCAGACTATCGACGCGGCGCCGCTCGCCATTGCCCTGCCGCCGGAGTTGGCCGGCCAGGGTCCGGCGACGGTCGATCTGTACTGCGCGGAGAACCTCGCGTTACTGGAGGCGCAGGCGGCCAAGTGGGCCGCGCGCTGCCAATTGCTGTACATTGACCCGCCCTTCGGCAGCGGGAAAGTGTATAGCGCACGCGTCGAGGGCGCACGCGGGCGGCAGTCGCAGGCGGTCAAGGCTTACCGGGATGACCAGGATTTTGACGGCTACCTGGCCTGGCTATACCGGCGCCTGGTATTTGCCCGCGACCTTCTGTGCCCGAGCGGGACCCTCTACGTGCACCTCGATTGGCACGCCGTGCACTACGTCAAAGTGGAGTTGGACCGCTTGTTTGGGCGTGAGCGCTTCCTGAACGAGATCATCTGGTGCTACTACGGGCCGTCACCCATCCGGTCGGCTTTCAAGCGCAAACACGACAACATCCTGGTCTACACCCGCTCGCCGGCTTATTACTTCGACGCCGATGCCGTGCGTATGCCGTATAACGAGTCGACCGTCCGGACCTTCCAGAGCAGTCGTAAAGCCGGCTTTGGCAAGGTGCCCGACCTGGCGCGCGGCAAGGTGCCCGAGGATTGGTGGTACATGCCTGTCGTGGCGCGCCAACACGGCGAACGCGTGGGCTACGAAACGCAGAAACCCGAGAGCCTGTTGGAGCGCATCGTCAAGGCCTCCAGCCGGCCTGGGGACCTGGTGGGTGATTTGTTCGCGGGGACGGGCACGACCGGCGTAGTGGCGGCCCGGCTGAGCCGCAACGCGCTGCTCGCCGATCGCAATCCGGTCGGGGTGGAGAAGGCTTTGTTGCGCCTGGCCCGGCTGGAGCCGGCGCCCCACGTGCGGCTCTGGCGCTATCTGAGGCCGGAGATGAACGGTTCGCCGCCGGCAGGTGGCTGATGACGTTGGACGGCGCCGAGGTCACGCGCCGGCCAGGGAGAGATCCACATGCCAGCACAGCCATCCAATAGGCTACCGGGAGCGACCCAGCGGGGCGTCGTGGTGAAGTACGATCCGGCGCGAGGCTACGGCTTCATCCGGCCGGACGGCGCAAGCGGGCAGGACCTTTTCGTCCAGGACGTTTTCGTCCACATTCGCAATGTGACGAACGCCGCGGCATTGCGCCCGGGGCAGCGGGTGAGCTANCAGGTGACGAGCAGCGCGAAGGGGCCGGCGGCGGTACAGGTGCGAGCCGCNTCGCTGCTGATGCTTCCTCATCTCCGCTACATGCTCACCGGNCTGGGNGGAGCGCTGGTACTGTTCCTCGTGGGCAGCTTGTGGCTCAAGCCCACCGCTCTGCCGGCCTGGCTGGCGTTATGGGCCGCCACGTCGAGCGTCGCCACTTTTGGCATCTACCGTTATGACAAGCGGCAGTCCGAAAGCGGGCTGGGGCGCGTGCCCGAAGCCGTGCTGCTGGCGCTCGCGGCAGTCGGCGGCTCAGCCGGGGCGTTGCTGGGAATGCACGTTCCGTCGCGCCACAAGACGGCCAAGGTATCATTCCAGGCCATTTACTGGCTGATCGTCGCGCTGCAGGCGGGCGGCGCTACCTTTCTGCTCACGAGGCCCTAATGGACGCAAGCACCGCGCGCCGCGGCTCTTCCCGGCCGGTCCGCTGGTTTGGCAGTCTCTACCTCTGGGCCTGCCGAAGGCTGTACAACGAGTTCGCCTGGTCTTACGATGCGGCCAGTTGGCTAGTGAGCGCGGGGCATTGGGCCGAGTGGCGGCGCTTAGCCCTGGACTACGTCGGGGGCAGTCAGGTGCTGGAAATTGGCTTCGGCACGGGGGAATTATTGCTGGAGATGGCGCGGCGCGGTCTGACGGGCTACGGGCTTGATCTGTCGCCGGCCATGCAGCGGATTACCGCGGGCAAGCTGCGCCGGCGTCGCGCTGAGGCGCCGCGTATGCGCGGCCTCGCGCAACGCCTGCCCTTTGCGGACGGCAGTTTTGACACCCTGGTTTCCACTTTCCCTGCCGAATATATCGGCGACCCGGCCAGCCTGCGGGAATGTGCGCGGGTGCTGCGTGGACCGGCGTCTGGTGGGCGCTCCGGCGGACGCCTGGTGGTGGTCGGCCTCGGCGTGATCGTGAAAAACCCCTGGCTGCGCCGCCTGACGCCAATCTTCTATGGGGCGCCCGATGACGGCCATTTCCGCCGCTGGACCGAGGCGCTGCTCCAAGTGGGCCTGCGGGCGCAGGTCCTGGACCGTGACGTCGGGGGCGTGACGCTGCCGGTCCTCGTCGCGGAAAAGATGGCATGATACCTCCCGCTGCCTCGCCACGCCTGCGGGAGGATTTTGCCCGAACCCTCGGCCCCCATTGGAGCACTTTACTCCCCGGGCAGGGCTCCCTTGAGTTCACAGGCGGCTCGCTGCGCCTGGTCAACGCCGAGACTTCGGCCCTCAGGTACACTGATGCCCAGATCGACGACACCCAACGGCTGGCCCGCCGCGCCTTCCTCTGGCGCCCACCTCTACGGTTGGCGGTCAGGGCCCGGTTCTCGCACCCGGGGCCACCCCTGGTTGAGGGCGCCGGGATTCTGCGGGGAACCGCCGGCTTTGGTTTCTGGAACGATCCATTCCTGATGACTGGGCTGCGCGTTCCCACGCTGCCGCGCGCCATCTGGTTTTTCTACGCCTCGCCCCCATCGAATATGAAGCTCGATCTGCGTACTCCCGGCTATGGCTGGAAGGCCGCCACGATCGATGCCCTGCGCTGGCCAGCATTTTTCCTCGCGCTCAGCGCGCCCCTCGCAGTGCCGCTGATGAATGTCCGTCCGCTCTATCGCCGGCTCTGGCCGGTCCTCCAGCGCGTGCTACGCGTGGCAGAGGCGCCCGTCGAAGCGCCGATGACCGAATGGCATACGTACGCGATCGAGTGGGGCAGCCGGAGCGCGCGTTTTAGTGTGGATGATACGGCGGTGCTGGCCACGGATTGCTCGCCGCGCGGGCCATTGGGTCTCGTCATCTGGCTGGATAATCAGTACCTGGTCGCTACCCCCTGGGGCCGGCTCGGCTACGGCCTGTTGGCGAGCGAAGGCAGGCAGTGGCTGGAGCTAGAGTCGGTCGAGATCTCCTGAACGCTGCATGCGAGCGCCGGTTGTCAGCCTTTCGTCGGCCCCTGGTCTTGCAGTTGGCCTATTGATGGCGTATTCTTTCTCAATCACTTACTTCGAAACGAGGCAGCGCATGAAACGTGGGCTTTGCATGCTTGTGGTGGTTGCCCTCGGCCTGGTTTTTTTGGCTGGCTGCAGTGGCAACACACTGGCAACGCAGCCACTATCATTCAAGACTGCGCCCTGGACGGACGGCGAGGTCAGCACTTATGACGTGCTGGGCAAGGACGGCAAGCAGGCCGGCACGGCCACCTGGACCTGGCATCAGGTCCAGAACGGTTGGACGCAGGCCTACGAACTGAACATGGCCGGTCGCCTGGATCGGGGCACGGTGGTGCTCGGTAAGGATCTACTGCCCGCCATGTCCTGGCGCGAGCTGTCGGGCCTGCGCTTTGACACGACCTACGGACCGGACAAGGCGACGATCAGAACCACCGCCACGGATGGCAAGGTAACCGGCAAAGACGTGACACGTCCCGCGGATGGCCTTGACAATGACCAAAGCTTGCAAGTCCAACGGGCGCTGCCGCTCGCCAACGGTTACGCGACCCGCTACACAGATATTATCCCGACCAGTGGGCAGAGCGCCCCGATCAGGGTGAGCGTAACCGGCGTGGAAACGATAACTGTGCCGGCGGGCACTTTTCCAAGCTGGCACATCAGCATGGATTATGGGGCGGCCGGCAGCCACGACGCCTGGTACTGCCAGGCTGCGCCAAACTTATTGATCAGGTATCGCAACCGGAGCTCGGGCGCGGTGTTTGATCTTCGCGCATGGCAGCCGGGAGCGGGAGCAGGCGCGCAGGGCACGCCGGGGCCGGCCGTCGCCGCGGCCGCCGCGGCCGCAACCAGCGCTCCGGGCGCCGCGCCGGACACGCAGACACGCACGCCGGGAGCGCAGACGGCGGGCAACGCCCCCGTGCCGCTGAATGTCCCGTTTCTGCTGGCCGCGCTGCTGATCCAGTACCCGCTGATGCTTGCTTTCCCCGTGTTAGTGGGCTGGTGGATACGCCGGCGCTATGGGCCGGGTTGGGGCATTTTCGGTGCGGGCGCGCTGACATTCATCGCCTCACAACTCGCGCACCTGCCTTTCAACTGGGCAATCGGCCTGATCGGCGGCGGGCGAGGTGTTGCTTTATGGCCGTTGCCCGCACTGGCGCTGGCGGCCGGGCTGAGCGCCGGGCTGTTTGAGGAGGGCGCGCGTTGGATTGTGCTGACGTTTTTCCTCAAGCGAGCGCGTGGTTGGCGTGCTGCCCTGCAGTTCGGCGCCGGGCACGAAGCAGCCGAGTCCATCATTTTTGGCCTGTTGGCCCTGGCGAGCCTCGTGAGTATGTTGATTTTGCGCTCCACAGGCCCGGCTGCGCTGGGTCTCTCCGGCGCGACGGCCGACCAGGCGCGCGCGGCGGCCGCCGCCTACTGGAGTACTCCCTGGTACATGACCGTGGTGGCCGGGATGGAGCGGGTGGCGAGCGTGGCCGCGCAGATTGCTTTCGCAGTTCTGGTCATGCGCGCCGTTACCCGTCGCCAGCCTCTGTACCTGTTGGCGGCCATCGGCGCACATGCGCTCGTCGACGCGTGGGCAGTCTGGGCGGGGAGTAGATTTGGCACTTTCGCCGTCGAAGGTGGCGTGTTCGTGTTTGCCGTGCTGTTGGTAGGCCTGATCTTCTGGCTTCGCGAGGAGCCCATTCCGGCACCTGCGACGGTGGACGATCCGGGAGCGACGACCCTGCCGACTGCCGAAAGCTTTGTGCCACGAGAGTTGTCAGCCGAGGAGTTGGCGCGCCGGGCGAACGAGTCGCAGTACGAGCGACCGGCGTAACCGGATACGCGGCTGCTTCGTATTATTTGGCGGGCATTCATGCCGCTGAAGCCAGTTCTGCGCATGCCGCTGATGCGGTCGCCGATGCGTTAGAAGACGTGAGGGTGCTTATGATTCGCACTGAGAGATTGAGCAAATACTTCGACCATGATGGGAACGAAGTACGGGCCGTCGAAGGGCTGGATCTGCAGATCAACGAGGGCGAGGTGTTCGGCTTCCTGGGGCCAAACGGCGCCGGCAAGACCACCACCGTCCGCATGCTCGCGTGCCTGATTGCGCCGACGGGCGGCAGAGCATGGGTCAACGGGATGCCGGTCGGCGAGGCCAATGGGAAGATCCGCGGACAGATCGGCCTCCTCACCGAGTCACCGGGTCTCTACGAGCGCTTGAGCGCCAGGCGCAACCTTGAGTTCTTCGCGGAGCTTTATGGCGTCGACGATATCCCAGCACGTGTCGAGAAGTATCTGCGTTTGCTGGAATTATGGGACCGGCGGGACACGCCCGCCGGCACCTTTAGCAAGGGTATGAAGCAAAAACTGGCGATCGCCCGCGCGCTGCTCCACGAACCGCCGGTGCTTTTCCTGGACGAGCCGACCGGCGGCCTGGACCCCGAGGCGGCCAAGACCGTGCGCGACTTCATCGAGACTTTCAAGGGACAGGGGCGCACGATTTTTCTGTGTACCCACAATCTCGATGAAGCGGAGCGTCTCTGCGACCGCATTGCCGTATTCAGGCAGAAGTTGATCGCGGTGGACACACCGCAGGCCTTACGCACCCAGTTGTTTGGCCGTCAGACGGTCGTGCACCTGGCTTGCCTGTCGGAAGACCTGGTGCAGGTCGTGCGTAGCCTGCCTTTCGTGAAGCAGGTGCAGCCGCTGCCGGGCGAAGGCGGGCCTGGCGGACCGGGCCGGCTCGTGGTCAGCCTGGACGATCCGGCCGCGCGCAATCCGGCTATCGTGCAGGCGCTGGTGAGCCACGGCGCACAGGTGCAGTTCGTCAACGAGCTGCGCCATTCGCTGGAGGACGTTTACCTGAGCCTGATGCATAACGGCGCTGGACATGCGGGAGGGGCGCGATGAGAGAGATACGGACGATCATTCGCAAAGAGTGGGAAGACACGCTGCATAACAAGCTGATCCTGTCGATGCTGATCCTGGTGCCTGTGCTGATGACGGCCATTCCGATCGGTATGCTGATCGCCGCCAAGTACGGGCCGGTGAAGGCCAGTGACATGCAGGAGATGTCGCGCATGCTGGCTAACCCCATNTACGCTTCGATGAGCCCGCAGGAAGCTTTTCAATCACTGATGTCCAGCCAGATGATNATNNTNTTCCTGATGATGCCCTTGATCCTGCCGGTGACGATCGCTGCCTACAGCATCGTCGGCGAAAAGCTTACCCGCTCGTTGGAACCGCTACTGGCGACCCCCATCACTACCATGCAGTTGCTGCTGGCGAAGAGTTACGCTTCGGCCGCGCCTGCCGTGGGCTTGACCTGGGTGTGCTTTGCGATTTTCCTGGTCTGCGCCCGCATCTTCGCCGTCAGCGACCGGGTGTTCGCGCTCTTTGCTAACCCGATGTGGTTGATCGTGATGTTGCTGTTGGTGCCGCTCCTGACGATCATGGCCGTCATGGTGGGTATCATTGTCAGTAGCCGCGTGAACGACCCACGGGCCGCAGAGCAGCTGGGCGCGCTGGTGGTCATCCCGTTTATGGGCTTCTTCTTTGCGGTGTTGGGTGGTCTGATCTTTCTGAACGCCACGACCTTTGCCATCGCGACGCTGGTGGTTGCGATCCTGGACGTTGGCCTCGTGTACCTGGGGGTGGGGTTATTCCAGCGCGAGACGATCCTCACGCGCTGGAAGTGAGGCGCACTTGAGGCGCTAGGCGGAATGGCTGCCGCCGACCAGGCGGCGGCCCTGAGATAGAGCCTATGATATAATGTCACAGGCTTTATTTGTGCCTGATGGGTCATGTTGGGGGGAGAGCAACGATGCGCAGCGTGCAGCGCGTGTATCTTTATACCGTGGCCCTCATCAGCCTGCTGGTCTGGTTGCTGAGCCTCATCAATGCCGGCGTCGGTCTTATCGAACTGGCCCTGGCGGGGAGCGATTTCTCNGTGACCGGGCTNATGGGAAGCAGTGTCCTGCTCTGGCTCGGTGCCGCGCTGGTCGCCGTGGCCGTCTGGGGCCTGCATTGGTATCTGGCCAATCGTGAGGCGCGCCATCTGACGATCGCGGGTGGCGCCGAGCGGGGCTCGCCGGCCCGCAAGGGCTATCTATGGATGGGACAGTTCGGCGCCCTGGCCTGCCTGGCTGTGGAAGTGGGATTGGCCCTGTACTATGGGTTCCTGTGGATCCTGACTGCGCAGACGGCCGTGTGGATGCCCCAGGTGGCCGGCGGCGCCGTCGGAGCCTCGATCAGCCTGGCTTTTTGGTTCTTTCTCCGCCGCCTGACCGCATGGGACGGGGATATGGGCGCCGAACCTGGCGCGGGTCCCGGCTGGCGGCGGGCGTATTATTATCTAGGAACGGGCCTGGCCACGCTGGTTGCCACGCTGGGCGCCGGTGAGTTCTTACGCACCTTCCTGAGCCTCGCGGCCCGGGTTTACTTCTTCGGCACAGGGGCCGGCGAGGTCGCCAACTGGCGCGCCCTGGCCGCCGCCTCGCTGGCCATGACCATCGTTGCCCTGCCCCTGGCCATTATCCTTTGGCTGCGCGCCAATCGCCTGATCGCGTTGACCTCGTCCACCGCGGACGTCGTGGACGAGGTCAACGCGATCAGCCGCAAGCTGCTGCTCTACGCCGGTATGATGGCCGGGACGGCCCTGACGCTCGTCACGTTCGGTTACCTTGTGTGGCACGGGTTGCTGGTTGCCCTCGGGCAGCCGGTCGCCAACGCCCAGGTGTTCTGGGAAGAGACCCTGGTACCGGCCGTGGCCTATCTGCCGGAAGGACTTCTGCTCTGGCTGGCCTTTAGCAATGTCGCACGTGGCGATATCGATTGGACTGACGAGAGCCAGGACGCAGCCATTCTGCGCCGCCTCTACTATTATGTGCTCGCCGCGCCCGGCCTGGCGGCTTTCTGGTACGGTCTTCAGGCGCTGCTCGGCCTGGCTATCCTCCTGGCAGTCGGCCTCTGGCCGGCTACCATGCTTGCAAACCCACAAGCGCGCGACTATTTCAGCCTGTCGGCGGCGTTATTTTTGGCCGGCGCTCCGGCGTGGTGGGGCCATTGGCGCCCGTCTCAGGAGCTGGCGCGCCTGCCCGGCCCGGCCGGCTATGCCGAGCGCTCTTCGGTGCTGCGCAAGGTCTACCTGTATGGCGTGGTCCTGGCTGCGGCCGTCGTTTCGGTGATCACGCTCGGTTTTGTGCTCGTACGCGCCCCGGGCTGGCTTTTTGGTCCCACCGCTGCCACCAGCCTTGCCATTTCGCTCGTACAACTGGGCGGGGGTATCGTGATCGCCCTCATCTTCTGGCTCACGCACGCTGTGGTCCTGCGTGCCGACGGACGGTTGCGCAGCGAGGATGAGCGGGTTCTGGGTTTCCGGCCGGCAACCGATCATCTCGGCGAGGACACGCTGGCCGGCAATGTTTCTGAGGGCCAGCCGCTGCCGGGTGTCGGCGCAGCCGTGGGCCTGCCGGTGGCCGGCCTGGCGGCAGGCGGNGAAAGCCGGCCAGGCGCGGCAGTCACGGTACAGCACGACGTCGCGACGAGCTCGACTGCGGCGGATAGATCTCCGGCCGGGCTCGGGGAGGCAACCACCCAGGGAACTCTGGATGCTGGGGCAGTCGCGGCCGGCGCGGGACCGCAGCCGGGAGAGCCGCTCGTCGCTCGTCCGTTGCCCTCCGTCATGCCGCTTCCGGCGGCTGTCTCTCGCGGGCCGGCGGAGCCAGAAGGTGAGAGGGTGGCGGCGCCGCTCCGGCGCAGGAGATTCTCGATCGTGGCGGTGGTCGACGGGGACGACGGCAGCCTGGGCGCAGCCCTCCTGACGGCCCTGCACCAGGCGTTCCCTGACCTGGTGCTCTGGCCGGTAGCCTTGAGCGCTGCCGCCCAGGTCGAGATGCAACGCAGCCTGGGCGAGCGCGGCCCGGCGCGCGGGCCCGACGAGGGGCTGGCGCGAGCGCGCATTATCGTTGGCCCGAGTGACATGCTGACCCCGGGCGGCCTGCATGGAGAGGTTGCCCTCGGAATAGCGGTGGCAATCGCCGATAGTCCCGCCCGGAAGGTCCTGTTGCCGCCGCGCAACCCCGGCCTGCGCTGGGCAGGCGCGCCGGACTGGCCAAGGGAACGCTGGGTGGCGAATGCTGTCAGCGAGGTGGGTGGGGTATTGGCGGCTGAACCGGCTGAGTGAGCACTACCGCCACGCGAGGGGCGCCGGCTGATCCGCTGGCAGCGAGGCACTGCTTCCGCCACCGTCGAGGAACTGCTTTCGCCGCCCGATTATGGCAGCTGCCAGCACTGTCTCCCTTGCCAGAAGTCGCCCGTGGCGTCCTGGCGAGCCAGGCGGCGCAAGGTGGCCGGGTCATATAGGCCGAGGCGCAAGCAAGCAGTCTTGCCGGAAAGACCGGCCGGCAAGCTGATGTGCAGGGTGTCGCTCACCAGTTCCCCGGGTCCCCAGATGCCCGTCGGGTAGCGCCCCTGTGCCGGCTGTTGGTCTTGCTGGGCCAGTAACTCCCCGGCCGGGCTCACCAGGTGAGCAAAGACCGTGTAGTCAATTGGCGGGGTCTGACCGGCCGTCCAGTTGGTGGAAACCTCAAATGTGCCGCCGTCTGCTTCAGGCGGCCGTCCCTGGGCGCTGAGCAGGTAAATATCGTGATCGAATTTGGCTTGCGCTGAGGCGGGCGGCAGGCCGGTATACGGCAGGTTGGCCGGCTTGACCGGCAGAGGCCGAGCGAAGTCCGCGCCAGGCGCCCCGGACGCGTCAAAGTAGCGATAGCCCTTGTCCTGGTTGTATACGGACACGCGGATGGTATAGCGGCCCAGGGCATCGGCGGGCAAGGTGAGCGTGTGGGTGGTCGTCAACACCAGGCCCGGGTGCCAGCTGCGCACCGGGTCCTGTCCGCCAATCAAAGTGCGGTCATCCGCTGCCACAGCTTGCCCGTTCCCATCCACGACCCTGAGGCCGACGCTGTAATCCCCTGCTGGGCGGTCGAGCAAACGCCAGGTCAGGGTGAAGGCCAGGGACTGGTGCGGCACTGCCCGTTCGGGAACGCGCGCGGCGCTAAGCTGCAGGGGCAGAAGCTCGCTTGCCGGCTCTGCTCGCGCGGTCTGGAACTCCACCGCCGCGCCATAATCTGCCACGGCGAACGGCGCATTCACCGCCTCCAGCGTCGTGCTGTAGGTCCCTGCCAGCGTGGGCCGCGGCAGAGGGACCGGCAGGACGCTGATCTCGCTCACTGCCAGGGGCAGAGTCAGGGAATCCTCGAACGTTTGCCTGTTGCTGCCCTCCGCCCGCTGTAGCGACCCTGTCACGCGCAGCGGCTGCCCGGGACTCAGCACTGCCGTCCCCCGGCCGGTTGTCCGCATGACGAGGAACGCGTTCTGGTCCTGGTCAATCCAGAAACTGCCCGTCAACGACGGCCCCGCCGCCGGCAGAATCCGGTAAACCCAATCCGTCCCGAAGTCTTTCTCTAACGCCAGGCCGGGCGCCTCATTCAGCGCCTGCCCTGTGGCCGGGCGTAGTTGAGCGGCACGNCCGGGTTGGAACGCGTCAAGCAAGCCAGCGTGTATGACGACATATTGGACACCCAGTCCACGCAGCACGGCCACTGCGCGTTCGGAGGGGAAATCGGCCAGGGCCAGGCCCAGTTCCCGGTGATGGGGCGGGGTGAAGCCGCTATAGCCGTCGACGGTGGCCTGCCAGTGGTCGAGGCCGAAATACTGGTAGCGCATGACGTTGTAGTCAGGCCAGGCCTCGCCCCCGTTTTTTGAGGCGGGGGGCGGCAGGGCCATGTCGGAACTGAGTGGCAATTCGACAATTACCGCCGGAGGCTGAGCGGCCAGCCATTTGTAGACCGCAGGCGGGGCAGCCAGGTCGGGCATGGCGTAGACGGCAAACGGTGGTTGTCCGCCGCCGTACTCGAGCAGGCAGAGCGCTGCCAACGCAACCCAGGCGGCCGCACGCATACCCGGCCTCCGCAAACGCTCCAGCAGCCAGGTTGCGCCGCGGCCGGCCAGCATGGCCAGCGCCAGGAACGCACTCACCGCAAAGCGGCCTGGCGCGCGGATGGCCGTCAGGCCGGGAACGTGCTGGTAGAGCCAGCCGAAGGGCAGAGCGAGACCGCCGGGGTCAGCGGGCGTCAGCTTCAGGCGCGGGCCCAGAGAAAGTATCAGCGCGGCTATGAAGAGCAGCAGCCAGAACAGTGAGCTCAGCCGATGCGTGCGGCGCAGATGACCGCCGGCGGCGGCAGGTCGCCGGGCGACGAGGCTGGTCAGGGCCAAGCAGAGCGGGACGAGGCCCAGAAAGAGCCCGCCCCCGCCCAGTTTGCCGGTGTCAGGCAGCAGCCAAGCGTAGAGTGGGTGACCCGGCAGCGGCAGCAGGTAATCCGTCAGTGACGGCGCGTAACTCAAGGTTTCGGCCAGCGAGCGCTGGAGCCCCAACTGGCTGCGCACCTGGAAGTAGGGGATGGTGAACGGCAGTATGAGCAGGGCTGCCAGGGCTGCCCAGGGCGCTAACCGGACCAGCGCCCGAAACCGGCCGCGCAGGTCCAGGCCTGCCCTGCCCGGCATGATGAGCCGGTAAAGCAGGAACAGCCCGGCGACCAGGAGGACCTGAAAGGCATAATAAAAGGCGGATAGGGCCTGGGCGGCCATGGTCAGCGCCAGGAGCAGACCGTCGCGAGGTTTCCCTCGCTCCCAGAAACGGTCCAGGAAGAGCAGCAGTAGTGGCAGCCAGCCGATGCTCAGCAATTGTAGCTGGCTTAGATGGCCGAACTGGTGCGGCGAAAAGGCATAGATGATCCCGGCCAGGAGCGCGCCCGGCCGGCTGTCGGTCAGGTGCAGTGCCAGGAGGTAAGCGCCGAATCCGGCGAGCGGGAAACTGGCCAGGAAGAGCAGGTTATAGACGAGCAGTGGTGCTTGCGTGGCCAGGGTCAGCGGCACCGCTGCCGGCGCGGCCGGCCAAAGGATCTCAGAGAGGGCCAGCGTATTGCGCAGCGGGTGGAATATCGGCGCGTCGAACAAGGCAAGCGGGGCTTGAGGCAAGATGTGCGCTTGCCATCCGATGATCCAGGTATTGAGCACCGTGTCGGAGCGATCGTGCAGACCACTTGAGAGATGGAGCAGCAAGGGCCAAAAGAAGCCGGTCGCCAGGCCGGCATACAGGAGGAGGGGAATCAACGCCTTGACCGCGCGAGGCTTCATCAGGGAGAACTCTCTCATGGAAGCTACATCTAACCATAAGTCCTCATCTCCGTCAAATGAAATGTTTGCCAAACCCTGGCAGATGGAGTATCATGCGTGCGCAAGTAATGGTCGCTACAAGTTAGCCCGTTAAGGAGAAGGCCATGCACCTTCAGGATTTTCCCCGACCACGAAACGACAATCGGCGTGGTGTGCACTGGTCCACTATTCTGTACCCTTCTGAGGCCGGCACACTGAGTCTGTGGATCGCTGAGTTGCAGCAAATGCACGTCAAATGGGTGAAGACCCTTGACGATGGCGGCGGCTCGTCGTTGCCTCTGTGCGAGCAGTTGCTGGCTGCGGATATCTTCCCGATCGTGCGCCTGTACCGCCAGGCCCCGAACCCCGGGCACCTGGGTGGCCGGGAGACGGAAACGGTCAAACGGCTGGTAGGGGCCGGAGTGCGTTACTTCGAGTCCAAAAATGAGCCGGACGTAGCTATCGAATGGAAAAACAGGGTCATCCCTCCGGGCGCGCTGGACATCGTCGTAGACAACTTCATCTTCGATGCCGGCGCAATTTTGGCCGCGGGCGGCCTGCCGGCCCTCCCGGCCATGTCTGTAGGGGGTGTCGGCAGCGCCCTGGAAAAAGTCGTTGCCCGGGGCCGGGCGGACCTGTTCGACAGCGGCGCGTGGATCGCGATTCACAACTATACGCTCAATCATCCTCTGGATTATCCCTATGACGCGGTCAACCAGGCCGGATTGGCCCTGACTCAGGAGGAATATGATAAGTTGGGCGCCTGGGCATGGGATAATCAGCCGCGCGAATTGATCAACGAATGGCGGGCGTCGGACAAAAATCCCGGCAAGACGATCACCGATGACCCACTTTGTTTCCTGGGTTGGCAAGTGCCGGACGAAGCAGCCATGCGCGTCCTGGGCCACAAGGTGCCGATCCTGAGCACCGAAGGCGGTCCGTGCATGGGCTGGCGGGATGATCGCCGCTATCCCCGACTGACGCCCCAGATGCACGCTGACTGGGTTGTGGCCATCAACGATTTTCTGCAGGGCGACCGGCAGATACACGGGGTTACTTGCCCGGAAAGCTACTTCACGATGTGCTTCTGGCTGCTGGCCAACCGTCGGCTGCGCTCATTTGACATCACCTGGGAGAGCCAGTCCTGGTACTCGGACTGGTGGAACACCACTTTCGATCTCCATGGCCAGTTGCCGGTTGTCGATGCGGTCAAGTCGATGCCCAACTACCCGATCGGCGCCCAGAACGAGGGGGTCCTCGATGGTTTCCTCGTGCGCGCGGACATCGGTGATCCGCTGCCCGACCTGCGCGTGGAGTTGTTGCAGGGGAGCCAGGTATCGGCGGCGACCGTGGCGGGCAGCGACGGCGGGTTCCACTTTGCGCATTTACTGGTCGGCGCTTACGACCTGTCAGTGGGCGGGCAAGGTGTGGTCCAGCAGGGCATCAACGTCGTGGCTGCGGTAACCGCTCCACTGATCGTGCGCTTAGGTGGAGGAAAATTGAGCACTCTGTCGGGCCGGGTAGTCGACCAAAAGGGCACACTCAAGGCCGACGTAGAAGTGACGTTGCAGCGAGATGGCGGGTTGGTGAGCCTGGCGCATACTGGGGCGGACGGCGCGTTTCGCTTCGAGAGTCTGCCCCTGGGAGTTTACCAGCTATCCATACCCGGCAGCGTGGTGGCCGGTATTGCCCTGGATAGCTGGGGAAGCAAGAGCGTCAAGCTGACTGCCGGCGCTCCTGCAGGTTACCGTTATGTCAAAACCCTGCAGCGCTTGCTGCCGCCGGCGGAGACCGGGCATCGGGACGAGTTTTTTGGCACGATCACCGGCCCGGACGGCAACCTGCTCAAGGGCATCAAGGTGCAGATGTCGTGGGTGGGTGCAGCGGCCGGGACGCAGTTCCCGGTGACTACCAGCGGCGCCGATCCCTATGCGCCCGGCGGACTGTATAAGTTCGTCCATACGCGCGGCATGTTTCGCTTGCTGATCGTGCAGAACGACTGGCCCAGCGACGCGGCGGATGGTCTCGACACCGCGAACGTCCCAGGGTCTGAGGGACAGCAGGTCGCCTACGAGGTGAACTTCCAGTTGCAGGGGATTGCCGGGACGGCGCGCGTGCAGGGACAGGTGTCCGGCGCGCCGGCAGGCACAGCGCTCTATCTCAGTCCCGCTTCGCCGCCAGCGGGCGGTCCGGCGGCACTGAAGGCTTTGCTCGAGACAGACGGCACCTTTGCCTTTACCGGCGTCGCGCCCGGCGAGTACCAGTTGAGCCTGGACGGCGCCGGTCTGATTGCCACACATATTCTGCTCGAAGCCGACGGCCTGTTCACGTTGCTTTTTCCAATGCGCAGTGGCCTGCAGGGCCAGGTGCTGAATCCATCCACTGGGCTGGTCGCAGTTCTATACGCGCCTGCGCCCTGGGGTTGGACGCGCCAGGCTCCGCTCGACGCGGACGGCAAGTTCGCGTTCCAGGGGCTACCGGCCGGGCGCTTTCGCCTGCAGGTGGCGGACCAAATGCTGGAGGATGTGGATCTGACCGGCGAGAACATCCTCAAGCTGGCCGCGATCGATCTGTTCCAGGTCCAGCACAGCGTGCTGCGCGGCAAATTGGTCGACGCTTCTGGCCAGGGACAGGCCGACGCGCTGCTAACGCTGACCCGGCAGGGCGACCTGGTCGCACAGGGCCGCACCGAGACCGACGGCAGTTACCGGTTCGGCAATCTACCGGCCGGCACGTACAGCCTGGATGTGGAGGCCATGGGGCTGGTGGCAAGCGGTATCATCCTGGACGGTGCTCAGGAGCTGGTTCAGGACCTGATATGGAGCCTTCCCTCACAGCTAGGACTGCTGACCGGGCGTGTGTTGGCGCACGACGGGTCGCCTGCCGCCCACAAGATCGTGCGCTTACTGCGCGATGGCGCTGAGCTTTCGGTGACGCAGACAGATGCGGATGGCGTCTACCGGTTCAGCCGCCTGACCGCCGGCAGCTATGCACTGGCCGTGGGTACGGGGGGACCGGTAGTGTCGGAGATCGTGATCGCAGCAGGCGCGACGGTCACCCAAGACATCACGTTGGCGCCCGAAGCCAATAAAGTGTTTGCCCAATATCTGCTTTTTAGCCCGCCTGCGGCCGGCGCAGTGCAGACGCGCCTGGCGCTCCAGATGGCATTGCCATATCTGCAGCGCAGCGGCGCCAGCGGTGGTTTCAGCCTCGAGCAAGCCGCCCAGGCGGCCAAGGTCGTCATCGTCGGCGACCTGGCGCCGGCCGGCGCCGAGGATACATTGCGGGCTGCCGGGTGTCAGGTCAGCCGGCTGTCCGGCGACGTTTACGCCCTGGCGGCGGCTTTCGACGGCCTGGTGGCGGGCCTCGCCTGATCGGCAGAGGAGAGGAAGCAATGAATAGGCTCAGCATGGGCAGTCAGGACTCGCTTGCCGGCGACGCGGCGACGCAGGCCACCGGCAAGCCGCTAGAGCACTATGTGCTGTTCGGTCCGGCCGCGCAGCCGGCGACACGCGCCCACCTGTTGCTGGCGCAGAGCTTTCTTCAGGCTTTCACGCCGGCCTTCGGTTTCAGCCCATCGGAGGCAGCCACGGCGAGCGAAGTCACCATCATCGCCGACAGTGCGCTAGTGTCTGCCGATGCCGAAGCCGCTCTGCTGGCGGGTGGCGCGCGCGTGCAACGCATCGCCGGCAGCCCGGAGGCGGTGGCCGCGGCGCTGGAGCAGAAAGTCGCCGACGGGAAAGCCTTCTGAGAATCCTCTCGACGTTGGAGACCGTAATCCAGCATGCGACGCATCGCGTATAGTGAGCGGAGTCGGGCGGCAGGCCGGTCTATCTGGCGTCCGGCACTGGCGCTGGTCCTGATCACCGCGCTGGCCGCCGCTTTCCGTTTCTGGAAACTGGACAGCATCCCGCCGGGATTCCACTATGACGAGGCCTACGAGGCCGGGGAAGCCTGGCGTGTGATTACGCAGCCTGGTTATCACCCCATTTTCTTCCCCGGCAACTTCGGCGTCGAGCCAATGTTCATTTACCTGACCGCCCTGGCCTTTCGCCTGTTTGGGCCGGCGCCGGTCGTGATGCGCGGCGTGGCCGCCCTGGCGGGGACGCTCACCATCCCGGCGCTCTACGCGCTCGGGCGCGAGCTGGTTGAGGCCGACCGGCGCATCCCTGCGAGCATGCCCTTGCTGGCTGCCGCCGTCCTGGCCATCCTGCGCTGGCACGTGCATTTCAGCCGGGTCGGCATCGAGCCGGTGCTGGTGCCTTTGTTTCTGGTCGTCATCCTCTGGGCCTTCTGGCGCGCGTCTCGCACCGGCGGAGTGGGCGCATGGCTGGCGCTCGGAGCAGCCACAGGATTGTCCCCCTACACCTATCCCGCGGGCCGGCTCCTGCCCGTCCTGGTGGCCACGCTGGCCCTGGCACTGCTCGCCTTCGGCCCACGTAAGCCCGCCCGCGTTTCCGTCGAGACCTCAGGGCACGGCGATGCAGAACAAACAGGTAGTCGGTCGCCCGTCCGGCCGCTCACCCTTGCTCCGGCTGCCGGCCTCTTGCTGGCCGGCGTGATCGCGCTGCTGGTGGTCGCGCCGTTGGCGCTGAATTTCGTCCGGCATCCCGACCAGTTGCTCTTGCGCAGCAGCCAGATCGCGGTCACTGCGCCGGGCGAGGCGAGGGATACGCCCGTCAGCAATCTGCTGGGTACTCTGGGCATGTTCAGTGTCCATGGCGATGCCGATCCGCGCAACAACGTGCCCGGTCTGCCGGTCCTCGACCTCCTCATGGCCATACCGTTCTACCTGGGCCTGGGTAGCGGGTTGTGGCGCTCGGCCTTGGCCGCGCGCAGCCGTAGACCGTTCTGCTGGGCAGGCCTGCCCCTGGCGAGCCTGTTACTGGCGGG
>JGI24131J36419_10000151_pt1 | contig 22865 bp, 25 predicted proteins | sample BarGraNGADG00211_2_FD_36419 | JGI IMG/M metagenome (IMG submission 36419) | reverse complement strand
TTTTTAATTTCATTCATTGCCTGTTCACGGAATTCTGATAAAGACGCAATAAAAGTGATGACCCTGAATGTCAGATACGATAATCCGAAAGACAGCCTTAATACCTGGCCAAACAGAGCAGCGATAGTTTGCAATTTAATTAAGAATGAGAAGCCCGATGTTCTTGGCATGCAAGAAGTATTGTTACATCAGTATGAATCGATCGATTCTGTTTTGAATGAGTATGGGTCAGTTGGTGTTGGGCGTACTGATGGTGCAAAAGCAGGGGAAATGAACCCGGTAGGTATTGTTACATCAGTATGAATTGATCGATTCTGTTTTGAATGAGTATGGATCAGTTGGTGTTGGGCGTACTGATGGTGCAAAAGCAGGGGAAATGAATCCGGTTTTTTTCAGGAAGGAACGATTCGACATGGTACGTACAAAAACATTCTGGCTCTCTGAAACACCCGAAGTTCCCGGTTCAATGGGATGGGGAGCCTCACTGCCCCGAATCGTGACATGGATGGAGCTTGTCGATAAAAACAGCCATGAACATTTCTTGTTCTTTAATACACATTTTGCACACGATTCAGATTCTGCAAGAATTAAGAGCGCAGAAATTTTATTACAATGTGTCGACAGCATTTCAGAAGGATTTCCTTTCATCATCACCGGCGATTTTAATATGCTTTCTACAAGCAAGGGATATGCAATACTGACTGGTCCGCATGAAAGTGTTCCTTTACTTAAAGATTCCTATTTAATCTCTGATAAAAATCCTGATGGCCCTGGTTATACTTTCAATGGCTTTTCCGATAAGCAAGGCTCAGGAAGGATTGATTATATTTTTGTAAAAGATGGCATGAAAGTATTGGAACACAGCACTATAGTTAAAAAAGTACATGGGGTCTATATTTCCGATCACTGGCCGATCGAAGCATTGGTCTCAATAAAATAACGTCAAGCCGTTTTTCTGTACCGTCTTACCGCGAAAGCCGTGAAGAAGACAGCAATTATTATCAGTGAATATATCTCCCTGCTGATATCATGGATAGTTGATCCTTTCAGCATAACCATCCGGTTAATTCGCATAAGATAAGAAAGAGGATTGATAAGATTAAATTTCTGAGCCCACATCGGCATGCTCTCATAAGGAGTGAAAATCCCGCTCATAAGAACGAAGATAATCATGCAGAAGAATGCTATGAACATAAACTGCTGTTGCGTATCTGAAAAAGTAGAAATAAAAAGGGCAAGTCCTAAAATTGCAATCATAAAGATAAATGCGCAAAGGAAGAGCAAAGAAATGCTTCCTTCAAATGGCAGATTGAAAATAACTTTTCCTAATACCATCCCCAGGGCAAGATCAATTATTCCTATAATCAGAAATGGGACCATTTTGGCAATTATAAATTGGTACTTTTTTACAGGCGTTACATTTATCTGTTCAATAGTACCGATCTCTTTTTCCCTAACCACGTTAAGACCTGCAAGAAGAAACCCGATGGCGGTGACAAGGATGCCGAGAATACCGGGCAACATATAAAACTTATAATTAAGCATTTCGTTGTACCAGTACCGGTTTGTGATTTGTATCCCGGGGGTGGGGATAACCGGATTGACATTAATGTTTTCAGTGGCAATGTTCATATTATAATCACGGATAACACCATTGAGATAAGCCCATGATAACTGGGCAGTTGAGACATTAATAGCATTTACCGAGGCAAGAATTTTCACGGGTTTCCCTGCACCGATATCATTACCAAATCCTGAAGGGATATTGAGTACAAGATTGCACTTATCTTTGTGCAGTAGTTTATTGGCTTCTTCTTCAGAAAATGTTGAAAATACTACTTTAAAGAAGGATGAACCCTGAAGTTGACCTACCAGCCCTCTCGATTCTGAAGTCATATCCCGGTCAACAATGCACAGGTTAACATTTTTTATTTCAAAAGTTACAGCAGGGACCAGTACAAGCATCTGGACAATCGGAACTGCAAAGATTGCCTTCGAGATAAACTTATTCCGGAAGATCTGTATAAATTCTTTTCTTATCAGGTATAATATTGTCCTCATCTTTTTACTTTCTCCTTTCTCCTTTGCTTTATTCCAGTCTTATCTTAAACTTCCGTACGCTTAACCCGACAAAAACCAATGTCATAAAAATCATTACAAGTGTTTCTTTCCAGACATACAGAAACCCTGTTCCCTTTATCATAATATTTTTTATAATTATAATGAAGTATCTGGGAGGCAGTATAGNGGCTATATATTTATACGCAACGGGCATATTTTCTATTGGAAAGATAAAACCGGAAAGAAGGATAGTNGGCAGCATCATCCCNACCAGNGAGATAAAAATAGCNTGCTGCATTGTTTTCGAGACCGTCGATATAAGAATACCAATCGAAAGGCTCAAAAGTATATAGAGCATGCTTTCTGCAAGAAGGAGAATAATGCTCCCTTTTACAGGAAGACCAAAAACCAGCCATGAAAGCAAAAGTATAAGAATCACATTTATGAATGACAGAATAAAGTAGGGAATCACTTTCCCCATAATGATCTGAATTGGTCTCAGGGGTGAAACCAGTAGTACCTCCATGGTACCAAACTCTTTCTCACGGGTAATAGTGACCGATGTCATCAGAGCACTGATAAGAATGAGGATGAGGGTTATAACTCCCGGTACAAACATGAAATGGCCCTGCAGGCCGGGGTTGTAAAACATTTTTACTTCGGGTTGTACCAATGAAGCATTAGCAGCTGAAGCGCCGGTGAATTCACGGTTAAAATCTGCAACAATTGCCATGGCATAATTTGTAACAAGAGTTGCCGTATTGGGTTCGGAACCATCAGCTATTATGCTCATCGAGGCTTTTCCTTCGTTTATCAGACTACTTCCGAAGTTCTTCCCGAAGATAATTACAATTTTAGTGTTTCCTTTTTTAAAAACCTTATCAATATCATTGTAATTCAGGATGTTGTCGGTCCTGTGAAAAAATTCTGATGAACATATTTTGTCAGAAAGCTTTTGAGTGATCTCGTCTTTTGAAAGGTCCAGAAATGCCACTCCGGCATTTCTGATATCTGTACTTACAGCATACCCGAATATAAGGATCTGTGCAGCCGGAATTCCGAAAAGTATTATCAGAGTGCGGTAATCCCTGAAAATATGATGGAACTCTTTTTTGACAAATCCAAGGAATCGTTTCATGCCTTAGTTTTTTACTGGTCGTGCAATCTTAATAAATACCTCCTCAACAGACTCTGCATCATATTGCTTTTTGAGCGCTGCAGGAGTATCAAGCGCGACAATCTTACCTTCACTCATTATTGAAATACGGTCACAGTATTCGGCTTCATCCATATAATGTGTTGTTACAAACACAGTTATTCCCCTGAGAGCAGTCTCATAGATCATCTCCCAGAACTGACGTCGTGTAATAGGATCCACACCCCCTGTCGGCTCATCGAGGAACACAATTTTAGGTTCATGCAGAACAGCTATCGAAAAAGAAAGTTTCTGTTTCAACCCCAGCGGCAGATCGGAAATGATCCTGTTTTCAAACTCATGGAAATTAAGCCTTTCAAGAAGTTCATTCATTCTGGTTCTGATTATCTCCCTTTTCATTCCATAAATTCCGCCGTAAAGGGTAATATTCTCCTTAACCGTCAGATCCTCGTACAATGAGAACTTCTGNCACATATACCCGATATTATTCTTGATTTTCTCCGGCTGACTGTAAGCATCGAACCCTGCTACCACGACCTCCCCGGAAGTTGGTTTCGACAATCCGGAAAGTATTCTTATGGTAGTAGTTTTGCCTGCGCCGTTGGCTCCGAGAAATCCAAATATTTCACCTTCATAAACATTAAAAGTCAGATTATCGTTAGCGGTGAAGCTGCCGAACTTTTTAACCAGATTACGAACCGATATTACTGTATCACCTGTCATCTTAACATCCCCCTATCCCCCTTCAAAAGGGGAGTTTTTCTGTTTCCATCAGTTCAAGAAATCTGTCTTCAATTCCTGCAGCTGACTCTGTAATAGTTACATTACTTAACCCTGCCGTTTTAAGGTAATCATTAAGCGATTCATCTATCCTGTCATTCTTAAAGGTGACATGAACCGAATCGCCGAAAGGATATGCAGTTATAGTTGCATGGAATTTTCTTAAAGTTTTTATGAGCAAATATTTTTCAGGAGCCCTGGCCGAATAGAGTTTTCTGCTGAAGCCTTCTTTTATCTTCTGCGGCTGATCAACAGAAAGAATATTTCCGTCCTGTATAAGTGCAACTCTGTCACATTTCATCGCTTCATCCATGTAGGGGGTAGATAAAATAATAGTTATGTTATATTTACGCAGTTTTGCAAGCATTGTCCAGAATTCAGATCTCGATACAGCATCTACACCTGTGGTAGGTTCATCCAGTATAAGAAGTTTGGGTTTATGAATGAGCGCGCACGACAGTGCCAGCTTCTGCTTCATACCCCCTGAAAGCTTTCTGGCAAGACGCTTTTTAAAAGGTTCAATATGCGAATAGATATCAGAGATCAAATCATAATTTTCCTTTACGGTAGTTCCGAAAACAGTAGCATAAAACTCAAGGTTTTCCTCAACAGAAAGGTCCTGGTAAAGGCTGAATCGTCCCGGCATATAACCTATATTCCTGCGAAGTTCTTTGTACCCGCTGACGCAATCCATCCCAAGAACTCTCATTTCACCTTCATCCGGAAGCAGGAGAGTAGTGATGATCCTGAAAAGAGTTGTCTTGCCCGCGCCATCGGGACCAATGAAGCCGAATATCTCCGATTCATTCACTGAGAATGTGATATCCTTCAGAGCCTGTGTCTCTCCAAACTTTTTACTGATGCCCGACGATTCTATTACCTTTTGCATTTGCTGGTTTTTATCAGAAGATGACTTCTCCCGGCATGCCCGCCTTCATGGCGCCATCATTTTTAACATCAATAGTCACAGCATAAACAAGTGTTACGCGCTCTTCTTTTGTCTGGATGATTTTGGGTGTGAACTCAGCTTTGCCTGAGATATAGCTTATTGTCCCGTTAAATGAGCTGTACCCTTTTTTACCATTGTCTGTTCTTACTGTACACAGCTGACCGGTTTTAATGCTGCCCAACTGTGCCCCGCTGACATATACTTTTAATTTAATAAGCGACAGGTCGGCAATCTTAACAAGTGGTTTGCCAGCTGCAGTTATCTCCCCGGCTTCTGAGTATTTTTCGATGACAGTTCCTTTCAACGGGCTCTTAACATTGCTTCTCGCCATCTGCTCATTTATTGTTGCTTTTTTAGATTCATAGACCGAAATTTCTGCAGCTATTGATGCTTTCTGGGTATTGTTGGCAGCAATCTGCTTTTGGAGTACTGCCACCTGTCCGGTCAGATCATCATATTGTTTTTTTGTTGCGGCATCATCTCTGAGCATGTTTTCAATCCTGGATATATTAATATTAAGGTTTGCAATCTGCTGATTTAGAATGTCATTCTGTGCATTTATTGAATTTATGCGGGTCCTCACGCTCTTCATTCCGGCATCAATCTCCGCTTTCTGAAGGTGGAAAATGGTGGTATCTATAAGGGCAATTTCTGATCCTTTTTCGATTTCTGCTCCTTCAGTCGTATTAAACATGAGTATCCGACCGGTAGTCTCAGCAGAGACAATGACCTCAGTAGCCTCAAAGTTGCCGAATGCGTCTGCCTGATCGGTTCTGCTTTTACAACCTGTAATAAATACTATTGTAATGATTATTGTAAAAAGGTTTTTCATATTATATGGATTTTATTCTATTTCTTTTCCGCTTATATTAAGGTACTCAATTCCTGCAAGAGAAAGGTTGATTTTATGAATCTCGTAGTTGACAACAGCCTGTCGTTCTGAATTCATCTCATTCATGTAATCGGTGGCAGTGATGATCCCGTTTTCGTATTGCGATTCGGCTGCTGCGGTGATCCTTTTCCTGAGAGCGATCAGTTCGGAGTCGGTTTCAACAAGTTTTTTCAGGCTTTTAATCTCAGCATTTTTTGCTTCGAGAAGCCTGCTTAAATTATCGGCAAGGTCACTTTTCCTGTTCTCAATTATTCCTTGCTGAAGGTTTATCACCTGTTTATCATTCCTCGCTTTGTTCCAGTCGAAAATATTCCATTTAAGTCCCGCCCCAAGTATATAATAAGGTGCAAATTCGTTTCTGAAAAAGTTACTTCCCGGAGGATTGCCATAACCCATTGTAGCAAATCCAAATGCTTTTGGCATCCTTTTGCTGTCAATGAGTTTCATTCCTGCTGCCAGCTGCTCTTTTCTAATGTCGAAAAGCTGAAGTTCGGGACGTAATAATTCATTTGACAATGTTCCCGGCTGATCAGGAAGTACAAGTTTTGTTGAAGCATTAATCTCTGTGCCGGTGATACCGGTTAATATTTTCAGCAGAGAGATTTTCCTGATATCATTTTCACTCATTTGTTGTTCAATCTTTATCTTTTCCGCGTACAGGACATCTATATCTGACTTTGTGATAACACCGTTATTAAGAGCAGATTGCATTGAAAGGATGCGCTTTTTTATTAATTCAAGGTAATTGTTTTGAAGCTCTTTTTGCCGGTCAAGGAGCAGCAGGTTGAAATAATAGGTGTTTATCTGGCTCCGCAGCTTGTATAAGTCTGTTTCTGTCTGTTTCTCATAAATATCAAGATCGTATTTTTCGAGTGCTCTTGCATTCTTAATTGCACCTCCGTCATAAATCACCTGGGTTATGTCGACTGTTATTTTGTATTGTTCATGCGGCAGAGGTTTTATTGCATCAGCAATGCCGGGAAATGGTAAAGATCCGAGGGCGCCGCCGATGTCCACCACTTCAGAATTATACAGGGCGCTCGCATTGGCATCAAGAGTGGGATACCAGCCTTTTGAAAGGTTCTTGTCTTTAATATTCGAGATAGACGAATACGCTTCTTTTTCTCCGGCAAGAGCATTGGCTATCAGTGCCCTGTCGTAGCACTCTTTAAGTGTCAGAATGTTTTGAGCGTAAAGAGATGATAACTCCGGAATTATCAAAATGACCAGAATCAGTATCTTCCTTTTCATTTATAATGTTTTTATTATTTCAACTTTAAGTACTTTAGTTCACTCCAAACTTTAGTCACTCTTTTTTAAGGCTCTCAGTACAAACTGTGCCGCAAACTCTTTCCTCTCTTCAATGTACTTATCAAAGTCAAGCCCTATGTTTTCAAAAACTCCTTCTATAATACCCCTGGCGGCAAATGGGAATACACTTATTGATACGATGGTCGTTAATAGTTGAGGTATTGAATCTTCTGTAATGTTATATTTTTTAAACTCCTCTCTATGTTGTTTTTCGAGCATTGACAAAAGATTTTTAATGTCGACGTTTTTAAGAATCTTTTTTATCCGGGCCGGATTGCGGTTTATTTCGTTAATGATAAATCCTGGCAGAGCAGGATTCTCCTGCAGAAACGATATGTGCTCTTTGAAAAAGAATCTTATTTTATCTTCGAATGAGAGGTTCTCATCGAAAACGGGTGCAAATTTCCGGAGCATTTTCCTGGCAATCATTTCGAATACAGCATTAAACAGACGATCTTTCGTGCGGAAGTAATAATGCAGCAATGCTTTATTTATTCCGGCATGGTTGGCGATATCCTGCATTCTTGCTCCATCCATTCCTTTCGCTAAGAATACTTCCGTTGCGGCTTCAAAGATTTTCTCTTCTGTTTGTTTATCGTTCTCAATCATTTTATTTAACTAACAGGTTTAACTTAACAGATTAACTATTAAGTTTAACCAATTAGTCAAATATATAACAAAATATTTTATTGTGCAACTTTTTCGAAAATAATTTGCAATTGGTTAGTGATTTTACGTAATTTTATTTGTTTTGAAGGGGAGAAGCATCCGGGTTACAAGAATTTTTAGTAAAGATGAGTTGCATCAATCCTTTTCAGGTAATTTATAAAATGACTCAAATGACCGTACATCAGTTTGATAATCAATGGAAGGCTATTTTTAAAACAGGTAGCCTGTTTGCAATAATGGTTATACTTGGCACCCTTGCCGATGTTGTTGCCGGTTCAATTCTGGGAGGTGACCTTTCTGCAATTCCGTCAACAGCTGCCGGCAGATTCGAACAATTCGGAGGGAACACTCTTCTCGGGCTTTATAATCTTGACCTGTTGAATCTAATAACAGCACTCCTGATGGTCCCGGTTTTTGTGTCGCTCTTTTCAGCCCTGTACAGGCACTATACTCATTTTGCAATACATATCCCTGGTCATATTTATTATAGGAACAGCGATATTTGTAGCTAATAATACAGCATTAACGATGCTTGACCTCAGTCATAAATTTGCGTCTTCACCAGATGAGTCATTAAAAATGTAATTTGTGCAAAACTTATGATTAAGAATATTTTAATTATCGGGACAGGTGGATTTATCGGAAGTGTGGCACGCTACTTCCTCTCAGGACTGAACCTGAATATCGATTATTTTTCAATACCATTTGGTACTCTGCTTGTTAATATCACAGGGAGCTTCATCATAGGTCTCCTTACCGGAATATCAGAGAGGAGTACTATCCTGACTATTGAATGGCGTCTTTTTTTGATGGTTGGATTGTGCGGAGGATTTACAACTTTCTCATCATTTACCAATGAAAATCTTATGCTGCTGCATAACGGACAATTTCTTTCAATTCTTTTGTATACCGGGTTAAGTATTTTCTTAGGTTTCATTGCAGTTTTTTTTGGATACGCACTCACTAATCTGTTATGATCATGGAAACTTCAGTTAATTCCGTTTTAAAAATCTATGCCAGTTCAACTGACAGGTTTGGTTCGAAACTTCTGTATGAGTATATAGTCCAAAAAGCAAACGATCACCGAGTATCAGGGGCAACCGTTTACCGTGGTATCATGGGTTATGGTCAGAGCAGTCATATTAACTCCTCAAAATTCTGGGAGCTTACTGAAAAACTTCCGGTGATGATTGAAATTATCGACACTGCCGAAACCATTGAAAATTTTTATAAGCTTATTGAAGCTGATCTTCATAAAATGCCAAAAGGGTGTCTTGTAACAATAGAGCCGGTAACTGTAAAGCTTCAGAAACCGGGGATTACCAAAAAAAATGAATAACAACCATTTAAATATCAGTTATTTAAATACTAAACTATATTCCCATGGCTAAAATTGCAATGCTCGGAGCCGGATTCATCGGCGATTTTTACACCTTCTCGCTTCACGGACAACGAAACCGCGATCAGGTACACATTATTTATTCGCGGGATGAATCCCGGGGAAAAGCTTTCGCAAAAAAACACGGAATCCCCCGTTGGACAACTTCAATGAAAGATGCTGTAAATGATCCGGAAGTGGAAATCGTTGTAATTGGATTGCCAAATAACCTTCACCTCGAAGCTGTTCTGCTGGCTGCAGCTGCAAAAAAAGCTGTTTTATGTACCAAACCTCTGGGACGTAATGCTCTGGAGGCAAAAAAGATGCTTGATGCCGTCGAAAAAGCAGGTATCATGCATGGTTATCTCGAAGACCTTGTCTACACTCCTAAAACACTCAAATCACTTCAATCGGTACATTCGGGTGCCATTGGCCAGGTCACCTGGGCTCGCTCGCGTGAAACCCACCCCGGACCGCACAGTGACTGGTTCTNGACTAAAGAACTCTCAGGAGGAGGTGTTTTGCTGGATATGGGTTGCCATTGCATCGAAATTGCACGCAACTACATTGGCAAAGATATACTGCCCGTGGAAGTAATGTGCTGGGCCGAAACTCTTGTGAAACCTATTGATGCAGAGGATAATGCACTTGGATGGGTGAGATATGAGAATGGAGCTATCGGACAGTTTGAAGTCAGCTGGACATTCAGGGGAGGCATGGATTTGCGTGATGAAGTTATGGGCACTGAGGGCACAATCTGGATAAATAATTTCCTGCGTACAGGTTTTGAGATATTTACTGCAACCGGTAATGTCGGATATGTCGCTGAAAAAGCTGAAACCGAAAAGGGATGGATCTTCCCTGTTGGCGATGAGGTGGTTGAACTGGGTTATACCAATATGTTTACTGATATGATCAATGCCTTCGAAAATAAAAGGGAAGCCAGGGAGACTTTCTATGACGGGTATATAATCAATGAGATCATGGATGCCTGCTATCGTTCTGCAAAATCTAAAAAATGGGAACCTGTGAAACTTCAGGGATGGCGCGGCAGGAATAAAACCGGACCTATTTCAGAGATCCGGGAATACGATAAGGATCACATCTTTGTAAAAGAAGAGAAAATGCCTGACGGCAGAGTAAAAGTGATACTGAAAAACAAGAAAACAGGGAAAATATCACAAATTGAAAAATAATATTTCCGCTTAAGCGATATCGCCTTACCCTGATTTTCTCAAAGGCGATGCATTTAATGCCAATATCTGACCGCTTTTATTTTAGCGTCAAATAAAATATTTTATATTTTTTATTGCTTTTAAATAAAAAAGTTTACTTTTGAAGCCTGATGCGTTATTAAAAATGGAAGTATTTTTTACAAATTGGTGTTGGTGGTTAAGCAGATTTCGCCTGAAAATGTGAGACTATCAGCTATTTGTATATAATACTAAAAGATATTAAACAGCGGCTTGTCGTTCTCACGACGGGCCGTTTTGATTTTAATTATGTTTAAACCGATCCGGAATGAAAAAAACAATTGTAAGAACAAAAGCTCTCAAAATGCTTGCTGATACTATTACTCCCGTTAGCATATATTTAAAAATAAGGGATATTTACCCCGATTCGCTTCTTCTTGAGAGCTCAGATTATCATGCCACTGAGAACAGTTATTCTTATATCTGCATGAAACCTCTTGCCACAATAGAAGCAGCGAATGGATTCATTACGGAGACATACCCTGATGGATCTGTAATTTCAACCAGCATTTCGGATCCCGGTATTTTCCGGTCAAGGTTCAGTGCTTTTATTGAATCTTTTCAACAAGCTGACCTTAATGAAGGCATTCCGGTAAATGGCCTTTTCGGTTATACTTCTTATGATGCCGTCAGGTATTTTGAGAAAATAGATCTGACAGCTGTTCAGGAGGAAGAATACAAAATTCCTGATCTTCATTACTCCTTCTATAACTATATAATTGCAGTAAACCATTTTCAGAATATATTATATATTATTGAAAATCAGATTGATAATAATACCGGAGAATTAGAACAGATCAGATCGCTCTTAAACAGCAGAAATATTGCCTTCTACTCATTCAGACCATCAGAAACGGAAGAGTCAAACATGTCAGATGAACAATACAAGGCGATTGTTAAAAAAGGAAAGGAGCACTGTTACAGGGGAGATGTATTTCAGCTTGTAATGTCGCGCAGGTTTTCACGTGGTTTTACGGGTGATGAATTTAATGTCTACAGGGCTCTGCGATCAGTGAACCCATCACCTTACCTGTTTTATTTTGATTATGGAAATTTTAAGATCTTCGGCTCTTCACCGGAAGCTCACCTGAAGATAAACAAATCAAAAGCTTACATCAATCCTATAGCAGGAACCTTCAGGCGTACAGGTGATGATGAAAATGATAAGCTCCTTGCCCGTCAGCTCTCGGCCGACCAGAAAGAAAACGCAGAGCATGTAATGCTGGTCGACCTTGCACGTAATGATCTTAGCCGTCATGCAAAAAATGTAAAGGTGGAAAGCTTCAGGGAGGTGCAGTTTTATTCTCATGTTATTCATCTTGTCTCGGCTGTATCGGGGGAGATGAATCCAGATTCAACCGTAATTGACATGATGACTTCAACTTTCCCTGCAGGCACACTGACAGGAGCGCCAAAATATAAAGCAATGCAGCTGATTGATAAATATGAACCCCAGGGTCGTGGTTATTATGGTGGAGCAATAGGTTTTCTTGATTTCAGGGGACAGTTTAACCATGCAATAATGATCCGCACCTTTCTGAGTAAAAGGAACAGACTCTTTTACCAGGCTGGCGCCGGCATAGTAGCCATTTCAGACGAGGAAAATGAATTGCAGGAGGTAAATAATAAACTTGGCGCACTGCGGAAAGCTATAAAAATGGCCGGTGAAATTAATTGATAAAACATATAAAATGAAAAGGATACTTGTAATAGACAATTATGATTCATTCACCTATAACCTTGTTCATTATATTGAAAATCTGACAGGTACCAGACCTGAAGTGTTTCGTAATGATGAGATAAAGCTTGATGATATTGAAGCTTATGATAAAATACTTCTTTCACCAGGCCCCGGTATTCCGGGTGAGGCAGGTATTTGTCTCGACCTGATAAGGCGATATTCATCCACAAAAAGTATCCTCGGTGTATGCCTGGGCCACCAGGCTATAGGTGAAGCTTTCGGAGCAACTCTTATTAATCTTAAAGAAGTTTACCACGGACTCTCAACGCAGGTAATTGTGCTTGATAACAAGGATCTATTGTTTAAAAATATCCCCGTTACTTTCAATGCAGGCCGTTACCATTCCTGGGTAATATCTAATAATAACCTGCCCGATTGCCTGAAAGTCACTTGTATCGATAGTAACCAGATGATAATGGCCATCAGGCACAGGGAATATGATGTATATGGTGTTCAGTTCCACCCCGAATCAGTTCTTACAGAACATGGGATCGACATCATCAGGAACTGGATAGAAGGATAGAGAGAGTAAACACAATTGACAAGCAACAGAAAAAACCTAGATTATGCGTAAAATTCTGAACCATCTTTTTGAACATAAAACACTTGATCGCAGTGAAGCAGAAAGTGTCCTGACAAATATTGCCGGGGGTAGTTATACTGAATCTGAAATTGCCGCATTCCTTACAATTTATCTTATGCGGAGTATCACTGTTGAAGAATTATCAGGCTTCCGTGATGCCATGCTGAATATGTGTATCAGAATAGATTTAGGGGGAATCGAAACAATTGACCTGTGCGGAACAGGTGGTGACGGCAAGAACACTTTTAATATATCCACCCTTACCTCTTTTGTTCTTGCAGGAGCCGGAGCAAAAGTTGCAAAACATGGAAATTACGGAGTGACGTCTGTAAGCGGTTCATCAAATATTTTTGAGTATTTCGGCTACAGGTTTTCATCTGATCAGGAAAAATTAATGAGGGAAATTGACAGGACAGGGGTCTGTTTCCTGCACGCTCCATTGTTTAATCCGGCCATGAAGTATATCGTTCCTGTTCGTAAGGCACTGAAAGTCAAGACATTTTTCAACATGCTCGGCCCCATGGTGAATCCCTCTTTTCCTAAACGGCAGCTTATAGGCGTTTACAGCCTCGAGCTTGCAAGGTTATATAACTACATCTATCAGCAGTCAGACCGGCCATTTACGATCATTCATAGCCTCGATGGCTATGATGAAATTTCTCTTACTTCCGGATTTAAATATATCCATAATGGTATCGAGGAAATTGTAACTCCCGAAAATCTTGGATTTACCCGGAGAAAACAGGAGGATCTTTATGGTGGGGAAAATGTGAAAGAGGCCGCGGAAATATTTATTAAAATACTTCAGGGAAATGGAACAGAGGCTCAGAAAGAGGTAGTATTGGCAAATTCCCAGATTGCGCTTAAGTGTTATTTTTCATCAATACCGCTTACAGATTGCAAAGAGCTTGCCGAAGAGTCATTGTCAGGAGGGAAAGCATACCAGTCATTTAAACAATTGATGGAAATGCAGTCATGAATATTCTTGAAAAAATCATATTGCATAAAAAGAAGGAGGTTGCTATACGCTCTCTGCATACACCTTTTAAAGAACTTGAAAGAAGTCTTTTTTTCCACAGAGAGATCATTCCCCTCCGGGATTATATTTTAAATCCATCCAGGACTGGTATTATTGCAGAGTTTAAAAGAAAATCTCCGTCAAGAGGTATCATAAACAACCTGGCAGAACCGGAAAAGATTGTATCAGGTTACTCTCTTATCGGAGCCTCTGCTGTTTCCGTTTTAACTGACTTGGAATTCTTTGGAGGCAGCAATACCGACCTGTTGCGTGCACGTACATCTTGTAATATACCGATACTTCGCAAGGATTTTATTATTGACGAATATCAGATAATTGAGGCCCGTGCAATTGGCGCTGATGCAATATTGCTCATTGCTGCCGCCCTTAATAAAAATACCGTTTACACTCTTGCCCGTTTCGCACAGAGTCTCGGATTACAGGTTTTACTGGAAATTCATCATTATTCAGAAATTGATATGATTAACGGGTTCATAAACGTTGTCGGTGTTAATAACCGCAACCTGAACACTTTCGAAGTGAATACAGATATTTCTGTCGAAATGGCCGGCCGGCTCCCGGCAGATATAGTCAGGATATCCGAAAGCGGATTATCATCGCCTGAAGTAATTAAAAATCTGAGACATGCCGGTTATCATGGATTCCTGATGGGAGAGACCTTTATGAAAACAGATGATCCGGTGGCAGCATTTTCTGATTTTGTTAAATTGATCAATTGAAACAATGAGAAAAGTAAAGGTTTGCGGTATATGTGATGTGCAGAATGTAAAAGAGATAACAGCGGCTGGCGCAGATTTTTTAGGTTTTATATTTTATCCGGGGTCAAAACGGTTTGTCGGAAAAACTCCTGATACTTCACTTTTTCGTCAGGTTCCTTCCGGCATTCTTAAAGCAGGGGTTTTTGTGGATGAAAAGGCTGATATGATTTTAAAAACCTCCGGGAGATATAACCTCGATATGATACAGCTTCACGGGAATGAATCTTCAGATTATTGCCGGTCGTTAAAGGCAACCGGTTTATTGATAATCAAAGCATTCGGCATTAACAGCAGTTTTGATTTTAATGAACTTAATCCCTACATGAATGCCTGCGAATTTTTTTTATTTGATACACAGACTATTAATTATGGCGGAAGCGGATCAAAATTTGACTGGAGTAAAATTGCTGAATACCGGCTTGATAAACCTTTTTTCCTTAGCGGAGGAATTGGTCCTGATGATGCGGGGATCATTAAAGCATTTGATCATCCCCGTTTTTTTGGTGTAGACATTAACAGCCGGTTCGAAACCTGCTCCGGCCATAAAGATCCACACCTGGTAAAGGCATTTATTAACGAGATAAAAAATTAACAGTATATGAAGTACAATGTTGATGAACGAGGTTATTATGGCGAATTTGGAGGAGCATTTATTCCCGAAATGATGTATCATAATATAAAAGAGCTCAGAGAAAATTACCTGAAAATCATTGATGATCCGGATTTTAAATCAGAGTTTTCCTTATTATTAAAAAATTATGCCGGAAGACCATCTCCTTTGTTTTTTGCAAAAAGGCTTTCTTCATTTTATGATACACTTATTTACCTTAAACGCGAAGATCTTAATCATACCGGATCACATAAAATCAACAATACTATTGGACAGATATTGATTGCAAAAAGGCTGGGCAAAACAAGGATTATTGCTGAAACGGGTGCGGGTCAGCATGGAGTTGCAGCTGCCACAGTTTGTGCCCTGATGGGTTTGAAATGCGTTGTATATATGGGGAAACTTGATGTTGAACGTCAGGAACCAAATGTATTGAGAATGAAAATGCTGGGAGCTGATGTTGTTCCTGTCATCAGTGGTAATATGACCCTTAAGGACGCTACTAATGAAGCTATTCGCGACTGGATAAATAATCCGGTCGATACTCACTATATTATCGGATCGGTAGTGGGTCCGCATCCATATCCTGACCTGGTGGCCAGGCTCCAGTCGGTTATTAGCGAAGAGATGAAATGGCAGCTTGAGGAACAAACCGGAAATTCTGAACCGGATTATATTATTGCATGCGTGGGAGGAGGCAGTAATGCAGCCGGCGCTTTTTATCATTATCTTGAAAACGAAAAGGTAAAACTTATAGCTTCAGAGGCTTCAGGAAAAGGTGTTGATAGCGGTGAATCAGCTGCCACGATTGTTCTGGGCCGGCCGGGAGTAATACATGGCAGCCGCACCATATTGATGCAAAATGATGACGGACAGATTACAGAACCATATTCCATTTCAGCCGGACTCGATTACCCTGGTATTGGCCCTTTACATGCTTACCTTCATAAAACGGGGCGCGTAAGGTTCTTAAATGCCACTGATGAAGAGGCTCTTGATGCAGCTTTCAGACTTACCCGCCTTGAAGGAATTGTGCCTGCACTTGAATCTGCTCACGCACTGGCAGTGCTGGGTAAAATTAAGTTTAGGGAAACGGATGTGGTAGTAGTAAATATTTCGGGCAGGGGCGACAAGGACATGTCTGCATATATAAGTTATATGGAGCAAAAACAACTATAAATCTGATAACATTATATATTTCTGATTATGACTAATCGTATAAATAAACTATTTCAGACAAAACAAGGTAATATACTTTCTGTCTATTTTACTGCTGGTTATCCAAATCTTTCTTCAACAAACGGAATAATCAAAGATCTGGCGGTAGCAGGTGCAGATATGATAGAGATCGGGATACCTTTTTCTGATCCTTTGGCTGATGGCCCTGTAATACAGAAAAGCAGCAATATTGCTCTCCGAAACGGGATGAATCTGAAATTACTTTTCAGGCAGCTGAAAAATATCCGCAGCGAGGTCAGCATCCCGCTTTTGATGATGGGATATATTAATCCTGTTCTGCAGTTTGGAATTGAGAATTTCTGTCAGAATTGTGCAGAGACAGGCATCGACGGAGTGATACTCCCTGATCTTCCCCCGGAGATATATCTGGAGAATCATCATAAGATTTTTGAAAAGTATCACATTCACAATATTTTCCTGATTTCGCCCCAGACAAGCGATGACCGGATCCGTTTTATTGACCAGGCGAGCCATGGTTTTATATATATGGTTTCATCTTCGTCAACTACAGGGAAAGAGGGAAGCTTTACTGATGATCAGCTTAATTACTTTAAGAGGGTATCAGAAATGAAACTTAATAATCCACTGCTTATTGGATTTGGCATATCGGGGCATGAAACTTTCACAATTGCAGGCAGCATGTCACATGGCGCTATTATAGGAAGCGCATTTATTAAAATGCTGAGTGAAAAAGGTGAAAGCAGAGATAATATTCGGGACTTTATTAAAAGCATAAGGAATAAACATACTTGAGATTTTATTGTTTAATTATTAATTGACGGAACATATTTATTCAATTATAATGAAAAACAGGATCTTCCTGACTAAGACGACTGAAGGACGGGCTGATTTACCTTCAAAATCGGGTATTGCAGACTTTACCCGCAAAATGGCCAATTTGCTTTTCCCGGTTATTGAAGGAGGTGGTTGCAGGCCTGTCAGGGAAAACAAACTCAGATATCAATTGACAGATTTATTGAAGCCGCTTAAGGGAAGATTACCGGGCAATCCTGAAATTATCTCCGGGAGGTTTTTTAATGATCTGCCTGTAATTAAAAATATGCTTGAAAACGATGCAGCATTTATAGCTTCAAACGATCCGGCAGCAACAGGTATCGATGAAGTGATAATGACCTATCCGGGGTTCTTTGCAATATTAGTTTACAGGCTTTCACACAGTCTTACACGAGCTGATGTTCCTCTGATTCCGCGTGTTATGACCGAATATGCACACTCCTTAACAGGAATAGATATTCATCCTAAAGCCACTATTGGCTCGCCATTCTTTATTGATCACGGGACAGGTATTGTAATTGGCGAAACTGCTGTAATAGGAGAAAGGGTAAAACTTTACCAGGGTGTGACTATCGGAGCCCTGAGTGTAAGTAAAAGCATGGCCAGTACAAAGCGCCATCCTACCATTGAAAATGATGTAATAATTTATTCCGGAAGCTCTATTCTTGGCGGTCAAACAATTGTAGGCCACGATAGCATTATCGGTGGTAATGTCTGGCTCACAGAATCGGTTCCTGCCTACTCAGTGGTTTACCATCAGAACAAGGTAACCGTCAGGGACCGCGGGAATAAAGAATTATAAGCTTAATATTAATTTAAAACGACAGAGAAATGAAGTTTAACAACATTCTTGAAACTATAGGGAACACGCCGCATATAAGGCTTTCGAAGCTTTTCCCCGGTCATGAGGTCTGGATTAAGGACGAAAGAAGAAATCCGGGCAGCAGTATTAAGGACCGTATCGCAGTTGCCATGATTGAGGATGCGGAAAAATCGGGTAAACTTAAACCCGGAGGAGTAATAATTGAACCAACTTCGGGTAATACCGGGATTGGACTTGCAATAACCGGGGCAGTAAAAGGATACAGGGTTATTCTTGTAATGCCTGATTCAATGAGTGTCGAGAGAAGAAAAATTTTGAAGGCTTTTGGAGCGGAACTTGCCCTTACTCCACGCGAGAAGGGAATGAATGGGTCAATAGCCAGAGCGCTTGAGATTGCTGAAGTAACACCAGGGTCATGGATCCCAATGCAGTTTGATAATCCTTCTAATCCTGCTATCCACTCAAAAACAACCGCAGAAGAAATTATAAAAGATTTCCCGGATGGTTTGGATTATTTCATTACGGGAGTAGGTACCGGAGGACATATCAGCGGTATAGGAAAAGTCTTAAAAACAAAACTCCCGGGAATTAAGATATATGCTGTTGAACCTGAAGCTTCACCTGTTTTAAGCGGCGGGAAACCCGGACCACACCCGATACAGGGAATCGGTGCAGGTTTTATACCAAAGAATTTTATTGCAGGAATAGCTGACCGTATCATCACAGTTAATGCAAAAGATGCTTTTGAGATGACACGGTCAGTTGCATTACGCGAGGGCCTATTAGCCGGTATTTCAACAGGCGCCTCACTTGCTGCTATATCATTGTTAGTTAATGAGATACCAGAGGGCAGCAGAATTTTAACAATAGCCTATGATACAGGCGAGAGATATTTAAGCCTTACGGATTTATGGGGAGAAGACAAATAACCATTAAATAGCATTGTTTATACAAATTATAAATAAAATTGCTGATACCCTATAAAATAATAGGGTATTTGTCATAAAATAGCATAAAACATTTAAATACCCCCATAAAAAACAGGGTATAAATAAAATAATACATAAAATATTTGGAGTGACCCCCTAAATATATTAGATTTGCTGCGGAATTAATTAGAAATCTGTTTTAATCTAATATCTGGAGCAATGAAATTATTCAGGAAGAAGTATTTGTTGTCGCTAGCCATACTGATAATCAGTCAGACAGGTTTATTCGCTTCCGGCGGGGTTGCCATTGATACAGGTGCAACAGCATGGATGCTGACATCAACTGCACTCGTACTGTTAATGATACCAGGACTGGCAATGTTTTATGGCGGACTGGTAAGAAGCAAGAATGTGCTTGGAACAATTATGCACAGCTATGTAGCCATGGGTATTATAAGTGTGTTATGGGTCGTTGCCGGTTATAGTATGAGTTTTGGCAATAGTATCCTTGGGGGATGGTTTGGCTGGAATCCCGATTATTTCTTTTTAAAAGGGATCGACACAAAAATTATGGATGCCGGTATTCCTGAATATGTCTTTTCAATGTTCCAGGGAAAGTTTGCGATTATCACTCCTGCACTTATTGCAGGGGCATTTGCCGAGAGGGTCACATTCAAAGCGTACTGTTTCTTCATTGCCCTGTGGAGCTTGTTGGTTTATAATCCTCTTTGTCATTGGGTATGGGCTTCCGATGGATTTCTTTTTAACCTGGGAGCAAAAGGAGCAATCGATTTTGCCGGAGGAACAGTAGTTCATATTTCTGCCGGCATCAGTGGACTTGTTGCAGCAATCTATCTTGGAGCACGCCGCGGATATCCGTACCAGGTCATCCGTCCGAACAACCTGGTAATTACTATGCTTGGCGCCGGGCTGCTCTGGGTCGGGTGGTTCGGATTCAATGCAGGAAGCAGTATCTCAAGCGGACTCAGTACAGCACAGGCACTTACAGCAACTCAGGTTGCCGCTGCTGCCGGAGCTTTGTCCTGGATATTAATTGAAAGTTTTCACCAGGGTAAAGCCACAGCTCTTGGATTTGCNAGNGGTATTTTAGCGGGACTGGTATCAGTAACNCCTGCGGCAGGAGTGGTTCAGCCATATGGAGCAATGATTCTGGGAATGCTAGCATCTCTGGTATGTTACATGNCGATATGGAGCAATGATTCTGGGAATGCTAGCATCTCTGGTATGTTACATGGCGATTCAGGCTAAAAACAAACTTGGATATGACGACAGTCTTGATGCTTTTGGAATTCACGGAGTAGGAGGGATTATCGGTGCAATATTCCTGGTTTTCTTTATNCGCCCNTCGTGGATGGCTGAAGCAGCCGTTGCGGCAGGCGGAAAATGGACACTCTGGAATCAGTTAGGCATACAGGCCCTGGCTGTCGGAATTGCAATNNCTTTTGCTGCAATAATGACTTTTATAATAATCTATTCCCTAAATAAAGTCATAAAGTTCAAATCGAGTGAGGATGATGAAATGGCNGGTCTCGACAGGGCTTACCATGGAGAAAGAGGTTATGGAATGTTAAATCCAAGCTAATATCTTAAACCTGATAAATTACGAGCAATGAAACTCATAACAGCAATAATACGTGAAATACAGCTTGATAAGGTACGTGAAGCGCTTATAGAAGCTGAGATTAAAAGAATCACTGTCAGCCGTGTCTCAGGCCACGGCCAGCAGAGAATCGAAGAGATGTACAGAGGTCAGATAATAATTCCTGATCTTATTCCAAAGATCAAAATTGAAATAGCTGTCAATGATGCATTTGTTGATATTACAGTGAATACAATATTGAGATCTGCCAGGACAAATCGAGCTGGTTCTGTGGGTGACGGTAAGATTTTTATCACTCCTCTTGAGGAATGTATCAGGATACGTACCGGGGAAAGAGGAGGAACTGCAATATAAAGTCTGATCCTTTAAAGATAGATCTCCCTGGAAGTTGTTGTTGCCGGAGGGCACATTATTGCAAAATCCATCACCAATTCAGAAGGAAACGTGACATCCTTGATAAGTATCAAACTCATTAGGGTTTGTCTATCCGTTACGCATAGTTAAACTCCTTTTCCAGATTCACCCTTGCATTGTTTAATATTTCTATTGCCTTATTTATGGTTCTCAACTTAGTTCTGAATGAAAGAATAGCCATTCGTATTACAAATTTCTCATTAATAATTGTTGAGCTGAAAAAGACAGTTCCATCTTTATGAATCAATTCCAGAAGCTTCTGATTAAATGCATTTTCATCAACTGTTTCAGATGGGTACCAAAAATAACTGATCGATAAATCCGGTTCAGGTCCGGTTTTAAATCCAATTTCCAATAATTTGTTTCTGAAATAAGATGTGAGTAATAATTTTTCTTCGAGGCAGGCGATGAATGGCTCTATTCCATGGAGTTGCAAAGGCAGCCATATTCGTAAGGCACGGAAATGCCGTGTTAATTCAGGCGATACATCAGCCGGGTTATAAATATTTGTATTAATACGTGTCGAATCCTGCATATAATTTGCCGTGTACTGATATGATTGTAAAACTGCTTCTTTGTTTTTAACCAGAACAGCCCCTGTTCCGGAAGGAATAAACAATCCTTTATGAGGATCTGTAACAAGTGAATCTGCCATTTCAATTCCATTGAACAGCTCTTTTTTCTGATGGGTCAGAATAAAGAATCCGCCATAAGCTGCATCTATATGATACCAGAGTTTGTTTCTCTGGGCAATTTTCCCTATTTCCATTAACGGGTCGACAGCCCCTGTATCTGTTGTTCCTGCGGTAGCAATAATCAGAAAAGGATTTAATAAATCACTTTTGTCTTTATTGATTTGTTCATTTAGTTTATTAACATCGATTCTCGAGTGCTTGTCCAGATCTATATAACGAATAATAACATCTTCTAGTCCAATTATTTTCAGCGCTTTATTAATACAATGATGAGCCTGGGGACTTAAATAAATAATACTTTTTGGGATTTTGTCTGATTTTATTTTATGATGATCCCTGGCTGCTGTCAATGCAATTAAATTAGCTATTGAGCCTCCGGAAGTCAAACTGCCTGCCGCGTTTTCAGGAAATCCAAAAATAGATTTCATCCAGTTCAATATCTCATTTTCGATGACTACAGCTCCTGGTGATGCATAATACAATCCGGCATATTCATTTGTAACATCAGCTAAAAAATCTGCAATGGCTGAAGTGTATATTCCTCCCCCCGGAACATATCCAAGATGTCCGCCGGAAGCAGCGTTGATCCCTTTCCCGGCCACCTCATTTGCGTAATCTTTTATTAATCTGCTTAAAGGCTTTTTAATTCCGTTTATTGACAAAACACCCTGTTTTATCTTCTCATCAGAATAAGCTTTTGATATTTCAAGATCATTAATAAAACTATTTGCATAATTTTGAATTTGCTGATGGTATTCATTCCTTTTTAACTCTGATGGTTCCAGCTCTTTAGAAATATTTTCCAGCTCCAGGATTCTTTGTATTAGTTTTTTCACCTGTTTAATTTTAGAATGTATCTACCAAATCAAATTTGTGGCATTTAAAGAACTAAGATATTAATAAATAATCTATTTATCCCGACCGTGAAGATTGATGATATGACCGCACTAATGAACTGAGGCAATTTCCTTAGCCCCACAACTCCTTTTAATAATTATATTTGCAGATTGAAAAACGCTGAAACTATTTTTAAATGGTGAGGGAGATTATCAGAAATATACCTGTATTCCTATGACAAATTTGATTAAGAAAATACTTTATAAAATTTTTGGGTTTACTAATTATTTAAAAATTTTAAATATTTGTTTCTTTGTTTTATATGACTTAAG
>JGI24131J36419_10000149_pt1 | contig 22889 bp, 16 predicted proteins | sample BarGraNGADG00211_2_FD_36419 | JGI IMG/M metagenome (IMG submission 36419) | reverse complement strand
GGGTGCAGCTGCCACAGTCGGGGCAGGCGCGGACGTGGGTGCAGCGGCCTCAGTCGGGGCCGGCGCGGACGTGGGTGCAGCTGCCATAGTCGGGGCCGGCGTGGGTCCGGCTGCCGGCGCGCACGCCGCCAGCACCATGGAAAGCAAGACCACCAGACTGAGGACGAGGAACATTCGCTTGCGCATGACTTTTTCCTCCTTGAGAGTGAATGGAGAGACTGAAGCTGACAACCTTTGTCTCATTATAATGCAGTTGATGGGTCTTCGCAAGTCCATTTATGGGCTTTTTATGCCCTGAAAGCGTCGGCGATTCAGGTGGCCGCCTCTGCGAGTGTTCGCCGCGTCCGCCCAGACTTGCCACAGACGGGTCCTGCAGCTAAAATCTTCTTTCCGAGCAATGCTGTCAGCGATTGGAGTAGAACGAAGTGATAACTTATGAGTGACAAACTCAGTCAATTACGAGCCATCCTACGTGAGATGGACTCGGTGATCGTCGCCTACTCGGGCGGCATCGATAGCACCTTTCTTCTCAAGATCGCCAGCGAAGAGCTCGGCGAGAAGGCCATCGCCGTGACCGCCGTTTCGCCAAGCCTGGCCCACGCTGAGTTAGAGGAAGCGCAGGCGATTGCCGCGACGATCGGTGTGCGTCACGTCTGCCTGACGACCAACGAGATCGAAGATCCTCGCTATCAGGCCAATACTCCTCAACGCTGCTACTTCTGCAAAGGCAACCTGTACGACGTGCTCCTTCCGTACGCCCGGGAAAACGGCTATCGCAACATCCTGGACGGCAATAATGCCGACGACGTGGGGGACCACCGGCCCGGCCGGGTGGCGGCACGCGAGCACGGGGTGCGCAGCCCGCTCGAGGAAGCGGGGCTGGCCAAAGCCGAGATACGCAGCCTGGCGCGGGCTGCAGGGCTGCCCAACTGGAACAAACCGGCCGCGGCCTGCCTGTCTTCGCGCATACCCTACGGCAACCGTGTAACGGTGGAACTGTTGAGCCAGGTCGAGCAGGCAGAGGGCTACTTGCGCGCGCGTGGCTTCCGTCAATTGCGGGTCCGCCATCACGGGCCGGTCGCCCGGCTGGAGGTCGAAGCGAGCGAGCTGGCCCGGGCGCTTGAACTGAGGACGGAGATCGTCGCTGCCCTCCAACAGGTCGGGTTCACGTATGTGGCGCTCGACCTGGCCGGTTATCGCACCGGCAGCTTGAACGAGACCCTGAAGGACGGCTGAGGAGCGGTTTGATGGCTGGCTTGATAGCGATGGATGATCAGAGATTGCGCCAACTGCTTGAGGCCGTCCAGGGCGGGCAGACCAGCGTGGGTGAGGCGCTCAGCGAGCTGAGCGAACCGGCCGGGCCCATATTGCCCTTCGCCAACCTGGACCATGGGCGAGCACAGCGCACCGGCATACCAGAGGTCATATTTTGTCTGGGCAAGACCGCCGGGCAGGTCGTGCAGATCGTCGGCCAAATCCTAAAGCACGAGGGCCGCGTCCTGGCGACACGCGCTTCGGCCGAGATCGCACGCGCGGTGCTGGACGAATTCCCGGCCGGGCGCTATGACGAGCTGGCGCGCACCATCACCGTAGACGGCGGACCGGGCGCTGAGCCCGCCGGCAGGCCCTCGGGCCTGCCGGCCCAAGGATCCGGTGTTCCATACATTGTCGTCGCCACAGGCGGCACCAGTGATATCCCGGTGGCCGAGGAGGCACGGTTGACCCTGGACTTCCTGGGCGACCGCACCTTGCGAGCCTACGATGTCGGCGTGGCCGGTATTCATCGCCTGCTCAGTCGTCAGGAACTCCTGCGCGGGGCCGGGGTGGTGATCGCCGTGGCGGGCATGGAAGGGGCGTTGGCCAGTGTGGTGGCCGGTTTGGTGGATTGCCCAGTGGTTGCGGTCCCGACCAGCATCGGCTATGGCGCCAGCTTCGGCGGCCTTGCCGCGCTGCTGAGCATGCTCAACTCCTGCGCGCCTGGGGTTTCCGTGGTCAACATTGACAATGGTTTCGGCGCGGCCGTGGTTGCGCACCAGATATTGAAGGTACGTGGTGGTGAGCGCGCATGAGAATCGCCTACTTTGACTTGATCTCGGGCGCCAGCGGCGACATGCTGCTGGGCGCATTGGTCGACGCCGGCCTGGCCCTGGCCGATCTGCAGGCAGCCCTGGCCGCGCTGCGCCTGCCCGGCCTCGAGCTCGCGGCGGAACGCGTGCAGCGCGGCGCATTCTCGGCCACCAAGGTGGATGTCAGAACAGGGGAGCATCCCCCGACCCGTCACCTGTCCGATATCGCCGCGCTGGTCGACGCCGCCGGCCTGCCAGAGCAGGTGCACGCGCGGGCCATGCACATCTTCAGGCGCATGGTCGAGGCGGAGGCAGGCATTCACAACCTACCGGTCGAACAAGTGCACCTGCACGAGCTGGGGGCGGTTGACACAATTGTGGACGTCGTCGGCACGCTGCTCGGGCTGCGGCTATTGGGGATAGAACGCGTCTACGTGTCCCCGATCCCGCTCGGGCGCGGGATGGCCGGCTCGCAGCACGGCCGCATGCCGCTGCCCGCGCCAGCGACCCTGGCCCTGCTCCAAGGCGCCCCTGTNGTAGGAGTCGACCACGCGCTCGAAACGGTNACGCCGACTGCCGCGGCGCTGCTGACCGAATTGGCNGCCGGATATGGGCCGATCCCGTCCATGCGCCTGACAGGCACCGGTTACGGCGCGGGGACTCGCACTATGCCCGAGCCCAACCTGCTGCGCGTGCTCGTCGGAGAAACTGATGAGCCGACGAGCCGGGACGTCGAAGCCGGCACACTTGCCATGCTCGAGACCAACATAGACAACATGAACCCGGAGATATACGGCCATGTATCCGAGCTGCTGCTGGCTGCGGGAGCGCTTGACGTTTACACAACGCCCATCCTGATGAAGAAAAACCGGCCCGCGGTGGTCTTGAGCGTGCTTTGCAGACCGGCCGATGCCGATCGCCTGAGGGGCTTACTGTTCAGCGAGACCAGCACCCTCGGCGTGCGGACCCTGGAAGTCACGCGCCACTCGCTGCCGCGCTCGATCGAGCCAGTGAGCACCCCTTTCGGCGAAATCCGGATCAAGGTGTGCCGCTGGGGAAACGGCGAGGAGAAAGCCGCCCCAGAGTACGAGGATTGCGCCCGGGCGGCGCGGGCAACCGGCCTGCCGCTGCGGCAGGTATATGAAGCCGCGCAGGCCATCTATTACGAACAAAAACAGAAATCTCGCACGCAGACCCCTTGATCTTTCATGCTCTTTCTGCTATCATGTTGCCATGTTGCCGCCCGGCTCCCCGCGTGGGCGGTTTGGCGCTGCAAGCGCTACGCGGCAGGCGATGCAATAACGCATCGCCGTGCCGATCGAGCCAAGGAGGTGTGATCACGGCCTGAGTTGTGTGTATGGCCAATGCACAAGCGCAGTGTTTTTCGCCTTCTCAGCCTCGCGCCCAAATTCCCTTGTCGAACACTATCCAGGTAAACAATTCCCGGCCGCAGCAGAGCGGTTTTGGCTGCATGCCTGTAGCTGCCCGGCTCACCCTGATCTTGGCTATTGGACGTCTGGAGGCCCCGGCCTAAGCGTTCAATCTAGGGGGCCGTGCGCTCGACCGAACAGTTCTGTCTGCTACGGCTCCTCCCGTGGGCCTGCCACGGGGTGGATGCTTCATGGGCCCGGCCCGACAGGCTCGGCCCGCAAGGGTTTAAGGAGCAAAATCACCTGATGGCCAGTGTAAATTTCGAGCATGTCTACAAGCGTTTCGGCGACGTGGTCGCCGTGAACGATCTCGACATCAAGGTTTTTGACAAAGAGTTCCTCGTATTCGTCGGCCCCTCCGGCTGTGGCAAGACGACCAGCCTGCGCCTGCTGGCCGGCCTGGAGGAAATCTCGGATGGTCGCATCATGATCGGCGACCGCGTCGTCAACGACGTACCCCCCAAAGATCGCGACATCGCCATGGTGTTCCAGAGCTATGCTCTGTACCCGCACATGAGCGTGTACGACAACATGGCGTTCGGCCTGAAGCTGCGCAAGGTCCCCAAGGCGGAGATCGACAAGCGTGTGAAACAGGCCGCTGAGATCCTGGGCATCGCACAATTGCTAGACCGCAAGCCGAGACAACTCTCCGGCGGCCAGCGCCAACGTGTGGCGGTCGGCCGGGCCATCGTCCGCGACCCGGCGGTCTTCCTCTTCGACGAACCGCTGTCNAACCTGGACGCCAAGCTGCGCGTCCAGACACGTGCCGAGATCAGCAAGCTGCACCAGCGCCTGGGCACCACCTTCATCTACGTGACCCACGACCAGGTCGAGGCCATGACGATGGCCACCCGCATCGCGGTCATGAAGGACGGCCTCCTGCAGCAGGTCGATTCGCCCCAGAACCTGTACGATCATCCGGGCAACGTCTTCGTGGCGGGCTTCATCGGCAGCCCCTCCATGAACTTCTTTGACGCCACGCTCGTCGAGCAGGACGGCAAGATGTTCATCGATGCCGGCAGCTTCAAGTTGCCCATCCCGGAGAGCAAGCGCACCCAGTACATCGCCCAGAAGGGCAGGACAATCATCTTCGGCATCCGGCCCGACGACGTACACGCCGCCAATTTCGCGCCTCCGGGCATCACCCCGGCGCCGCTGAAGGCGGATGTGGACGTGACAGAGTTGATGGGCAATGAAATCTTCCTGTACCTGCTCACAGGCAAGAAGCAGTTCATCGCCCGTGTCGACCCGCGCACCCATGCCCGCGCCGGCGAGTCCATCGATCTGATCGTCAACATGGACAACATGCACCTGTTCGACCCGCAGACCGAGATGACGCTCGACGCGCTGAAGTAAAGCTCAAGCGCAAAGCGTAGAAGCGCAAGGGGAGAGGCCTTTCGGCCTCTCCCCTTTCATATTCTGTAGTCTGTGCCCGTCTGCAGCCGCGAACCTGTCAGAACCGCCCTCCCAGCGAGCCGGCGTAGCCGGTCAGCTCAACATAACCGTTGCCGGTCACCGGCCGGCCGGCGACCAGGCCGGACACTCGCACCGCCCCTTCCCAGTAAGCGAAGGAGACGTTCATCTCCTGATCGGCCAGGTAGGGACTAATGGTTAATTGAAGGCTGGCGGATGGCACCCGCAAAGTCCAACCTGATGGGTAGGTGGCACCCGTATGCGGGCTCCGCCACCGACCTGTCGCCTCGAAGGAGAAGTCCTGCGCCCCCAACGTGCGAGTGCTGCCGTCCGGGCTCACCAGTATCCCGCTGGAGAAACGCCCCAGCCGGCCTTCGCTCTGGCGCAGCCCGTACACCATCAACTCACTGCCGTCGTCTAGCTGAAGGCTAAACCAGTCCCAGCCCACGATACCCGGCTCGAGGGCGCTGGTGCTGAATTCGTGATCCATCCAACTGAGCCCGTCCACCGTCCATGCCCGGCCGCGCGCCGTGACCGTCCCGTGGGTGGCCAGGTGCGTGAGGCTGTAGTAATACGAAGCGTTCCCCGGGTCGGCGCCCTTGCGGCTGTAGCCGTGGTCGCCTTGCGGCACCGGTCCTTTTAGATCGTGCAAGTTCAGTTCCAGGGCCACGTCACCCGCGGCGGCCCGCATGAGCACCTGCCCGTCCTCCTGTTGGGTCACAGACCAATCGTCGAGCCAAACGTGGTAGGGCGAGGCCTGCGCCCCAGCCAACCCGGCTGCGCCGCGCTCCAGCCGCTCGAACACGTCGTGCCTGCCGCCCGCGACGTCGGTCAGCGCGAAATCCGCCAGGTAGACCTGTTCGGTTGCCCAGGCCGAAGAGCGCGCGACACGTTGCGCAGGCGGCTGCAGAGCACGGCGGAAGAAAGTCAGCTGGTAGCCGAAATGCTCGCCACTCGCAGCCGTCAGGTTGCCCGTGTAGTACCACCACTCAGTCTGGAAATCGTTATGTGGACCGTAGTCAGCCGGGAACCTCAGCGCACGCCCTGCTGCGGCGCGCGTGTAACCAGCGCTGCTTGCGGGCACGGCGGCAGCCACCAGGCTGGCTTGCAGGGGCTGAGGGCCGCGCGGCCATAAGGCCCAGGCCAGCACAGCGGCTATTGCCGCCAGCACCGGCAGCAGGATCCAGCGTATCGCTCTGGTTCGCTTCCTCATCCTCAATCTCATTTCTTCCCGGTCATGCACTCACTCACCCCGCAGGACCTCGGCGGCCAGCAGGCGGCCGAGGCGCCAGGCGGGGTAGACGCCGGCCAGGAGGGCCGCAATCACGGCCAGGGCCAGGGCCTGCGCAAAAAGCTCGGGCCGGATCTGGAACTGCAGGGTCCAACCGAAAGAACGGCGGTTGATCACGAAGGTCAAGATCAGAGCCAGCACCAGGCCTGTCGGCATGGATAAGAGTCCCGCCACTGTGCCGATGAGCCCAGTCTCAAGGAAAACGGTGCCGCGCAACTGACGAGAGGTCAATCCGATCGCGCGTAACATGCCCAGCTCGCGGGCGCGCTCGAGTTGTAGAGACAGCAAGGCGCTGAGCACGCCGATGAAGGCCACTACAGCCGCCAATAGCTGCAAAGCCCCGGTGATGGCGAAGGCCTGGTCGAAGACGCGTAAGACCTCATCTCGCAGCGCCCGGTTCGGTCGAACGGACAGTTCCTGAACCGCATTCAGGCGCGTTCCCAGGTCGCGGGCCACTTGATCGGCATCGCTGCCCGGCGAAAGCACCAGCGACATGGCGGTCAGGCGTGTATCGTTCCAATACTTCTGGTAAACGTCCAGCGACATCATGACCGCCCCCTCGCTGGAGGCATAGTCGCGATATATGCCCGCCACCGGGAAGGTGTGCGGGCCCCGATCGGTATAGAGCGTCAAACTTGCGCCGTGGGCCGCCAGCCCCAGGCGGTTGGCCAGGGGCTCGCTGGCCACCACGGCGCCATTCTTGACCGCCGCGGCCGCGGCAGGGACTCCCCCGTCGGTTGAGGTAAACCACCGGCGCGTCACGAAATCCGGCGACCGGACGGCCGACACCGCTATTTCCCCGTCGGGTGAGTCTGCGGCGGTCGCCCGCAGCACCTCGGTCTGCCGCACACCCGGCCAACTGCTGGCAATTGGCACGATACGCGGGTCGAGTGGCTGGGTTGGACGCGTGCCGCCGAGGCCGGGCGCCGAAATATAGATGTCGTTGTAGAGCGTTTGGCCCAACCAGGTTTGCACCGTCGTCCGGAAGCTGCCCACCATCAGGCCAACGCCGATGGTGACCGACACCGCCACCATCAGAGCCGCGATGGCAACCGCGGTGCGGCTCAACGCTCTTGTCACGCTGCGCGGCGCCATCCGCCCCAGCACGCCAAACAGCCGTCCGGTCAGGGGAGTCGCGGCGCCAAGCGAGAGGAGGGTCACCAGCGGGGTCAGGAGGGCAAAGCCGATCACCACCAGGAACAGCCCACCGAAGCTGATGGGCAGGCTGCGGGCCGGGATGGCGAGCAATCCTGTGCCGAGCAAAAGGCCCAGCCCGCCGGCCGCCGCCGTCCACGGCGCCATCCGCCGCGCCTGGTCTTCAATGTTCGACCGGCTCAACGCCAACTGCGGCGGCACAGCGGCTGCCTCGCGCGCCGGAATGGCGGCCGAGGCCAGCGTGGCCAGCATACCCAGCAGGGCGCCCCGGGCGAGGCTCGCGCCAGACAGGGCCGTGCCGCGCACGGTGACCACGTAATACAGGTCGTTGATCGTCTGCGTCACCAGGCGCACCGCACCCTGGCCGAGCAACACCCCCAGGGCGAGGCCAAGGGCAGAGCCCACCGCCCCGACGATCAGGGCTTCGCCCAAAACCATCCGGGCTATCTCGCCGCGTGTCACCCCCAGGCAGCGCAGCGTGCCGAAGAGCGCACGGCGCTGGATGACAGAAAAGGTCATGCTGTTGTAGATCAGGAACATGCCGACGACCAGCGCAAGCAGGCTGAGCGCGGTCAAATTCAGGCGGAAGGCCGCAGTCATCTGGGCCACCGTGCCCGCGCGTGCGCCGGCGGGCACCAGGCGTGCCCCCGCCGGCAGCAGGGCAGCGATGCNGCCCGCCAGGGCCGTGTCTGGCTCAGGGAGAATCAGGTCGACGTGATCCAGCAGGCCTTGCAGCCCGGCCAGTTCCTGCGCCGTGGCAATGTCCGTCAGGATCAGGCTGTCCACGGCGCGTTGGCTCAGACGGTCACGCGGACGCAGCAGGCCGGCGATGGTCGCGCGCGCCGGCCGGCCACCCACGTTCAAGGTAAGCGCGTCGCCGGCGTGCAGAGCATGCCCCGCCGCCAGGCCCTCGCCCACGATCACCGTCCCAGGTCGAGTCAGGAACGGCACCAGGCCGGAGGCGTCGACTTGCGAGTTCTGCCCGCTGACCAGATAACTACGGAACGGCGCCTCGGCGAACGGATCGACACCCAGCAATTGCAGGGGCTGGCTTCCCAGTTGGGGCGAGGTGACGTAATAGGTGATGATCGGCGCGGCCTCGCGTACCCCAGCCTCCACGCGCAACCGGGTATACACCTCTTCCGGCAAGCCATCCGGCCCGCCCACAACCTGGTGCGTCGCGCGCCCGGCGACGGCGTCTGTACTCAGGTCGAAGGCACGGCTGGCCGCGCTGTTGGCGAGGTCAATGGCTACCATGACCGCAACCCCCAACGCGATGCCCAGGATCATCAGCGCCGCCTGCCAGCGGTGGTGGCCGAGGTAGCGCCGGGCGACGCGCGCCAGCGGCCCGCTCACGGTTCGTCTCCCTGGCCCCGCCGGCGTTCTGCTCCAACTGAATTCTCCGGGCTTCCGGCCATCAACTTGCCCGCATGGAGCTCGTAGACGCGATCCGCCAGCGCGGCCGATTCTGCGCTGTGTGTGACCATGAGCAGGTTCTTGCCGGCCTGGCGGGTCAGCCGGTCAAGCAAGGCCAGGACTGACCGCCCGCTCTCCTCATCCAGGTTGCCGGTCGGCTCATCGGCCAACACTAGCTGCGGGTCGTGCACGAGGGCCCGCGCAATCGCAACCCGCTGCTGTTCGCCGCCGGATAGCCGGTCTGGCCAGGAACCTGCCCGGTCCAGCAGCCCCACCGCCTCCAACAGAGGTCGCGCGTCCTCCCTGGCCTGGTTCACCCGTGCGCCTTCGAGCTCCAGCGGCAACGTCACATTCTCGATGACGGTCAGGGTGGGGATCAGGTTGAAAAACTGGAAGATGAACCCGATGTGCCGGCGGCGGAACAGCGTGCGTTCGCGCTCGCCAAGCGCGGTCAGCTCCCGGCCCGCCACCCAGACCTGGCCGGCATCCGGCCGGTCGATGCCGCTGATAAGATTCAGCAAGGTGCTCTTGCCGCTGCCACTGCGCCCCAGCAAGGCNACAAACTCGCCGCGCGCGAAGTCAGCCGAGACGCCGTCCAGCACGACCCGCCGCCGCTCCCCCTCCTGATAGGCTTTGGACAGCCTGACCAGGCGGACGAAGTCCGCCTCCCTGCCCTTGTCATTTCCATTGCCGCCCGACGTCATTTCCGGCCGGGCGTTCGCTTCAGATGACCGATTCATCTTCTATCCCCCGTTCCTTCGGCACTGGCGCAAACGTGGCTAGTGTACGGGAGAACAGAGTCTGCGGCAGTAAGCCCGCCTTCAGAACCCCGCCTGCCTCGACAGGTGGTATAATCTCGTCATGCAATCCGTTGCTGGCCCAAATGGTACCCGCGCACGAGACACGGTCCTGGCGACCGAAGCAGCCCGCGGCAAACTGACGATCTTCCTCGGTTACGCGGCCGGGGTCGGTAAGACCTACGCCATGTTGGACGCGGCGCTGCAGCAGCGGGCCGCAGGGACAGATACCGTGGGGGGATATGTCGAGACGCACGGCGAGGCAGCCGCCGAAGCCCTGCTGCAAGGCATAGAGGTCGTCCCGCCGCGGCAGATCGAACAAAGTGGCCGGGTCTGGACCGAGGTGGACGTGGACGCCATCCTCGCCCGGCGGCCGCAACTGGTCCTGATTGATGACCTGGCACATACCAATGCGCCCACCTCGCGGCATCTCAAGCGCTATCAAGACGTTCAGGAATTGCGCGCGGCCGGCATTGACGTTTATACCGCGCTCGATGTCCAGCACCTGGAAAGTCTCAAGGATGTGGTGGCCCAGATCACGGGCATCACCATCCACGAGACGGTCCCCGATGGCGTGCTGGACGAGGCCGACGAGATCAAGCTGGTGGACCTGCCGACCGCAGAACTTCTGCAGCGCGCCCGAGAAGGCAAAGTTCACGCGCTTGGTCTGAGCCCACGCACGTTTCAGCAGCTTTTCCGACCCGGCAACCTGGCGGCCTTGCGCCAACTGACGCTGCGCCGGGTTGCCGAGCGGGTAGACATGCAGATGCGCGCCTACATGCAGCGTCGCGATATCCCCGGTCCGTGGCCGGCCGGGGAGCGGTTGCTGGTCTGTATCGGCCCGGGTCCGTTGGGCGAGCGCCTTGTGCGCAGTGGCCGGCGCCTGGCGGCGGCCCTGGATGCCGAGTGGTTCGCGCTCTACGTCGAGGCGCCCGGGCATACTCATCAGTCGGNGGCCGAACGCGATCGCTTGAGCAGCACGTTGCGCCTGGCCGAAGAACTGGGGGCCAAAGCCGAGACGCTGCCGGGTGACGATGTGGCCGCCACTATCCGGCAATATGCGCTCAGCCATAACATCACGAAGATCATCATCGGCAAGCAGCCGGGCAAGCGTTGGTCCGACCTGTTGGGCCAGTCAACCGTGGACCAGGTCATCCGCGTCAGCGGCGACGTCGACGTCTACGTCGTCAGCGGGAACGAAGAGCGCGCCAGACCGTTTAGCCTGCCGGTTAACCTCCGCGGCTGGCGCGCGCAGCCGTATGTCTACAGCGTGCTGCTGGTGCTGCTGGTCACGGCGTTCGGTGAACTCATCCGCCCCCTGGTGTTACCCAGCAATGTAGTGATGGTCTATCTGTTAGCCGTAGTGATCGCGGCCATTCGTTGGGGCCACGGACCCTCGATCCTTGGCGCGGTGTTGAGCGCGCTGGCCTTCGACTTTTTCTTCATCCCACCGCACCTGACCTTCGCCATCGCCGATACTCAGTATCTGCTGACATTCGTGGCCTTCATTGCGGTAGGGCTGGTAATCAGCACCCTGGCCGCGCGGGTCAGAGAACAGGCCGAGGCGGCGGAACACCGCGAGGCTTACACCGCGTCCCTCTACGCGCTCAGCCGTGATCTGGCCGGGGCCCGGAACATGGATGATATCCTCGATGCTATCATCACCCACGTGGCCCAAACGTTCACCCGCGAGGCAGCGGTTCTGCTGCCTGAGGGCGAGAGCCTGGTGGCGCGGGCACACAGCCCGGGCTTTGTCCTCGACGATGCTGAGCAAAGTGCAGCCGACTGGGCTTTCCGGCATGGCGAGCCGGCAGGGCGAGGCACAGATACCCTGCCCTCGGCCGGGGCACGCTATCTGCCGCTGGTCACCGCCCGTCGCGTGGCCGGCGTGTTGGGAGTAAGGCCGGCCAATCCCGCCATGCAGTTGACCCCTGAGCATCGCCGGCTGCTCGAAGCGTTCGCCAGCCAGGCCGCGGTGGCGATAGAGCGCGTCCTGTTGGCCGAAGAAGCGCGCCGGGCCCATTTGTTGCAGGCGACCGAGAAGCTGCAGTCGGCGCTGCTCAATTCCATCTCGCACGACCTGCGCACACCGCTGGCCTCGATCACCGGTGCGCTCAGCAGTCTGCTGGACGAGGAGGTGGACCTAGATGAAACTACCCGCCGCAGCCTGGCAGAGACCGCGCGTGAAGAAGCCGAACGGCTCAACCGCCTGGTCGGCAACCTGCTCGATATGACCCGCCTGGAGTCTGGGGCCTTGCGGGTGGCGCAGGAAGCGTGCGATGTGCAGGACCTGGTGGGAGCGGCGCTGGCTCAACTGGCAAACCGGCTGGCCGGCCGGCCACTGATCGTAGACGTGCCGGCCGATTTACCCCTTGTGCAGGTAGACTTTGCTCTGATGACACAGGCGTTAGCAAACTTGATTGACAATGCCCTCAAATACTCCGCGGCGAACGCGCCGGTCGAGTTCCACGCCTGCGCCGCGGATGGGCGGCTGGAAATCCACGTGGCCGATCGTGGCATCGGCATCCCAACCGAGGACCTGGAAAGGGTCTTCGACAAATTCTACCGGGTGCAGCGTGCCAACCAGGCCGGCGGTACTGGCCTGGGCCTGGCCATCGCCCGCGGGATCGTCGAGGCGCACGGCGGCCATATTTGTGCCGAGAACCGTTCCGGCGGTGGGACCCTGATCCGGCTGACCCTCCCGCTGATCCGGTCCCAGCCCGACGCGGAGATGGCAGCATGAGCGAGCCGGGAGTGCGTGTGCTGGTAGTCGACGACGAGCGGCCGATCCGCCGTTTCCTACAGGTCTCTCTATCTGCCCACGGTTGCACGGTCTTCGAGGCCGCCACCGGGCAAGAGGCGCTGGCAGCGGTGGCGACCGACCGCCCGGATGTGGTGATCCTCGATGTCGGTCTGCCGGACATAGACGGCATCGAAGTCACCCGGCAACTCAGAGAATGGACCCAGATCCCGATCATCATCCTGTCAGTGCGGGAGCACGAGGCGGACAAGATTGCCGCGCTGGATGCGGGCGCTGACGACTATCTCACCAAACCGTTCGGCGTGGGCGAGCTGTTGGCCCGCCTGCGCGTGGCGCTCCGCCATGCAACGCAGCCGGCCGGCGAGTCCACCTTTGCTACCGGGGACCTGACTGTCGACCTGGTACGGCGCGTGGTAACGGTCGGCGGGCACGAGATTCAGTTGACCCCTACCGAATACGACTTGCTGCGGGTGTTGGTGACCAACGCCGGCAAAGTACTGACTCACCGGCAACTGTTGCGCCAGGTATGGGGCGTGGGATACGAAGCCGAGACCCACCTGCTGCGCGTCAACATGAGCAACTTGCGGCGCAAGATCGAGCCCGAACCGACTCGGCCCGCTTACGTGATTACTGAACCGGGTGTCGGCTACCGCCTACGCGGAACCTCGTAAGCGGCCACTTGTTCCTCTTGACACTTTCTTGACCCCTTCGGCGCTTTTCTTGTCCTCCTATTGACCGGTTCCCGACTATAATTCAGGGTTGTAACAAGGTATCAATGCCGTGTCAAAAGAGACGGGCGTGCTGGTAACGGCACGCCCGTCATCACTTTGCACGGGAGAAGGGTATATGGCAGTTATCGAATTCAATAGCGGCGCGACCATCATCAGCCGTGAAGTCGCCGACAAGCCGCGTCGCTCCTGGACCAGTTGGCTGATCGGTCGCCCACTGGCTACCGCCGATGCTCCGCATCAGACCATCGGCAAGCTGATCGGCCTGGCGGTTTTCGCTTCGGACGCTCTTTCGTCCACAGCTTACGGGCCCCAAGAATTGCTGCTCGTGCTTGCCGTGGCAGGCACCGCGACGTTTGGCCTCGCTATCCCGCTCGCCATCGGCATTGTTGTGCTGCTCACGATTTTGACGCTTTCCTACGAGCAAACCATTCACGCCTACCCAGGTGGCGGTGGCGCGTACATTGTCGCGCGCGACAACCTGGGCGAGTTGCCGGCGCAGACGGCAGGCGCCGCTCTGCTCACCGATTACATTCTCACCGTTGCCGTGTCGATCTCGTCGGGTGTGGCACAACTCACCTCAGCCTTTCCCGCCCTCTTCCCATACCGCGTGCCCATCTCGGTTGCGATGGTTCTGTTCGTCATGCTCATCAATCTGCGGGGCGTCAAGGAATCGGGCGCGTTCTTCGCCTTGCCCAGCTATTTGTTCCTGGCGATGATGTTCTTGACCGTCGGCATCGGCCTGTTCCGCTATTTCACGGGCAGCCTCGGCACGGTGATCAACCCGCCGCCGCTGGCTGTGATGGGTGGCGTGCAAGCCCTCTCGCTGTTCCTGATCTTGCGCGCCTTTTCCAGCGGCACGACCGCCTTGACCGGCGTCGAAGCCATCTCAAACGGAATCACTGCCTTTCGCGAGCCGCGCAGCAAAAATGCAGGCCTGACGTTGATCTGGATGTCGGCAATCCTTGGCTCGCTGCTCCTGGGAATCACCTTCCTGTCAGTCCACATCGCCGCGATCCCGTCTGACCAGGAAACGATTATCTCGCAGTTGGCGCGCACGGCTTTCGGCGACCGCGGCCTCGGCTACCTGGCGTTGATCGCCGGCACAACCGTCATCTTGATCATGGCCGCCAACACATCCTTCGCGGATTTCCCCCGCCTGAGCGCGTTGCACGCGGGCGACGGTTTCTTGCCGCGGCAATTCACGTATCGTGGCAGCCGGCTGGTCTACTCGCGGGGAATCGTAGCCCTGGCGGTGATCGCCTCATTGCTAATCATCGTGTTCCAGGCCAGCGTGACCAAACTCATCCCGCTGTACGCGATCGGCGTGTTTCTTTCATTCACCCTGTCGCAGGCCGGCATGGCGCGCCGCTGGTACAAGTCCGGACACTTGAAGCCGGGGGAACAGGTCAAAGAACGCGGTTCAACTGTGGTTTATGAGCCGAACTGGGTCGTCAAGATGGTCATCAACGGCTTCGGCTCAGTCTGCACGTTTGTCGTCATGATAGTATTTGCGAGCACGAAGTTCCGTGACGGGGCCTGGGTCGTAGTACTACTCACGCCCTTGCTGGTGAGCGGCTTTTTCGCCATCCACCATCACTACAAAGACCTCGCGCGACGGCTCTCCCTGGAGAATCTCGATGCTTTGCACCGCATCAAGCGGCACCGGGTGATCCTGCCGATTGGCGGCGTGCATCGTGGCACGATGGCCGCCCTGGCCTACGCCCGCTCGCTGTCCGACGATGTGACCGCCGTGCATGTGTCGATGGACGAGGCAGAAGCCGAAAAGGTCAAGAACAAATGGGACTTCTGGGGCGATGGCGTCCGGCTGGTGCTGCTCGATTCGCCATACCGGCTGATGATGGAACCGCTGCTGGACTATATCGAGGAGATCTCCGCCAAGCGGCTGCCCAACGAGACGCTGACCATCGTCGTTCCGCAGTTCGTGCCGCGTCGTGCCTGGCACAACCTCCTTCACATGCAGACTGCCCTGGTGCTGCGCGTGGTGCTCCTCTTCAAGCCGGGAATCGTCGTCATTGACGTGCCGTACCACGTTGACTGACGCCGCAACCCCGTCGACCGGGCGCGTTCTTGCCCACAGCCTGTGGATAACTTCGCCAAAACTGTGGATGGCTGTGGAGAACCTGTAACTACAAGCACTGTTTAAGATAAAAAGGGCTTCGGAATTATCTCCGAAGCCCTTTTTTGTCTTTGGTTGCCGGACGCCAGTTCGCCTCAGGCTGCGCCGCCCATGCGCTCCACCTCGGCTTCAGCCACCTCGGGCTCTAGCTTGACGAACAAGGGGCCGGGCTGGCGCAGCGCCTGGCCGGGGGTCAGGTCGCTAGGGGCCCAACGGCCATGCGCGGTGCTGGCGTCGTAGCGCAACGCGAGATGAGACCGCTCCCGCTCGACGACTTCTTCGGTATACTGTTGGCCAAACAGGTCGCCGTCATAACCCAGGTAAGAGTGAAGCCGCTGGCTGGTGAATGGCAGGAACGGGGCGAACAAGGTTTTCAGGCTGTCGATCACCTTGAGCGCCACGTAAATGCTCGTCGCGGCCGCCTGCGGGTCCGTCTTGATTTGCTGCCAGGGCTCTTTGGCGTTCAGGTAACGATTGGTCTCGTGCGCCAGGGTCATGGCCTCGGTCAGCCCTTGTTTGAGCTTGACCGCATCCATTAATTCCGTAATCCGGCGGAAAGCCGGCTCGACCTGGTCCAGCAGCGCCCGGTCGGTGTTATCCAATTCGCCCGGCTGCGGCACCTTGCCCTCGAAGCGTTTGTAGGCGAAGCCCAGCACCCGGTTGGCCAGGTTCCCCCAGGTGGCCACCAACTCCTCATTGTTGCGCCGCACGAACTCTTCCCAGGTGAAATTGATGTCCTGCGTCTCCGGCGCGCTGATCGCCAGGGCATAGCGCCAGGGATCGGGGTCATAACGGTCCAGCGCGTCGTTCATCTGGATCATCCAGCGCCGGCTTTTGCTCAGCTTACGACCCTCGACGTTCAGATACTCGTTGGCAGGCACATCGGTCGGCAGGTTCAGGCTGGCGTCGTAAGCCATCAACATGCCCGGCCAGATGATGCTGTGAAACTCGATGTTGTCCTTGCCGATGAAGTAGTAACTGCGCGCGCTGGGATCTTGCCACCAGGCGCGCCAGGCGTCCGGTGCGCCGACCAGCGCCGACCATTCCTTGCTGGCCGAGAAATAGCCGATGACTGCGTCGTACCATACGTAGATACGTTTATCTTCATACCCGGGCAGCGGCAGCGTGACGCCCCATTGGATGTCACGGGTGATGGGCCGGCCTCGCAATTCGTGACTGTCCAGGCGGGCGCAGGTGTAGTTCAGCACGCTGGGGCGCCAGCTCTGCTTGTCCTCTTGCTTGAACCATTCCAGCAAGGGCTCGTTCAGCTTCCCCAGGTCGAGGAAGAAGTGCTCGGTGCTCTGCACCTCGATGTTGGTGCTGCCGCAATACTTGCAGCGAGGGTTGAGCAGCGCAATCGCGTCGTAGGTGCGCCCGCAGTTGTCACACTGGTCGCCACGCGCGCCCTCGTAGCCGCAGAACGGGCAGGTGCCCTCCACATAACGGTCGGCCAGCCAGCGCCCGCAGTTCAAACAATGCAGTTGCTGCATGGTGTCGCGATAGATATAACCCTTGTCGAGATGCGTCAGGAAAAAGTCCTGGGTTACTGCCCAGTGATTCTCCGTGTCAGTCTCGGTGAAGAGATCAAAGCTGATGCCCAGCCGGCGGAACATCTCCACAATGCGCGGGTGATAGCGGTCGACCACCTCACGCGGGGTAATGCCCTCTTCATCGGCACGCAGGGTGATCGGAGTGCCGTGAGTGTCCGAGCCGGACACCATCAAGACTTCGTTCTCGCGCAGGCGGTTATAGCGCGCGTAGACATCCGCAGGCAGGTACGCGCCGGCGACATGGCCAATGTGCAGCTCGCCGTTGCAATATGGCCAGGCAACGCAGACCAGAACTTTCTCAGGCATTGGCCACCACTCCTAACCAGCAAGACGCAAAACACAAGCGTCATAATTTACCGCTGATTATTGTACCATAGCGAATCAAGATCGAAGAGAACGGGTCAAAACACGTTCGGCGCGGCGGCCGGCTCCCCGATGCGTGCCCAGTCGCGCTCGACCTGGGTCTGTACCTCGTTCAGGTGACGGTAGAGGCCGTCGTGACCCATCAGCTCGAGATGCGTGCCCTGTTCGACGACGCGCTTGCCCTCGAGCACCACGATCATATCCGCGTTGCGCACGGTAGACAGGCGATGAGCGATGATGATGGTGGTGCGTCCGGCCATCAGGCGTTCGAGAGCCTGCTGGATCAGCATCTCGGTCTCCGTATCAACCGACGAAGTGGCTTCGTCCAGGATCAGGATGGGCGCATCTTTCAAGACCGCACGCGCGATGGCCAGCCGTTGCTTCTGACCGCCCGACAGCTTAACGCCCCGCTCGCCGATCATGGTGTCGAAGCCGTTAGGCAGCCGCTCGATGAACTCCGTCGCATTCGCGATCTCGGCGGCGCGCACCAGATCCTCCTCGGTCGCATCCGGCCAGCCAAAGAGGATATTCTCGCGCACGCTGCCGTGGAAAAGAAACACGTCTTGCAGGACGATGCTGATCTGCTGGCGCAAGCTCTGCAACGTCAGGTCGCGGATGTCACAGCCGTCCAGCTCGATCGAACCTGCACACACATCGTAGAAGCGCGGTATCAGGCTGGCCAGCGTCGTCTTGCCCACCCCAGTCGGTCCGACCAACGCGACCACCGAACGGGCGGGCACCTCCAGGTTGATGCCTTCCAGGACCCAATCGCCTTCGCCGTAACGGAAACTCACGTCGTGGAAAGCCAGGGTGCCGCGTGCTCGCTGCGGCAGGGCGACCGCCTGCGCGGCATCGTCGATCTCCGGCTCCTCGTTCAGAAGCTCGGCCACCCGGTCGGCGCCGGCCAGCGCCTCCTGGATGTTCTCCCAGGCGCCGCTTAGCAGGCGCACGGGTTGGTAGAACAGGTCAAGATAGAGAAAGAATGCCACCAGGTCGGCGATAGGGAGCACCTGCTGGAAGGCCAGCCGGCCGCCGAAGTAGATGACCACGATGCTGCCAAGCGAGGACGTGAAGTCAACAAACGGCTCAAAGGTAGCCATCAGGCGCAGGGCCTTGAGCATCGAATCGCGGAAGGCGCCGATGTGTTCGCCGACGTGAAGCGCCTCGCGTTGCTCCTGAGTGAAAGCCTTGATCTCGCGTATACCCGACAGGTTATCGTTCAGGGTGGCATTCAGCTCGCCCATCTGCTGCTGCCGCTCACGGAAGGCAGGGCGAACGTATTTGGCGAAACCGCGCAGCGCGAGCACGATCAGGGGCATAGGCACTAAGCTCAGCAGAGTCAACCGCCAGTTGATGCTGAACAACACGGCGCTGACGCCCACCAACGTCAGCACGTTGACGGCGACATCCGGAACGGCGTGGGCAATCAGGCGCTCAAACAGATCGGAGTCATTGACCGTTCTGGACATCAACTGTCCGGTCTGCGTATCCTCGTAGAACCGTAGCGAGAGCCGTTGCAGGTGCTCGTAGATATGCTGCCGGGCGTCGGCTACCACGCCCCAACCGGCAACATGCGCCTGGTAACTGCGCAGAAATGACAGTACGCCCCGCAGCACGTACAATAGCAGCAGCAGCAATGCCAGGCGCGTCACCAGGTTCAGCGACGCCTCGTTCCAGGTTCCGCCTTGGACCGCAGCGATCAGGGTGCGGACGATCCATGGGGCAAGCAACTGGACGCCTACCAGCAGAATCATGGACACTACAGTGATGCCCAGCGGCTTCGAGTAGCGCCGGGCATAGACGAAGACGAATTTCAACGAATGCATGATGATATCCTTGGACTGATCGGGGATTGGCCAGGAGTATACTACAGCTTGCACCAAAGGGGAGAAAGCCGGCATGAAAAACGATTTTCCGAGCACTCCGGCCGTGCACTTTTTGCGCGCCCAGAAAGTGGAGTTCAAGCCACACCTGTACCCTTGGGAGGAGCACGGCGGTACGGCACGCGCGGCCGAGATGTTGGGGGTGCCCGAGCACCACGTGATCAAGACACTGGTCATGGAAACCGACGCGCACAAGCCGCTGCTGGTGCTGATGCACGGCGATCGCGAGGTGTCGACCAAGAACCTGGCCAGGGCGCTGGGAGCCAAGCACGTCACTCCCTGCGAAGTGCCGGTCGCCCAGAAACACACCGGCTATAGCGTGGGTGGCATCAGCCCGTTCGGCACGCGCAGCCAACTGCCGGTTTACGTCGAGGCATCAATTCTGGCTCTGGACCGGATCTACATCAACGGGGGACGGCGGGGATTCCTGGTAGAGATCGCCCCGGCCGATCTGCGCAGGGCGCTGCCGGTGCAAGAGGTGGACGTGGCCAGACGTGGCCATCGAAGCCTGACGATATCGATGAGCCGCAGGTCACCGGGCATTTAAACACGAACGCCGGGCCTGTCATAGGTTACCGGCATTCGTGCGCAAAGGAGGAGGAAGAATCTGATCTAATATTTACATCTATATTTATAAGACTAAAGTGACCTTGCTTCCAATGGATCCGCTAATTCCTCGAGCCGCTAACCGCCGCATTGCACATCGACCCCATCAAGCGTATACTAAGCAAACACCAACAGGTAAATGACTATGCTCTACATTCGAGTCGATGAGCCGGACCTTCCGCCTGATCCCTTTCAGCACTCCTTACCTGACCCCGGGACCGGGCGCCGGTGTTTCGGCAACGGTCCCGCTCACCAGCGCCGTAAAGTAAACGCGGCGTGCACGATGACAGGGCAGTCAGCTTGGCAGGCAGGCCGCCGAATGAAAATGACCGGAAAGGATCATGCCAATGAGCCTGGCCCAATTTCAGCCAGATGATAAGGTGTACCACCCGCGCAGCGGATTCGGGGTCGTCCGGGCCGTCCAAAAGTTCGATCTTATGGGAGAGAGTGCGGCCTACTACGAGATCGGGCTGGTGGCCAGCGGCATCCTCTGGGTACCCGTCGCTCGCGCCGAAGAAAACGGCTTGCGCCCGCTGGTCAACTCGCTGGTGGCGATCATGGCTGAACTGCATGCGGAGGTGCGTCCACTGCCTGAAAACGGGCGCCAACGAATGAGTGAGTTGAATGCTCGCTGGCTGGCATCTGAGCCCTCGGTGCTGGTGCAGACGGTGCGCGATCTGGCAGGCTGCGGCCGCGCACATCCGCTAACCGCCTCCGAGCGGAAATGGCTGGCTCGCGCAGTCGAGCGGCTGAGCGTTGAGGCATCGCTGCTGGATGCAGCCGACGTCGCGACTGCTGCGGCCCAGATTTGGAGCGAGCTCGGGCTGTCCGCTTGAAAGCGCGCCGCGCCGGGATGGCGCACGATCTTCGGAGTCTACCATGAGCATCACGCAACCGGGCACCCGCCCCAGTCCCGAGCTACAACCGACACTCGAATTGAGCGCGCTGGCTCGGTCCGCTCCACGCTACGTGTTCAGCGCGACGGACAGCGCCACGGCGCAGCGCTGGCAGGTGGAATGCCGCCAAGCCCTGGTGGATGCGCTCGGCTTCCTGGACAGTCCACGCGTTGACCCCGCGCCTGAGATCCTCGAGGAGGTCGATCGCGGAGACTTCGTCCGGCGCAAGCTTCTTATCTGGACCACGCCGCAGGCGCGTATGCCGGTGTACCTGTTGATCCCGAAGACGGCCGCACGAAGCGGCGCGCGCCTCCCCGTAGCGCTGGCTTATGCCGGGCACGGCTACGGCGTCAAAGACATCGTTGGCTTATGGGAGGACGGCAGCGAACGCACGGTCGAGGATGGCTATCATAAGGATTTTGGCGTCGCCCTCTGCCGGCGCGGCTTCCTGGTAGCCGCGCCCGAAATCGCTTGCTTTGGCGAACGGCAGACGGATTACTCTCACCTGGATCGGCTACTGGGCCAGGAGGAGCCGTCTACGTGCCACAACGCCGCCACCTATGCGATCATGCTCGGCAAATCCGTCGCGGGGATGCGGGTGCGCGACGGCATGCGCCTGGTAGACTACCTATCCTCTCTGCCCGAAGCTGACACGTCTCGCCTGGGGGCGATGGGCATCTCCGGCGGCGGCATGCTGACCTTTTTCCATACCGCGGTCGACCCGCGCATCCAAGCCTGCGTCATCAGCGGCTACTACAGCAGCTTCCACGCCAGCATATTGGCCATGCAGCACTGCACCTGCAACTTCGTGCCGGGCCTGCTCAACATCGGCGAGATGTGCGACCTGGCCGGTCTGATCTTGCCCCGGCCCATGCTGCTCGAGGCCGCCACGCGCGACCCGATCTTTCCGATCGCCACCGTCCGCGCCAGCGTCGAACGCGCCCGGCAGGTGTGCACGGTCCTGAGCGGCGACCCGGCGAGGGACGTCGAGCTGGATGAGTTCGAAGGGCGCCACATGGTCAGTGGGCGCCGGGCTTACGACTTCTTATGGGAGAGATTATGCCAGCCATCGATCTCAAACGGGAACTGAAGCATTTGTACAATCCGCCGGCAACAGAGGTCGTGTTCCTGGATGTGCCGCCGATGAACTTCCTGATGATCGACGGCTCGGGGGATCCGAACCTGTCAGCCGACTACCAGGTGGCAATAGAGGGCATGTACGCTGCCTCGTACGCGCTCAAGTTCACGCTCAAGCGCGCAGCCGGGGGTATCGACTACGTGGTCATGCCGTCTGAAGGTCTGTGGTGGGCCGGCGACATGGACCGGTTTTCGATGGCGGACAAGGCCGATTGGCGCTGGACCATGATGATCGCGCAGCCGCCCGAGGTCGACGAGACGTTGCTTGCCGAGGTGTTGGCGCAAACGGCCAAGAAAAAGGCGCTGCCCGCCCTGGCCAGGCTGCGCTTCGAAAAACTCGAAGAGGGCCGCTGGGCGCAGATCATGCAGCAGGGGCCGTACGAGGCCGAGGCGCCGACCATCGCCCGGCTGCACGAGAGCATAGCGTCAGCTGGCTTCCGGCGCAGTGGCAAGCACCATGAGATCTACTTGAGCGATCCCCGCAAGGCTGCCGCAGAGAAGATGAGGACAGTACTGCGGCAGCCTATGAGCAGGTAACCCGGGCAGGGCTGGAAGTCTATTTGGCCGCTGGGCGGTCATCGTCCCATGCATTGAATGCTATAACGTTGGCGCCCGCGTGGTCGCCAATTTTATCCACTGGGGCAACGCGTCCAGTAAGCGCCGCATGACCACTCCAGTCGCCCGACTGAACGCTTCCATGTTCCCATACGCCTCGCCGCCGCCGGCTCCAACCAGATCTGTCACCCCACGCAAGATCAGGCAGGGCACGTGATTGCGCTTCGCCACCCAGGCGATGGCGCCGGATTCCCAATCCGCCGCGACGGCGGAGAAGCGGGCTCGCAGGTCCGGGATGTCAGCCGGCAGAATGTCCCGGTCGGCCGAAACCAGGACAGTGCGACAGACGTCAGGCAAGGAGCCTTCGCCCGGCCAGGAGGGGCTCATATCCGTCGCATAATGCGCGATCGCTTCATCGTAGTCGCCCATCTGCTCGACGATATCGTAGACAACCGTCCTTATGGCCAGCACGATCGTGTCGCGCTCGATCGCGCCGTCGAAACCGCCGCAGGTGCCCAGGTTGACCAGCAGTTCGGGAAGCCAGCGATCGATCACGTACTGGGTGGAGCTCGCCGCGGCGATTTTTCCCCAGCCACCCTGAAAAAACAACACCAGCTCACTGCCCGGCCCGGCCGCCAATACGGTCGTGAACCACTCGCCGAATGGCGAGGACTGCCGCTCCGCCTCAGAGAACACGTCCCG
>JGI24131J36419_10000136_pt1 | contig 23864 bp, 20 predicted proteins | sample BarGraNGADG00211_2_FD_36419 | JGI IMG/M metagenome (IMG submission 36419) | reverse complement strand
GGGATCTGCCGGGAGGAGTTGCCGCATTAATAAAAGTTGTTGAAATAAATAATAGTTGCGGAGGAAAAGATTCGAGTGAATTGAGAGTTGATGTTTTCAGTTCACCTGTTGTAGATTTTTCAGGACTTGTATCTCAGGCGATATGCGTTTCTGATAATGCGGTTTTCTCGGTATCTGCTACCGGATATAACCTGACTTACCAATGGCAGGAAGATGATGTAAATATTACTGATGGCGGAATCTATTCCGGGGCACTTACAGAAACACTTACATTAACCGTTCCTGGTGTTACGAAAAACGGCAAAAGATACCGTTGTATAGTTACGGGTGATTGCGCCGCTTTACCATTTACATCAAATGAAGCAATTCTGACAATTGATGCACAACCACCAACATGGACAACAGTCGCAGGATCTTTAAATCGCACCTTACAATGCAATGATGTAGCGGGGTTGACTGCGGCACAGGCATTATTTCCTGTTGCAACAGATAACACCGACAGCGATGTGACTAATATAGTCAAGACATCAGGTGCATTAGTTGCCGGCTCATGTCCCAATTCAGGAAGCTATACGAATACATGGACAGTAACGGATGCCTGCGGTAATATAAGTGCAGTATATACACAGTTAATCACAATAGTTGATACCCAGGCACCGGCCTGGACTACAGTAGCAGGATCTTTGAACCGCAACCTGTCATGCAGTGATGCCGCAGGCATGACAACAGCTCAGGCTTTATTCCCCGTAGCCTCAGATAACTGTGATGCAGATGTAACAAATATAGTAAAGACATCAGGAGCATTTGTTGCCGGCTCTTGCCCCAATTCAGGAAGTTACACGAATACATGGATAGTTACCGATGCCTGTGGAAATGCAAGTGCAGTATATATGCAGGTTATAACAATAACAGATACACAGGTACCCATATGGACTACAGCGGCAGGATCTTTGAATCGCAACTTGTCATGCAGTGATGCCGCAGGCATAACAACAGCTCAGGCTTTATTCCCGGTAGCCTCAGATAACTGTGATACAGATGTAACAAATATAGTCAAGACATCCGGAGCATTTGTTGCTGGCTCTTGCCCCAATTCAGGAAGTTACACGAATACATGGATAGTTACCGATGCCTGTGGAAATGCAAGTGCAGTATATACGCAGGTTATAACAATAGCAGATACACAGGTACCCACATGGACTACAGCGGCAGGTTCTTTGAATCGCAACCTATCATGCAGTGATGCAGCAGGATTAGCATCAGCCCAGGCATTGTATCCTGTAGCGACAGATAACTGTGATCAAGATGTAACGAATATTGTCAAAACATCCGGAGCATTTATTACAGGTTCATGCTCTTATTCAGGGAGCTATACCAATACCTGGACTGTAACTGATGAATGTGGTAATGTGAGTGCACTGCATTCACAGGTAATAACGATAGTTGATACGCAGGCTCCTACGTGGAGTACCGCTGCAGGATCTTTAAACCGTGACCTGTCTTGCAGTGATGCAGCAGGTATAGCAGCAGCTCAGGCATTATTCCCGGTAGCAGCGGATAATTGTGATCCGGATGTGACAGATATAATAAAGATATCGGGTGCATTTGTTGCCGGTTCCTGTCCCAACTCAGGGAGCTATACAAATACATGGACAGTTACTGATTTATGTGGAAATGTAAGTGCAGTTTACACACAGGTTATTACGCTCACTGATATTGAAGCGCCGGTAGTAACTGGCTCATTAACACCTGCTACAGTAGTGGGCTGCAGTGTTAGCGCCGCTCCGGCAGCAGTTACAACGGTAGCAGCTTTGGAAGCATTACCCGGAGGGATAACAATCAATGATGGTTGTACAACGGATGCTAATCTGGTTGTCACCAGCAGTGATGCTGTCTCGGGCACTTGTCCGATCATAGTCACAAGGACCTACACGATAAACGATGGGTGTGGGAATAGTGTTTCTGTGACACATATAATAACCATAAATCCAAACGACAACACACCACCGGTGATAACCGGAACAATAGCTGTGACCGATGCAGAAGGCTGTTCTGCAAGCGATGCACCAGCAGCAGTCACGACTGTGGCAGCGCTTGAAACGATGGGTTTGACTATCAGCGATGCTTGTACACCACACGCAAACCTTGTGGTTACAAGCAGTGATGCCTCATCAGGAACCTGTCCTGTAGTGATCACCAGAACCTACAATATAACAGATGGTTGCGGGAATACTNCTTCCGTTACACAAACCATAAATGTGGATGACACTACACCTCCTTCAATTACTGGTTGTCCGGTTGATATTTCTGTAAATAACGACCCTGGCAACTGTAACGCCGTTGTCACATGGATCAGCCCGGCTGTTACAGATAATTGCGGTTTATTGAGTGTAGTCTCCTCCCATAATTCGGGTGATGTATTCCCAACAGGAACAACTTTGGTTACATATACTGCAACAGATAATTGCAATAATATAACAACCTGCAGCTTTAATGTAATCGTAACCGACAACGAGTTACCAGTTATAACATGTCCCGTTCCTGTTTCAAAAAATGAGGATCCGGGATTAAGCTATGCCTCTGTAACTGTTCCGGACGCTGTTATTTCAGATAATTGTACATTATCAAGCCTTACCTGGTCAATGAGTGGTGCAACTACCGCAACATCACCAGCCACAGTAATTAACCAGATCGGTACTTACACCTTTAATACTGGCGAAACAACTGTAACATATATATTATTGGATGCCGCAGGAAACACAGCTACCTGTGATTTTAAAGTAACTATCATTCACCCTGTTCCGCTTTCAGGCGTTGCTACACCGAATAACGTTGCCTGTTTCGGCGGAAACACTGGCAGTGTAACAGTAACAGCCGCGGGTGGTTCAATCCCGTATGAGTATGGTATTGACGCAGGCAGTTACCAGCCTTCAAATATTTTTACCGCATTACCTTCTGGTCCTCATACTGTTACAATAAGAGATGGCTCATCCAACACAGTTGATATCATTGTAACAATAACCCAGCCTGCAGCACCCCTGAGTGTGACCACAACACAAACCAATAATGTCTGTTTTGATGCAGCCATCGGAACCGCAACAGCCACTGCTTCAGGAGGTACGGGACCATACAGTTATTCATGGAATTCTTTACCTGTCCAGAATTTAGCGACTGCTTCAAATCTTAAGGCAGGGACCTATACTGTGACAGTTACTGATAATAACGGTTGCACAAAAACCGCTGATGTAACTATAACACAACCGGCATCAGCTGTGGCAGTTACGATTTCAAAGATTGATGTCCTTTGCTTTGGAGGAACAAACGGCAGTGCAACTGCAGTAGGATCGGGCGGAACCGGACCATACAGCTACTCATGGAACACTTCCCCATTTCAAAATAATGCAACAGCTACCGGTTTTATTGCCGGAACTTATACAGTCACTGTAACAGAATCCTTTGGATGCAGTGTTTCCGGTACTGTACAAATTGCTGAGCCTGCTGAAATATCAATTGCAGAAACACATCAGGATGCATCCTGTCCGGATGAATCTGATGGATCTATTACTCTAACACTTACAGGTGGAACACCACCTTATGCAGTGTTATGGTCCGATGCCAATCCGGCACAGAACAGAACAGATTTGCCTCAGGGTACTTACAGTTTAATCGTAACTGATGGTAATGGTTGTAACAAACCTCTTGATATTGATATTGGTGTTACCGGAACATTCAATTGTGTTGTTGTGCCTGATATAATTACTCCAAATAATGACGGTTTTAACGATAAATGGGTAATGAAGAATATTGACCTCTATCCGGATGCAGAAGTCCTGATCTATAACAGATGGGGTGAACTTGTCTTCAGGACAAAAAATATTCTTGCCGACCCATGGGATGGCACTTTTAAAGGGAAACTGGTTCCGACTGACTCTTATCATTACATTCTTTATCTTAATGATGGATCTAAGCCTAAATCAGGTGTGATAAGTGTAATTCGATAATTATTGCTATAAAAAGAAGACAAAAAATATGAGCCATTTTAAAAGAATATTGTCAGCCGTTGTTTTGAGTTTTATTCTGGGAGCTGCAATGGCGCAACAGATACCAATGTACAGCCAGTACATCATGAATGGATTTCTCATAAACCCGTCATTAGCCGGGCGCGATGGCTATACAACTATCAACCTGACTGTCAGGGAACAATGGGTTGGTTTAAAAGATGCACCAAGTACCTATGCTGCCAGTTTTCAGACACGTATACTTAAGAACAGTTATATCTCTAAATCCACATCGGTGATCAGAAAACTGGTGATGCCAACCAAAGGTGGGAAAGTAGGAGTCGGCGGATATGTTTTTAACGACAATAATGGCATAATGAGGCGTACAGGTATTCAGGCAGCATATGCTTATCATATTCCGATGGGAGTAACCAACGATATCCCTAATACTTTATCATTTGGCCTTGCTGTGACCGCATATCAGTACGCAGTTAATATTGATGGGCTTATCTATGATCAGAATGATCCTTTGCTCAATTCTTTTGACAGACGGGTTTTTATCCCGGATTTCAACTTTGGAACAAGTTTCGCTACAACCAAATATTATGTGGGCTTTTCTATGACTAACCTCTTAAGGGGTTCCTTAATATTTGCTGATACTTCGTCAACCAGACGGAGAGAACTGGGACATTATTTTCTTTCGGGAGGAATGAAATTTCCCCTTGCTGATGACTGGTTACTTGAACCGTTGGGATTTATCAAATCATCCGACATGTTTTTCAAAGCTATACAAATGGATCTTTCAACAAGGGTCTATTATAAGAATGACTATTGGGCAGGCTTATCATGGAGAACAGGTGATGCCTTGATCATTATGATGGGATTGAAATATGACAGATTTTATTTTGCATATGCCTATGATTATACATTAACTGATATCCGTAGGCAAAGCATTGGAAGCCATGAACTTACTCTTGCTGTTAAGTTTGGGGAGAGCGCACGCAGATATCACTGGATAAACGCCTATTGAGGAAACTGATTTTTAATATATGTCAAAAGGTATCGCACTTAAATTGACTGGTACCATATCGCTGATTATCTTTACATTATTTAATGGATATTCGCAGGAACCAGAGGTACCTTCCGTCAGGCTCATGTTCTATAATGCTGAGAACCTGTTTGATATTTATGATGATCCACTGACCGAAGACGATGACTTCCTTCCGGATGGATTAATGCGATGGAATTTCACAAGATACAACAGGAAAATCAACTCATTATACAAAACAATAATTGCTGCCGGCGATTGGAATCCACCTGCTGTTGTTGCATTATGTGAAATTGAGAACAGAAAAGTGCTGGAGGACCTTCTCTACGGAACAAACCTGGTAAAATTTAATTATGGTATTATTCATGAGGATTCTCCTGATCTGAGAGGTATCGATGTATCGCTGATTTACCGGAAGGATCAGGTTAAAATTATTTCTTACAGATACTGGATTCCAAAAGAATTTGAAACGGAGGCTTTCGCATCAAGAAGCATCCTTTATGTTAAGTGCGTTGTACAGGGCGACACTCTACATTTGTTTGCAAACCATTGGCCCTCAAGGAGAGGAGGGGTGCTCGCAGCCGAAAAATACAGAATGGATATTGCCGAACTGGTCAGAAGTAAAATTGATTCAATTTCGGTAACAAGCAGTTCCCGTGCAAAGGTTATAATTATGGGGGATTTTAACTGCACACCGGAGGATCCCGCAATAAAGAGAATGACAACTCCAACCAGAACGGGTATCGCACTTGTGAACCTTTCGGACACTCTTTCACAAAAAGGTTTTGGTACCTATCGTTATATGGGTATATGGGAATTGATAGATCAGATAATTGTCTCAGATTGGCTTTTAAAAAGTAAATCAGGATTATCGGCGACAGGGAGGAGTTTCAGAATTTTTAAACCTGATTTTCTTCTGAAAAATGATCCGAAATACCCAGGATTAAGCCCATTTGCAACTTATCTGGGGTACCGGTACCAGGGAGGGTACAGTGACCATTTACCGGTATTGCTCGATTTGATATTCAATTAGAGGAGTCAACAGGAGTCAGCCCAATCTCTTTTCCCTTTCTGATCATAAGTCTTCTTGCAGCTTCATGTTCATTTGGGATAATACCATCGAGAATGGCTTCTCTTATTGCGTTTTTTATTATTCCCACTTCTCTGCCGGGTGTGATACCGAAAGTCATGATGATTTCACTTCCATCAACAGGCGGCTGGAATTTCCGGATAGCATCTTTCTCTTCAATCTCTTTAAGTTTGGTTCTCACCTGTTTGAAGTTCTCAAGATGTTTTGTCTTTTTAGCCTGGTTCTTTGAGGTAATATCTGCTTCACTTAAAAGCATAAGATCATCAATGTCATCTCCTGCTTCAAATAGCAATCTTCTTACTGCTGAGTCTGTTACCACCTCCTGTGAAAGAGCAATCGGACGTAAATGAAGGTCAACAATCTTCTGGACATATTTCATCTTTTCATTCAGGGGAAGTTTTAACTTTCTGAATATATCAGGTACCATCTTCGATCCTAAATATTCATGTCCATGAAATGACCAGCCGGCTTCCGGCGAGTATTTTTTTGTCAGCGGTTTGGCTATGTCATGTAAAACAGCAGCCCATCTGAGCCAGATATTATCAGTGTGTTTGCTGATATTATCAAGCACTTTCAGTGTATGTTGAAAATTATCTTTGTGTGCCTTNCCTTCCTTCTTTTCGANACCCTTTAAATTATCGAGCTCAGGGAATATGATCTTTAGCAGACCAGCCTTTTCGAGTAAAAGAAAGCCACTCGAAGGTTTATCGCACATTAATATTTTATTCAGTTCAGTTGTGATCCTTTCAAACGAAACAATATTTATTCTTTCGGCATTTTCTGCAATTGAATTAAAAGTTCTTTCTTCAATCGTGAAATTGAGCTGGGTAGCGAACCGGACAGCTCTCATCATTCTTAGAGGATCGTCAGAAAAAGTCTTATCAGGATCAAGTGGTGTTCTGATTATTTTATTCTTCAGATCATCTATTCCTCCGAAAGGATCAAGAAAATCACCGTATGTCTCTTTATTCAGGCTTATAGCCAGAGCATTGATAGTAAAATCTCTTCTATCCTGATCATCTTCCAGCGACCCATCTTCAACGACAGGTTTTCTCGATCCACGGTCATATGACTCCTTCCTCGCACCAACAAATTCAATTTCATAATCATCATACCTGAGCATTGCTGTTCCAAAATTCTTAAAGACAGTTACCTTTAATCCGGGACTTATTCTTTTTGCCACTTTTCTGGCTATTTCAATTCCGCTTCCAACAACAACAATATCAATATCCTTAGCGGAGTGATCCCTTTTAAGAAGATAATCTCTTACATATCCGCCGATTACGTATGCCTTAACGTTTTCAGAAGACACAACCTCCGAAAGAAGCATAAAAATTTTGTCATTTAGACATATGTTCATATATAGATATGACAATTTGTTAAATAATCCTGACAAAGTTACAATTAATACTCAATTTTTATTAAATTATGAGAGTCATGGCTAAGTGGCATAAAGGTTGCTATATTTTGAACAAATATATTTACCGGATGTTAATTAAATAAAAAAAGTATGGTAGAACATTTAACAAAAGAGACGTTTTTGAAAAAGGTATTCAATTATGAATCAAATAAAGAGTGGAAATTTGAAGGTGAGAAACCTTGTATAATTGACTTTTATGCTGACTGGTGCGGACCATGTAAAATGGTTGCCCCTGTTCTTGAAGAACTGGCAGCAGATTATGATGGCAAGATTGATGTATATAAGATTGATACTGAGGCCGAGCAGGAGCTTGCTTCTGTTTTTGGGGTAAGGAGTATACCTTCTTTGCTATTTGTTCCTTCAGAGGGTCAGCCACAGATGGCAATGGGAGCTTTACCTAAAGATGCATTTGTCAAAGCATTTAAAGAGGTCCTTGGCGTAGAGAAATAAGGTTTTTCCGGAAATAAGTGATTTTCTTACAAAATATTTGGAAAAAAGCGAAACATTTTCAGGTATATTTCCGTTTAATTATTAAAAGACAGTTTCGAAGGATTAATATAGGTTTTTTCATAGTTTTAGGTTTAGGGTAGTAAATTAGTAAAATCAGGAGTGAAATCCTGATTTTACATTTATACAAGATCCTTAAAGATACTGTTTATTTCCTCCTCTGTCGATCTTAATTTTTTCTGACATTGCTTTATCAGTTCAGAAGCACGTTTTACTTCTACTGACAACTTATCAATATCGAGATCTCCGCTTTCAATATTACGGAGTATCTTTTCAATCTCTGAAACCGCATTATTAAATGAAAATTCTTTTTTTGCCATTTTTAAAATATTTTGAGATTATATAAACTGATCCTTTAATTTCAACATATTCAACACTCTTCACCTTTCTCCTTTTGCCTTTCACCTTTTGTCTTTTTACTTTCTTTGTCCGCCGAAGCCTTAGCGAAGGTGGATTATCTTTTGTCTTTAAACCACTTTACTACTGATAGAGCCATCCTGGAACTGAGTATTAATGATCTCATCAGTTTTTATTTCATCACAACTTTTCAGGATTTTTCCCTTATACGAAGTGATCGTGTAGCCTCTACCAAGCACCTTTTCAGGTCTTAACATTTCCAGCGTGTTTTGTAGTCCTGCAATATTGATATTGTTAATTTTAAGAGTATTTGAGGATAAGCTGATAAGGTCATACCTGTTTCGTTTCAGTTCAGATTCTTTGATTGAGGAATAAGACCTGACAGCGGAGGTAAGTCTTGATTTTTGATTGGCCGGTGACAGGCCTGCCCTGACAACAGATTCCTTGCCAATATTTATTATTTCAATTATTTTGCCGGAAATATCCTCTTTAATATCTGATATCATCAGCCTTGCAACCGGAATCAGCTTCATTCTGAAAGTATCGATCAGGTTCCTGTTCTTTTCAATGATATTCTGCGAAATATTTGTTATTCCGGTACTTAATTCCATGATATTATTTTCAGCTTCCGTCATACGGTCAATAAGGTAATCTGCCACGGCTGTGGGGGTTTTAAGCGATTGGAATGCAACCATATCTGTAACTGAAGTATCTTTTTCGTGGCCTATTCCCGTAATTACAGGTAACGGGTACTGTGTGACATAATAAGCAATATTATAATTATCAAACCAGCTCAGGTCGCTCTGGGATCCTCCGCCTCTGATTATCACCACTACGTCAAACAGGCTGATATTTAAAGCAATTTTATCAAGAGCTTTCATGATGCTCTGTTCCGTCTCAATGCCCTGCATCACCGTTTCAATCAAAAAAGTATAGAAAACATATCCGCTGTTATTCCCGGTCAGATGATTAATGAAATCGGAATAACCTGCAGCATTTTTTGAAGATATTACTGCAATTCTTTGAGGTGCAACCGGAAAGTCAACTTCTTTATTCATTGTAAACACCCCTTCCTCCTCCAGCCTTTTTATTATAAGCTGTCGTTTCATTGCCATCTCACCTATGGTATAGGAAGGATCGATATCGGTAATAATGAGGCTTAATCCATATATCTCATGGTATTCAACTTTTACCTTCACAAGAATTTTAAGTCCCTCGTTAAGGGATTCCCCTGTGATATTTTCGAAAAATGATTTCAGAAATCTGTACCTGTTGCTCCAGATTATCGCTTTAACCCGTGCCCTGACATTTTTTTCGTCAGAATTTTTTTCCACCAGTTCAAGATAACAGTGCCCGGCGGAATTTTCTTTAATCTCGGTTATCTCTGCGGTAACCCAATACATATCAGGTAGTGCCAGATAAAGTGAGTCTTTTATAATAAGCTGTAATTCTGTTAATGACAGTTTTTCAGTCATGGTTATATGTTGAGCTTAATCACATTAAGGATAAAGGATAAAATTCTTATTTACCAGATTTCCCCGGTTTTTTCAGGATCGGAAATTTTACCTGCATTTTTTTCGAGCGAATCGATAAAATCTGATTCATCAATATCAAGCTGACGGTTTTTGGTTACACCTGCCACATATTCCAAATCATATTTTAAAGTTCCATCTTCATTATAAATAAGCCAACGCCCTTCCCGGATATTATTTTTATAGGCTCCTGATAATTCTATTTTGCCATTTTCATACCATACTTCAAACTTACCATTGACCTTGCCGTTTAAGTAATATGATTTAAGGCAGAGGTCCCCGTTTTTATAATATTGTGTCCATTCACCCTGTTTTATTTCATTTAAATAAATAAATCTTTCAGCTACTGTTCCATCGGGATAGAATTTTACAGATACTCCGTTCTTTAAATTTCTGGAATATTCTTCTTCGTTGATAAGATAATTTTCAATGTAAGCAGAGTAGAATTGCCATTTTCCCTCTTTTTTCTGGTTTATGTATTTCCCTTTGGAAGAGATGAATCCATTTGAATGGTATATTGTCGCATCGGCCTCTTTACCATCATTACTGTAAATAAGTAATGATTTTAGCGTATTATCTTCATTGTATCTCCTGAATTCTCCAACAGGATGATCGTCTTTAAAGAATCCGTCATAAATTATGACCTCTTCGTTTTTCTTAATCCAGTGGCCTTGTTTCCTTCCCTGCGGATCGGTCTTATTAAAATCAGATCCGGTCTGAGATATACCAATGGCTGAAATAGCTAAGAGGCAGGTAAATGCAATTAGAAATATCCTGGGATTCATAGATGTATTATAACGCAGTTTTCATTGTAAAAGTACAAAATTATGAGGTACTCTCAGAATTAAAAAAAAAGGTTGAATCACTTCAACCTTTTCTCACTGGTACTTTGTTATTTTATTTAACCTCTTCGAAATCAACATCAGTTACCTCATCGGTGCCCGATTTGGGATTGCTGCCACCTGCCTGTTCCTGTCCGGATTGATCGGGGCCAGGTTGTGATGTTGTAGGACCGGTATTCTGTGCGGTCTTGTACATCTCTTCTGAAGCAACCTGCCAAACGCCATTCAGTTCAGCAAGTGCTTTATCTATTGCCTGGACATCCTGTGCTTTGTGTGCTTCTTTAAGCTTTGAGAGAGCGCTTTCGATGGCCGGTTTTTTATCAGCAGGAAGCTTGTCGCCAAATTCCTTAAGTTGTTTTTCGGTCGTGAAGATCATGCTGTCGGCAGTATTGATCTTTTCAACCTTTTCTTTAGCAATTTTATCAGATTCAGCATTAGCCTGGGCTTCTTCACGCATTCTTTTTATTTCGTCATCACTTAGCCCTGATGATGCTTCGATCCTTATTCTTTGTTCTTTCCCGGTGCCTCTGTCTTTAGCAGCGACATGCAGTATACCGTTGGCATCAATATCGAATGTAACCTCTATCTGCGGTACCCCTCTTGGGGCAGGTGGAAGACCGTCAAGATGGAATCTGCCGATAGTTTTGTTTCCGGTTGCCATGGGTCTTTCTCCCTGAAGGACATGTATCTCTACCGATGGCTGGCTGTCTGCTGCAGTTGTGAAAACCTCCTGTTTCTTTGTCGGGATAGTTGTGTTTGACTCAATAAGCTTTGTCATTACGCCACCCATAGTTTCAATTCCGAGCGACAGAGGTGTGACATCAAGAAGAAGAACATCTTTAACCTCACCGGTAAGTACACCTCCCTGAATTGCTGCACCTACTGCAACAACCTCATCGGGGTTAACCCCTTTTGAAGGCACCTTGCCAAAGAACTTTTCTACAAGCTGCTGTATTGCCGGGATACGTGTGCTTCCTCCGACCAGCAGAACTTCGTCAATTTCAGAAGTCTTAAGACCTGAATCTTTCAGAGCAACTTTACATGGTTCAATACAAGCCTGAATGAGCTTATCACATATCTTTTCGAAATTAGCGCGGGTAAGTGTTTTTACAAGATGTTTTGGAATACCGTCTACAGGCATAATATATGGCAGATTGATCTCGGTCGAAGTGGAACTTGAGAGTTCAATCTTGGCTTTTTCAGCAGCTTCTTTCAGACGCTGAAGAGCCATTGGATCTTTTCTAAGGTCAATACCTTCATCCTTAAGAAACTCCTCTGCCATCCAGTCAATGATCATATGGTCGAAGTCATCACCTCCAAGATGTGTGTCACCGTTGGTTGATTTAACTTCAAAAACACCATCGCCAAGTTCAAGAATTGAAATATCGAAGGTACCACCGCCAAGGTCGAATACAGCTATTTTAAGGTCTTTAGATTTTTTGTCGAGACCATAAGCCAGGGCAGCAGCTGTAGGTTCATTAATGATCCTTTTAACATTTAATCCTGCTATCTCTCCTGCTTCCTTTGTTGCCTGACGCTGAGAATCGCTGAAATAAGCCGGAACGGTAATTACAGCATCGGTAACCTCCTGACCAAGATAATCTTCAGCAGTTTTCTTCATCTTCTGAAGGATCATTGCCGAAATCTCCTGAGGAGAATATAGCCTGTTGTCTATTTTGACACGTGGAGTATTATTGTCACCTTTTTCAACTATGTAGGATACTCTTTTTATCTCTTTAGTAACCTTATCATATGTTTCACCCATGAACCTTTTAATTGAGTAAACGGTCTTTTTTGCATTGGTAATTGCCTGACGTTTGGCCGGATCNCCGACCTTACGCTCACCTTTTTCAACAAATGCAACTATTGAAGGNGTGGTTCTTTTTCCTTCACTGTTAGGAATTACAACAGGCTCATTGCCNTCCATTACTGCAACGCATGAGTTAGTTGTTCCCAGATCGATACCTATTATTTTTCCCATTTTATTATAATTTAAAATATTTCATTTTGATATTAAGAATAAGCAATGATTATGCCATTAAGATTATATCGTTTAATTATGTAATTATGACATTTGTTTCTTCTAAAAACTATTCATTTGTGACAAAACGACAGAAATTCAAACTCAATCTGACAAAATAAAAAGATACGGTAATGGCTTTGAATCATACCATTCAAATCTGTAACTTTGCGTTTTGGAATTAATACATTTATAATTATGTCGATACATGATTCGGTCAGAAGGGTTACAACTCATGTACTTAATGAGATGAAGCTTAAAGGCGAAAAGATTGCTATGNTGACAGCATACGACTATTCAATAGCCCGTATAATTGATGAAGCAGAAATAGATGTCATCCTGGTTGGCGACTCAGCATCAAATGTGATGGCAGGATATGACACCACTCTTCCTATTACTCTTGATAATATGATTTATCATGCAGCATCTGTGGTCAGAGCTGTGAAGAGAGCCCTGGTTGTTGTTGATTTGCCATTTGGTACCTACCAGGGAAATTCAAAAGAGGCATTGGCTTCCTCAATAAGGATCATGAAGGAGACAGGCGCTCATGCAGTTAAACTTGAAGGCGGGTATCAGGTTGTTGAATCCATTGAACGTATTTTATCGGCCGGCATACCGGTTATGGGACATCTGGGGCTTACTCCCCAGGCTATTCATAAATTTGGAACTTATGTGGTTCGGGCAAGAGAAGAAGAAGAAGCCCGGCGCCTTATGGAAGATTCAAGNCTTCTTGAAAAAACAGGATGCTTTGCNATTGTCCTTGAAAAAATTCCTGCCCGCCTGGCNGAAGAGGTGACTAACAGCCTCAGAATTCCGGTTATCGGAATTGGCGCAGGAGGGAAGACCGATGGACAGGTTCTGGTACTTCACGATATGCTTGGTATTACCCAGGAATTCTCTCCCAGGTTTCTACGGAGGTATCATAATCTGTATGCAGAAATAAAAGGCGCTGTTCAGAATTATATAAATGATGTCAGAACACAGGATTTTCCCAATGAAAAGGAACAGTATTAATATTACACTATGACCGAAATTCTTTATGAAGACAATCATATAATTGCTGTTTATAAGAAGGCTTCAGACCTGGCGCAGGGTGATAAAACAGGCGATGTTGCACTGGATTCTGAAGTAAAAAAATACATAGCAGAAAAATATAAAAAGCCCGGAGAGGTTTTCCTTGGTGTTGTTCACAGGCTCGATCGTCCTGTAAGTGGAGTGATATTATATGCACGCACTTCAAAAGCACTCGCACGGCTCAATGAAATGTTCAGGACCAGGGAGGTTAAAAAGATCTACCTTGCGATAGTAAAGGAGAGGCCTCCTGAAGATGATGGCAATCTTACCCATTTTCTTAAAAAGAATGAAAAACAAAACAAAACATACGTTTATGATAAAGAGGTAAACGGATCAAAAGAGGCAAGCCTTTCTTATCGTATTGCAGGCAGATCGGAACGCTATTATCTTCTTGAAGTGGAGCTTCATTCCGGAAGACATCACCAGATAAGGGCTCAGTTGGCCAGGATCGGATGCCCGGTAAAAGGAGACCTGAAATATGGTTATCCAAGGTCAAATGATGATGGAGGTATCAGTCTGCTGGCCCGGCGGCTTGAGTTTATTCATCCTGTCAAAAAAGAAAAAATCTCTATTACGGCCCATTTCCCCAAAGAAGATATCTGGGAGCATTTTAAAGACGCACAGGTTTAAAAAAATGAACCGGAGACCATTACTCATTTTTATTTTAAACCCGGCATAATAGAGTTAAAATCAGGTTAATTTGAGTTAATGAAAAGTTAAAATATGGGGGAGTTGTAACCTGATAAGTTAATTTTGCGGTATGAACAAAAAGAAATTTACCGGTCTTATCTTCATGATGCTGTTTTCCATAATCGTTATTATCTGGGTTCAGATAATATGGATAAGGAATGCCGTTGAATTGCGTAATGAGAGTTTCGATATTGCTGTAAACGCAAGTCTTGGTGGCGCGGCAAATGCTATAGAGTCTTCACGAAAGATGAATTTCTTCAATAATTTTCTAAGAAGTGATCCGAATTCATCCAATAATCTTCAGAACGATGTAGCCGGCTATTTCAGCATGGGAAGTTCAGCTTTCCGAAGCGGAGGAAATTTCAGTGTCAGGATCACCAGCCAGTCAGTAAAAAGTGTTCCCGGAAGCAAACCGGTTATAATTACGCACGACACAACTATAACTTCTGATTCAGGCTCATTTATAATGACAACTCCGGGCGAACCGGGGAAAATGAGTATTGTCAGGAAAGGGGAATTACCCATTGCCAATTCAGGCGCTGTATATATTGACCAGAAGGATTTTATCGATTGGGTACGGAAGAGATCGAGCGAGTTTCAAAACATGAGCCAGCAAATGATATCGGATGTGTACCAGTGGGAAAAGACTCTTGAACTTGACAACAAAGAAGTTGAAAATGTACTGAAACAATCTCTTATCTACTCTAATATACAGACTCCCTTTGAATACGCTATTATTAAAGATGGCGTTGTCCAGGAAAGCAACTTTAAGAAAGCAGGGAAGACCGATTTTCTAAAGACCAAATATATGGTCAGGTTATTTCCCGATAATATTATCAGACAGGACCTTATCCTGTCAGTTATTTTTCCTGACCGTACCAATTATGTCCTGGGCTCTATGGCCTGGATACTGGGAGGATCATTGCTCTTCTCACTGCTGATACTTGCGACATTCGCTCTGAGCCTCTATTTAATAATCAGACAGAAAAAAATAAATGAGATGAAGTCGGATTTTATAAATAATATGACTCATGAATTCAAGACTCCTATTGCGACAATCTCTCTTGCTGCCGATACCATCACAAATCCGAAAGTGATTAATGATGAGACGAGTATAAGGCACTTTATCAGCATGATTAAGAAAGAGAACAGCAGAATGAATAAAAAAGTGGAGACTATTCTCCAGATTGCATCTCTGGATAAAAAGGAGATTGATTTCAAATTTGAGAATCACTCATTACATTCAATTATCGAAAAAGTAGTTGATACAATTGAGATACAGGTACATCAGAAAAATGGAAAAATAAAGCTGGACCTTAAAGCCGCCGAACCTGTAATATATGGCGACAGCGAGCATATTACAAATCTGGTGACCAACCTTCTTGACAATGCAATAAAATACTCACCTGAAGCCCCTGAAATCACGGTAACGACCAGGAACAATGAAAAGGGGGTCATATTAACTGTTGAGGATAAAGGTATAGGGATGAGTAAGAATGTTCAAAGCAAAATATTTGAAAGGTTTTACCGGCAGAGTTCAGGCAACGTACATGATGTAAAGGGATTTGGCCTTGGCCTGAACTATGTAAAGGCTATAATTGATGCCCACAGGGGCACTATTAATGTGTCAAGCGAACCTGGCAAAGGAAGCGTGTTCGAAATATTTTTACCATTTAACTGGAACAACTGATTATGAATGCAAAAAGTATGAAGATATTCCTCGTGGAGGATGACCTGAGTTTCGGTTCGGTGCTTAAATCGTACCTCGAAATAAACGACTACTCTGTTGAGTGGGTTGACGATGGTAAGTATGCCCTTGAACATTTCAGGAAAGGAGTATTCGATATCTGTATTCTTGATATTATGCTTCCTCATATTGATGGTTTTACAATCGCAGCAGAGATTAGAAAAATTAACACTACAGTTCCGATAATTTTTCTTACAGCAAAAAAGCTGAAAGAAGATGTTCTTAAAGGATATGGTGCAGGAGGGGATGACTATGTTACAAAGCCTTTTGACACTGATATTCTTTTAGCCAAGATACGCGCCATAATGGCACGACGCGATTTCCAGGGCGGGATACGGGATATTTTTGAAATCGGAAAGTTTGTTTTCAATTCCAAGCTCCGTACGTTAACCTCCGGTGATGACGAAAAGAAACTTTCTCCAAAAGAGGCTCAACTACTTGAATTACTTGCGGTTAATCCTAACGCGTTTATAAGCAGGGAGATGGCTTTAAAAAAAATATGGGGATCTGATGATTATTTCACTGCCAGGAGTATGGATGTTTATATTACAAAACTCAGGAAATTCCTGGCTGATGATCCGCGGTTAAACATTAAAAATATTCACGGAGCCGGTTTTCAGCTTGTAATCAGTGAAGCTTGACATTAAGGTTATTCTTTGTGAATTGAAGCGGGAGGAGATGGCTGCAGCTTTCAATCACCTGTATCTTTTTCTTTCCTGAGAGTATAATTCTTATCTGTCTGCCATTTCTTAATTCCTCTTCTGAAATAACCTGCCGGCAGTTTCCACACGGGGGAACAGGTTCATCGGTCAATCCATCTTCTGTAATGGCTGCAATAGCTATTGCAACAGGCTTATCATCATGATGGTTTGAAACTGAATTTGAAAGAGCGCTTCTTTCAGCACAAATACCAGATGGGAAGGCAGCATTTTCAACATTTGCCCCTTTTACGATAACCCCGCTTTCGAGCCTCACTGCTGCCCCTACCATGAACCTTGAATATGGTGCATAAGCATTTAAAGCAGCATCCCTGGCTGCAAAAACCAGTTCTCTGTCATCAGAATTTAAATCATCCGGTTTGTCAAATTCATTGAAAGTGAACGAAACGCTATTAGTCCTTATCATAAATATCTTATTCAGTATGGGTTGCAAAGTTAATAATTATTGGTAAATAAGTTCAAAGTGCCTGGTGTTGCGAGTAATTAGAGTAAATTGTTTTCATAGCTTTGGGCACTTTTTTATATTATAGAAAACATAAATTTAATGCACCAAAGGTTATTTTTCATTTTACAGCTCATTTTAATTTTAGGCATCTTTTCATGTAGAGCATATAAACCGGTTGTTTCACCCTCAGGTACGGGATTAAGTGCAGATGATTATATAAATAAATATAAAGAATTGGCTGTTAGTGAGATGAAGAGAACAGGAGTTCCGGCGAGCATTACGCTGGCCCAGGGAATGATTGAGTCTGATTATGGTCAAAGCAGGCTTGCCAGGGAAGCAAATAACCATTTTGGAATTAAATGTCATAATGACTGGACAGGTCCGACTATACGCCATAATGACGACAGACGAAATGAATGCTTCAGGAAGTACAGGAAACCTGAGGAATCATTTTACGACCATTCCGACTTTCTGAAATCAGGTTCGCGTTACAGGGCTCTTTTTGATTTTGCCCCGACTGATTACAAAGCATGGGCGCATGGATTAAAGAAAGCTGGTTATGCAACAAATCCTGATTATGCCAATATGGTAATCAGGAAGATAGAAGAGAACAACCTTTATTATTTCGACCGGGGGAATAAAGTAACTAATGCAACTTCGCAATCAAGGCCGGCAGTAAGAGCATCGAATATTGTTCAGGATAGTGTTATTATTGAGATGGCTGCCCCTATGGTTAACGGTAACGTTGCTGTTTCAGCAGTATCTGCCAGGGTGATGGAGAAAAACAGGATACAATATATAATTGTCAAAGACGGGGATACGGAGGAGAAGCTCGAAAAAGAGTTTCAATTGCTTAAATGGGAGTTAGCCCGGTATAATGAAATAGCAGGAGATCTTATTCTTGTTCCCGGTCAGATACTTTATCTCCAGCCAAAGCGCAATACGGCTGAACCCGGGAAAGAGTATCACAATTGCACTGAAGGTGAAACTATGTACATGATATCACAAAAGTACGGAATTAAGCTAAAAAGTTTGTACGCATTGAATCGTATGGATGAGGGAACAGAACCTGTTGCAGGTCAAAAGATATGGTTAAGAAACATCAAACCGGTTAACTGACAGGGATAGTGTAATTTGCTATTTTAAAACCCCTGAGAAATTCAACACTGCTCATCCTGTTTTTCCCTTCCACCTGGAGGCTGGTAATATTTATAAATCCATCCCTGCACGCTACCTTCATGAAATGCTTTCCGTCGGATATTATCTGTCCCGGTTTGAACTGATGCCCGGCAACCTCGGGTTGGCTTTCAAAAACTTTAAAAGAGAGAGTTCCCGATTCATTTTTGAGCACCGATTTTGCACAAGGATAGGGTGCCAGTCCCCTGATAAAATTATGGATCGTTATGGGATCTTTATTCCAGTTAATGATACAGTCATTGGGATTTATCTTCGGAGCTTGTTTTTGGAGAACTCCAGGTTTCAGGAATTTTGATTGTGGCAGCGGTTTGATTTTATTCTCAGCAATATCCCCGATAGTTTTTATTACCAGCCTGGCTCCTTGTTTCATAAGCCTGTCATGCAAGTCTCCGGCGTTCTCAAAGGGAAATATCTGTACCTCTTCCCTGTGCAGAATATTTCCTGTGTCAATTTTATCGTCAATGAAAAAAGTCGTAATACCAGTAATTGTTTCGCCATTGATGATAGCATGATTAATTGGAGCAGCACCGCGGTAATCAGGTAGCAGGGAAGCATGAAGATTGATTGTCCCTATTGCAGGAATCCTCCAGACAACTTCGGGCAGCATCCTGAAAGCAACAACAATGAACAGGTCGGCATTAAGCTTTTTTAATTGATCGATGAACAGGGGATCTTTAAGATTTTCAGGCTGCATGATGGGAAGATAGCTGAATTCGGCAAATTCCTTTACAGCCGACTTGCTCATCTTTCTTCCTCTCCCGGCGGGTTTGTCAGGTGTAGTGACAACACCAACAATATTAAAGCCATTCATCAGCAGGCAACCAAGTGTTGTCACCGCGAACTCAGGTGTTCCCATGAATATTATCCTGAGGTTTCTCATGGATTATTACAGATTACCAGACAAATTTAATAAAAATATCAATCCTTGACAATATGCTTAAAACATGTAAGGGTATGACCCATTTTATTTTCCTTTGTCTCAAGATAGAACTTATTATGAGGGTTAGATTCTATAATCAGAGGAATTGTTTCAACGATCTGAATCCCATAACCTTCAAGACCTGCCCGCTTGACAGGATTATTTGATATAAGCCGTACTTTACTAAGTCCCAGCTCTCTCATTATGCTTGCGCCTACACCATAATCTCTTTCGTCAACACCGAATCCCAGCATCAGGTTGGCCTGAACAGTATCCATTCCCTCATCCTGGAGGCTGTACGCTTTGATCTTGTTCAGAAGGCCGATACCCCTTCCCTCCTGGCTAAGGTAAATAACAACACCTTTACCTGCAGCTTCAACCATCTCCATTGCCTTATGCAGCTGTTGGCCGCAGTCGCATCGCAGGGATCCGAAAATATCGCCGGTGAAACAAGATGAATGTAACCGGACAAGAACTGGTTCGTCCTTTGTCCATGTTCCTTTTACCAGGGCGCCATGTTCAATCCCGTTGTTTTTCTGTCGGAAAGCGATGAATTCAAAATCACCTCTTTCGGTTGGCAGGTGAACCCGTTCTCCTTTTTCTATTATAGAATCGCGGTCAAGTTTATATTTTATTAGATCCCTGATAGTAATAATCTTAATATCAAATTTATCCCTTATTTTCACCAGGTCAGGCAGGCGGGCCATTGAGCCATCATCATTCATTATTTCGACCAGAGCTCCTCCGGGATGCAAACCGGCAAAACGGGTAAGATCAACAACCGCTTCAGTATGCCCGGCCCTTCTCAGGACACCTTTTGATTTGGCCTTTAAAGGAAATATGTGACCGGGACGTCCAAGGTCCGATGGTTTTGTCAGGGGATCAACCAGAGCTTTGATTGTCAGNGCCCTGTCCATTGCCGATACACCTGTTGTTGTCGCTTCATTTAAAAGATCTACTGAGACAGTGAACTGAGTCTCATGAAGAGAGGTATTAGTACCTACCATAAGATCGAGGTCAAGTTCTTCACATCTTTCCTCGGGCAGCGCGGTGCAGATAAGACCACGACCATACTTTGCCATAAAATTGACAAGTTCAGGTGTAATAAGTTCGGCGGAACAGATGAAATCACCTTCATTTTCACGGTCTTCATCATCAACGACAATAAGAAGCTTGCCTTTCTTTATCTCTTCAATTGCCTCTTCAATAGTGTTAAGCTTAATATCGTCCATATTATTGATTTTTATTTTTCAAATCCTGATTCCTCCGTGTGCCATTCATGATTATCCTGTACACGTAATCCTTTATTTTTTTGAGAAACACAAGATATGTATCAATGTTCATTATAACTGAATCATTAGATGCTTTATATGTCAGAAATAAACCAATGGGAAGTAATATATAAGATGAAGCCCACATTCCTGTAATTGTGCCCAGGTGATTTGCTTCGGCAAGCTTTTCTCCTGAAAGTGATAGAACATACCAGATGACAAAAAACAGTATTGATATCACTGCCGGAGTTCCCAGCCCGCCCTTTCTAATTATTGCTCCCAGAGGCGCGCCTATGAAAAAAAAGATGATACAGGCAAAGGATAAAGTTAATTTCTTATTAAGGTCTATTTCGTACTTTTTTATGAATTTCAATTCGATATTGAGATATTCGTTTTTCTCTGTAAGAAAGCTNGTGCCATTTTTCAGGTCATCAATGGCTCTTGAGAGAACAATTCTCTTTTCTTCAACATTCAGAGAGTCAAACAATGATTTTGGGTCAAAAACAGCAGGTTTATAATCTGTGGAAGCGTTTTCGGAACTGATGGAAGAATTTGGATTGTAATTCCTTTCAGTATAAAGTTTCGTAGTGTTGAATTCTCTGAACTGAAAAGTAAGTTGGGTATTAAATCGGGTATTGAGAGAATCGATGTAATATTTTAATTGTGAAATATTTAACATTGCAGAGTTTGATTTAAACAGATCATCTTTGCTGCGCTCAAGGTCAAAGCCGGAAAGAGATAATACAAGAATCTGCTCTTTAAATGAATCTTTACGGGATGGATATTTTTTTTCAGACTGACCTACATTTTTTTCTTCTATTTCAGTGAATGTCTGGCCATTATAAAGTGTCATTATCAGAGCTGTTTCATCAGGAGTTATTCTCATATATCCCGAATCGGCTAATGTAACATTTGTATTACCGTGCCCCCCGCGATGGTCGTAAATGATCAGTTTATTAAGGCGGTTATTTAAAGCATCTTTTGTGGTTATCTTTATGCTGAATCCCTCAATTCCATTGTAGAATGATCCGGCCTGAATATTTATATCGGGCCTTTTATTGCGGATATCATAAAGCAAAGTTCTTGATTTGCGGGTCGAATAGGGCACTACGTTATTTGAGAATAGGAAAGAAATCAATGCGATGACAGAGCTTAGTATAATCAGGGGCCTCATGATACGCTGGAGTGAGATACCCGAAGATTTCAGGGCTGACAGTTCACTGAATTCACCCATGTTACCGAATGTCATCAGAGATGCGAGCAATATAGCAAGAGGGAGAGCCGTGGGAACAAATGAGAGGGAGAACTGGAAAAGCAGCTCTGTAAGAATCTTATAATCAAGTCCTTTACCGGCCAGTTCATCGATATACATCCAAAGAAACTGTAAAATAAGGATGATCAGAACGATAAAGAAAGTTAATATAAGAGGCCCTATAAATGATTTTAATACAAATCTGTCGACCTGCTTCACTGCATTGAAATTTTTGATGACAAACCTACTTGATTTTTATGAAAAACCGGTACAAATCTGAATATTTTTAGAGTTGTCAGAAATACCGGAAATTGTAATGAAATCAGACCCCCAGTAATCTCTTGAGATCAGTTATCTGACTATCCCACAGATAAATAGCATCGTCTTTTTCCTCAGTTTCAGCAAAATCTGTAATCATTAGCGCCATATCTCCTGTGAGTTCCTGAACATTGATCCTGAATTCAAAATAATTTGATTCTTCATCATCCTGGTCGAGCCATTCAAATCTTACAAGTTTGTTTTCCTTCATGGCAGCAAGCCTGGCTTTGGATTCAGATTGATCCCAGAAGAATGTAAAAATATCACTTTCAACATTTACATTATCGGCAAACCATTCACTTAATCCTTCAGGAGTACAGAGGCGGGAGAAGAGCACTTTTGGTGAGCAGTTGATNGTATATTCAAGTTCGTATTTTAATCTCATAATCGATCTTAATCATTTCTATATAGATTTACGCAATATAGAAAAAATATTGAAACTTAAAAAAACTTATTGTTAAATTGCAGTAAACTATTTATATTTGCACCCGCAAAAAGCATAGTGTACCGATACATTGAGAAGGTGCGATTTCATTTTGATTCAGATTAATATGGCGAGATAGCTCATCCCGATAGCTATCGGGAGGTTAGAGCGCATATTTGGCGAGATAGCTCAGTTGGTTAGAGCGCATGATTCATAATCATGAGGTCCGGGGTTCAACCCCCCGTCTCGCTACAAAGAAAATCAAACACTTACACATTCAATCGTGTAGGTGTTTTTTTTCCCACTATTGTTGGGGAATGATAAATAGTATATATCTTTGTGATATACTTACTGTATATAACATGAAAACGCTATCTTTAAAACTCGATGACAATATCTTCAAAGAGACAGAAGACGTCCTGACAAAGGTAAAAAAGTCAAGGAATAGATATATAAATGAAGCTGTTGACTATTATAACCGGATCAATCAAAGAAATCTGATAGCCAGAAAACTAGTCAGAGAATCCAGACTCGTTAAAAAAGAATCGTTAGCTGTTCTTGCCGAATTTGAAAGCCTTCAAGATGAAAATTAAACAATTTGACATCTGGATTGCTGACCTTGAACCACAGCGTGGTACAGAAACTGGCAAAATCAGGCCTGTTCTGATAGTTCAAACAAACTTGCTAAAGGATCATCCCTCTTCAGTAATTTGTCCTGTTACAACTAACGTGACTCCTGATAGTGAAATACTTAGAGTTCATATTAAAAAAGGGACTGCAAATCTTAAAAACGACTCTGATATAATGATTGACCAGATTCGGGCAATTGATAACAGACGACTTACAAATAAGTCAGGAGAGCTTCCTCGCGATCTTCAATTAAAAGTCGTAGAAAATATTAAGATAATTCTGGACATTGAATAAAATAAAGTACAAAAGCTAACACGGACAATGCTAAATAAAGCTCCTTTTTGGTTCTTCCATCTTAATGAAA
>JGI24131J36419_10000119_pt1 | contig 25199 bp, 13 predicted proteins | sample BarGraNGADG00211_2_FD_36419 | JGI IMG/M metagenome (IMG submission 36419) | reverse complement strand
ATCGCCGCCTCGGCCAGGGTGGGTCCGCCACGGTACTGCACATTCAAGGCCGCCATCGGCTCCGGATGCCGGGCGTAGACCTGTACCGGCCAGGCACCGGCCTGTGTTTCGGTGACTAGACTGAACTGCTGGGCCAGGGTCATTTAAGCGATGCTGTTGTCATCCCAGCCGGGCGCCGGCTGCAAGGGGATGATCACCCAGTCGATCCCCGACTTCACCATGTTTGCCACTTCCTTCGCCGAACTTTCCCGGTCATGGGCGGCGGGAGGCAACACGACGTGCTGTAACGGACCTGCGTAGTAGTACCAGAGCGTGGGGTCTGGGAAATTCTGGGCTATCCGCACCTTGCCGGCCGGCATGTGAGCAGCCAGGGTATCTAAAGAACCGGCCAGTTCACGCCAGCCAAGCGTCTTATTGTAGGAGCCCAGGCCGTAATAGCGGGAGAGAGCAGGGCAGATGCCAACCAGCACCAGTGCTGCCAGAGCAATGGCCGGCAGAACGAAGGACAGGTGACCTGGCATCCGTTTCGAGAGCGGTGGGCTATCCGGATGGTACGCGCGTGCTGGCGGGCAAACGGCTGTCGCGACCAGCAAACAAAACGGTGGCAGCGCCGCAATCAGGTAACGCTCGTTGAACACCGGCCGCTGCAGTGCGCTGGCCCAGGTGGCAAGCAGGGGGGTCAACAGGTAGGCGGCCAGCAGGCCCAATGCTCGACGGCTTGGCGGCCCTCCCGCCAACAACCTGGCAGCCGCGACTGCTAAGAGCGCTCCTCCCAGCAGCGCGAAGATGGCCCGTAGGTTCGCCGGCACAGTCTCGCCTGCGGCGAAGACGCTTAGCGACCGCAGCAGCATCGGGCCGAACGACGGCGAGTCGCCGTTGCCTCCATAGCCTTGCAACGTACCGGCGGCTACCCACAGCTACGGTAGATAGAGCAGGCCCAGCGCTAACTGGGATAATAGCCAGGGTCGCGCATGCCGGCGCCGTTCCGGGTATTACCACGCACAGCCCAGGACAAATATGTTTTGCGCCAGGATGACGATGGCGGCGTAATAATGGGTGTGTAGAGCCAACCAGGATATCAGCACGTAACCCAGCCAATTGCCCGTTCCTCCGTCCTCGCTCGCTTCCCTCGCCAATAGTGTGCTGGCCAGCGTAAGTCTCAGGCTCATGCTATACATGCGTGCGTCCTGGCTGTGCCAGACTGCGTAAGGACTGCTGGCCATCAGCCCCGCAGCCAGCAGCGCCGCCGACGCCGGCAGCCGCAGTCTCTGGCCCAGCGTGTAGAGGAGCGGCACGGCCAGGATGCCGAACCACAGGCTGGCGAAGCGCAGGGCGAACTCGCTGTGCCCCGCCAGAGCCAACCAGCCTTTTTCCAGAAAGTAGCTGGCAACTTGGTGAGGTTCTCGCAGCGCCAGGGTGGCGTGCACGATATCTATCAGGGGGCGCAGGCTGAAGAAGTAGCCAAAGGCCTCGTCACCGCGCAGTTCCTGGGTACTAAGTTGGAAAACGCGTAGGGCGAAGGCCAGCAAGATGATGCAAATGAGGCCCAACCGGGGCAAGGGGATCGCTCCAGCGCTCCTGATCCGTTCCCGCCCACCCGCTATCGCAGCCTCTTTCACTAGCGTACTTCCACGGTGCCAAGCAGGATACTTTGATCCTGAACAGTAGAGCGGCTCGCTGTCACGGCCAGTCTTGTCTTGGCCGCATCATTTCTGTTGTAGAGCCCCACCCATAGCTGATAGGTGCCGGGCAGAAGATCAGTCGGCAGGGCAATCGGGAATTCGCTTAGGCTTCTATCATTCGGTTGCCAGGCACTCGTTGGATATCTACCCTCAGCGGGAGGCGTGTCAAACCCGCCGGTTGGTTGGCCATTGGTGCTCACGAGATGCACAAACGCAGTGTAGTCGTTCGTCGGACCGCCATTGGCTTGCCAAAGCAACTTGACCGGCAATGCGCCGTCTCCGGCTTGGACCTCCGGCGGATAGTCATAACCGACCAGTTGCATCCCGTCAGCAAACGAGACTTCGAGCGGTTTCAAGCCCAGCCGTTGAACATCTAGCGGAATTGACGGCTCGATCCGTACGTGGCCCACGAATTCGGGAGCCGGCTGTCCATCGGGCGATGTGGCAACCAATGGCATTTTCGTACCCGCCTGCATGAATCCGACGTAGACGCGGGCCAACACGGGGGAGCGATCGCTGATATTGCCTTCGATCGTTACGAGGTATGGGTCCGGGTAAATTGTGCCGGGTATCCATAGGCTGGTCGGGTTTCGTCCCCAGCCCGCGTGGCTGGTAACGTTGCCGATTACCTCGCCATCCTCGTTCAGCAGTTGCACGAAAAGCGGCACATCCTCAGTCAGTTGCCTGGCCGTCCGCAGATACAGGGTGATTGGTGCTTTATCTCCTGGCCGGTAATGTCCACCTGGTACGTCGATGCCGACGATCTCCAGTCCATTACTATAGTGCTGGTCCAGGATGGTTGTTTCCGCACGCACTCTGGATATGGGTAGAGGGGCACGGTAGCTATCAGGCAGCAGGGAGGTCAACGTGTAGGCGGAACAGACCAGTAGACCGCACGGCAGCCCCACCAACAACATTGGCTTCGGAGACTTGACGGCGAAGGCCAACAAGGAGGCGAGGCCGGCAACCATCAACACGCCAAAGGAGCTAATGGCGGGAAACAGTAGGCGGCCCTGGCTGCTGGTCGCGAAGGTTGCCCAATATAGCGTCAAGCCGACCAGTATCACTGCCCACAGGGCTAACAGGAGCTGTACCCGCACGGACGGGTTCTTCAATAGAGTGCCAGCGCGTTGCGGGCGGTGAACAAATACAGATATAAAGACTCCGGCCACCGCAAGCGCGGTGAGCGTATCTAAGAGGCGATAAATCCACGCCGGCAGCGGTATACTGAACCAGCCAAAGAGACCCCAGAAAGAATAGCGCAGGCCGCGCATCTCACCCCACAGGCCGCGCCATGTCAGTGGCCTGGTCCGCTGCCCGTTGATACTTAGCAACTGCCTGGCGCCCAGCCAGTCCCCATAGAGGTTATAGTTGCGCCAATACCACCAGCCCGCGATCGCCAGGGCAGGCAGGAGTACCAATGCGCCTGATTGTGCGAGCAGCCACCATGTTCGGCGCTGCCATGCCATCCACATAATGACCATTGCGGCCAATGCGAACAAACCCAGGCCTTGAAGCTTGCTCAGGGCTGCCAATCCCAACAGAATACCGAGGACGAGCCACTCCCACCAGTGCACCGGCCGCTCGGCCGGAAGTACTATGAGCCGTGCCAGCCAGTAGACGGTGGCTGTGCTTGTAAAGATCATCATGCTATCGTTCGATGCACTGGCGCCGATGAAGGAGAACTGCGGGATACTGGCTATGACCAGCATCACAAGGATGGGCCAACCGGTTGAGCGGGGAAATGCAAGACATGCGATGCGGTAAGCCAGCCACAGACTAACAGCCACCAGGGTCAGCGAGAACCATCGATCGACGTGCAGAGCCAGGTTGCTGCCCCGAAGAGACCACTGGTGTGCACTGTATAGCATTAGGTTCTTATTGCCCGGGGAGAGGGGATTGCCAAGGTTAGCATAAGGATTGAGACGGGTGAGTTGGTCAAAATCGCTTTGATCTATACCCGCCGTCAGCCTGCCCGCCAGGAAATAATAAAGTGGTGCTTGAGTCCCCTCGTGGGCCCAGAGGCCCCCGGCATCCCTGGTTTGAACCGGCAGGCCACCACCCCCAGCCAGGTGACGGGCAAATGCATAATGATACAATTCGTCAGGCGTTTCGAATGGTGGCACAACCAGGCTGTACCAGACTCCGATGCCCACAAAGAGGGCGAGCACCATCCCAACAGCCAGTCGCGATGGCGTGCGGAGGGGGGCCAGCCTATTTCGCGTAAGATAGGACAAGACTCTCGTCCCCATGATTAACTTCGATACCTGACGCATTTGCGGGCAACTTCTGGCCCGTGGCCGCATCGTACATCTGCACTGTCAGTCGATACGGGCCGGGTGTGGCGCCGGCGTGCGCCGGAATTTCCAATTCACTGTACTCGACGATTGTCTGGCCGGTCTGCCAGGTCGTGGTCGGCAGCGCGCCATCGTACGGCTCTCGTTCGGTGATCGCCACGTCTTGCCACTGCCCGTCTGGCTTGCGCCTTGACAAGCGCAGGATGTATTTCAGCCGTTGCTTCGGGGGTGCAAGTGGCTGCCAGTAGAGCGTGACGGGGACTGCGCCGCCGGCAAAGAGCGGCTCCCCAATGTCAATCCCCGCCAGGCGTACATCCAGACCGAACATCGCGTCGAGCGGGCGCTGCGGGGCGGCCGGAAGCTTTTGAAAGACGGGCGGCTGCGGCAGGAAGAGCCGGAGCTCCAGGAATGAGGTCGAGCTATGAAACGGTACTTGTTTGACTTGAAAAAGGTGCGAGATCGGCCACTCTCGGGCGGGCTCCAGTAGCGCATTGAGTGGCACCATCCCCGAGTTCACCACCCACGTCCGCCGGTGCCGGCTCGACAGCGCTTGCATTCTGTCGGCACTATCCGCCATCGACCCGACCAACAAGGGCACGCCCTGGTACTCTATACCAGAGCCGGTCGGGGCCGCGTCTAGGGGTAGATAATAGCGCCACAAACGCATCATTTCGGGCGGGTTGAGAAGGACCAGGTCGCCGGGCTGGATTTGCTGGCGCAGATACTGGCCCAGGCCGCGGATATCGTCCTTATCGTACACCGGTAAGGCGTAGTAGTTGATCGAGCTGTAAACGCTGGCAACCAGTAGTACCGCTCCCACACCGGCCCCGGCCCAGCGTCGCTCCTCCCAAAGCCAGGCGAGCCCACCGCTCACTGCCAGCAGGAAAGCTCCGCTGATCAGGCTCATGTGGCGCGCGTTCATGTAGACCGGCTGGAGCCGTTGCACGACCTCCAGTTCCAGGATCGGAACGATCACCAGAAGCGGCAACAGCCAGGTCCGTTCCGCCCGCTGGTGCCCGGGCCTGCGGCACCAGAGGAAGCCGAGCAAAGCGAACCCAGCGAACAGCAGGTCGAGCCACCGGACTGTGCGTGCATCCACGCTCAGCCCCAGGCTGAAGGCGTTGACCAGATCAGGGATGAGCACCGCCAGCCGAAGGGCTGTGAAGTTGCTGCCCCAACCCTGGCCTTGCCGTGACAGATAGTTCAACGCGACCCAGATGGTGCCGAGCGCGCCCATCGTGACCACAGCCAGGGCCGCAAGCCGGATGTTGCGCCGGGCTCTGCGATCGAAGACGACGATGACCTGCACTGGCAGTATCAACAGGGCCAGAAAGTGCGTGCTGAAAAGCAGCGCGGCCACCACAGCATAAGACAACAGCCAGAGATACGCGGCCCTGGGTGAGCCGGCCTCGGCCCAGCGCAAGAGCAGGTATGTGCTGCACAGCGCCAGCAGCGGCACCAGGGTGTACATGCGCGCTTCCTGGCCGTACCAAAGGTAAAAAGGGTTGATGGCCGCTAATAGGGCTGCTACCATTGGGGTGGTCGCTGGCAGCGCTCGCTGGCGAACCAGGCATCGCGCCAGCGTCCAGCACATGGGGACCAGGAGAGTGGCGGCCATCACGGAGGGAAAACGCAGCACGAACTCGCTGCTTCCGGCTATTCGTATCAGTACTCCCAGCAGGGCAAAGAAGGCGAACGGGTGTTGGTCGAGGGTGGGTATGATGTTTGAGCCGTCTGTCAGCCCGATGTGTCCGGCTATGAGCGCAGACCAGCCAGACTCTGCCCGTTGGAGGCTCAGGCTCTCGTCCCACCACAGGCTCTTTGCATCGAGTCGGAAGGCAAGGCGTGCGAAGGCGATGAGGATCAAGAAGAGCAACAGCGAGCGAGTTAACCGAAGGCGGGCCGTTCTGCTCCACGGCGGCTTGTAGGGAAGCATAACGTTCATCGGCGCGATTATGCGGCTAAAGCCACGATTTGGCAAGAAAGGCCAGCTGTTGCGGAAGTTACCGGTTCCGGCGCGCTATCTCAAAACTGTCATCCGCGCCGTACTCATGTTGTAGGGCCAGCCGCTGACCCGAGAGGTCATACAGAAGCACGATGACGCGCTGCCATCCCGCGGGCACCTGCGGCAGAACATATTCGTCCTCGACCCTGTCGCCGGCTCGCCAGGTAGACGTCGGATACTCGCCGGACATGGGTTGCTTGTCTACCTGGGCCAGTACGTGATTCTGGTCGTCGAGGACCTGCACGGACACGGTATAGTCGACCTGTACGGGAGCTTTGGCTTCCCAGCCCAAGGCCACGCGGCTCGGGTTGCCAGCCGCATCGTAGGTTATGTCGGTGGCCTGCAACTGAACGCCGTTCGACCAGGCGGCTCGGGGAGGCGCATCTGGTGCTCCGGGGCCGGTGCGTTGGGCATGTAGGCGTACTTTGAGGGCTACACGGTCCGCGCGTGGGCCACCATTGAGCAACGGCTGTGGCTGAGCCGGGTCACGGTAGTCGTAGAAGCCGATGCTCAGAGTCGCCAGGCCGTCTGCCGGAACATCGCCGGCCCGCACGATATAGGTGTCGGCAAACACTTGCCCCGGCACCCACTGGCGGGTTGGATGCCTACCGCCGGCCGGAACGCCGTCGAATTGCCACAACGGGTGGTTTTTGTCATCAGCCAGGTGCAGAAAGAGCGTGTAAAAGCCGGTGATCGGTTGGCGGGCCTCGAGATAGAGAGTAATAGGAAGCCCACCGTGCGCGTCCAGGCCGGCGCCCAGCGGCAAGTCGACCCCGACCAGGTTCATGCCGCCCTCGAAGTTCGCATAGATGGGACGCTCGGGCAGGAGTGGCTGTGCGAGCGGAGGTGGTATCCGATAGCCTTCCCTCAGGATCGGGATCTGTGACAAGGCCAGCACGATCATGGCTACCGGGATCAGGCGGCACAGCCACGCTTGCAGGCGCTTGGGACAGAGGGCGAGCCATCCGACTAGCAGCAATGTCGCGACGGCGGGCGCGGCTGGGAACAGCAGACGTCCCTGGTCCGTGTAGCGCACCAGCCGCATGAAGTTGACGAAGCTAGCCAATATGCCGGCCAGCCATAACAGGGACATGAAGACGGCGGTCTGCGTCCCCGGTGCGCTCCTGCGGCGCCGCCGCAGGAGGAAGACCACCAGCCCGCAGGCCCCGACCACCATGAACCATTGGGTGATCTGGTAAAACCAGGGCTGAGCGAGAATGCCGTAGCCGTAGATGCCCCAGTATGAGTGCAGTACGACGGGCATCTGGCGCCAGATATCCCCGGGCCCGAGGGCCTGGTCCCGCGCAAGACCCGGTAAAACCGCCAGAATGCGGCCTAGCGGTAACGGCGAGCCGTAGCGCGCCAGATTGGGCAGGTACCAGAAACCGGCGCTGATGATAGCTCCTGCTGCGGCGGTGAAGCCCAACGCCAGGCCTGCTCGCCACCGCAACTTCCAGAGATACGTTAACGTGATGAAACCCAAGGGCAGGATGACGAGGAGATTGCTGTACTTGGATAGCGCCGCCAGGCCGGCTACTGCTCCCACGCCAAGCCAGGCCCACAGACTCCTGGCCGATCGGTGTACGCAGCGGACGGCGAGCCAGAGCGTGAAGGCAGCCGTGGCGGCAGGCCAGCTATCGTTGGTGATGTTGGCCGACACAGATAGGAACTGCGGGTTCAGACCGACGATGCTGGCTGCGGCAAAAGCTGCCCAGGGGTTTAGCAGCAACTCGTACACAAGGAGCCAGGTTCCCAGCACGGCCAGCGCGCCGCCCGCGATCGAGACATAGCGGGCGATCCAGAGCGCTCGTAAGTCCAAAGCATCTCCCGGCACGGACACCGTGGCGCGGTGAGCCAATCCCAGCCCGTAGTACGGGTTCACGACTTCCTGGGCGAGAGCGGGAGCCAGCGCAGTATCGGGCGTGATGAGCGCGGCCAGGGCATAATAGAGAGGAGGCTGCTGTACCAGCTCGTGCGATGCGGCCGCCGTCTCAAGGTCGATAGAGGGTAAACGACGCTGGTGACACAGAAAGGCGATGTATCGGAAATGGCCGCCTGCATCCGCCCCTTCAAATGGCGGGGTCAGGCCGGCATACACGATTGCGAGGGACAAAAAGGCCACCACGAGCAGGATAATCCATACAGGCGAACTGCCTGATCTCAGCCGTTCTGCATCAACCCAGTTCCTGACACCTGCGGACACGTCCTTCATCCTCCTGAAGAGTTCAGGGATTATATGCTACACGAAGGGATAATCACAAGCGGCCCTTTGGTCAGCGCCGTTGGCTATGCTAAAATATCCGCCGGGTGAGCGTATGAGCATTGAAACTGGCGCCAGTGCCAGGCAGCAAGAGACGCCTCAGATCCCCATGAGCCGGCGCCGGCTCTGGGGCCAATGGTTTGCATATGTGACCGGTCCCGAGCACGTTACGGCGAGCCTGCGGGTGCTGGCGGCGGGTTTTTCGATCGGATTGTGCGCCTGGGAAAGTGGACATGCCGGACTGCTGGAAAACTACTTGCTGAAGAACGAGCTAAACTCGGTGGCCCGGCAAGGCTTGGTGCGCTGGCTGGTGGTCAGTTGCCTGGTTGTCTTCGCAGGCTGGCTGGCCGGCAGCCTGTGGGTGGCCGGAACGCGGCGCAGCAGTATCGAGAGTGCGCTGCGGCGCGGCGCAAACTTCCTGTTCTGTGCGCTGCCGCTGGCGCTGATCCCCGTGTTGGCGTTGCCGCAGTTTGAAATCAGGCATCCTCTGTTGAACCTCACCCTTGTCACATGCCTGGCTGCAACCCTGCTCTTGCAGAGCCAGGTGGTTGCGCGTGATTGGAGCATGACCGCGACGCGTTGACCTACGGACCTTACGATACCTTATTCCCCGGCAAGTACCGGGTGACCTTCCGCCTGAAATGGAACGGTGAGCAAGGCGACGCCCCGGTGGCCGTAGTGGACGCTTTCTCCACCGCTGCTGGCTACGCGCTGAATAGCCTGGAGCTCAAGCCCGGCGATTTCCTGACCAGCGATCACTACCAGTCCTTCGTGCTGGAGCTGGAACCCGGTCAGACCTTGCCCGATATCGAGTATCGGGTTCACTATTTGGGCCGCGGCAGATTGTCGGTCGACGACATCGAGGTGATCTCGGTGCGCGTCACGATCCCGAAGACCGGCGAAAGCATCCCTCTGGCGAATTGAGCGGCCACGAACACCCTCTCAGCACTCCTTTGTGTACCGCTTCAGGCGATGCCCCCCTCGAAGATCATTGGGGCAGATGAAGCGGCCCCAGGTCGACGCGGTTATCGGCGGTAGGCGGATCTACTGTCAGATTGCGCAAGGGCGGATTCTCATATAGCCCGGCCTTCAGGTCATAGGTGGCGGCGGGCAAGCTGGCCGGCAACGGCAGCCGATGACGGTCCGCGATAATCTCCCCCGCTCGCCAGCGAGTCGTCGGGCTGTAGCCGCCTCCTGGATCGCCGTCGTGCTGCGCCAGGACCTGGCCCGCTCCATCTGTCAGGTGCACGAAGGCCTTGAAATTCGTGCTCATGTCGCGCAGGGCGAACCAGTAGAGGGTCACGTCGAGAGCATTCGTCGCGCGTGCCGGGGCAACGTCATAACCGAGCAGGAGCGCCGCGTCACCCAGCTTTGCCTGGACCTGCACAGGCATCCAACTGCGCTGCCCGACGCCCAGGGCGTTCAGGTCCAATATGAGGGTTACGAGGAGAAGGGCCACGGCTGTTCCGCGCAGCAAGCTACTGCGGGTCTTCCAGAGTGCCAGGAAGGCCCATAAGCAGGCCGAGAGCGTAGATAGGATGGCTCCAGTCGTACGTGCAGGCGTGTCTCCAAAGTGGAAGGCCAGGCGATGGCTGCCTGCCGGCGCATTAGCTGAGACCAGCGCCAGCTCGCCGGACGGGTAGACGGCAGTCGGACGACCGTCCAACTCTGCTTGCCAACCGGGCAGATCGAACTGGTGCAGCCGCACGGGCAGAGGCGCGCTCGAGGAGAGGCTGAGTTGGACCCCCGCGTACGAAACACGTTCTAGCCGGACAGTAGGAGCCGGCGAGGGGGGCAGGCCATCGGCCGCGCCTTCCCGCGGCCGGCCCAACGCCCAACGTTGCTCGCTGACGGCCAGGGGCAGAAACTCGCCGGTCCATGTCGCGCCGACTTGCCCGGCCTCGTAATCCTCGCGCCACATCCGATCTGGCGACCATGCCTCTGCGTCGGGCATCGAGAGCGGTTGCGCCGGAAGATGGGGCAGCGGGACGAGCATCAGCACGAGCGCAAGCAGCGCCAGCAGGCCGAAAGAGCCGAGGGATCGTCCACGGGGAGGCCGCGAGGAAGGTGTCGAGCGCTCCGATGTCGCGACGGCGAAGCCTGCGAGCAACGACGGCAAAGCCGCCGCGACTCCTATCATGCCTAGTGCAGCCAGGGTAAGGAAGCGCCAGGGATATTGCAGCTGCGCTAGCACCGGAGCCAACGGCTTCCAGATTGGCAGCGAGGCCTGGGTGATCATGAAGAGCGAGGCCAGCACCAGCAGCAGATGGAACGCGATAGTGGAGCCTTTGGCGGGCCGCTGTCCTGCGGCCAGGCGCCAGACCAGGAGGCCAAGGACCAGCAGCACCACCGCAAGGCTCAGCCAGCTTACGGGGTGGTCGGCCGCGCCTTGCCCGAGTCGGTACAGGTACAGGGGAGCCGTCAGGACCGCCTGGCCGAGCGGTGCCAGGTGCTGCTGGTAGCCGTCGCTGGGGCCGAGGCTCAGGCCTACCGCCGAGCTTTCCGCCAGGACCGGCAACCAGAGCGCGGCCGTCAGGCCGATGGCCAATCCCAGCGAGCCTGCCGCGCCGATGAGTCGGCGCCAGCGTCCACTGCCGAGCGCCAGGATCAGCAGGTACAGTATGGTGACGGGCGTCATGAGGAGCGCCGTCAGGTTGTGCGTGTAGACGAGGCCAGCCCAGGCCAGGGTGCCCCACAAAAGGGGCTGGATCGGCCTCTCTTCGCGAAAGGCTGCCGTGTAGGCCCACAGTATCAGCGGCGGCCAGATGAAGGCGAACTGTTCGGGGATGGCGCCGCGTTGGTAGGCGTCGGCCAGGTGATACGGAAAGTATGTGTAGGCGATGGCGCCCAGAACCCCGCCGGCTGGTCCCCACAGGTAGCGGCCGTAGCCGTAAGCTGCCATGGCCGCTAACAGGAATCCCAGCGCGATGGTCAGCTTAGCGGCCATTGCCGGCCCGGCGCCGAGCAGGGCCAGCAGGGCGCCGGGCCAGTATGTGAGCGGCGCGTAGAAATTAAGCACGCTCTGGCCATAGCCAAAGCCAAGCTCTGGGAAAAGACGTGGGTGTAGCACACCCTGCGACCATGCCGCGGCCAGGGCCGCAATCCGGTAGATGTGGATACGGCCATCGTCCGACGCAAAAAAGCCGGGCCCAAATAGCGGCCAGAGGGCCGGCAGCGCCAAACACAGCGTGGCCAGCCAACCCAAGGCCGGGTATGGCCGCGACCAGAGCCGCGCACGCTGGCGCACCAGGGAAATGCTCGAATTCATCAACCGCCTTATCCGAGACGAGATTGTGCCGGTAGGCTGATTATATCCGTTAGTGCGGCCAAACGGCAATCGGTCCCAGGCCAACCTGGACATCCGGCGGGCTGCCAGCCACCTGGACTGGCAGCGAAACGGGCTCATTCTGGCCGGAGAGCGAAAAGGCCGATAGGCTGAGCCACCAGTTGCCCTGCGGCGTCCCGGCGCCCAGCGGCAGATCGATCTGATCAATCACCGGCTGCTGGCGGGTCGCAGCCGGCGACCAGCAAGTGGTAGGATAGCGCGTGGCGAAGGGCTGCCAGTGCTGACCAGGCAGTGCTTTGCCATCGGGACCGACCAGGACCGCCGAGAAATAGTACGGCGCGGTCATCGGCTTCAGTGCGCGCCAGTGCAGCGCCAGGGTGATGCTGTTGCTGGCTGCCTGATACTGAGCCTGGTAGCCGGCCAATTGCAGCACATCGCCAAACCTGGCATCGGCCGCCTGGGTCGGCGCTGACAGGGCTAGGTGCGCCACCTGGGCGTATTCCGGCGGCGACGTGACTCCGGTAGTGATCGTGCGAAAGACGAGATTCACGACCAGCAGCCAGATGCATTGGCTGGCCATCAGCATGAGGCGCGTCCGCGATGGAAGCGTGGCCAGGAAGACCCCGGCCGCCAATAACCAGAGCGGAACCCAGTACAGCCAGATACGGCCGGCCTCCCCGCGGGTCGTGCCGGAAAGGAGCATGGCTGCGAAGGTCAGTCCCACAGGCAGGACCAGGTGGCGGGTCTTGCCCCCTGGCAGCTTGAAGAGACCGAGCACCGCGAGGCAGATCAGGGGTAAGCCGCCGAATACGGCCAGATCCCAAACGTTGAGGACCAGCCAGGGAACGTAAGGTGCTCCCAGGCTGACGTGCTGGACCATGCCTACCCGAAACACATCCAGCAGCGTGTGGCCGGCGGCGCGCCAGTAGATCAGCCACACCAGGGCCAACCCGGCGCCGAAAGCCAGCGCGACGCCCAATACAGCTGCAAAGCGGTTGATCGGGAACACGGGCGCTTCGACAGGCTCAGCGCCCGGCCCTTCAACAGCCTCAGGAGCCAGGCTCGCCAAAGCACTGCCCTGGGTTTGCGCTGGCAGCCATTTCGAGGTGCGCGGCGCGGCCGCGCTGGCATCCTCAGCGAACCATCCTCGTCCCTGCCAGGCAAAGAGTCCCAGGAGACCGCACAACAGGAGCAGCGGTAACAAGGAAAAGTTCAACGCGAGCAGGCCGCCCAGCAGCAGGCCGCTCAAGAGAAACTCGGCCCAGGGCAGCCAGCCCTGCCTGCGATTCAGTCCGTCCCAAAACAGGAACACCAGGGTCATCGCAGGCAGAGGATAAAATGAGTTGAGCGTCCCACCGAAGAGGGCCAGCGCCGGCACCAGGGGCCACCAGAGGACGGCCTGGCGTGCCGGTCCTTCTCCTGCTGCCCGGCGAGCCAATGCATAGAGCGGAATCGCCGTCAGCGCCAACCAGAGCGGCGACGCTATGCCGAGCCATGCGCTAGCAAGCTGGGCATTGTCGAGCGCCATAAACTGGTAATTCTGGCAGACATAGGGCCGGACTGGTAGCGCCAGCAGCTCGCTCGCCGCCGGCAACTTGCCGAGCAATTGCGCTAATCCAAAGTAAAGCGCCGGCCAGCCGGCCGCGCTGGTCGACAAGTGCGGCAGGGCCAGGCGCCACCCTGGCATCAAAGACGGCCAGGCGTGCAGCGTATCGGGCAAACTCTTGATGCTCAGGCTGAACGAGAAAGCGCCGCCAGCGTAGGGCGAGATCGTCCGGCTGAACAACACCCACAGCGGATCATCCAGGACATAAAGCAGAGCAATGGTCAACACGCAGCCGGACAACACCACCCAACCCAGTAAAAGGGCGGCTGGCCTGCGCGCCAGCCAACGAGCGCCGGCGGCATAGGCGACGATCACCAGCACGGCGGGCCAGCAGCGCTGCACGGTGAGCCAGGTCGGAGCGGCATAGGGCCACTGCCAGCCAAAACCGCCGCGCAGCAGCGGCCACCAGTCACGGAGGATAACGAGCGCGACAAAACACGCCAACAGCGAGATGACAGCCCCGCTGCGCGGCCAGGTCGGCCGCAGGCCCTGGGCTGGCGATCGTCTCTTGTCAGTCACTGCCGCTCATCCACCTGGCTTTGACTGGGCGGTATAGCAGTGCCCGAGTCCGCAATGTGCCGAACGTTCGCCGCTGCGCAAACGCCGTGGCTGGCTGTTCGATCATGAGCAATCGGCGGCAGTATACATGAGATGTCCATCCTGCGCCCGTCAGCGAGAGCCGACCCGGAGCGCAGTCACCAGGATCCTGTCCCCACCGGGCTGGTTCTGCCCGTCGGGCACCGCTACCCGCCGGCCCGTTACCGGGTCGTACAACCCGACCAGGATGCGGTATGTGCCAGGCTTGAGGGTACCCGGCACAGTGAATTGGTGCGTGTCCTCAATGATCTCTCCAATCGACCAGGCTGACGTCGGATAGGCCCCGCCTGAGGGCAGCGCATCCGCCTGGCCGACGGTCGCATCGTTTTGATCGACGATGTGGACAAACACCTTATAGTCGTTATTAATCTCGCCGAGCGCCTGCCAATACAGCCTTAGCTCCAGCCCGCTTCCGGCCTGAACCTGTGCATCATCCGCTAGATCATAGCCCATTAGAACTATACCGTCGCCAAGCTTAACACTTAAGTCGTGGGCCGGCTTGAGTGTAGGGGATGGGACGTCCAATGCGATTTTGGCCAGGGTCGGAGCTACTTCTTGGCCTTGTGAGTTAGTCACGCGCAGGTTCTGCATCGTCTCGAACGTGTACATGCCGGCCCTGAGCCACAACGGCCTTGGCCCCAGCGTCGTGTCCGGAATCTTCACCTGGACGGTATCACGCACAATCTGGCCCGGAGTCCATAGGCGTGTCGGATACGTGCCGCCTCCCGTATAGCTATCCGACTGTGCCAGCGGGTGTATACCCTCCACAGACCAGAAATGCACGAAGACGCTGTAGTCTTCGTCGATCGGCGCCAGCGCTTGCCAGTATAGGGTAACGGGCACGACCTCGCCGGGCCGCACGTGCTGGCCCGGAATGTCGAAGGCCAATAAGCGCACCTTGTCGCCATACTGAAAGTCGATGCGCTGCGCTGATGCAGGCACTTCCGGCACAATGAGGTCTGACCGGGCATAGGCGGGCCGGATGCTCGTAAACGGGACGCTGACTGCCAATATGAAGAAGAGGCCGGCCAGGCCCCACGCAGCCGCAGGCTGCCGGCGTAGTGGGAACCAGCGGAGCAGCCCGATGGCGAGGAACAAGCAGATCGCCGACAGCGCCGGGAGAATAAGCCGCCCCGTTGATGCAAGGGTGAACAGCGTATAACGGAGCAGGGCCAGCATCTCCAGGATGAGCCACGCCGCCAGCAGGACCAGTGCGAAGAGCCGCCTGGAAGGGTGAGCACGGCGCTTTTGCCAGGCCCAGGCAGCCAGTCCGACGACAGCCAGCAGCGTGAGCCCGTCCAGCACGCGGTAAATCCAGTCAGGCTGCATCAGCACGTTGACACCCCCGAACAGTCCCCAGTAACTGATGCGGAAGCCCTGAAATTCGCCCAGCAACTGCCCGACTCCCGGGATGGCGGGTCGCCGCCCGACAAAATCCAACATGACGCTCATACCCGTCGGATCGCCGTATAAATGCCAGTTGCGCAGGTACCACCATCCGGCGATCAGTAGCACGGGCAGGAAAACGCTGAGGCAGTCGACCAGCCAGCCCTTCAGAACCCTTCCGGCCCGCCGCTTGCCCGCCTCCTGTGCCATCTCCAGGGGCTCAGCGATGCGGTTGTATAGGAAAGCTGCTGAGGCGACCGGCAGCAGTGCCAGCGCGCTGAGCTTGGACAGGCAAGCCAGCCCGAGCACGACGCCTAAGAGGAGAAGGCGAGGGCGTGTGCTGCCTTGCAGTACGAGTCGCACCAGCAGCAGCAGACCCAGCGAGGCCAGCACGATGACCAGGTTGTCGTTGTCGACCGATGCGGCGATGAACAGGAACATCGGTAGGAAAGCGTTGAGCGCCATGGCTGCGATGGCGATGGGGGGCCGCGCAGGGAACAGCATGAGTGCAGTCAGGTAGGTGCACAGGACCGTACCGGCGCCCAACAGCAGCGAGAAGAACCGGATCAGGTGCACGGCCAGGGTCGTCCCGTGCCAGGGAAAGGCCTCTCGCTCGGTATGAACAATCAGGTTCTTGTTGTCGGGGTAGAGGGGCACACCTATCTGGGCATGGGGATTGATATACATCAGATCGGGCAGGTCGGAGGTGTCAATCGGAGCTGTCAGGCCCGCCGCCAGGGCGTAGTAAAGCGGTGGCTGGATGCCCTCTTGTTCCCAGAGCGTTTTCACACCCGCACGTTGCACCGGCAGATTGCCGCCTTGTGCCAGATGTGCAACAAACGGGTAGTGATGCCACTCGTCGCTGGCCTCGAATACGGGATCGATGACGCTGTACAGGGCGCCCAGGACTAGGTACAGCGCCAAGATCAGCACGGCNAGGCGATGCTTCGCGATCCGGTTTAGACGGCGGCGGATCCAATTACGCGTCAATGTACGTCAACCTCAGAGAGTGTGAGCGCGTCGCCGGCGGGGCCAGCCAAACGCGGATAACCCTTGACATCGCTGCGATATAGTCCGGTGATCAGGCGGTAGCGACCGGGTGGCACGTCCAGTCGCAAGGCCAGGTTATCGGTAATGACCTGACCTGCCGCCAGCGAAGCGGTCGGATACAGGCCGTCGCCAGGCCAACGGTCCCGCTGCGCTTTAACCTGTGAACCGGCGTCGAGCAACTGCACGAAAACTGTGTAGTTGGCGGCAGGCTTGCTCAGCGCGCGCCAGTTCAGACCGATCTGCAGAGTGTCGCCCGACTGGGCCTGCACCGGGGCGCCGGGGAGTATTGCCTGGTCGCGGGAGGATGCGCCGGCCGCGCCACAACTGCCCTCGACGCCGGTGGGCGCAACCTGCAATCTCACCTGGTCCAGCGAGATCTCGCCCAACACCTGGGCAGCACTGGAGGACCCTGCGGGGACACCGGCAGCGGAGAAGTGTAGCAGCCGCGCCCAGTTTCCAAACTGCTGTTCATCCAGCTTATAGGCATGCTGTGCCAGGTAGAACTCGGTGCCTCGCCATCCCGCCTGGTCGTCGGCCTCGGCGTTGCGATCGCGAGCGATCCAGATATCGGTGTAGCGCGCCATCAACTGGTCCAGCAGGTCCGTGCGCACGGGGTTCTGCTCAATAGCGTACCAGGGGATGGGCGCCCGCAAGTAGTTGAGGTAGTAATCTGTGAGCGCTGGGTCGGGTACAATCAAGACCGCCGAACAGTTGGGTGCGGCTAGCCAGGCATTCGGGCAGCAACGGAACGTGTCCGAAGCCACTGTCTTGCCGAGCGCTGCGTTCAATGGCTGCAAGAAGCGGTCCACGTCGTAGGGGTCAAAACGTGCATCTCCCGTCCTGTAAAGCAGCAGCAGTCCAGAGCACAGGACCACTGAACCGGCGCCCAGCAATATACCCGCCCTGCCCGCACGACGCGGATGCCGCCAGAGCCATATGAAGGCAATCAGGGTCGCGACGACGGCAGCCAGCGACACCGCCAACCCGGCGGGCAAAAGCGCCCAAGTGCCCAGGGGTTTTAGCTGCACCCAGGCGAAGTCCGGTGGTTGTGTGCCGGCCAGTAGCAAGCGCAAATGTCCCAGGACCGGCGATTGGGCAGGCGTCATGTAGAGGGCATCAATTGCCTCGCCGATTCCGCCATAAAGCTTAGCCTGAGTAAGTTCCCAATTGATTTCCCACGTGCGCACATCCACGCTGATGCCCAGCACCTGGATGCCAGTGCTCAGCACGATCAGCAGCAGGATCCCGGCGACCCCGAGTGCGCGCAGGCCCGCGGGTGTAGACCGGCCCGCCTTCGCTGTGTCTTCCGGCACATCGCGCATGAGCCAGGCAAATACCGGGGCTGCCAGGAGCACGAGGAAGGGCACGATCGGCAGCATATAACGCGGTCCCCAGCCAACGCCGCCCGACCAATACAGGTAACGGCTGTAACCGAATATATGGATGCCCACCGCCGCCAGGAAGGCCAGGGTCTCCCACATCCGGCGGCGCAGCAATGGCACTATGCCAACGAGACCTAGCAGGAGCACCGGCGAGAACCAGAATAGGCCCCGATAGGGGCTGATCACCAGGCCGGTGCTGCCGCGCAATATGCGTTCGCCCAATGAACTCGAGAGTTGGGGATTGGTCGTGTAATCGACGATGTTGCGGGCAAACGCCGACACGTCGCGCAAGGTGGTCTGGGAATAGAACTGCCCGAGCAGCCAGATAGCGGCCAGCGGGACGAGGAAAGCCAGGGCATCGCGCGCTCGTTCCATTCGGCTGCCGGTTGCGTCGGGCCCGGCACGCAGGCGCTTCCACTCGTAGCCACCCGCTAACAACAGCAGCGCCGGGATAACGGCGATGCTGACCTGCTTGTTCGTAATGGCAATTCCCAGGGCAACACCGGTCACGGCCGGCCAGAGCGCCCCGCGCCGGGCCGGCGGGCGATACCGCAGCAGGGCATAAACTGCCATGAGGTAGGTAAGGACGGTGAGTGTCTCGCGAAAGAAGGTGCGGCTGTACGCCCAGGCACCCGTTCCCAGGGCGAAGACGACCGCGCCGACCAAAGCCGTGCGGCGGTGATAGCCCAGTTCGAGGATGCAGAGGTAGATCAGGGCTACGGAAGCCGCCATCACGAAGACGCCGAAGAACATTACGCCCTGCACCGCCGCGCCCAAGGCCCGGCCCCATAGATAGAACGGGATGGCCAGAACCATCTGGGCCGGCTCATAGTTGGGGACCATGTCGCCGTGTGTCGTTACCATGCCGACATGGGTATAGTCCCAATAAATCTGGTTGATGGTGAAGGCCCCCGTCTTGACGAAGCTATCGGTCCCGCTGAAGAGCGCGCGCTCGTCGTTACTGACGAAGGAGCCGTCGTAGGTGAGCAAATAGACCGCCAGCGCCAGGAAGAAAACGCCTACTGCCAGGCGCCGATCGTTTTTCAGTTTCTCAGAAGCAGCCGCCATCGCCTTACCTACCTTTTAGTCTCGACCGGTAAGGCCAGGAACTCCCCGCCCTGACTGTTGCCCGGCGCCATCCATCCGCCGTCGGGAAAGGTATACACGCCAAGTTCTACGCGCGCCGTTTGGGCAAGTTGCTGGGGTGGCGGCTGATAGGTGTCGGCCACCACCTCACCGGTAGTCCAGCGATCTGTGCTGAACCGGCCCGCGCCGGGCGAACGTTTCCACTCCCACAACAGATTGCCGTCGCGGTCCAGCAGGCGCAGTGTCGCCCTCAGGTCCTGTTTGATTGGCGCTTGGGCCTGCCAATACAAAGTTAGTTCGCCGTCAGCCATGCTCGGCTGGACCGCCAGCAGCTGCAGGCCTGGACCGAAAAGCGCCTGCAGCGGCGAAGCTTGCGCGGGCTGAGCCGCAATCGGACGCGGGGGCGCGAAGGGCAGAACGATGCCGGTAACCAACGCGATGACCGCCAGGGCGGCCAGTAGGCCGCTCCAAATACCGAGGGCCAGGCTCGCGCGTTGGGCCGGCACCCAGGCGGCCAGACCACCGGCGATTAGAAAGGAGAGCGGCGCGAGCGCCGGGAACAACAGGCGGCCCTGGTCAGTGCCGAGGGCAATTTGGCTATAGGAGAGGATCGAGAAGACGGCCAGGACCGGGGCACCCACGAGGATCACGATGTCGACCGGCAGGGTCTCGGCCAGAAGTCCCTGGCGCGACCGCCGGTACTCCGCCCCCCAGCGCAGCCAGCCGGCGCCCGCAGCTCCCAGCAGGACACCCCAAAGGATATAGAACGGCGTGGGCAGAGAGAGTTGTCCGGCGCCGCCGAACTTGCCCCAGAAGCTGAAGAACCAGCCCCTGGCCAGCTTCGCCAACTCCAGCGCACCCAGCGGACCTTGGCGCCTGTCGATTGTGGCGAGAACTACCTTCATGCCGAGGGGATCGCCGAAGAGCTGCCAGTTGCGCAGCAGCCACGGTGAGATGATGGCTACCGCGATGATCCCGGCCAGGACAGTGCGGCCGAAAGACCGCCGCGAGGGGCGGGGTGCGCATAGTATGATGAGGCAGGCAACCGGCCATAGAGCGATAGTGCTGGCTTTGGAAAGCACCGCCAGCCCCATAGCGGCGCCACTCAAGATGGCGCCGAACAGGTCACGGCGCCAGGCCGCCCACAGGGCCAGCGTGATGAACATCGCAGCCAGCATATCGTTGCTCATGGCGGCGCCGATGAATAACCCTTCAGGCAGGAACGCTGCGAAGGCCGCCGCCGCCAACGCGAGGAGCGGCCGCCGAGGCCACATCGCCCGCCCCAGCCCGTAGGTTGCTGCCGTCAAAACCAGACCCGCGAGCACGGATACCAGCCGCCCAAGGTGCATGGCCAGAGCGCCCCCTCGCCAGGGCCAACTTTCTAGGGTCGTGTGAATGAAGAAATTGGGCGCTGCCGTCGGTGTGAACCCGACATCAGGATTGGAGCGCAAGAAAGTGAAGTCCATGCCGGTCCAGCTTGCCACGCCGGCTGCCAGCAAATGATAAAGGGGCGGATGTTTGGCCTGGGTCATTGTCGTGCCGGTGGGGAGGCTCGCTTCCCGCCCGATGTAGGCGGCGTAAGCATAGTGGTCAGCTTCGTCAGGTGCTTCGCCTAGCGGATTGAGCGCGCTGTACGAGAGACCGAGCACAAGGCGCAACGCCAGTATGAGTATGAGGGCTCTCCGCATGTCTTTCAGTGATTCGCTCCTGACCTATGCCGCCGCAGGATACCATCGAATCAACGGTTTGGCAAAACTTTGCGGTTCAGGCTAGAGTGAGTAGACTGTTCTTGCCACCGATTACCTCCGGGCGAATACTTCGTTGAAGTTGGCTGGCTTGACTTGTAGGCCGGGTGGCAACTTGAGCCTCAGTTCAATGCCGTCAAGCCGCCAATGAAGATTCTCTGAGGTGAGTGTCAGATGCTACATGTTTTGAGCAGCACAAAGGCGGAACAGGCTGCCGGCGTCCGTTTTGGCCGCCTGCGATGGACGTGGTTGCTGCTCGTGCTGGCAGCGGCCGCCGTCTATCCGGCGCTGGCCAATAACATCGCCGCGCGGGCATGGGACGCGGCACCGGTACACATTTACCGAGGCTTTGTCTACTCGAACGCCATCTCTCAAGGTGTGCGTTATCCGCAGTGGATCCAGTCTCTGCACGGAGGGTTGGGCAGCCCTGCGCCCACTTTCGAACCGCCTTTGCCCTACGCGGCAATGGACTTCTTTTATCGATTGGGCATGCCGCACACCGTAGGCTGGCAGGTACTCATGGCGCTGGCCCTGTTGGCCGCCTGCACCGGCGCCTATGCGCTAATGCACGCGTTGACTGGGCAGAAATGGCCGGCAGTGCTGGCGGCAATCGCGTTTCTCTACGCGCCCTACCTTCTGCGTGATGTCTTCGAACGAGGCACGCCGGAAGCGCTGGGGGTATGCCTATACCCCTGGGTACTCTGGTCGCTTGTCTGGGTGGCCCGGCGACCTTCCGGCTGGCGCCTGGCGTTGGCCGCGGGGATATGGGCGCTGTGCATCTCGACCCACGTGCTGGCTCCGCTGATGTTGGCGCCGGTAGCTGTGCCGTTGGCGATGCTCTTGACCTGGCGTTACCGCACGGCTGGCCCCCTGTTAGCGTTGCTCGCTGGGAGCTTGCTAGTCGCGTTTATCTGGCTCCCGATCGCTTCGGAACAGGGCTGGGTACATGTAGAGCGCGATTTTGGGTCGAGCATGGCAGATGTGCAGGCAGGCTCGATCCCGCTGGATCAGTTGCTGTCCGGCCCGGCAGTCTACGACACGCAAAGTGATAATAATCGGACGGTGGACCACGTTGGCTGGCTCAATGCGGCTCTAATGCTGGCCGGCCTTGCCGGACTTTATATCGCCCAACGCCGGCGACGACGCGGCCTCGCCCTCACGCTCGGGATCGGTCTGGCCGCCGGCTGGTTGGTAATCTGGCTGATGACCGGGGCATCAGATCCCGTGTGGCGTGCGTTTGGACCGGTGCTCGAACGGCTGCAATACCGGTCGAGGCTGCTTGGGCTACAGGCGTTGGCTAGCGCGACGGTGGCCGGCGCGTTGCTGACCTTGCTGCCCCGGCGCCGGCAACCATGGGCCGGCATCGTCCTGGTGGCATTCGTGATTCTTACGGCCCTGCCGTCGCTCTACGTCGACCTGCAACACGCATACAGCAGTGTCGGCCCTGAATTGAGCCTCACCCAGGTCCGTCAGGCCGAGATCGCGCAGGGGGCCCTGGCTTTCACATCATTCGGCGAATTCCAGCCGCGCTGGCGCACCGCACCCTTCGACGAGCAATTTCTGAGCGGATTGGGACCTAACTTCAACGCCCAGGCCGATCCTCTGGCCGAAGCGTTTAATGGTGTCAGCATTCAGGCGGCCGAGGTGCGCGATGGCCGGTGGGACCTCGATGTGCAAGCCGAACAGGCGACGGTCTTAACGTTACACTTGTTGTATTACCCGCGCTGGCAAGCCTGGATCGATGGGCAACCCGCGGTGCTGCGGCCACAGCCGCAGTCGGGCTATGCCCAGCTCGATGCACCGGCCGGGCAGCATCACATCAGCCTACGCTACGGCTCAACCACCGCGCAGCAGGCAGCGCTGGCGATCAGTGGGCTGACACTGGTTTCTTTGCTCGTCGGCGCGGCCTGGCCTTTCCTTGGCCGGCGCCCAAAGCAGGCTCGTGAGCCGGTGTGGAGGGATGCCGGTAAAAACACAGACGCCGCTGGCGAGGCCGAACAACCGCCCGCCGTCTGGCTGCTCGCGGGCCTTACCGCACTGCTGGCGCTCAAGATATTCTTCGTCGACGGATCGACCACCTGGCTGCGCTGCCAATCGACGGCGCAGCATGTGTGCGGCGCGCAGACTACCGTGGCCGTACCGTTCGCCGGTGGGCCAACCTTGCGGGGTTACAACGTGTTGTCCGGCGATGTGCGGCCTGGCGGTACGATATGGCTGCAACTATTCTGGCAAGGCGAGCCGCGCCAGACAGCTCAGCTGAACAGTTTCGTACACATCCGCAACAGCCAAAAGGGCTGGCCGATGGAACCGAAGACGGGGAGCGAAATCTGGGCGCAGGCAAACCACCCGGTACCAGGGGGCCTGCCGAACACGGAGTTCCTGCCCGGCAAGCTCTATACTGACGACTTCCGAGTTCAGTTGCCGGCGGACATGCCAGTGGGCTTGTATTTTCTCGAAATCGGATGGTACAATCCGGCCGGCGGCGAGCAGTTGGAGCCGCAACCAGACGCGGTCAAGCCGCCGTTGAAAATCCTCTGGCGTTCCATTTTGCTGCCATCCATCCGGGTGCGATAGGATCGGATAAGAAAAACCGCTCAAAGTTACAGTTGTGGTTTTGTCGGCTCTGCCCCAAAGAGGAAATGCGATGCTACGCGGGCTAAGTTTCGGCCCACTGTACTGCTACGCTTTGATGGCGGTACAGATCGGTTTGCTTCTTCTAGGCTCAACCGACAACACCGACTCGCTCTGTCGGTTCAAGGGTGCCAACCACCAACGGCTTGGCGCTGGGCACTTGAAGTCGCTCCGTTATGTGAGACCGTTGATCTTTTTCGTGGAGGACATGCTTATGCTGCACGGACGCAGGGTGATCGTTGTAATGCCTGCCTACAACGCTGAAAAAACGCTCATGGACGTCTACCGTGATATTCCCGAAGGGTTCGTCGATGAGCTGATCCTAGTGGATGATGCCAGCGCCGACCGCACCGCGCTGATCTCCAGGCAGCTTGGCTTGAGGACGATTGTCCATCCACGGAATCGCGGCTATGGAGGGAATCAAAAGACTTGCTATAAGACGGCGCTGGACCTTGGCGCCGACGTCGTTGTGATGCTGCATCCCGATTACCAGTATACCCCCAAGCTGCTCGTGGCTATGGCGTCGCTGGTCGCCATCGGCCAGTACGACGTCGTGCTGGGATCCCGTATTCTCTCGGGCGGAGCCCTCAAAGGCGGTATGCCGCTTCCAAAATATGTGGCCAACCGCATTCTGACCTTTTTTCAGAATGTCCTGCTTGGCTCCAAGCTCTCCGAGTTTCACACGGGCTATCGAGCTTTCTCGCGGCAATTGCTCCTCAGCCTGCCGCTTGAAGAGAACTCGGATGGCTTCCTCTTCGACAATCAGATGCTTGTCCAGGCCATCTATTTCGGTTACTCCGTCGGCGAGATCTCTTGTCCGGCTCGCTATTTTCCNGAAGCATCCTCGATCAACTACCTCAGTAGCGTAGTCTATGGACTTGGGGTCGTCAAGACGACTTTCCAGTANCTGCTGCANCGCCTGGGNTTGGCTCAGTTCCGCATCTTCTCGCACGAGGGCCGAAGGCTACAACTAAGCATCTCCGCTCAATAGCGGTGTTGAAGGTAGGAGCTAGCGGTGGAGGTGCGCGGTCAGCACGGCTTGTGCCGCTCAGTCACTCTTTCGCTCAACCCATACAGCAAGCAGAGAGGACTGGGAAGGACAAGCTCTCACCAGGAGAGATCGATGAAAGAGCGAAATCGAGGCCTGAACAACCAACTGGCAATCACTCTTGTTCTGCTGCTTGCCGCCTTTCTTCGTCTATGGAACCTCGGGAGCAGCGCCTTTACGTTTGACAGCGCTTATTTGAGCAACCTTGCCGCGCGCTTCTTATCGACCGGCGTGCCCCCTGCGCAGGGCATGGTTTCTTCTGTCGGAATTGTCAACCCACCGCTCGCGGTCTACCTGATCAGCCTGCCCGTGTTGCTGAGTCGCGATCCGCGGGTTGTAACCGGTTTTGTGGCCGTGGCTAACGTGATCGCCGTCTGGGAATGCTATCTGCTTGGCCGGCGTTACTGGGGCCATTGGCANGGAACCCTCGCTGCTCTGCTGCTGGCCGTCAGTCCGTGGGCAGTGTATTATTCACGGGGTGTTGGGGCGCAAGAACTGTTGCTGCCAGGCGTCATCCTGTTCTTTGCCTTGATCATGCGTTGGTTGGTCGACCACAAGAGTTGGGCCGTGGCTGGCGCCACATTCACTCTGGCCGCGCTCGTTCAGATCCATTTCGCCACCCTGGCCCTGGCGCCGGTGCTGGCGGCGGTTCTGCTTGCATCTGCTGTGGCTCGTGTGCGAGATCGCCGGGGCCTGTGGCCCTGGAAACCGCTGGTGGTCGGCACGGTGGCCGGGGCGTTGTTGTATCTGCCCTATCTTCTGGTCGAAGCCCAGAACGGTTGGCCCAGCCTTCATGCCTGGTCAAACGCGCCCCACGCCGCCTCATCCATTCACTGGCAGACTATCGAACTCGCTCTGATCAACATCGGCGCCCGCGACATCTATAGCCTGGCAGTTCCGCAGCAGTATCAGCGGTTCCTGTCCAGCCTATTTCCGCTTGCCTATTGGCCTGATCGATTGGAAGAAACCCTTGTGATTCTCAGCAGCCTCTACCTGTTCGTCCGTTGCTGGCGAGAGCGCGCCGACCGGGGCGCGCTTGCCCGGGACGGGCAAGACGCATCTCCTGGCAGCCTTAGGCTACGAGTGGGTCAACAACAACTACAGCGTACTCTTTACGCCCACCTACAAGCTGGTCGAC
>JGI24131J36419_10000111_pt1 | contig 25839 bp, 21 predicted proteins | sample BarGraNGADG00211_2_FD_36419 | JGI IMG/M metagenome (IMG submission 36419) | reverse complement strand
CCAGCACCGCATCCGCCCATGCCAGGAGCTCCACAAGCCAGACTGACGTTTCGATGTTGTGTGCGATATGCGCCGGTCCGGGGTTCCTGGTCGTGGCGGTCGTATCGCCACGCGCGGAACGAGCAGGCCTGCGTTCGGTCGCCCGATACTCCACGCCTGTCGGCAGCCGCGCGGGTGGGATCACCTCGCGTCCGCCCATTGCCTCCACCGCTAACGTCACTGCCATGCCCTGGGCCTCAGCCTGCAGTATCGCGGGCAGGAGCGTCCAGGCTGCCTCGCCCTCTCCGAGGCACAACAGGTTGCGGGTTCCCGTGGACAGCGTGTAGCCCTTGCCGACCGGTCCCAGGCAATCGACGCGCGTGCCGGGCGGAGCGGCACGCAACCAGGCGTGTCCCCAATCGGCGCTCGGAGGGATGCGCAGGGTCCAGGTTTCGTCATCAATGGCGATTGGGTAGAACGTGCGCCGTAGATAGGGGCTTCGCCCTGAACTCAGCCCTGACCCCGTGCGCACCAGCACAGGCTGGCCGGGCGAAAGCTGGCGCGCCATCTCCGGAGCGCGCAGCCGTACCTCTTGGCTCGCACCGTAGGTTTGGCGGTCGATCAGCTCGGCGATAACTTGGAGCATCGTATGCGCACTCTATGGGCGGAGCAGTTGTACCAGGTCGCGCAATGTCCCGCGGTAGTTTGGTGCGGGCAGCGCCGGATCCAGCACCGCGGCCGCCCCTGGCACCAGGAACGTCTGGCAGCCGATCTGCGCGCTTACCATGTCTCCGGCCTCGTTGCCGACCACCAGCGCGCTAGCCGGCTCCCGGTCGATGCTCTCCAGGATCTGCCGGTAGTACAACGGGTTGGGCTTGCAGGCGCGGCTGTTTTCGTAACTCGTGACCAGCCGGTAGGGGAAATCACCCACCCCGGCCCATTCCAGGCGCTGTCGGATAGCCAGGTCTGGGAAAAGCGGATTGGTGGCGATCACCACGTCCAGACCCCGCTCGAAGGCCGCTTGCACGGCCTGGCGCGCCTCGGGTAGGCATTGGGTATGCTGTCGCAGGGCAGGATAGGCGTGCAGGTAAAAGTCGGTGAATACCGGCTCCATTTCCTCGCGCGGCCGCCCGATGAGCGGGTAGAAGGCCGACGCAAACACCTCCTGGTTGGTCGCGCGCCCGTCGTTGGCCACCATGATCTGGGTTGCGCGCATCAGATGGGCGATAAACTGCTTGGGTGGTACCATGGACGCCACATGGGCCGAGATGGCCTGGAAGTAGCGCGGCAGGAATACGTCCAGGTTATTGCCGAGCAGTGTGCCGTCCAGATCAAACAGGACGGCTTTGATGCCGGAATTCTCCATCGCTGGCTTGCCTCCGTTAGTTGTAGCCGGTTTGCTTGGGCCATTATACGGCCTGATGCTTTTGGGTCCTATTGGGGAACTCGAAGCGGGACTGGTGGCTTCAGCCTTTGGGGAGCCGTTCTCGACACGCGAAAACCCGGTTCCGGAGCGTTGCGGCCTCAGAGGAACCGGGTGTTGTTTTTTTGTTCGCTCAGTCTGTGAACAGGTGGTCCACTGCATCCGTCAGTTGTTGCAGGGTGCCCACCTCGTGCACCGAGTGGCAGAAAGGCAAGTACTTGCGCATGTCGCTGTCGCCGGTGCCCCAGATGACGGGCGGCTCAGGATTGAACCAAAGCATGCGCCGGGCCCGGCGCTTGATGGTCTCGAAGGCATCCAGGCGTGGCGGGTTGTAGTTATTGCGCCCATCGCCGACCACAATTACTGTCGTACGTCCGTCCACCGAGTCCAGGTACTCTTTGCAGAAGTGATTCAGCGCGAAGCCCAGGTCGGTGTTGTAGTAGCCCGGGGGCATGTTGTCAAGCACATCCTGGATGGCCTTGTCGGGGCGCATCTCGGCGAAGGCCCCGGTGATCTCGCTCACGTCGTCGATGAAGGCGAAGCTGCGGGCCCGCGCCACCTGATCCTGTAGCTCGTACACCAGTTGCAGCAGGAACTGCACCACCGGCCGCATGGACGTCGAGATGTCGCAGATCAGCACCAGTTTCGGCTTCACGTGACGCCGGCGGTGTTTTAGCTCGACGGGCACGCCCCCATACCGCAGGTTGGTGCGGATGGTTGCCTTCGGATCCAGTACCCCGGTTTTACCCCGCCTGTGCCGCAGCGATGCCCGGCTGCGCAACTGGGCGGCTAGCCGGCGCACCTCGTTGCGCAGTTCGTTGGCCTCCTGTTGGCTCAACGACTGAAACGGGCGCTGCATCAGGTCCGACATCCTGGCCGGCGGTGGCTGCTGATTGGTCACCTGGCGGGCGATGCTCGCGCCCACGAACTGATTGACTTGCTCGCCCAGGGCGTCGGCATTGGCTTGCATCGTCTCGGCCAGTTGCTTTAGCGCCTCATGGCTCATACCGGCCTCGGCCAGTTGTTCGAGCATTTCCCGCAACAACTCCGCCAGTTGCTCCATGCCCATCGCGCGCAGCATGCGCTCGGTCAGCGATGACTGCTGGTACGGGTGGGTGGCCCGTTGCAGGCCCACTTCCTGGCCGATCTGCTGCAGTTGTTCCTTGCTCGGTCCCTGGCCGGAGAGCAACCAGTTCAGCAACTGGGCGAGCCGGTTGCGCATCGCCTGCGCCAATTGCTGCATCAGCTCTTGCAGTTCTCGATCGCTGCCTTGCCCGTTCTGCGCCTGTTGGAGTTGTTGGCGCATCTGCGCCATCTCTTGCTCGCTAAGCTGCCCGTCCAGCAGCTTCCGCAACAGGTCCGCCAGTTCCTGGGGCAGCGAGTCCAGTGCATCCCGCAACTCTTGCTGCTGGTCGGCGTCCATGCCCTCGGTAGCCGGCAACATGGGAGGGGCTTCGCGCCCGAAGTAGAGTGGGAACAGCCGGTCGAACGCTTCTACGTCGGCCGGGTCTTTGATCAGGGTCGTGCGCAATGCCGAGCGAAAGATGTCGCGATCGATCACGCCCACTTCAGTGATGGCTCGAAAGCTGTCCGCGCTCTCAGCGACGGAGATGCGGACGCCCGCGGCCCGCAATCCCGCGATAAATTCGACTATGCGTTCTTCCATGTCATTGGTCCGAGAACGGCGAACGGCCGCGACGCTTGAAACGTGGATCGGGCCCGATCAATGGATCGGCGGGGCCGCGGCCCGGGGCTTCGCTGCCGTTCAGGGCGCGCCGGGCACGTTGCACGTCGTGTTCGTACTTCAGCAACACGGTGAGGGTGGTGTCGAGCGTGGTCTGGTCGATGCGGCTCGCGTTGAGCGTCACCAGGGCCTGCGCCCAATCCAGCGTCTCGGCAACGCTCGGGTGCTTCTTGAGGTCCAGCTCGCGCAGCCGGTGCACCAGCTCAACTGCCTGGCGCGCCATCTGAGGCGCCAGATCAGGCACCTTCAGGCGCACGATGCTCAGCTCGGTCTCGAGGCTGGGGTAATCGAGGTAGAGATACAGACAACGCCGCTTCAGAGCCTCGCTCAGCTCGCGAGTATTGTTGGAGGTCAGCACCACCAGCGGCATGTGCTTGGCTTTTAAGGTGCCTAGTTCGGGCACGCTGATCTGAAAGTCGCTCAGGACTTCCAGAAGGAACGCCTCGAATTCGGCATCCGCGCGGTCTATCTCATCGATCAACAGCACAACTGGTTTGTCGGAGCGCAGCGCTTGCAGCAAAGGACGCGGGAGCAAGAAGCGCTCGGAAAAGAATACGTCTTCCTCGGCAGCCAACCGGTCGGCCGCCTCCGTCAGGCTCTTAGCGTCTGCGAGCACGTCATGCAGTTTGTCACGCAGAAGCTGCGTATAGAGAAGCTGCTTGGCATATTCCCATTCATAGAGGGCCTTCGTCTCGTCCAGACCCTCGTAGCACTGGAGACGGATCATCTCTCGTCCGCTTGCGCTCGCCCATGCTTTGGCAAGCTCAGTTTTCCCCACGCCGGCCGGTCCCTCGGCCAGTACTGGCTTGTTCAGCCTTTCTGCCAGAAAGAGGGACGTCGCTATCTCGTCGCTGGCGATATAGCGCTGCTCTTCAAGCGCCTGGCACACATCATCTTTTGATCGAAACACGGTCGGCTCCTTACCGGATAAATGAGAGCAAGCTCATACTATTCTTATAAACCTATGCCGGCCGTATTTCTGCAAGCGGCAATCCACATCTCGCGCGCCGTCCCCCGAGGGGCAGATGGGGCCCCATGCGAGGGTGAACGATCTTTCCTCCCCTCATCAAGCAGTCAAGCATGCAAAATCAAACCTGGAAACGCTCGGCGTGCAGGTTCCAGCCCTTCAGCACACGTTCTTCCGGCCCGGCCGCATCCAGGCGCAGGCCGAAGACCCTGCCCATGCGCCTCAGCGCTTCCTGGGCGGCGCGCACGTCGACGCCGGCCTGCTCGCCTTCCAGGATTCTTACCCCCAGGTCCACCAATGCCACCAGCGCTTGCGGGCTATCCAGATCCCGGTCCATGGCCGCCGCAAAAGCCGCCTCTGCTTGCGCCGGATCGAGCGCCCCGCCTGTTCCAGGCTCCAGCGTGGTTCCGCGCTGCGCAGCTCTGCTTAGTAAGTCGGCCAGGCGGCTCGCCTCATCCAACTCGCCCTCATCGTAGCTCCACGGCTCGCGATAGTGATGGTCGGCCAGGTACAGACGCAAGGCATCGGGCGAACATGTCTTGAGCAGGTCGCTGACCATTACCAGGTTGCCCAGCGATTTGCTCATCTTCTCGCCCTCGTGGCGGACCATCGCGGTGTGCAGCCAGTAGCGCACAAAGGGTTCTTGGCCGGTCCCCGCCTCGGCCTGGGCGGTCTCGCTTTCATGGTGAGGGAAAAGAAGATCAGCGCCTCCGCCGTGGATGTCGACGGTGTTGCCCAGCAGTCGCGTAGCCATGGTCGAACACTCGATGTGCCAGCCCGGGCGGCCGGGACCCCAGGGGCTCTCCCAGGCCGGTTCACTGGGCGCCTGCGCTTGCCAGAGCACGAAGTCCAGGGGATCGCGTTTGTTNGGGTCATCGGGATTGTTGCCGCGCTCGTTGGCGATGGGCAGCATTTCGGCGGGTGGCAACGTGCTCACCTTGCCGTATTCGGGCCAGGCTGCGACGTGAAAGTACACATTGCCCCCCGCCTGGTAGGCGACCCCCACGTCGAGCAACCTTTGCACGGCGGAAATGATGCCGGGAATGAAATCGGTCGCCCGAGAATAGTGGTCCGGTGGACGCACGTTGAGGGCCTGCATATCACGGATGAAATGGCGCGTCCATTGATTCCCCAGTTGCTGCCAGTCGTCGCCTACCTCGCGGGCCTTGCGCAGGATGTCATCGTCGATGTCGGTCACGTTCTGGACGTAGAGCACAGTGTTGCCGCTGTACTCCAGGTAGCGGATCAACATGTCGAACGTCGCGTAGGTGAACGCGTGGCCCAGATGCGTGGTATCATAGGGGGTAATGCCGCAAACGTAGATTGTCGCCGGTTGGCGCAATGGGACGAACGTTTCCGCCTGGCGCGTCAGAATGCTGTGTAACTTCATGTGAACCTCCACCCGTCGCATTATATACTCTGTCGCGGTCCGGCCGACAGTGGCATTGCGCGCAATTGTCGCTCTAGTGAGGAACTAAGGAGGCCGGCGCGCCTCGCTGGTTGGCCTTCTTCCTAGCCCGTGATCGCGCGCCAGCCGTTGATCTGCCACAGCCAGAGCGCGATCATGATCAGCACGGCCAGCAGCTCGACCCCGGTCGAGAGCAGCCAGCCCACCAGGTAGCCGCCGCCGGCCTGGAGGGCCCGGCCCACGTCGCGCAGTCTCACCAGCTCTACCACGAGCACTGTGATCACCGGCAGCAGGATTGCGCCGATGATGTTGAAGAAGATCAGACCGACGATCCCGGCTACCACCGCCAGGGCCACCGCGCAACCCGAGGCGCCGCCTCGCCGCGCGCCGGCTCCGCTGAGCCAGAGGTCGCTGGTCGAGGCGACCAGCGTCAGCACGGTCATAATGGCCAACACTGCCCCGCTGCGCAACGTAAAGCTGCGTATCAGGTCATAGACCAATGCTGCCAGCCAGACGATCACTGCGCCCGGTATCGACGGCAGCAGCGCTCCGGCGATACCGAGTACCATGACGAACAAGACGACCGTTTGCAAAAGGTCCAGGCCGGTAACAGTCATGGCATATCCGACTCTACTTGCCAGCTCCGGGCTGGATCAGCGCCTTGACGACTTTGAGATCCGCCACATCGGCCAAGGCCTGGTTCGCCTCGTCGAGGCTGTACACACGCGTGATCATGCGCTCCCAGCCGAAGCGATCGCCGTAGCGGGCTAACACCCGCACGCCCCGGTAGACGTGGCTGAAATCGCTGCCCCAACAGCCGCGAATTTCCAGGTGCTTCTTATTGATGTCCCAATGCGGGTTGAAACTGGTATCGCCCAGGTCGGTGTATTGTCCGACCACCACCAATCGACCCGCGTCGCGCGTCATTTGCATGCCTTCACGCACTGCCCTCGGGTTCCCGGTCGCTTCGATGGTCACGTCCGCGCCGCGCCCGCCCGTGAGCGCGCGCACGCGCTCGACGCGCCCGGCCGGGTCATACTCGCTGATGTCGACGACCACGTCCGCGCCCAAAGCGCGGGCGGTCTCCAGGCGCAGCGCGGGCGCGCCCACCACGATCACCTGCCCCGCGCCCTGTAACTGCGCCAGGATGACGGCGTTCAGTCCTACCGGGCCGCTGCCCTGGACCACCACGTTGTCGCCGAGCTGGATCTGAGCGCGCTCAATGGCGTGTACGGCCGTGGGCAGACCACAGCCGGCCGCGATGAAGCGCTCGGGCGGCAGGTTCTCGGGCAGGCGCAGGATTTTAACGCCAGGCTTAAGGTAGATGGCCTGCGACCAGCCGCCCAGCAATCCCTCCTGGGCCGAGTACGTGATCCCGTAGACCCTCCGGTGCGGGCAACGTGTGGCGGCCTTAGCCACCAGGCAGTACCAGCACTTCCCGCACGTCTCGTGCACGTCCAGGAACGTCACCAGGTCCCCCGAACGCAGCGGCTCACCTTCGACATCGGTCACTTCACCGGCCGTTTCGGCCACCCGCCCCACATTCACGTGCCCCGGAATGATTGGGTAAGGTACGCCCGCCAGGTGCCCGTCGTGCAGGTGGACGTCGGTGCCGCACACCTCGCTGTAGATCGTCTCCAACAGCAGCGCGCCTGGCTCCAACGTTGGCCGGCTGAACTCGCGCACCTCGATCGGCGCGCCTGGCGCTGACATCACGGCTGCCCTGATCGAACCCCCTGCTGAAAGCTTGCTCACGGTTCTTGCTCCTCCTGGCTGATTTTCCATTTTCTCTTACTTTATCTCGACTTGATCGCCATTTGCAGTCCATGCTTGGGTCGCAAGGTCACGCCGGGCTCAACTTCGATCGACTGGCCCGGCATCAGTTCCAACCGGTAACGGCTTACCACTTGTGACAGGACCACCTGCGCCTCCAACAGGGCGAAAGTGTTGCCGATGCACAGCCGCGGGCCCCCGCCGAACGGGAAATAGGCGAAGCACGGGCGCCCGGCGCTCCGCTCGGGACTGAAGCGCTCCGGATCGTAGCATTCCGGCTCTTGCCAGAAGGCCGGGTCACGGTGCGCCGTGTACGGGCTGAGGACCACCAGCGCTCCGGCCGGGATCGCGTAGCCGCCCAGCTCGTCGTCCGCTAACGCCCGCCGGGTGATGATCCAGGCCGGCGGGTAGAGACGCAAGGCCTCTTCGAAAGCCATGCGCGCGTAGGCCAGTTGGGCCGGGTCAGTCGGTGCTCGGCCGCCCAGCGCATCCACCTCGGCCTGCAGTTTTGCTTCAGCCTGCGGGTTTTGGGAAAGCAGATACCATGTCCAGGCCAGCGCGCTGGCGACCGTCTCGTGCCCGGCAACCAACAGCGTTATCACCTCGTCGCGCAGCTGCCGCTCCGACATGCCTGTGCCAGTCTCCGGGTCCTGCGCCGCAACGAGCATCGATAGCAGGTCGGCCTTGGCTGCCGCGCCGCAGCGTCGTTCCTCGATCAGCGCATACACGGCCTGGTCGAGCGTTCGCAGGGCGGCCCGAAAGCGAAGGTTGCGCGCAGTGGGCAGAAAGCCCGGCACCATCCCGAAGGTGCGTGCCCGCCAGACGATATGGTCGAGCACGTCCAGCACGGCTTCCACCAGGTTCCCGGCCTCGCTGCTCAAGTCTATGCTGAACAAGGCCCGGCCCACAATCGCCAGCGCCACACGCATCATTTCCGCCGCCACGTCCACCGGCTGCCCGCTGGACGCATAGACCTGCCAGCGTTCGAGCAACTCGCCGGTGGTCGCTGCCATCTGGCCGCTTAACGCCGCGATGCGTTCGCGATGGAAGGCCGGTTGCGACAGGCGCCGCTGGCGCAGCCAGGTATCGCCGTCGCTGGTCAGCAGCCCTTCCCCCGTCACCGACTTCAGCAAGTTGTACTGGAACGTGTTCTTGCTGTAGTTGCGGTTGTTGTCCTGCAAAACGTGCCTGGCGTGGTCCGAGTGGTTAGCCAGGTAGACGGCCAGCGGGCCCAGCGGGTAGCGGACCATGGCGCCCTAGTCGCGGCTGATCTTCTCCAGCGCGGCCCGCGGCGACTGCTGGAGGGTGCGCAGGTCATCCAGTGGCGGTATTCTGCGCGGTCCCGGCGGCTGCTTGCCCTGAGAGAGCTGTGCCATCTGTTCTTTCCTTTGCCGGTTGCCGGCCCAGGGCCGGTTGCGAGACCAGGACGTCGACCACGATCGGACAGTGATCGGAGCCGGTAGGCGCGTAGACGACGTGCATATGTTGCGGCCGGACAGACGCCGTGCAAAAACAGTAATCCAGCCGCAGCAAGGGCAGGGCGCGTCTGCCGGGATTGGCGAGAACGTCCAGGGTGTGCGGCCAGGTCCAGCCCGGCCCCCGCCCTACCGCGCGCCACGCATCACTCAGCTCGGCGGAGAACAGGCGGTAGGCCTCATTGCCCTCCGTCATGTTGCAGTCCCCCAGGAGCATTGCGGCCCGGCCGCGAGTCGCGACCTCGTCTAACAGTATCCGGACCTGGCGCTCTCGGCTGCGGAAGTTGCCCGTCAGCCCGGTCTTCTGCAGCGCCGCCGCCCCGATTGAGATCAAGTGTACGCTATAAACATCCAGCGCGCCACCGGGCAGGTCCAGCGTCACCCGCAGGCCGAAGGGCCGCGTGCCCGGTTTCTCCCACAGTCCGGTGGGTTGCAGCGGATAGCGGCTGAAGACACCCAACCCACCGCCCGACTTGCGATGGGGGTGCCAATGCCGATACGGGTAATCGGGCAGCGCCTGCTCGAGGAAGTCGTGCAGGTACGGTTCCAGTTCCTGGGTCACGACGAGGTCGGGCGCCGCGCTGCGGATGGCATCGACCACCTGCCGCCCGCTGTGATTCTTGCGCAGCAGGTTCATGCTTATCAAGCGCAGCGCTGCGCGCGACGTTGCTGCCGGTTCCGTGCGGCCCGGGATGTCGTTGTCGTTTCGCTCGGCTTTGGCTCCGATCGTGCTCTTCGCCGGCGCGCCGAGCGCCCGCCACACGAATCGATAGCGCCCGATCAGCAAGGCCAGCCCGGCCAGCAGCCAACCTCCGGCCAGCCAGGCCGCCCGGCGGCGCAGCCTCAGGACGCCGAGCGGGAGGGCGGTGCTGATGAGCCAGAAAGCCCAGGCATTGAGCAGGGCCAATCCACCCCAGCTATCGCGGCCCAGTTGCCAGGCGAGCGCCCAAACGCTGACCCCGGCCAGGTATATATCGGCCAGCCGCCCTAGCTTGCGTCGCAACATCACTCGTACCTCGATTGGCGAATCAACAAGGCCTCAGAATACGCTTTCTTCGCGCCGGTCGCTGTAGTTCGCTCGGCAATTGATCGTGAAACCCGCGGCCTCGACCGGCGTATTATTCATAGATCGGCGCCACATGCCCGCGCCGTTTGCCCGATCTCCGGAGCCCCGCCAACGGCGCCCTGCGAAGGCAGGCTGTCGGATAGACGTCGGCCAGAGGTCTGGAAGGTCTCTCTGGATGTGTTACCATACGGGATGCGGTCTCAGACAAGTGTTTGGTTGCCCGCATATCTCAGTTTATAATGACTTCAGTCGCTTTAGCAAAGAGGGGCGTCATGAAGCACAAATGGTTAGCTGCAGCGCTGTTAGCGCTCGTGTTGGTGTTGGTGTTCGGCAGTGTTGCCCTGGCTCAGTCCAAGACTCTGTATTGGCAACGCTTTGACGCGGATATCACCGTCCAGCGGAGCGGCGACATGCGCGTCGTCGAAACCCAGGAACTGGTCTTCACCAGCGGAACGTTCCGCTTTGGCCAGGAGGATATCCCTACCGATCGCCTGAGCGGCATATCGGACGTTCAGGTAGGTGAGGAGAACGGGCAAGCCTACACTGACACCGGCACGGATACGGGCCAGCCGTATACCTTCAGCGTGTCCGAGAGCGGGAGCATGCTGCACATTCGCTACAACTTCCCGCCCAGCAGCGATAGCCGTCGCACCATCGTCATCGCGTACACGGTCTCGGGCGCGCTGCGCTACTACCCGCAGAACAACGCTGATCAACTCTATTGGGCGGTCATCCGGCCCAACAACCCCTTCCCGATCCAGGGCTCGACGATCAACTTGCACGTCCCCGACGGCGCGACGTTCAAGAACTACACGGTGTACGGTCAGCCGGCGACGGCCGATTTCCGGCCGGATCAGAAGGACGCCACGATGACCGTCCAGGGTCCCATCCAGCCGGGTACTGAGGTGGACGCCGTGGGCGAGTGGCAGCCGCATGGCCTGGTGGGCGGGTCGCCGCAACCCTGGCAAGCGCAACTGGATGCCGAAGCCGCGCAGAAGGCCCAGCAACAGCAGTTCCAATCAAAGTGGGGCCCCGTGCTCACCCTGGGCTTCGGCGCGCTGGGTATACTCTTCGCCCTGGGCGGTCCGTTGCTGCTTTACCTGTGGTGGTATCGCAAGGGTCGGGACGCCCCGGTGGGCCTGATCGCTGATTATTTGCCCGAACCTCCCTCGGACCTGCCGCCCGGCGTCGCCGGCACGCTGGTCGACGAGAGCGCCGACTTGCAGGACATCCTGGCTACCATCCTCGATCTTGCCCGGCGCGGGGCAATGGAGATCGAAGAGATCGAGGAACCGGGCTTTCTGGGCATCGGCGGACACAAGGACTTTGTGTACCGGCGCAAGCCCAATAACCTGAAGCTGCTCAAGTACGAGCAAATGCTGCTCGACGATATGTTCGGCGGCCGGGATGAGGTCAAGCTNTCCGACTTGAAGAACAAGTTCTATGCCGATATCCCCGCGCTGCGCAAGGAGCTCTATACCGAGTCGGTACGCGAGGGTCTGTTCCCTGAGAGCCCCGAGGCCACCCGCTCGCGCTTCAGTTGTTTGGGGATCATGGGCCTGATCGTAGCCGGTGTGGTAGGATTCACGCTCGTGGCAGCCCTTTCCCAGCCGACCAGCACCGCCATCTGTCCGGCTCTTGGCCTCGGCGTCACTGCGGTCGGTCTCCTTATCCTGGGGCGCTACATGCCGCGCAAGACCGAGAAGGGCTCGGATGCGTCCGCCCGTTGGNTGGCCTTCAAGCGTTATCTGCAGCACCTGGAGAAGTACACTAACGTTCAGGAGAAGGCCAACATCTTCGAGCGCTACCTGCCGTATGCCGTGGCCTTCGGGCTCGAGCAGGACTGGATCCGCAAGTTCTCCGCGGTCCAGGCGCCTGCTCCCATTTGGTGGATCCCTTATGGCGTGCCGGGGCCCGGTTGGTATGGGCCGCGCCAGGTGGGCGGTGGCACCGTCGCCGGTGGTCCGCTGGGTGGGGGACGTCCGGGCGGTAACCCCTCCCCCATGCCCGCCGAGGGACACGGGGCGCCTTCGCTGAACGACATGTCACGCGGTCTGGGCAATTCGCTCGCCAGCATGAGCACCGGCCTGGGTGCGATGCTTAGCTCGGCGGGCAGCGTCCTTACGAGCAAGCCGGCGCCGCAGGGCAGCGGCCGCGGTTGGGGGGGTGGCGGCTTTTCGGGCGGTGGATTCTCGGGCGGTGGCGGATTCTCGGGCGGCGCCAGCGGTGGCGGCGGCGGGGGCAGCAGATTCGGTTAATCGGCGGCGACCGGCAGCGGGACGCCCAAGGGTCCCACCAGGCTGTGGTCGTGAGTGGCGTGAGTAGGAGGCAATACGGATGCCAGGTCAGCAAGGACGATTGGTCGGTACTGTCTTGTTGGCAGTCGCGTTGGTTGCGCTCTTGATAGGCGGCGCTTACCTGCTTACCATGGCACTACAGGGCCAGGCTGGGGAAGGCACGACAATCACCGGGGCGCTGTTGGGTTTCTTCCTTCTGGTGGTGATCGCCGTTCTGCCTCTGGGTGGCGCGGGCATCTACCTCATGTCGCGTGGCCGGCAAGAGACGGCCGAGTACGCGGACGTCGCCAAGGAGAAGAAGATCCTGAATATGGTCCTGGCGCAGGGCAAGGTTAACCTTTCCGAGGTTGCGCTGGAAATGCAGACGCCGCGCAAGCAGGTGGAGGATTACGTGCGTGACCTGGTCGGCAAGAACCTCTTCAGCGGCGCGATCAACTGGCAGGACGGGGTTCTCTATTCCAGACAGGCGTCGCAAATGAAGGCGGACCACAAATGCCCCAACTGCGGCGGCACCCTCGAGCTGGCGGGCAAGGACGTGATCAAATGCCCGTTCTGCGGCGCCGAGGTCTTTCTCTCGAACTAAGGAGTGATAGCGATGGATCCGATTGAAAAAGCGAAATCCGAGATGGGGCCGTTGACCAAGAAGCTGACCGGCCTGCCGGGCATTGCTGCCTATCGCGAGAAGGAGATGCGCCGGGACAGCGATAAGTTGGTGCGCGACCGGCTGGTTCACGAGCTCGAGGCGCGCCGGACGCGTATCAACGGGCTGCAGCAGCAAGTTCTCTCCACTGGCGGCCTGCTCTTGATGGACGATATGGAACAGGTCACCGGCCGGCTGCAGCTTTTGATCGACCGCATCCGCACCGCGGCTTATGGTTACGCGGGCTTCTTCGACCTGCAGCGTGTACTGGAGCCTCAGCTAGAGGCTCTCATTAAGTACGATCAAGCGCTCTTCGATACCTTACCGGCCCTGGACTCGTCCATTGACGAGTTGGAGAAGGCCGTGCAGGCGAACGATGCCATCCCGGCTGCCCTGCAGGCNGTCAGCGCGGTCCTGACCGACCTGGGCGACAAGTTCGGCCGTCGGATGGAAGCGATAACGAACGAGTGATTGGCGCATATCCCACAGGAGGTTCATCCATGGCACGGATTATTGACGTTGTTCAGGCACCCGATCAGGCCCTGGACCAGATGGTCTATCGCGTTCCGGAGAACGGCGCCGGCGATTTCCGCATCGGGTCGCAGGTGGTGGTGCGCGAGAATCAGAACGCCGTCTTTTACCGTGATGGTAAGGCACTGGACACTTTTGGGCCCGGCCGGCACACGGTCACTACGGCTAACATCCCGTTGTTGGCGAACCTGGTCGGCCTACTCACACGCGGCCAGACTCCGTTCACCGCCGAGGTCTACTTTGTCAACATGCGCGACTTCATCGATATGAAGTGGGGCACTCCCGAGCCGATTGCCTTGCGCGACAAGGACCTCGGCCTGGCCCGCCTGCGCGCCTTTGGCAGCTACTCCATGGCGATCCAGGACCCGCAGCTCTTCGTGACCAAGATCGTGGGGACGCAGGGCCTGTTTCAGACCAACCAGATCCAGGATTACCTGCGCGGTATCGTGGTGAGCCGCCTGACCGATCTGCTGGGCGAGACTAAGGCGGGCCTGTTCGACCTGCCGGCCCTCTTCGACGAGATGAGCGCAGCCATCCGCACCAAGCTCACCCAGGACTTCGGCGCTCTGGGCATCTTGCTCAAGGCGATGTACATTCAGTCGATCAGCCCGACTGAAGACACCCAGAAGGCCATCGACGAGCGGGCCAGCATGGGCGCGATCGGCGATATGCAGCGCTACCTGCAGTTCAAGGCGGCGCGAGCTATGGGCGACGCCGCGACCTCTGGAGCCGGCGGGGCAGCCGGAACGGGTGTCGGCCTGGGCGCCGGCATCGGCATGGGCGCCGGTATGGCCGGTATGATCAGCCAGGCGATGAGCAGCGCGCTGCAGGGACAATCCCAGCAGCCGGCGGCGGGCGCCGCATCCGCCGCGCCCGATGTGATGAACCTGACCGAAGCCGCGGGTTACCTCAAGGTCGGCGAGGCCGATGTCCAGGGCCTAATCGACAGCGGCCACGTCAAGGGCAAGAAGATCGGCAGCGAGTACCGCATCGCCAAGAAAGCCTTGGACGACTTCCTGGCGTCCTGAATGATTCGAGAGCAGGTTGGCGGCCGGCGCCTGTGTGCGCCGCACGACCTGCTCTCCTCACGCTGGTCTGAGACCCAGAGACCAGGTTTCGACGAGGAACCTGGTCTCTCGAATTTCCCCTGTCCCAAAAGGAGCATCTGATGCGCGTCGATGGTCGCCGTAGCGAGGAATTGCGGCCCGTGCGGCTGGAACTGGGCTACACTCGCTATGCCGAGGGTTCGGTCCTGATCAGCCAGGGCCAGACGGTCGTCCTGTGCAATGCCAGCGTGGAAGAACGTTTGCCAAGCTGGATGCAGTCCAACGGCCAGGTAGGCGGCTGGGTGACAGCCGAGTACAGCCTGCTGCCCCGCAGCACTCATACCCGTACCCCGCGTGAGACTACGCCGCAGGCCAGGACGCAGGAGATCCGGCGTATCGTCGCGCGCAGCCTGCGCGCGGCGGTTGACCTCTCGGCACTCGGGCGGCGCCAGGTAATTGTGGATTGCGACGTGTTGCAGGCCGATGCCGGCACGCGCACCGCGTCGGTCACCGGCGGCTACGTTGCGCTGGTCCTGGCCCTGCGCAAGCTTGTGGCTGCCGGCCTCGTCCCGGCCGGCGTTTTGCTGTCGCCGGTCTCTGCCGTTAGCGTCGGGGTGGTGGACGGCGAGTCTTTGCTGGACTTGTGCTACCAGGAAGACGTGCGCGCCGAAGTGGATCTGAACGTGGTCATGAATCGCGACGGGCGTTACATCGATCTGCAGGGCACTGCCGAGCACCAACCTTTTGACCGGGCAACTCTCACGGGATTGCTCGATCTCGCGGCCGGCGGGATCGGAGAACTGCTGCGTGTGCAGCAAGCGGCTCTGGCTACATGAGACGGGTGACCTGAAGGAGTATACTTGTGCCTTTACCGAGCAGAGAACAGGCGTGGAGCCTGTTGAGCAAATGGATCCAAAGCGACAGCCTGCGGAAGCATGCGCTGGGCGTTGAGGCCGCGATGCGCGCCTATGCGCGCTACTTCGGCGAGGACGAGGAGCTATGGGGCGTGACGGGCCTCCTCCATGACCTGGATTTTGAGCGCTTCCCGAACATGGAGGATGCGCAAGACGGGCATCCCCGGACTTCTCTGCGGCTCTTCCGCGAGCTAGACTACCCGCCTGCCTTGNTCCAGGCTGTAGCCGGTCACGCTCCTTACCTCGGCATCCCACGGAGCACGCGCATGGATTCCGCCTTGTGGGCAGTGGACGAGTTGACGGGGTTGATCATGGCGGTCGGCTATGTGCGGCCGAGCAAGGACCTGCGCGATGTGGAGGTCAAGTCGGTCAAGAAGAAGTGGAAAGACCGCGCTTTTGCGGCGGCCATCAGCCGGGAGGATATCGAAGCCGGTGCGGCTGAGCTGAAGATCGACCTTTGGGAGCATGTACGCCTCGTGCTCGAGGCCATGCAGGCCATCGCCGGTGACCTGGGTCTCGACGGACGCCTGGCAGCCCAGGGTGCAGACGCGGCCTCTTGAGCCGGGTCCGAGATCCTGATAGAGCGAGGAACCCGCTGCCAGTTGTCGGAAACGACGAAGAGACAGTATAATCGCACCCATGCTGTCCCAACTGAAGCGGGTCCGGCTCCCGGCGCTGCCGGCTGTCACCTGGCTGGCCTGGTTGCTGCCGGTGTTTGCCTGGGCGCCGCTCACATACCCCGGCTACTTTGAGTTCCGTAGCGGGTTTGCCCCCATCTTTGATCTCAACGATCTTGCCCGGCGCCCTTTCGATCTGTCGTGGTCGCCTAGCGCGGGCCAGGCCTACGATCTGCTGCGCGGCGAGCGCGCCTTGCCCTATCTGGCCGCGCTCTTCCCGCGTGCCCTGGGCTTATCGGCGGTGGTCTCGATCAAAGTGCTCCTCGGCCTGGCGATTATGGCGGGCGCGCTCGGTATCTTCGGTTGGACGCGGCGCCGCTTCGGGCCCTGGCCGGCCTTGCTGGCGGCGCTGGTCTACGCATTCTGGCCGTTCGCGCTGTCGACGGTATATGAGCGGGGCGCCGTGGCCGAAATCGTCCTGCTCGGCCTGTTGCCGCTGGCCCTCTGGGCAGCAGATGCTGCGTGTGATTCACGCCGTCCGGGCGCCGTCGTCGCCCTTGGCTTATCGCTGGCGGCTGCGCTATGGACCCAGACCGGTCTGGCCCTGTGGTTTGCGCTGATCCTCCTGGTCTACCTGTTGCTCCAACCAAATGGCCGCCGCCGCGCGCTCTGGGGCTGGTTGGCCGGCCTCCTCGGCGGGCTGGCCGGACTGTTGCCCTTGATCGTGCAGCGTGGCTTGGGCGGCGGCGCCTGGCCGGATTTCGCATCTCAGTTTGTCTACCCGCATGAGCTTTTGCTCGCCTCGCCGCTCGTGCGGGGGACCGGCGACCGCCCAGGCTACCAACTCGGTCTCATCGCCTGTGGGCTGGCCCTGGCCGGCCTCATTCTAGCGCGCCAGGCCGCCCGCCGGCCGGCCGATGCCGATGAGGCCGGCGGGGCCGGCGGTGGCAACCGCCTGCGCATCGTCTGGTTTGCGTCTCTCCTGGTCCTGCTGCTCGCTTTCCTCAGCACGACTCTGGCCGCGCTGCTCTGGCGCCTGTTGCCTTTCCTCGCCCGGTCTCTCAGCTATCCCTGGCAGCTTCTGCTCCTGACGGGGCCGTGGCTGGCCTGGCTGGCGGGCCTCGCGGGTTGTCTGTTGCTCGATCTTTTACCCGTGCACAGCCGGGCGGCTGGGACGGTGCCGTTGTTCGCAGGGCTCCTCGCGCTGGCGTTGCTCGGCTCCTATCCGCAACTTAACCCACCCACGACCCCGGTTCTCGTGCCCGACGCGCCGTTAGCCGTCTTCGGCGATCACGAGCTGGCCCTGCTGGCCGTGACGACGCAGGGCTTGCCGCAGCCGGCCCCGGTCGTGGCAGCGAACGGAAGCCTGTCGGCCACTAACGTGGTTTCGGTCACCGTGCAATGGCAAGCCTTGCAGCCCATCACGCGCGACTACACGGTCTTCTTCCAGGCGATCGGCCCGGACGGCGCCGTGTGGGGGCAACAAGACACCATGCCGCTGGGAGGCGAGCGACCGACCAGCCAATGGCCGCCCGGTCAGGTCGTCAGCGACCAGTACCGGGTGGCCCTAAAGGCGGGCGCGCCCGTGGGCAAATACCGCGCTTTGCTCGGCTTCTACCTCTACCAGACCGGCGAACGTCTGCGGACTGCGACCGATGACAAGGTGGTGCTGGACCATTGACAAGCACGACGGATAAGGGTTCGAGTCCGAGGATGAAGTCTGTCAATCAGGCGCCCGCGCCCGGCGATCCACGGCCGGTCGTCGTAGGCCCGTGTTCGCCGGTCTCCGGATCAGTGCCTGCGCTGGTATGCTTGCGCGCCTTGCTTCAGCCTTCGGCTTTCAGCCTGCTCGTGCTTCTCTTCGGTCTCATCGCCATCGCGCCTCTGCTGCAACCCGGCTATTTCTGGGGCGCGCATGATGCGCGCCACGACGTCTACTTCCTGTTCCAGTATGACAAATCGGTCCTGGAAGGCAACTGGTTCCCGCGTTGGGGTCCCGATTGGGCTTTCGGCTACGGGTATCCCTTCTGGATCATCTACGCGCCCCTCTCGGTTTTCCTGGGCGAGCTAGGCCATCACTTCCTGGGGTTGAGCTGGGAAACGAGCGTCAAGACGGTGCTGGGTTTCTCGATCGTCCTTTCGGGGTTCGGCATGTACGGGTTTGCGCGCTCCTGGCTGGGGCGCCGGGCCGGCTTGCTCGCGGCGATTGCCTACATGCTGATCCCGTACCACCTGGTAGACGTTTACGTGCGTGCTGCCCTACCCGAATCGCTGGCCCTGGCCCTGTTGCCTTTCGTCCTATGGTTTTTCCGCCTCACGGTAGTGCGGCCGCGCCTGGCGAACATCCTGGGGGCAAGCTTCGCCTACGCGGCCCTGTGGTGGACGCACAATCTGACCGCGCTCATCTTCACGCCGGTGCTGATGGTGTATGTGCTGGCCCTGGCCTGGTGGGAGACGAAGGAACGAAGAGGCAGCATGACGCAGGAAGAGAGAAGGAAGTTGCCGGCGGCGCCGGCCCGTGCCTTCAGCCTGCGCTTGCTTGCTCCGCTAGCGGCGGGCCTGCTGGCCTTCGGTCTCAGCGCGGCGTTCCTGATCCCGGCCGCCCTTGAGGCGCGCAATGTGAACCAGGCACAGTGGTTCGGCTCTTACTACAACCCATTCCAACATTTCGTGTATTTTAACCAGCTATTCAATCCGGCCTGGGGCTTCGGTATCAGCGTCCCCGGCCCGGACGATGTGAGCCGAGGAGCGCTGAGCTACCAACTGGGGGCCGTATCGGCCTTGCTCTCCGCGATCACGCTCTGTACGGCCCGCCGGCTGGGCAACGTGCGCCGGCGCGAGCTCTGGCTTCTCGGGCTCTTTGCCGGCGCGGCCGTCTTCCTGACCCTGAACATCTCGGCGCCGGCCTGGCATCTCCCGCTCGTGCCCTATGCGCAGTTTCCCTGGCGCTATCTATTGGTCGCCATCCCCTTCTTGAGCCTCCTGGCCGGCGCCATCCTGGCGAATCCGGCGGACGCCGAAGCGGGGCAGCCCGAGGAGCTCGACTGGCCGGTCGTCATTCTGGCGGGCGTGCTGTTGCTCGGCAGCTACCCCTATCTGCAGGTTCAGATGCGCGAGCCCACGAACGAGCAAGGTCCCGTCTCCTACGCCGCCTTGATGCGCTTCCAACGCACGAGCAATGANATGACCGGGGTCACCNCCTGGGTCGACCCTGACCAGATCCCCATCTGGTCACCGATGGCCGATGAGTGGGTGGCGGGACGGGAAGTGAAGACGAAGGTGGACTACAGCCGGGTGCCGCAGACCCCCACCCTGGCGGTTAACGAGGAAGGGCTGGGCGCCGACTCCGAGGAAGTGTGGTACCATGCCGGCCAGGACGGGGAAAGCATCACCTTCAACCGCTTCTGGTATCCCGGCTGGAAGGCCTATCTGCTCGATGGCAGGCATGGCCGGATCGTGCGCGAAACACCCGTCGCCAGGGAAGACGGGCCTCTTGCCCGGCTGGTGGTCCCTGTCCCCAAGGGCGAGAGTTTCCTTCTGGTCCGCTTCGAAGATACGCCCTTGCGTGCCCTGTCAAAGTGGCTGACCCTGGCAACCATCGCTTTGATCGTCGGGCTGGTAGTTGCCAGAATCGGGCTCGCCCGCCTCCGGCGTCGCGCTGCTTAGGTTAGATTCAAAGGCCACCCGGCCGGCCAGGTGGCCTTAGCGGACGCCTGTTTACTGTGAAGCCGCCTGTGCCTGGTTCATTGCGTCCTGCACAGTCACCTTCCCCCCCATGATCGCGTCAAATGCCTGCTGAAACGGGCCGCCTACTATCTTCTGGAAAGGCCCCGTAGTCAACGATTTGAGCATGATAGCCTGTGGCAAGACCGAACGCGCCGTGTTGGCGACTTCCTTGCCGGCCAACTGCGTATAAGCATCGGCCTGCAGGACCGACTTGCGCGCGGGGGCCAGGCGGGCGGGAGGCTGGTGGCTGAGGAATGAGAGCCACTTCCAGCACGCGTCCCCGGCGCTGGTTTTGGCTGAGATGAAGTAGCCCTCGGCCGTCGCGATAGTTGCGGGCTGCACGTTCACCGGTAGTGGCGNCATACCCCNATGGAACGTCCANGTCAGGTCTTGCGGCCAGGTGAGCCCACCTCGCTCCGACATCTGGCCGAACCACATCGCCACCTTGCCCAGGTAAATGCCTCCCTCCGCCTGCCGGAAGGTGCTCCGGATCGTCTGGCTGTTGGGCGCCACTTTCTTATCGGTCATCAACGCCGCCCACCACTCCATTGCCTCCACAGTCTTCCGGTTGTCGAAAGTCGCACGAGTCGGGTTGTCGAGGTTGTCTACCAGGCTTCCGCCATGCTGGTAAATGAGCAATGCGGGATCGACAATGTTGCNTGTCACAAAGCCGTAGATGGAAGTATCCGGGTTGGTGGTTTTCTGCGCCGCCTGGAGGAAGTCTTCCCAGGTCCAACCGGCCGCGGGGTAGGCTACGCCGGCCTTATCAAACAGATCTTTGTTGTAAAAGAGCACCCAGGGATCGATCCCTGCCGGGACGCCCCACGTCTTGCCGTCGCCACTCAAGAGCGCCGCTGTGCCGGGATAGAAGTCGGGCGCGTTGTAGGTCTTGTCGTTCTCGATCCAGGGGTCCAGGCTGCGGATCTTGCCGTCCGCCACCAGGCTATCGAGGGAGAGGTTCGAGTTAGAAAAGCAATCCGCGTCGCCTGGGTCAAACTGATTGAACGGGTCCTGGTTCCTTTCGTTTCCACCGATGGCCCGCAGGTCAAGCGTGATGTAGGGAGCAGATTTCTTGAATTCTGTGGCCAGGGAGGTGTAAGTGTCGGTGTCGCTGCGCGGGTAGGCGAAGTGAACGGTTACGGGTTTGGCCTGTTCCAGTGCCGGTGCGCAGCCGGCAATGAGCGGAATCAACAGCAGGGCGACGATGGCCCAGCGGGGGACAATGCGTGCGAGGTGCTGCGTACGCGCCGCTTTCCGGGAGTGCCCGCCCATAACCATAGAAGCTTCTCCTTCGTCGACGGCGGGCGCTGACCGCCGCCTCCTTGCTACGTCTTCGTGAGCGTTGCGGATGATTATCGCTCATTCTAGGTTCGACCGGCCCGCCTGTCAACCGGCGAGCGCGCTCCGGCGCGCCGCGCATGGCGCTTGATATAATCATGCCGACCGGGTAAGATGGGAGCGCATATGAATCTCACGCAGCAGATCAGAGAGCATGCCCTGGCTCTCGGCTTTGACCTGGTGGGCATCACACCGCTGCAGTCTCCCGGCCACGCCGCAGCCTTCAGCGATTGGTTGGCAGCCGGCTATCACGGCGAGATGGCTTACCTGCCCGCGCGCGCTGCCCAGCGCCTTGATCCATCGCTCCTGGCGCCTGGCGCGCGCAGCCTCATCATGCTCGTCGTCAACTATAACCCCGGTCCGCCGCCTGCGGAGTGGGACAACCCGGCACACGGCCGGATCGCGCGTTATGCCTGGGGCGCCGACTACCACGACATCATCAAGCCCCGCCTGTATGAGCTCGACGGATTCATCCGCCGGCTGACCGGCCGCGAATCGCCGGGCAAGGCCTGTGTCGACAGCGCGCCCCTCCTGGAGCGCGACTTTGCGATGGCGGCCGGGTTGGGCTTTGCCGGCCGCAATACCTGCCTGATCACGCCGAAACTTGGCTCCTGGACGTTGCTGGCCGCGCTCCTCGTGCCGGAGGAGCTGGATTATAATGCCCTGGTTGAAGAGCCGCCGGCGGGCCAGGGCAGGGCGNAGGGTCAGCCGCCCCAGGCTAACGCGGCGATTGGGTTAGTGGCAGCCGCAGACCAGGACCCGGCGCCCGGTCCCATCTGGTCTCTGCAGACCGGCAAAGGGACTTGCGGCTCTTGCCGGCGTTGCCTGGTGGCCTGCCCCACCCACGCCTTCGCCGGTCCACACATTCTCGACTCCCGACGCTGCATCTCATACCTGACCATCGAGCTGCGCGGTCCCATCCCGCGCGATCTGCGCCCACTGATGGGCAACTGGGTTTTTGGCTGCGACGTGTGCCAGGTGGTGTGCCCCTACAGCCGGGATGCGCCGCCGGCCGCCTGGCCGGAATGGCGCCCGGACCCCGGCCTGGCCGCTCCGCGGCTCCTGGATCTCCTGGCGCTGGACGAGCGGACCTTCCGGGCCCGTTTCCGGGGCACTCCTATCCTGCGCGCTAAACGCCGTGGCCTGGTACGCAACGCCTGTATTGCTGCCGGCAACTGCTTGGCCTGGCAGCACGGCCCCCGGCGCGAGGCTGGGTGGTCCGGCGAAAGCTGGGACGCCGAGGGATCGAACGCGGCAGTTCTGGCGCTGACGCGTCTGCTGGTTGACCCGGAGCTTCTGGTACGCGGCCACGCCGCCTGGGCCCTGGGCGTGCTTGGCGGCCCGCTTTCACGCCGCGCCCTGACCCAGGCACTGGCTGCTGAGGATGATCCCTGGGTGCGTGAGGAGTTGGAAGTGGCGCTTTCATGAGACCCCAAGATGCGGAATTGCCGGTAGTGATCGTCGGCGCCGGCGCCGCCGGCCTGATGGCCGCCATTTTCGCCGCCTCTGGTCCTCGCCCGGTGCTGCTCTTGGAGGGGACCGAACGCCCCGGCCAGAAGATCCTGATCAGCGGCGGGGGACGCTGCAATGTCCTGCCGTCGCGCTGCTTGCCGTCCGACTTCGTCAGCGACGGATCGCCGCACCTCGTGGCCAAAATCCTGCGCGCCTGGCCCCTGGATGCGGTACGGCGGTTCTTCGAAGAGGACTTGGGGGTACCGCTGCGCCTGGAAGCCGAAACGGGCAAGCTGTTTCCGGTTGCCGATCGGGCGCGCAGCGTGCTCGATGCATTGCTGACTGCGGTCAGCCGGCGAGGCGTGCACCTGCGGCTGGGCGCGCGCATGACGGGACTGGTCCAGGGCGATGCATGGCAGGTCCAGCTGGCCGGGGGCGAGACAATTGCGGCCGGCCGGGTTATTCTAGCCACCGGTGGTCTCTCGGTGCCGGCGACGGGCAGCGACGGCGCCGGTCTGAACGTGGCGCGCGCCTTGGGCCATGCGATGGTTGACACCTACCCGGCCCTGGTCCCGCTCACGGGCAGCAACCCGGCGCACCATGCCCTGGCCGGTATCTCGCTGCCGGTTAGCCTCACGGCCGCGCTACCCGGCGACAAACGCGTCTTTGAGTCGCGCGGTGGCCTGCTCTTCACGCACCGGGGTTACAGCGGCCCGGCTGTGCTCAACATGTCTCACGTGGCGGTGCGTTCGACGTTCGTTGGCGGACCCCGTCCTCCCATCTGTGTGGCCTGGACGACGCTGGATGAAAGCGCCTGGGACGGCAAGCTGCGCGCCGCGCGTGGCCTCCTGCTGCCCGTGTTGCGCGACTATCTGCCCGAGCGTCTGGCGGTGCAGTTGCTAGAGGAGGCGGGCTTATTGCGGGCGGATGCTTCGCAGCTCCAGCGAGATGAGCGCCGGCGCCTGGTCGATCTCCTCACGCATTACCCGCTGCCATGGTCGGGACACGAAGGTTACCGGGTGGCTGAGGTGACCGGGGGCGGGGTCTCGCTGGCCGAAGTGAACCCTGCCAGCTTGCAGAGTCGCCGTGCGCCTGGTCTGTACCTGTGCGGAGAGATGCTCGATGCTTTCGGTCCCATCGGCGGGTACAACTTCCTTTGGGGCTGGGTCAGCGGCAGGATCGCCGGGCTGGCCGGCAACCAGGAGTGAGGCCCGGCGGGAAGCGGCGCCGGCGTGCGGGGTGGCGACGCCCGACTGATACGACAGGGTTCCCGGCGCATAGACGCCCTGCTCGCCGGGAACCCCGCTTGCTCGCTGTCAGACGACGTGGAAGGCGTGCAGAGCCGCGTCGATCAGAAGGCCGAGCAGGAACCAGAGGCCGTAGCGGCGGTTATGGCCGAAAGCGACCGCCACGAAGTACAGCGGCCAAGTTTCAGGCGGATACCCGGCCGGCTCGGTGGCAGGTTTCGGCTGGCGATACATGGCCCATACCGCCGGCATAGCCGTCAAGCCGATCAAGGCCAACAGCATCACGGGCGTGAAAAAGCCCGTGATCACCAGGTAGATGACCAGCAAGTATTGCAGCGCCATCATCCCAAGAGCCGCATAACGCGCCGCGTGCTCCCCGATGATGACCGGCAGAGTGTGTATGCCCTTCGCTTTGTCCTCGACGTACTTGTCAATATGCTTGCCGAAGATGACTGTCGTCGGTCCCAAAGCGTAAGACAGGCTGGCCAGCACCACCGTCCAACTCCACTGCCCCGTGACCACGTAATAGCCGCCGCCGATCATCAGCGGACCCCACACGACCAGCACGGTCAGTTCCCCCAGGCCGATGTACTTCAGCGGCCAGGTGTAGAAGAGCACGAAGACCGCGCCCAGGGCCAGCAAGAGCAGCGCCAGCGGGCCACGCAGGTAGACCAGGACCGCGCCTGCTGCCAGCGCGATCAATCCGGTCACCGCCGCGTAGGTCAAAAGCTCGCGCTGGCTCATCAGCCCATGTTCCAGCGGTTGAGGACCGTACTGCGCGCGGAAGTAGTTGTTCTTGTCGACCCCACGCCGGTAGTCGATATAGTCGTTCATCAGGTTATTGGTGGCGTGAGCCATGAGCAGCCCAAAGGTCATCAACAGCCACGGCCCGAAGTGGAAGTTGCCATCCCGGAAGGCGAAGATACCTGCAATGGCCGCCGAAATGAAGGTCATGATCAGGACGGCCGACCGCGTTGCGATAAGCCATTTGGAGACGACGTCGAGGCTGCTCCACTCCTCTTTGCTAACGCGCGGGATCACCCGCAACGCCTTGCCCCACATTGAAACGTTCACGCTACCGACCTCCCATTTCTCCTTGCGATGCAGGCCACCTGGCGGCCTGAGTTGCCCAACAACAGAATCCCGAAGCCTACAGACTTCGGGACTCTTATCACAATCTCAATTGTTTATATAGGAGAAAGTCTACAATCGAGCAGATTCAGCTCTCATTCGTCGCGCGAACGGTCACGTTACCAATGCCGCCGTCAACTTGCAGGTCCACGCGGTCCGCGGCCGAATCGTAGCCGGGAGAGGTGTAGTCGTTATCACGGCGTTGGAAACTCCCGGTGACGGCAACCTGGCCGAGCCCGCTGTTCATATGGACGTGTGCCGCCATCCCCGCCGGGATGATGACCGTCAAGTTCCCGATGCCCGCGTTGATGCTTGCCGAGACCTGGCCTTGCCGGGGCAGGGTGAAGGTACCGTTGCCGATGCCGCCCTTCAGAGTCAGGCTCGTCAGCTTGGTCCGCAGGAGGTCGACGGTTACATCCCCCACACCGCCATTCAGGTTAAGCGTGAGCGGCACGTCACGGTTGATCTTCAGGTCCCAGATCTTGCCGTGGTCTCGAATGCCGGGCCACCACACCGATGGCGTTCCCTGGCTGCGCAGCGAGAAGCTCATAGTGTCGTTCGACTGGCTATGGTTGACAATCGCCTGCTCGCCCTGAGCCAGCATTACCCGGCCTTCGATCAGGTTTGCGCCTTCGTCGGCCGGGCTGATACGCAGTTCTCCGACACCGGACGAAATACTTATCTCGCCGCGTGCTGCACCCTCCAGTGGCTGGCTCACCGTCTCGCTGGGCAGAAGCGTACCGGTTACCGGGGACAGTCCGCCGGCCAGGATGACCCAGCCCAGCACCCCGAGCAGCAGCAGCGCGATCAGCGCCGACGCCACGGCGGACCGGCGCCCGATCAGGATGTCGAGACCGATCGCGATCAGCAGTACCGGCCACAAGCGGAACAGCGTTCCCCATACGTCCCAGTTCAACCTGCCCATATTTGCGAGCAGGATCACGATCCCGGCTGCGATCAGGATGACCGGACCGACCACACCGCCATGTCGCCTGCGGCTGTCTGAAGTCTGCATTGTGTCTGTCATCTCGCAACTGCCTTTCGATCTGCGCTATTCCGCGCGCT
>JGI24131J36419_10000106_pt1 | contig 26393 bp, 21 predicted proteins | sample BarGraNGADG00211_2_FD_36419 | JGI IMG/M metagenome (IMG submission 36419) | reverse complement strand
CGGCCACCAACACTCAGGCTCAGATCAGGGGCGTTCTGGGCGGCTGATGCCGCTCAGAACGCCCCTCCATTATTTAACTACTCGGTCACAGTGAACAGACTGCCCGCGCCCCGGCCCCAGACCTCCGGGAAATACATCTCGTAGCCGGTGGGCGGCAGGGTCAGGAACTGGCCGGGCACGCTGGCCCGGATCTGATACGTGAACTGGTAGGCGCCGGGCGCCAGGCTGGTCGCGAACATGGCGACTTTTTCATCGCGCAACTCAGTGTGGGTCGGGGTCCACCACCCGTCCCAGGAGTAGGGGCTCTTGTTGGACTGATCCGGCGTCTTCTGCATCTGTGGCCCCTGGGCNGTCGTGCTCGTCGTGAGCAAGCTCGTATCGANGGCCTCGGTTCCGGCGGGCAGCGGGTCTTCGACTACCACGTAGTACAGCGAGTGCGGGACGACGATGTTCAGTTTGACGCTGATGACATCCCCCACCCGGGCCTGCGTGACGGTTGGACAGGTTTTCTCGCGCTCTTGCTCGGTCGTTTGGTCGCCCGCCGGCACCACCGGCGGATTGACGCAGTCCGCCATGCGGTACTCGCGGCTGACCACCACGCCCCGGTCCACCGGCTGCAGCTTCTCGACGGGCAGGTAGGTCTTCAGATGCGCCGTATAGTAGAGCTGCCCCTTGCCTGTCTGGTCGCCGGTTGCGCTTCGCTGGATCAGGAGCCCGTTCGTCTGGTCGAGCAGCAGCTGCGCGACGTCGGCATGTAACTGGGCCGGTTCGCGCACGCTATCCGGCGTTACTGAGCCCTGGCCCAACGCCTGGTCGTTGAGCAGCACCTTCCACGAATAGTTGCCCTGCAACTCACCGGAAGCCGCCATCCAGTCCGTCAAGGCCATGATCGCCCAGGCATTCTCCTGGGTCGTCTGCCAGCGGTCCCCGTTGCGAGCGACCATCAGCCAGCGCACCGCGTTGGGAGCCAGGCTATTCTGCGGGTCGAGCGTAGCCAGTACATCGAGGACGATCGAGGTGCTGCGCGTATCCGTGTTCATGTTCCAGTAGTCGGTCCAGCCCTCTTCCCAGTGCGTAGAGGTAGCGCTGGTGATCGCTCTGCCGTTCAGGTCCGCCAACAACGTCTTGATGCGCCCGGCGCTGGCGTTGTCTTTGATCAGGCCCAACGCCAAGGCCAGGTACCCCTTACTATACAGGCTCAACTTCTCCCGGACCTCGTACAGCCCGCCCGCCCGGTTCGGCTGCAGGTCGCCGGCAACGGCCAGCGCGTATACGATAAAGGCCTGCCGGTTCAACTCCCAATTGCTCAGGTCGTTGGGAGCCTTCAGCGTCGATTCCAGGTAGTGCAGGCCGCGGTCCAACACAGCCTGGTCAACCGTGAAACCGGCCTCCTTCGCCCTGGCCAGTCCATAGACGACGTAGGCACTCGTCCAGGCGTTGCTCTCGTCGCTCTGCCACCAGCCCCAGCCGCCGTCGAGGTGTTGTTGGCCGTAGATCCGCTGCAGACCCACCCCGACTTGTTGTCCGAGCTTGGCTTGCAGGTCTGGCTGGCTGATGCCCAGCTTGCTGAGCGCACGGTAGGTGGTCACGTTGGGCAAGAAGCGACTGATCGTTTGTTCGATGCATTCGTACGGGAAGTGCTCCAGGTAGCTCAGGCCGCCGGTCATGCCTGCGGCGAGGCTGGGTTCGATCGTGACATCCAACTGGCCGCGCGTCGGGTCGGCATCGGCAGGCAGACGTACCAGCTCCAGCCGGCTCTCATCCTGCGCCACCTGCCCACTGGTGCCCGTCACCTCTGGCGTAGTGTAGCGGTAGACCGGCAACGTCGTCTCGACTGCATCGCTCAGCGTGCCGCCCGCCGCGCTGATCTGGACTTTCACCTGCTCGACGTTGGCTTGCACCTTCACCGGGCGAACGGCCTTGTAGGTCCCGCCCGCCGCCACGGTGGCTACCGTTGCCTGGTTAGTGGCGCCGCCGGCCGGCTCGAGACCGGTCAACTTGAACTGAATCGTCGTTTCCAGCGGCTGGTTCGTGTTGTTGTGGACGATAGCTGCAATCTCGGCCTGGTCACCTTCCACCAGGAAGCGCGGCAGCACCGGGCGCACCAGCAGGTCCTTGGTGGCGATAATGTCGGTCTGAGACTGTCCCACCAGTGTGTCAGGCGTCACGGCCCGCGCGTCCATTGTCCAGGTGGTCAGGTTATCGGGCAAGGTGACGGTTACCTGCGCCGTGCCCGTGGCATCGGTTTGCACCGTCGCCTTCCAGAAAGCGATGTCGGGAAACTCCGTGCGCACGCTGAGTGCTCCGGCGCCGCCACCGCCACCGCCTCCTCCGCCTTTGCCGCCCTTCGTCAGCTGGGCCACGATGCGATCGACGTTGACGACCAGCGTACTCGCCGTCCGCACTCCCAGCGCTCGCTGGCTGTAGAAGCGGTCCAGCAGCGTGCCGGCCTGGTCGCTGGCCAACGACAGGATGGCCTTGTCGATCACGGCCAGGGAAACGCTGGCTTTGACCGGCTGGCCGGCCGCGTCCAGCGTTTTCACGGTCCAGGTGACCGTGTCGCGCGGGCCCACATGCAGCGGTTCCGCCCCGGCGGTCCCAGAACCTGAGGCTGCCTGACCGGTGGACGTCTCGGGCTTGACGACTACGCTCAGGACCTTGTCCGCCACCGAGACCTTCAACTGCGCGAGGCCGATCTTGAAGGTGGGCGCCGGGCTCGTGCGGTCCATGCCTTTGACCAGCACGATCGAGACAAACACGTCCGGCGCGTAATCGGCCTTGATCGGTATTCTCAGCGTATCACTGTTCCCTTTAAGCTCGATCACCTGGTATGTCAGGACGTGGTTCCGTTCGACGGTCAGCAGCGCCTTCACAGGTGTCTGATAGGGACTGGCAACCAGTAGCTCGGCTTCCTCTCCCACTGCGTACTGGTCTTTGTTGGCCACCAGCTGGATACGGTCGTTGTTATCCTGTCGCCAGAGAACGTAGCTGCTATCGCTCACCCAGACGTACGCGGCGCTGCGGATCGCGTGCCCCGCCATGTCGCGGCCCGCGGCCGCAATCTTGTACTCGCCGCCCTTTTGCGGCGTCCATTCAAACAGCGCGCTGCCCTGGTTGTCGGTGGTAAGCGTCTGGGTAAAGACCGGCGTCAGCCTGGCTTTGCTTGTCCAGTAATAACGCCCATCCTCCGCCTGTTCGCGCACGCTGTACCACTCCACCTGGTTGGCGATGACGGTAACATCGGTGTGGGGCGCCGGCCGGCTCTGCGGGTCCACAGTCAGCACGTCCACCCGGTTCTTCTCGCCCACCGCTGCCACGTAGCTCTGCGGCTGCAGCCCGATGTAGAACGCACCCTTGTGCACCACCGCGCCGGCCTGGGTGGAGACGGCCTGGTTGTTGAGATCGGTGACCGTGATATCGAAGGTGAAATGCTGGCTCTGCGTGAACTTGCCGACATCCGCCGGCACGCTGAAGGTGAAGCGGCCCTGCGCGTCGGTGCGCCCGTCGCCCTGGCTCAACGCTCCACCGAACCGCGGTCCGGCGGGCTGGTCGTACCAATCCCAGTCCATCCAACTGTAGTTGCCTTTGCCCACATATTGGAAGCCATAGTCGACACTGGAGAGTACCCAGTGCACCTGACCGTTCTTGACCGGGCCGCCGAAGTAGTAGCCGGCCTGAGCGGTGACCTTGATCTCTTGTCCCTGGACGTACTCGGGCTTGTCCGTCTCAGCGCTGATCTCGTACTCGGGCTTGCGATACTCTGCTACCTGGAAGCCCACGCCGAAGCTCGGTCCTTCCACGTCCTTGATCTGCGGGTCGCCCGGCAGCTGGACGGTGATGTTGTAATACCCCAGCGCGGCTTCCTGGCCCAGCGCAAACTTGCCGTCCAACGTGCCGAGCGGATCGAGGGTCATTTTCTGCTTCAGCAACTCGTTGCCCTGATCGTCGCGGATGGTTACGCTGACCGGCTGGCCCGCGGCGGGCAGGCTATAGACTGCGTCGTTGTCACGGCGTATGACTGCTTTCCAGTAGACAGTCTGGTTCGGACGGTAGATCGCCCGGTCGGTGTAGACATAACCGTTGTAGGCCGGCGAGAGGCCGCCGCCGGGCAGGTTGAAGCTCCAGGCGTTGATGCCGTCTTCCCACATGTTGGATGCCACGCCGAACTGCCCATTATCGCCGACGGCCAGGGCCGTGAGTTGGTCATAGGATTGGTGGGCGGCATTGAAGACGATGCGCGCGATGCCATCCTTGTCCGTCGTCGCTTCCTGGTCCAGCTTGGCGGCATCCGTGAAGCGCACCTTGATGCCTTCGGCGGGCAGCCCGCTCTTCAGGTCGGTCACCCAGGCCAGCGCGCCCTCTTGCTCCGTCTTGAGGGTCACATTGAGGTCTGTGCGCGCCAGGAGCTGGCGGAAGTTGCTCGGTATCTTGTCGCCGATGCTGAACCCCGAGCCGCTGATGTCCAGCCAGTAGTTGCCCGGAGGGAGCTGCTTGCCATCCTTGTCGGTCAGGTCCGTGCGCAGGAAGCCGGTCTCATTGCGCGCCGCCGGCGTCTTTACCCGCCACTCGCGCACCAGGTTTGCCTGCCCGGGCGAGTAGCTCTGCCACTTCTCCCAATAGGCGCGACCGGTCAGGGCGATGAAGTCGGCTTGTGGGACCTTGTAAAGCTGGAACAGGATCTCCGGCACGTTGACGTAGGTCACGATGGCCTGCGTCTTGGTGTAGGCATTGTAAGTGCCGACCGTGCCGGGACTGTTGANNTGGAGCAGCGGCTTGTAGTCGCGAGTGGTGAAGTGCAGGACGAAGTTCTGGCCCAGTGTGTTGCCATACGGATCGGCCAGCTTGCCGGAGAGAGTGACGGTGTAAGCGGTGGCCGGCAGCTTGTCGAAGTTCAGGAAGAACGTGCTCTCGTCGTTGTAGCCGGTGAAGACCTGGGTAGGCTTCGGCAGAATCGTGTAGGTCCCTGTGATGAAGCTACGCTGGTCCATCGGGCTGGCAAAATGGAAGGTCACCGTGTCAAAGGGATCGGCGGTCGCCTTGTCGGCAGGCTCGGTCTTGATGATCCGCGGAGTATAGACTGTGCTGAACTGATGCACAGCCTGCTCCCGCAGGGTACCCTGGCCGTTGGCCGGGCGGGCGGCCTTGGCGAGGGTGGCCACATAGTTGGCGCCAAACGACAGCCGCGCCTCGGGCCTGAAGCCCAGCTGAGTGTGGTCCTGATTCCAGCTGAAAGTGCCCGTCACAGCGGCTTTGTTTGGGCCGGACAGAACGAAAGCCGCTTCGGTAGAGGCCGGGTCCATCGGCATCGAGAAAGTGATCGATATCGGGCTCTCAACCTTGAAATTGCTGGTGTTCTCCGGCAACCAGGAGAGCACGGTAGGGTCGGTTGTGCGAAAGCCGAAGGTGTAGTCCCCGTCGAGAAGTCCGCCAGTCGTGTCCTGCAACCCTGCCTTGACCGTCACCGTGTAATTGGTGGCGGCCGAAAAGCCCTTGTCCGGCGTGAACTGGTAGATGCCAGTATTCAGCCATTCGCTCTTGCCGGTCAGGCTGGGAGTGATGATCAGCGGCGCAGGCAGTTGAACCTGTTCCTTGATGCCGGTCAGCGGCACCACCGGCCGGTTAAAGCCCACCGTTATCTTGGCATTGACCGGCACGTCGCTGGCTTTGTCTGCCGGCTGATTGTTGGTTACTTCGAGAAAGCCCACCGTCGCGATCTTCAGCGAGACAGGCTGGCCCAGCTTGAGCCCGGCCGCGCTCGCCGCGCTCTCTTTGACGCTCACGACGTATTGGGCGGCGCGTTTGAGCGGCTGGGCAGGCGTGAACACCAGCTCAGCGCCCTGCACTTTGACCTGGCCCTCCACGTTGGGCTGGATGCTGAAGGCGGCCTGCGTGGTGGACGGGTCCATCGGCTGGTCGAAGGTCAGCACCACCGGCTGCGTCAGCCTTTGTTCTTCGCCTGTTTCCGGCGTCACCTTAACCACTATTGGCGGCAAGGGCGCACGCGTGGGCGTCGGCGATGGGATGGCACTGGGCTCTGGCGTGGGCGCAGCAGGCTGTGTCGCCGGGGCCGCGGCCTGCTGCGCCGCGCTTGCCGGTGGGGCGGACGGCGCCGGCTGGCTGCGCTGGCATGCGCTCAGCACGGGCGTGAATAGCATGATCAGGATGAAGAACCAGTTGAGAAGACGGGTCGCGCGCATGGGGTGCCTCCTGTGATAGTAGCTAGGGCTTTCGATTGGAGCAGCCGCGATGGGCAGCCTCAGGGTTCGACATAGATGCTCACTACCGGGCTGGTGACTTGAGTACCGTCGGCGCGCCTGCCGGCGGCCTGAAAGGTGTGTTCGCCGGTGGCCAGTTGCCACCAGGCCGTGTAATCCGGGCCGGCGACAGTCGCAAATGGGCTGCCGTCAAGCAAGAGCGTGATGGCACTGCCCTCACCCAGCAATTCTCGTCCCGGCATGGCAGTAACCGGCAGTTTCTGGGCCTCTGCCGGAAGGCCAGGGTCCAGCTTGTAAGAGCGGTTCGGGTCAGGGCTGGCGAGCGCGAGTGGCGCCGGAGCACGCGATAGCAAGCCTGCGGGCTGGCCCGCTGGGCCGCTCCCCCCGGGCGCCGTCCCCACATCCGCCAGGTCCGCCGTCGCGAGACCGGCCGGCTGGGCAATGCCGTTCTCGCGTGCCCACGCCTGGTATTCGGCCGGCAGCGCCCAGACCATCTGATAACCCAGCGCATCCGCGGGCGTGACCTCGCTGGCCGGCTGGCCGGTGCGGACGTCGATGGGAACCTGTAGGTGCGCCCGATCGACGGCTTGGGGCTCCGTCCCGGCAATGAACCACTCCGGACGGCGGGCAGGACAGGGCGCCGCGGCGGGCGAGACGGTTCGGGTCGCCGCAGTGGCAGTCGCAAACGCGCCGCCGCTGCGCGCAGCCGCGCCGCTGGGCGCACCCGCTCCGCTCTTAGCCGCCCGGCTTGCCCAATCGCGCTCGACTCCCGGCAGCAGGCCGGAGTCGGCGCACACTTCCACCTGCACCAACCCATCGGGGCGAGCGAACTGGCGGGCAGGGACGTTGCGCAGGACGTTGACCATGAAATCGTGCCAGATTGGGCCCGCGCCGCTGATGCCGCTGATATCCAGCATGGGAGTGTTGTCGGCGTTGCCCACCCATACGCCGGCGGCCAGGTCTGGGGTATAGCCCAGCGTCCAGTTGTCACGCCAATCGGTGGTGGTCCCGGTCTTCGCCGCGGCGGGACGGCCGATGTCCAGCACATTGCCCGGCCCGAACGCCGGCAGACGGGCGTCACCATCGCTCAGCATATCCGTGATCAGGTAGGCCACGCGCGGGTCAACGGCGCGAGCAGGCGTGGCGCGAGCAGGCGCAGCGCGAGCAGGCGTTGCGCCTCCCTCTTGCCCACCACTGCCTGCGGGCCGGCTGCCGGTTGTCTCTTCGACAGGTTCGCCGGCGGGCGCTGCCGGCACGGGGTCGCCGGCAAGCGTTTCGATCCTCTCGATCGCGTACGGTGTGACGCGCCGGCCTCCGTTGGCGAAGGCGGCGTAAGCTGCGGTCAGGTCGAGCAAGCGCACTTCACCGCCGCCGAGAGTGAGGGCCAGGCCGAACGATTGCGGATTCTCCACCTGTATCCACGGCCGGCCGGCTCCCCCGGTGGGATCTGGCGCGCTTGCAGCCGCGCCGTAGGCAGGCCTGAAACCCAGGTNGGCCACCCAGTTGATCCCCTGCCGCGCGGCCTGGTCGATCAGCGCCTCNACGCCGATATATTGCAGCGCCTTGACGGCCGGAACGTTGTAGGAATTGGCCAGCGCCGCGCGCACGGTGACCGGGCCGTGGAAACGTAGATCGTAATCCTGCGGGGCGTAAGGTTTACCCTCTTGGGTCGGAAAGACAGTGCGCACGTCGGCGACCAGCGTTGCCGGCGTCCAGGGGGCGTGACCTGCCGCGGCCGCGCGCGCCGGGTCAAGAGCCGCTGCATAGGTAAGCGGCTTGATCGCCGAGCCGGGCTGCCGTAGGCTCAGGGCCGCGTTGACGGCCCCGCTGATGGCTCGATCAAAATAGTCCGCGCTGCCCACCATCGCCCGGACGGCCCCCGTCTGCGGGTCCAGGGCAACGACGGCCGCGTCGTCCACCCGACGGGCCGGGCTGGCGCTTGGATCGCACTGCGCTCCGCCGGCCGGGCCGGCCGCGCGCGGATCGCCGCCGGAAGGGCAGGGCCGTAACTGCGCCAGGCGCCGGTTGACGGTGGCTTCGGCCTGGTGTTGCCAATCCAAGTCGAGGGTCGTGATCACGCGCAGGCCGCCTGCCCGCCAGCGCTCCGCGCCCAGCATCTGTTCCACTTGTCCCTGTACCCACATCACGAAGTGCGGGGCCTGGATCGGGAAAGGCGTGCTCACGAAGGCCATGCTTTCTTTGTGGGCGTCCGCCGCCTGCTCCGCCGAAAGTGCATGGTCCTTGACCATCAGATCCAGCACCACCTCTTGCCGCCGGCCGGCCGCTTGCGGGTTCTCGATAGGGTTATAGCCGCTCGGGAACTGCGGCAACCCCGCGAGCAAAGCGCATTGGGCCAGGTCCAGCTCGCGAGCGTGCATCCCGAAGTAAGCCTGCGCGGCGGCTTCGATGCCGACCGCAAAGTGACCGTAATAAGTGGTGTTAAGGTACAGCGTGAGGATCTGGTCCTTGCTNTAAGTGCGCTCTAGCCGCCAGGCCAGCCAGGCCTCGCGCAGCTTGCGGCGCAGGGAGCGTTCGTTGCGCTCCTGCTGGCTCAGGAAGAGGTTGCGGGCCAGTTGCTGCGTGAGAGTGCTGCCGCCGGACACGGTCCGGCCCTCGCGCCAGTTGAGCCACACCGCGCGCAGCATTGCCAGTGGATCCACTCCGGGATGCAGGTAAAAACGGCTGTCCTCCGTGGCAAGGGTGGCTTGCCGGCACGCCAGGGGGATGTCCGACAGGGGCACGGGGACTTGCTTGCTGCCGTTCGGGTCGATCACCTCGTAGAGCAGGCGCCCGTTGCGGTCGGTGATCAGGATGCTCTGCGCGCCGGAACTGCCGAGTGACCGCTCCGGGTCCGGCAGGCCGGCGAAGAGAAGCCGGTACGCGACGATGCCCGCCGCCACGAGAATCAGGACGGCGATCAGGAGCACGCGGCGTAGAGACAAATGGATCATCCCGGCTGGCTTCCTCAAAATGGGCATTCTGATTCTCTAAACGCTCCAGCAGGAGGGATTGTTCCGCCGGGTGCTTCGGTCCTACACGACCTTGCCGGCGCGCAGACGGCTTGCTTCTTCCGTCGGATAGCCCAGTTCCGCCTGCACCTCGGCGGTATGCTGGCCGAGGGCTGGGGGCGGACGCCGATAGCTCAGGCCGCCCGCGCGCAGATGCGCGGGGAACGCCAGCGAGCGTACCAGCCCGGCGATGGGGTGCTCTAACAGCACGACAAGATCGCGCGCGAGTACCTGCGGGTCGGCCAGCGCCTCGTCGAGCAGGTAGATCGGCCCGCCGGGGATGTCCAGTTTACGGAAGAGCTCCAACCACTCGCTGCTCGGACGGGTCGCGAAACGCGCGCTCAGCAATGGCACAAGTTCGGCCCGGTTGACGTTACGCGCCGGATTGGTGGCGAAGCGCGGATCGTCGCGTACGCCGGCGGGCAGTTCCAGTGCGCCACACAAGCGGGCCCAAATGCGGTCAGTGCCGCAGGCCAGGATGATGTGGCCGTCAGCCGTGGGGAAAGTCTGATAGGGCGTGATGGTTGGATGCTGATTGCCCAGCCACGGCGGACGCTGGCCGGTGGCAAAGTAGCTGCCGGCCAGCGTCGTCAGCCAGCTTATCTGGCTCTCGACCAGCCCCACGTCGATACTCTGGCCGTGTCCGGTCCGTTCACGGTCGTACAGCGCCGCCAGCACGCCGATCAGAGCGTACAGCCCGGCGGTCATATCGGCGATCGGGGTGGGGAAGCGGATGGGCTCGCCGTCGGGCTCGCCCGTCAGGCTCATGGTGCCGCTCATGCCCTGGGCCAAAATGTCATAACCCGGCTGGCCGGCACGCGGTCCGCTGTGTCCGAAGGCGCTGACGCCGACGTGGATCAAGCGCGGGTTGCGTGCCAGGCAGCTCGCAGGGTCGATTCCTAANTCTTCTATGGAGCTGATACGCGGCAGGTTGGTGACGAAAACGTCGGNCGCGTCCAGCAGGCGGTTCAGTATCGCCTTGCCTTCGGCAGTCTTGGCATCCAGGGTGAGACTGCGCTTGTTGCGGTTGGTTGACATAAAATACGCAGATTCGCCGTTGATGAACGGCGGTCCCCAGCCGCGCGTCTGATCCCGGCGCTCCCCGCGTTCGATCTTGATCACTTCGGCGCCCATGTCGCCCAGGCACATTGTGCGGAAAGGCCCGGCCAGGGCCTCGGTCATATCCAGCACGCGCAGGCCGGATAGGAGCGTGGATGCGGCAGCATTGGATACGGATTGCGGATGGACGGGTGTGGACTGCGAATCGGACAAGTTGTCCATTGGATCGCCTTTGCTCCGTGGGTGAGGGCGGTGGTCAGGGCGCGACGGCCCAGAAGGGCGGCCCGAAGGGACCGGTCGCCCGGAAGCCTGTCAACGCCTTGCGCCGGGTGGCCGGTCCCTCACGCGGCCGTCGAGGCATGGCGCTCACGCCGCGCCCGGTCGCGCTCCCGCCGTCTATCAGACAGCGAAGGCGCCGGCCCGCCGCGCAGCACATTGATGATCTCCGCCATGATGCATACGGCGATCTCTGCCGGGGTACGCGCGGCGATGTCGATGCCGATCGGCGCGTGAACACGGTCGAACTTGGCCGGGTCAATGCCCTTTTCTTCGGCCAGCAGCTCGAAGACCGCGTTCACCCGGCGCTGCGAACCGATCATGCCGATATAGGCAACCGGCCGGTCGAGGACCTCCAAAAGGCACTCGACGTCCTGGGAGTGCCCACGCGTGACCAGCACGACGAAGCTGTCGTGATCCAGGGGCAGCGCGCGTACGGTCTCGCGCAGCGGTGCGGCGATAACTTTCTGCGCGCTGGGGAAGCGCGCTTTGCTGGCGTACATCGGCCGGTCGTCCAGTACGCTCACCGAGAAGTCGCAGAGAGCGCCCAGCTGGGCCAGCGGCAGGGCGATGTGCCCGGCGCCGACGATCAGCAACTCGGGCGCGCGGCGCTGCACTTCCACGAACAGCTTGATCTGCGGCTCGCCAGTCGGCCGCTCATCCCGCCCCCTTGCCGTCCGGCCTCCCATGAGCAGAACGCCATCCCGATAGAGCAGCAGCCGGTGTTGCCGTGCGCGCAGCACTTCCCGCGCGTCGGCGATGACCTGCGGCTCCAGCGCGCCAAGCCCCAGCTCGCCCAGCGGCGGGCGGTCGAGCCAGATCACCGCCTGCCGGCCCGGCTGCGGACCTTCCACCAGCGTGACCAGGGCCGCCGGCTCGCGCTCGAGCATCGAACGGCGTAGGGCCTCGGTACGTTGCGCGGCGGGCACCAGGCCGGGCAGGCCGGCCGGGCTGACCTGCTCGATGAAAACGTCGAAGATGCCGCCGCAGACTCCCAGTGTTTGCATGGATATGTCTTCGGTCAGGTCGACGCGCACGGTCGCCGGCTGTCCGGTCTGCAGCACTTCCAACCCGGCCCGGATGATGTCGGCCTCGCCGCAGCCGCCGCCCACGGTGCCCACATGCTGCCCCAGTGGGTGGACGATCATCTTGGCGCCCACTTCACGCGGCACCGAGCCACGCACGTCGATGATAGTGGCCACTGCCACCGTTTCGCCGGCCGCGATCAGCTCGGCGAGTTTGTTGTAGATGCTTTCCATATAGTTAACCGGTTGGTCCGTTTCCAGCATGCTCGGGTGCCTGGCCGCTCGGCCGGTCGTTTCGGGCGCCGGCTGTCGCGGCTCAACCGTTGTGACTTCCCGCCTGCCAGCGTTCATAGTCTTCGACTGTGTCCAGGTCCGCCAGGACTGTCGGCGTATCCACTACCAGGTAGCGGGTCTGATCGCGATGCGCGGCCAGCACGGCGCGCAGGTCAGTAGCGCCGGCCAGTACGTCGGACCAGAGCCGGCGCGGCAGCAGAATAGGGTGACCGNGGCGCATGGAGTAGCTCGGAATAATCACGTCCCGGCAGGCATCCGTCCGTGCTTCCGCCAGCAGGGCCGCCACCGTTTCAACCTGCATCTGCGGCTGATCGCCCAGGCAGAGCAGGGCGCCGCCGGTCGTCTCTGCCAGGGCAGCCAGACCCGCCTGGATCGAGCTCAGCATCTCGCCTTCCGCGTAGCGTGGATTTAAGACCGGCCGGGCATGCGTCCTCGCCAGGGCAGCCGCTACCTCAGCCGCGCGGTGGCCGGTGACCACGACGATCTCGGCGACGCCTGCGGCCTCAAGCGTTGCCACCACCTGGCCGATGACCGTACTCTCTCCCCAGGGTAGGAGCAGCTTGAACTGGCTCATGCGCCGGGATAGCCCCGCGGCAACGACCAACGCGCCGACTGTCATCTGTTCCACGCGAGGATTATAACATGCCGATGGAGCCGTCACAAGGGCAACGGAGTGGGGTGGATTCAAGAGGCGGGTGCGGGAGTTATCATGAGACCGGGCGGACTTGCCGCCCGGTCTCATGATTCAATCGATCTAATACAGGAACATCGGCTTGCCGAGCATGTTCGCGACCTTCGGCCGGTACTCGTGACGGTCGTAGAGCTCGTCGACGTCCACGCGCTTGATGCCCGAGACGATGGTGTTCATCGGGATATGCGTGTACTTGCCGTCGCGCAGGGCGACCATGCGACCGGAGCGGCCCTGCGAGATCAGGTCCGTCGCCAGGTTGGCGAAGCTCAGGGCCACCATACGGTCCAACGAATCCGGCGCGCCGGAGCGCATGAGGTAACCCAACTGCTGGTAGATGATGTTCTCGCCGGTGACCTTCTTGATCAGGTCGCCGGTGATCTGGCCGACGCCGCCCAGCTTGCGGTGCCCATAGGCGTCCGCTTCGCCGCTCTCGATCACCTCTCCGCCTGTCAGGACGGCGCCTTCGGAGATCGTCATCACCGCATAGTTGCTCGGGTTGTTGTGTTTGTCTTCGACCAGCATCGACGCCAGCTTTTGAATGTCAAAAGGCACTTCAGGGATGATCGCCCGATCGACGTGAGATAGGTACGCCGCGAAGAGTGAGGTCTCGCCCGAATTCCGGCCAAACAGCTCGACCACCGCAATACGTTCGTGCGAGCCGGTAGGAGTGCGCAGGGCGGTGATGAAATCCACGCTGCGGGTGACGGCTGTGCTGAAGCCGATGCAGTAGTCTGTGCCGTAGACGTCGTTATCCATCGTCTTTGGGATCGCGACAACCGGGAAACCTTCCTGGTGCAAGCGCGCGGCGTAGCTCAGAGTATCGTCGCCGCCGATCGCTACCAGGCCTTCGACATGCAGGTGCTCGAGCACGCGCAGCACGTGCGACGTGCAATCAACTGTCTTGCTGGAGCCCTCCGTCGGGGGGAACGTGACGTCTTTCAGGAAAGCAGGCACGTCCTCAGGACGCACGTGCGAAGGGCGCGTGCGCGAGGTGTGGAGGAAGGTACCTCCCGAGCGGTCGATCTTGCGCACCACGGCCTTATTGAGCCGCATCACCCAGCGCCAATCCTCGGTGGGGTCATCTGGGTTGACGTTCAGCGGGCCGGCCCAGCCGCGCCGGAAGCCGATGATTTCGCATCCGTCGTCGACTGCCCGATCGACCACTGCCTTGATGCACGGGTTGAGGCCAGGAACATCCCCGCCGCCCGTCAGGATACCGAGTGTTTTGGGCTTAGCCATCGATTATNTCTCCTTGCAGTCTCTCGCGACGGATCAGTTCCTAACCGAACGGCGACCGCGCGAACATAAAAACCAAGCGGGTAGTTTAGTGCCAGGGGCGCTTTTTGGCAAGTTCGCGGGCTGTGAAAACCGTTTTTAGCGCGCGAACGCGAAAAACAAAACAGCCGGAATCCGAGGATGAGCGGAACGACCTGTGGCCGATTCCTCTGATCCCCGAACCCCGGCCCTTGGGAGACCTCTGGTTTGACTACGCCAGATCGACAGGCGCTACGCTGGGCTGCTCGGCCAGCGAGCGCGTGTTTTCCTCGATGTCGACGAGCAGTGACAGGACGCTACCCAGGGCGAAGAGCTGAACGAACCATACGATGCCCACCAGCGGTCCAATCACCATACCCAACGAGCGGATCGTGTCTAGTAAAGTGTTGGCGCCCGCACCGCCGGAGACGGCGATGGCGACTGCCGAGCCGAGACCGACAAGCAGCGCTATCCAGGCCAGCAGCTTCAAGACAAAACCGATTGCTCGCACCACCCCGTACTTGTGAGGCACACTCATAGGGCCGTCCTTACGCATTAGTGCATCTTGGCTACGATAGGTGTTTGTCCAGCTGTCACCGGGAAGTGCACCAGGATGGCGATGTCCGCCTTGGCGATAGACGGCGCCACTTGCTTGACCAGATCCACCGGCACGAATTGGTTAACGCCCGGGTTCATCTGCAGCCAGAGATCGACGGCGTTGCCCAGTAGCTGCGGGTCCCACGCGATATTGGGAAGCGGGTTACCGTTCACATAAATAAAGGCGCCGTCTCCCTTGCTCCGCAACTCCATATTCTGGATGTTGTTCGCCTGTAGCCCCGTCAGGACCGAAGGAGCCAAAGCCAGCGGAGCATTCAGCCCCATCGCGGCCAGGTCAGAGGCTGTGATACCGAGGATGCCCGGAACGCCATTCTGGTCATACTTGATCTCGAACTGAACGACAGCGGAGGCCGGATCGGTCGACGGCACAGCCACAGCCTTCACTACCTGATCCGGGTTCGCCAGGGCGATCTTCTGGGTTGCATCCTGTTTCGGGAAGGTCAGCACCAGGTCCAGCCCGACGCGGCGCACGATGGGCAGGAACTTCCTGACCAGCGTGAGAACTTGTGGGTTGGGGGCGCTGGCGCCAAGCAGGCCGGTCAGGTCTGTGAGCTGTTGCAGTGAGGCATCGCTCCAGGCCAGGTAAGGCATCGGCTTGGCATTCACGAAGAGCACGACGCCGTTTCCGGTCTGCCGCATCTCGATGTGCTGGATATTGTTGGCTGTCATCTGCGCCGCAGCCGTCGGCCCGATGCCACTGACTGGGATGTTGAGCCCATAACTCTGCAGCTTGGCAGCATCGATTCCCAGCACGCTAGGATTGCCGCTCTTGTCGAAGTCTACGACAATCTGGGGTAAGGCAACGGTGAAGACCTCACCGCTGGCGGTTTGTGGGCTGGCGGCAGGCTGCATAGCCGGTCCACAAGCAGCCAATACCAGGGCAACAATTGCGAGGACTACCCATACCGATTTCCTCATCATGCACCTCCAGGTGGGTGTGAAATAGGGCTCGTCGTACATATAAGTTGGCCGGCCAGGCCCCCAGGAGCCGGCTAACCTTGGACCACGATGTCTCTGGGCAATCCATTTTGGACGCAGTTATCTTGAGGAGAATTATACCTCAATCTTTGCCACATTACAAGTCCCTATTCATGTCAACTTGTATGCTTTCAGCCTACGTTTTGTGAACTGCACGCTTGTGCCCGGTGGTCGATCGACGAGTGACCGGGCGGCCCGAAGGACCGCGCAGTCCTTCGGGCCGCCCGGGGGGATATGCTCACTGCCACACCTTCTCCTGCAGTGCAGCCTAGACCTTCTCGCTGCTGATCGGCATGCTGTCGATGCGCACGCCGGTCGCGTTGAAGATCGCGTTGGCAATCGCCGGTCCGGTTAGGGACCATCGGATGCTCGCCGATGCCCCGCGCACCGAATGGCCCATCGTCCTGCGGCGCCTCGATGATAATGTTCTCGGTTTCCAGCGGGGCATCCACTGCGGTTGCGATACGGTAGTCGGTGAAGTTAGCGTTGCGCGGCACGCCGCGTTGGTCGAGGATGAGGCTTTTGAATAGGGCCGTGCTCATGCCCTGCACTGCGCCGCCTTCCATCTGTGTCCGAACCATTTCGGGGTTGATCGCCCGGCCCACATCATAAGCCGAAACGATCTTCAACACCTGCACCTCGCCCGTCTCAGTGTCGACCTCAACCTCGACAGCCTGGGCGCCCGTCGTAAAGTGCACCACTGCGCGCGGGCCTTGGCCTGTTTCGGGATCCAGTGGCGTCACATATTCGGGCATGAAGCGTCCCTGGGCGAGCACCGGGCCGCCCGTCCAGGTCCCATCCGGCCTTTGCAGCCCGTAGACGACCATGTTCTTCAGCAGCGGCAGGGACTCCTCGGTGCGGTAGCTGATCACCTGCCCGTTCACGATGTCCAGGTCGTTGATATTCTCGCCCCAGGCCTCGCAGCCATTCTTGGTGCCGGTGAGCACCAGTTGCTCGCGCAGCACCTGGAGGAGTGAGTGGTGCGACTCGACGACCAGGTCGTAGGGTTCGCCGTTGACTGTGCAATGGATGTTGTGTTTCATGCGGCGCCTCCAACGGCGCCGCTGTCGAGCACGGCTTCGACGGCGCGGCGGGTCAGTACGCGCACCATCGCGGTGCGGTAGCCCGCGCTTGCCCGGATGTCGCTTATCGGCCGCGCGACCGCAGCGGCCAGTTCGGCCGCCGCCCGGATACCGGCCGGCGACTCGTCCGCCTCCAGGGCGGCCTCGGCCTCGCCGGCGCGCAGGGGCGTTGGCCCGACGGCGCCGAGCGCGATCCGCCAGCGACGACCACCGGTTGGGGCCGCCGATCTGTATTCTGCCACCGTCATGATCGAAATGTCTCCCAATTTTGTCTTTCCTAGCTTATTAAAGACGTCGCGCGCGCCGGAAGGTGACGGAGGCAAGATCAAGTCGGTGAGGAACTCGCCCCGGCCCAGCGCGCTGCGCCCCGGGCCGGTAAAGAACTCGCCGATCGGCAGGCAGCGCACGCCAGCGGGACCGTAGATCTCCGCGACCGCATCCAGGCAATATACGGCGGGCGCAGTGTCGGCGGCAGGGCTGGCGTTGCAGCAATTGCCTCCGAGGGTGGCCCGGTTACGCAGCTGATAGGAGGCGACCGAGTTACAGGCCTGGGCCAGGAGGTCGCAAGCGCGCTGTACGAGCGGATGACAGGCGACCTGGTTCATGGTGCAGGCCGCGCCGATAACCAGGCCGCCATCCGAGGCCGGGCGCATCTCGCACATCCCCGGCAACACCTTCAGGTCCACCACGCAAGCTTGGCGCACATTGCCCTTGCGCGCCCGGATGATGAGATCGGTGCCGCCCTGGAGGGCTCGGACGGTGCTGCCGGCTTCGCCGGTACTGCCGCCGGCCAGCAGTGCACTGGCCTCTGCCAGGTCCTCAGGCACTAAATAATCAAAGGGCTGCAATGTTGGGTTCCTCCGAGCAACGCCCTACGTGCGCTGTGATACGTGAGGCGTGTGGGGAAACCATCACGCCTCACGTATCGCGCATCACGCTAGACGTCAGACGTCCAGGTTGCTCCGCTCCATGACGCCGAACGTCGACGGCGGAAGCACGATGAAGAGCAGGTTCAGCAGGATGCCGACAATGGCCGCGAAAACGATGGCCGGGATGCCGTTCGGAAAGACCAACGGGATCTGGAACGGGAACAGACCGTTCGGCAGGCCTAGTGAGCCACCGATGCCCAGCACAAGGATGACGGCGCCGATCGCCAGGTTCTTCGGGTCGAACAGGTTGACCTTCTCGCTCTGGATCAGCGCCACGCCTTGCTGGCCAATGACGCCGAACAGGTAGATCGACAGGCCACCCGCGACCGCGGTGGGCAGGGTCTGGATGGCACCGGCCAGCTTGCCGACGAAGCCCAGCAGGACCGCGATGACACCGGCAGCCATCAACACGGCGACCGAGTAGTTGCGAGTGATGGCCATCAGGGAGTTGTTCTCGCCGTAGTTGGTGCCGGCGCAGCCGCCCAGCAGACCGTTGATAAGGTCATCGGAGCCGTCGGACACCAGGTTAAGCCCGATCAGGTTCTTGATCGAGGTCGGCTTGCGTCCCATGTCCTTGGCCAGTTGGTCGATGTACAGGCTCATCTGATACAGGTGGGCAGTAGACTCCGGGATCGTGGCGATGGCGATCAGCGCCACGCTGACGAAAGCGCCCCAGGCACGTGGGTCACCGAAAGCCGGGAAAGTGATGTTGGGCACGCGCAGCCATTGCGCCTGCGCCACTACATCCCAGTGGACCAGTCCAAAGGGTATGGCCACGATGTAGCCCGCAACGGCGCCCAGCAGAATGGGCAACATGCCTAACAAGCCTTTGCCTTGCAGGTAGACCGAGAAGGCGATGGTGACAATGATCGTGATGAAGGCCACCAGCCAATTTTGCGCGGCATTGTTCAGTGCGGCGCCGGCCAAAGATATACCAATTACGATCGCGACGCTGCCGGTAATGATGGGCGGCAGTACCTTGTCCAGGCTGGCTTTGCCGACGCGCATGATGAGCAGGCCGACCAGAATCTCGACCACTGCGGTGCCCAGGATGCCTAGCTGGGCAAGTTGAACACCGGTCGGGCAGTAGGGCATTTCCGCGTAGGGGGCGCTGAAGCATACCTTGTCATACTGCGACATGACGGACATGATCACGGCGATATAGCTGAAACTCGAGCCGTAGTACAGCGGGATGCGTCGTTTGGAAACGAGCAGGGCGATGATGGTGCCCAGGCCGCTGGCCAGCAGTGTTACCCCGACGTCGAATTTGGTGAGGATGGCGACCAGGATGGTCGCGGGGAACATCGTCAGGACTTGCTGGAAACCGAGGCTGAGCATGGCGCCAATGGGGGGAATGTCTTCGGGCATGAAGCCCAACACCGGCTTGGCGCCGGCTACCTTCTTTGTCTGGACGGCCATTTGGGGTCCTCCTGTGCGGTTCTGTGGGAATGTGAGGGTGGCAGAAGAATAATCAAGGCTCGTGCCGAACGCACTCTGACCAGAGGCGCTCGTGTCGAGCAGCCGCGCTCGGATACCCGCGTTCCCCGGCGACCCGGTTCTGCTCTCACCTCCTTTCGACAGGCGCCGGCCGCGTTGAGTTGGGGACGTTTCCTCGCGATTGTAGCACACGCTACAAAAAACGCGCAACGTTATTCCCGCTGATCAGGCTTCACTTCTGCCGTACCCGCTGGTACACCCGCCTGGTCCACCCGCCTGGCCGGCTCGAAACTGCTCCGGCCCGGTTTCAGGATGTCACGATAGGCGGCCAGGTTGCGGTCTTGCAGGTGGTCGAAGATCATCGGGCTGGCTGCGCCGTACGTGATGCGCTTGATCGGGTCTGGNTCCAGCGTCGCGCTGATCACTTCCTCGGTGCCGCGCGCTTGCGCCAGCTTGTGCGCGATCGGGTCCACGATCATGCTGTGACCGAAGTAGTAATTGCCGCCTGCATCCGGCCCGACCCCATTGCAGGCTATCATGTAGACGTGGTTGTCATAAGCGCGCGCCCGGTTCGTCAGCTCACAGAACTCGAAGGAGCGCAGCAGGGCACTGGCCGGGCGATGACCTCCGCCTCTTGCAATGGCTCCGACTGCCGGCCGGGCAAGGTGTCTGCCAGGTCCCATAGCTCGCCCGCGCCAATCGTGGGGCCGGGCGCGAAGCCGGTAGTGACCTCTCTGGGAGCACTATGAGTTGCGCTCCGCTCTCATCGGCCGCGCGCCGCGTCCAGGCCACTGCTTTGGCCACATTGGCGGCGGTATCCAGGGGGGTGATGGCAAACTGTGCGCAGGCTACGGTAAAGGCTTGCATCAGCGCGCGGCCACCTGCTGGTTGAGACTCTGGACGTGAGCCGGCTCGTAGGCGTCCCCGAACTTAGTTAGCGCCATGCGCGCCTTCTGTACCATCAGGGCCTCGTATTCGTCGTCCTCGACCATCGCCACGCAACGACCGATGCTCGACTCGCCGTCCACGAAACGTCAAGGGAAGAAGGCAATGTTCACGCGCCGATTGAGCAACAGATCGATGTCGCCACCGATGCACTCGGCATGGATGATGTGGTGCGGGAACATCTCGATTGCATGAGCTGGTACTTGGAGTCGTCGAAACGCTCCTCCAGCTTCTGCCCGTAACGCTGCTGGAAATAGGCGTCGGCCTGTTTCGCCTGGCGCGGCATCCACTGCCGGATGATAGTGTTCATAGGGTGGTCGGCGCTGCCGCAGTCGACGCCGATCCAGCGGATTTTCTTTTCCTTCGCCCAGACGGCAAAATCACGGTCGGGTCCCGGGTNTTGCACCATGTAGCGGATNTCGTCCGCCGTCGGCTGGTCCCAGCCGAAATGGTGAAAGCCCGTGTGGATGATCAGGATGTCGCCTTCCTTGACCTGCACCTTACCCGGCGTGTAGAAGTGAATCTCGCCGTCCAGGTGCGTGCCCAGGTGGTTCGAGTGGGTGAGCACCTGGCCATTCGCGNCGTTCGGCGCGAGGCGCTTGAAGTACTTAACTTGCAGCGGCTCGTAGGTCGGCCACGGAGGCGTCGCGATGCCCAGCGGGATGGTCAGGTCGATAATTTTTCATGATTTAACTCTCCCTTAGGCTGGAAGATGCGGCAGATTTGACGGCCTCGAAGGCTTCCATAAAGCACTCTTTGGGCGCCTGCAATAACCCGGCGCCGACCATGCCGACGCCCGGTTCCTTGTGCGCGATGCCGGTGTTGATGCGCGGCAAGATGCCCGTTGCCATGACCTTGCGAACGTCGACGCCGACAGGGGCGCACCGGAAATTGAGCGTGGGATGGTGAAGGCGCTGTGCTCACCGGCGGTGATCTCGTACATCTCCACGGTCGCACTCAGCGCGTCGTCGGGGGTGCCGCCCATGAATTTGACGATGGCCGGCGCGCCCGCCATGGCGAAGCCGCCGATGCCACCCGTCTCAGTGATCGCGCTGTCGCCGATATCAAGGTTGGCATCGGCTGCCGTGAAGCCCGGCAACCACAGCCCGGCCGGCATGCCCGCCTGGCAGATGTACCAACGGTCGCCGGTCCCGCTCAGGCGGATGGCGAAATCGGTCCCGTTGCGCGCCATCACCGTCACCACCGTGCAGCCGGGGATGTTCCCGGCCGGTTCGAGCATGGCTTTCATGGCCGCCATGGAGAGGTTCAAGAAGAAGTGATCGTTGCCGTCGATGAAGCGCAGCACTTTGGCTACCGTGTCCGGGTCTCGCGCGGCGCGGCTCAAGGCCGGCGCGATGGTGCGAATGAAGAGGGACGTGCCGGCCTTATTGCGGTTGTGGCACTCATCTCCCATGTGCAGGACCTGGGCGATCATGCTGCGCAGGTCGAGCGGGCCGGTGGCTTCCAGCGCCGCGCACAGGGCCGGGTAGAGGGTCGCCTCCATCCACTTGAGCTTGCGGATGACCTCGGGACCATACGCGCCGTAGCGCAAGACCTTGCCCAGGCCTTCGTTCTGCGTGGCGTAGGCCAGGTTGCCGAAGGTCTCATTGCGCACGATGAAGACCGGCATGGAGGGGCTGATGATGCCCGCCATCGGTCCCACGGCATGGTAATGGTGGCAGGGGGCGAACTCGACCTCGCCCGAACTGGCGAGGGCCGCCGCTTCCTCGACGGTCGCCGCCAACCCCTCGTACAGCAGGGCGCTTATGATTGCCCCACGTGTCGGTCCGCACATGCACTCCCACTCGATGGGCGGGCCGCTGTGCGTGATCAGCAGGCGCGCGCGTCCAGAGGGTGCGAAGCCGGGGATCACATCGCGCGCGATCTCCATGCCGACCAGCATTGGCCTCCCGTTGCAGATACGGGTGACGGCCTCGGCGTTGCCGGCTTCGATGTCGATGCCGCCGGCCGTGTGCGTCAGCGCGACGTAGCCCTCCAGGGGCGGTCGCCAGTCCACATCGACCGGCCGGGCGCCCTGGGCTTGCATGCTGTCATGGAAGCTGCGCAGCCCGACGTTGATCGGGCGTAGAGGCTGAGAGAAGAGATCGACCATCCTGCCCCGTCCTTTGCCCTAACAAGCTTGCGTGATTAAACCCGCCAGGCGGGCGGCGGTCGCGTTGTCTGGCAGCACGATGACGCTCGCCGCGCGCAGCGCCGCCTCCCGTCGGCTTAGCGGCTGCGGGTCGGCCTCGGTGCCGCACACCGACGCGATAAACACCAGGTGCCGGCCGGCTGCCTCGGCGATGGTCTGGGCCTCGTGCACCGCTTCAGCCGTAGCGCCGGCTGGGTCCGGATGGGCTCCGTAGCCAAGGACCACGTCGAGCAGGATCACAGCTGTGGCCGGATCACGCGCTTCCTGCAGAATGCGCCGGTTGCGCAGGCTGGGATCGATCATTGGGTGGAGGCGCCCCTGGGTGAACTCGTCCTCGCCGAGGTCGATGCACACGTGCCCGATACTGGCCGCGACTCCCGCAACCTTGTTTGCCTAGTTCAGCGGAGCGTTGCCATAGATCGGCTCCGGCAAACCCTTCAACACGAGCTGCGCCTCGTAGCAGAAAGTTCCTCCCGCGAACAGGCCCCGCAGCGCGTGTTGTCCGGGCGTAAGCCTGGCCCGTTCTCGCTCGGCCAGCGGCAGTAGCTCCTTTGCGGCCGCTTCCAGCCCGGCCAACGCGTTACCGCCGCTCGTGCCGCCCGCCCCGGTGCCGGCCAGGTCGGCCGCGAGGGCGACTGCCTGGGTCAGGGTGGTGGCAGGGTGGGCGCCTCCCGCCTCGGCGAGGGCCGGGTCGGCGCCGAGGAAGCAGACTATCGCCGGTTTCCTCAAGTCGCGCACGCGTTCCAGCACCCGCTTGACCACGGTTTGCGCCGGGGGCTTCGAGATCAGCACCACCACCTGCGTCTCGGGATCAGCCTGCAGGGCGTCCAGCGGTTGCAGCATCATGATGCCGCCGACTGCCTCGCCGAGATCCCGTCCCCCCACACCGATCGCCTGGGAAATGTCGACGCCCGCACGCGCCAGCCCGCACGTGACCGCTTGCAGCCCCGTCCCGGCTGCACTGACCAGCCCGACCGGCCCGCGTGGCAGTGCGTTGGCGAAGCCCAGGGCCACACCGTTGATGATGGCCGTGCCGACATCGGGTCCCATACACAGCAGGCCGCGCTGGGCCGCCAGTTACTTGAAGGCTATCTCTTCCTCGAGAGCCACATTGTCGGAAAAGAGCAGCACGTGCAGCCCATGTAACAGGGCTGTGCGGGTCTCGCGCGCCGCGTATTGGCCGGCGACGGAGATCACAGCCGGGTTAGCATCCGGCGTCGCGGCAATGGCCGAGTCCAGCGAGCGGGGGCGCCGGGCTTGCCCGCCCGGCGTGCGCTCGGCGCGCTGTGCCAGACGCCTGTCCGCTTCGTCCAGGGCGGCCGTTGCGGCTTCGTCGTCCTCAGTTTTGACGACGATGACCAGGTCATCGGGCCGCGCGCGTTCTGCCCCGGCGTCCAGCAGCCCGGCTCCGGCCAGGATCTCACGATTGGCCGCCGTGACCATGACCACGGCCGCGTCCAGGACACCTGGCAGGTCCAACAGCACCCTGGCAACCAGCATCAGGGCCACCGAGTCATGATATTCGGAAGATTTAACCTGGTTTGCTACAACCACAGCTTGCCTCCTGAGATCTGGGTGGCTGGATGATCGGCACCGGCTTATATAAGTGTAGGTGGAAACGGCAATGGGTGCAAGCAGGTGCGGAGCCAGCTTGGAGGCCACCACGATGCTGGTCGGGCCGTCAATCGCACCGATTATGCCGTCGAGGCCGCTTCATTGAGGTTGAAGAGCCCGCTGGCGAGGGCCGGCATGAACACGCCGATGATGCCGAACTGGCCCGCCGCCCCGAGCAGCACCATAGGTGAGTTCGACTGCGTACTCTTTGGCAATGGCGAGGTAGATTATGACGCCGCCTACCGCCATCATCAGCAGATTGGCCCAGTTCAGATGGGTGGCGTTGCCCAGGAGGGACGGCAAAGTGTCCCAGCCGATCTGCATGATCGGCCCCTAATCTATTTTGATGAGCAACTGGTGGTAGGTAACGTTTTGTCCTGCGCTGACCGCAATCTCGGCCACCGTCCCCGCGCCCGTTGCCCGGATCGGGTTTTTCATCTTCATGGCTTCCAGAACGCACAAGGTGTCGGCCGCTTTCACGGCCTGGCCGGCGCTCACGTTGACACTCAGGATAGTACCGGGCATAGGGGCCCGGACTTCCCCATGCCCGTCTTTGGCCGGCGGGGCTGGCGGGCGAGAAGTGTAGGCCGGCGACGGCCTTGGCAACGGCGGCGGCGCAGANGCNGCCGAAAGCGCAGACGCCACCTGCAGTGCAAACGCCATCTGCGGCGCCGCCAGTTGCTCGGGCTGAGCGCGTGCATCTCTACCTTCGATGGCAACCGCAAACGGTTGACCGTCGACAATCACCCTCAGCGGGCACGCCCCAGGGTCAGGCACCTCAACATGGTATGTCTTGCCTTCTACGGTTACATCAAAAGATGGCATCCTGTCGTTTCTATCCTTCTGCTTTCTGGGGCCTCGGCGGCTGCCACGGCTGCAATGCCTGGGCACGGTTCGTCGACACCCAGGAGGGCGCCGTGTGGCCATGCTCGAAGGTTGGCCCGGCGGCAACGCCGAGCGGCTTTGGCAACGCGTTGGCCATCAGGGCGCCCGCCACAATCGCTGCCACCTGAGCGCGCTTCTCGGTGAGGGCGGCTGCTGCCGCGGTTTCTGCTTCGAGGGTGGCTCCTTGACCCAGCAATTTCATCATCGTGAACTGTTCTCTTTTCTCAGACCGGCATCAACCCATGCTTCTTGGCCGGGTTGCTCCCGACCTTCGAGCGCAGGATCTCGAGCGCCATGACCAGGCGCAGGCGAGTGGACCTTGGCTCGATCACCTCGTCGATCTGGCCCATATCGGCTGCCGTGTAGGGATTGTGGAACTTGTCCCGGTAAGCCTGCAACAGGCGCTCGCGCTCCGCCTTGGGGTCGGCTGCCTTGGCCAGCTCCTGCCGGTACAGCACGTTGACCGCGCCGTCGGGTCCCATCACCGCGATCTCCGCCGTGGGCCAGGCGTAGGCCAGGTCCGTGCGCATCTGTTTGCTGCTGAGGGCGATATAGGCGCCGCCGATGGCCTTGCGCACCACAATACAGATTTTGGGTACGGTGGCCTCGCAGTACGAGTAGATAATCTTGGCGCCGTGCCGGATGATGCCCCCATACTCTTGCTCGATGCCGGGCAGGTAACCCGGGCAATCGACGAAAGTCAGCAGAGGCAAGTTGAACGCGTCGCAGAAACGCACGAAGCGGGCAATCTTGTCGCTCGACTGGATGTCCAACACTCCCGCCAGGAACATGGGCTGGTTCGCCACCACGCCCACCGGGAAGCCGTCCAGGCGCGCCAGACCGACGAGGGCGTTCAGCGCCCAGTGGGCATGTATTTCCAGGAAGCTGCCCCGGTCGAAGACGCTGCTGATCACCTGCCGCATGTCGTAGGGCTCGCTACTGTCATCCGGCACCAGGTGGTCCAATGATTCGTCCGCCCGCGCTGGATCGTCGTAGGGGGTCACTCGCGGCGGGTCCTCCATGTTGTTCTGCGGCAGGTAGCTGAGTAACTCCTTGACCAGGCGCAGCGCAGACAGCTCGTCGGGGGCCGCGAACTGGGCCACACCGCTCTCTGTGTTGTGGACATCCGCCCCGCCCAAGGTGTTCAGATCGACATCTTCGCCGGTCACGGCCTTGATCACGTCGGGACCGGTGATGAACATGAAGCTGGTGTTGCGCACCATCACGATGAAGTCGGTCAGCGCGGGCGAGTAAACGGCCCCGCCGGCGCATGGGCCCATCTGCACCGATATTTGGGGGACGACGCCCGACGCCATCACATTGCGCACAAACAATTCACCGTAGGCTGCCAACGAGCGCACACCCTCCTGGATGCGCGCGCCCCCGGAATCCAGAAGCCCGATGACAGGCACGCCGCTCGCCATCGCAAGCTCCATGATCTTGCAGACCTTGTGCGACTGGACTTCAGAGAAAGAGCCACCCAGGACCGTGAAATCCTGAGCATAGACTGCGACGCGGCGCCCATCGATCTTGCCGAACCCGGTGATCACGCCATCGCCTGGGAACTTCTTGTTCGCCATGCCGAAGTCGGAGATATTGTGGGTCGCCAGTCGTCCCAGCTCCTGAAAGCTGTCCCGATCCAGCAGGGCGTCGACACGCTCACGTGCCGTCAGCTTGCCCCTGGCGTGCTGGTCGGCCACTCGCTCGGGGCCGCCGCCCATCTTAGCCATGGCCCGCATTTGGCGAAGGTCTTCGAGTTTGTCTTTCATTAACCGTTCCTGTCCGTTTTGATTCTCCCGCTGCACCTGTGCTATACTTCTCGGAGCTGGAGAGGTCGCATAGTTGGCCTAGTGCGCGCGTCTCGAAAACGCGTATCCCGAAAGGGATCGAGGGTTCGAATCCCTCCCTCTCCGCCACATTGGACCCCCTGG
>JGI24131J36419_10000102_pt1 | contig 26848 bp, 22 predicted proteins | sample BarGraNGADG00211_2_FD_36419 | JGI IMG/M metagenome (IMG submission 36419) | reverse complement strand
TGCTGGAGCAGGCTCTGTCCCCTCGTACGCGGGCGGTCATGCTGGCCCATACGTTGGGCAACCCGTTCGACGTGGAAGCAGTCGTCCAGTTCGCGAAGCAGCATGGGTTGTGGCTGATCGAGGATTGCTGCGACGCACTCGGCTCGGAGTACAAGGGGCGACGTGTCGGCACCTTCGGCGATATCGGCACACTCAGCTTCTACCCCGCCCACCATATCACCACGGGCGAGGGAGGAGCCGTCTTCACGAACAACGCCCTTCTGGCCCGTTCACTGGCATCTCTGCGCGATTGGGGCCGTGACTGCTGGTGCAAGCCCGGCCGCGACAACACGTGTGGCAAGAGGTATGATTCCAAGTGGCCCGGTCTTCCCCAGGGCTATGATCACAAGTACGTGTATACGCAGTTGGGATTCAATCTCAAGATGACCGATATGCAGGCAGCAGTAGGTCTGGCTCAGATGGGACAGCTTGGCGATTTCGCTGTTGCGAGACAGTGCAACTACACGTTCCTGCATGAGGGTCTGACTGGACTGCAAGACCTATTTCTCCTTCCCGAGCTGACGCGCGGCAGCCTGCCCTCGTGGTTTGGTTTCCCGATCACGCTGCACGGTTTTGCTGCAGGGCACCGGCCTGAGTTGCTGCGCTTCCTCGAGTCCCGCCATATCGGCAATCGTCTCCTGTTTGGCGGCAACCTGATGCGTCAGCCCTACATGCAGGGGCGAATGTACCGCGTGGCAGGGTCGTTGGCGATCACGGACACTATTCTGGAGGATACGTTCTGGCTGGGTGTGTGTCCCGCTGTCACACTGGAGATGCTAATGTACGTTATTGAGTCTCTTACCGAATGGGGCGCGGGGTGTGCGCGGTGACCGTCACTGAACTGCGTATTCCGGGGTGTCTGCTCATTGTTCCGGATCACTCCGAAGATGAGCGTGGCACGTTCGTCAAGACATACCATGAACCGACATGGCAATCGCTCGGCCTGCGCACAGACTGGGTAGANGAATACTACTCCGTTTCGCGCCAGGGCNTTCTGCGTGGCTTGCACTGTCAGCTGCCTCCATCTGACCATGCAAAGGTTGTGTTCTGTCTGTCTGGCAGGGTCTTTGANGTGCTGGTCGATCTGCGGAAGGGCTCGCCACAATATGGAAAGGCCATCTCCCTCGTCCTGGACGCAGGGCAGCCCTTGCTGGTCTACATACCGGCTGGACTGGCTCACGGCTTCTATACCATGAGTCCCGAAGCCACTGTAGCGTACCGCGTCACATCGGTACATGACGCTGAGCGTGACGCGGGCGTACTGTGGAGTTCTGTCGACGTCGCATGGCCCGCGGCATCTCCTATCGTTTCCGTCCGCGATGCTGCTCTGCCTTTACTGAGCCAGTTCAACAGTTCTTTCGTCTATCGTCAGGAGACATCGTGAGCACAGCTCGAGTGGCTCTGGTGACCGGAGCTACAGGATTCGTGGGCGGGCGCCTGGCACGACGACTGCTGGCCGATGGCTGGGAGACGCACGCAATCGTGCGCCCCTCCTCGAACGCAACAATTCTCCGCGGCGTTCTCGGGAGTGGCAATGTGTATGCGCATGACGGAAGCACGGTGGACCTCATCGACGTCCTACGCAGTGTGCACCCAGACGTCGTTTTTCACCTTGCATCAGTCTTTGTCGCTGAACATGCCACTGACGACGTGGACCCTCTCGTGCAAAGCAACATCCTGTTTGGCACGCAACTTCTTGAGGCGATGACCGTGGCTGCTGTGTCGACCATCGTCAATACGGGCACGACGTGGCAGCACTACGAGGGCAGGGAATACAGTCCTGTCTCTCTGTACGCTGCGACCAAGCAGGCTTTCCAGGACATCCTGCAGTTTTACTGTGAAGTCCGTGGTTTGCGCGCCGTGACACTGGAACTCCCTGACACGTATGGCTCCGGCGACAGACGCCCGAAACTGCTCTCCGTATTGGATCGGGCGGCTCGAACGGGCGAGACCCTGCAGATGTCCCCAGGTGAACAACTCCTTGACCTGTTGCACGTGGATGATGTGGTTCATGGCTATGAGGTGGCTGCCGATGCCCTGCTGGCTGAAAACCTGCCATCGCCGTCACAGTACCGGCTGTCTTCGGGATCCCTTGTGCGCCTGAGGGATGTCGTCGAACTGTACCGTGAGGCAACCGGGCACACAGTCAACGTCGTGTGGGGTGGTCGGCCATACCGAGTGCGTGAGGTCATGGAACCGGTGTCGCCTGTGTCCGTACTACCAGAGTGGCAAGCATGCATCAGTCTGAAGGATGGTCTTGCGACGCTCGAAGCAGAATCTCAGGAGGATGGCAATGGCAATTGTTGATGTGCTGCTCCCGACCTACAACCGGTCGGCCATGCTACGCCGGTCTGAGCCTGAAGTTGTGGCTAGTGCTCCACCGAGTTCCTCGACGGCGGACACGAAAGACGATAGTCACCCAAGGAAAGTGTGTGTTCTGTTGACTGCAACAATCGACTGCAAAGGTGTTGCTTTCATGAAGCGAAACGATCCTGTGGTCAGAGAGAATGACTATGTGCAGTCTATGGCCAAGTGGATAGATAGCACCACTTGTCCAATTGTCTTCTGTGAAAATTCCGGCTACCCCATTGAGAGAATAGAGAAAGTAATGAGGAAATGCGCAAACAGGGAAACTGAATCTCTTCAGTTTGAGGGTCAGGACTTTCCACGAGAACTTGGGAAAGGTTTTGGGGAATTCAGGACAATCAAATATGCAATTCAACATTCAAACATTATCATGAACTCGGACTATGTGGTCAAAGTCAACGGGCGTTATTTCATTAGGAACATTGAAGCGGTCACATCTGCTCTGTCACATATTGACGACATTTACGTCATGGCGGATTTGGGATTGAACTTGTCGTGGGCGAATAGTCAGGTGTTCGTTTTCCAGCCCTCGTTTATCAGGAACTACCTATCTACCTTTCAAGGTTCATTGAACGATTCCAAGGGATTCTATTTCGAACAAGCTCTCGCGCGAGCGATTCTGCGTGCTGGCGACGCGTGGAGCAGGACGCCGAGTCCGCGGTGCCGGCAAGACATTGACTCAGGAGTCACAAGTGGACGGCAACGCATGAGGCATGAGTGGGGAACGAGTCTGCTGAGGGAGGGATTGCAATGAAAGTGATTGTCCTGGCGGGTGGCCGTGGTACACGGCTATGGCCAATGTCGCGTGAACTCTATTCTAAGCAATTCCTACGTCTGCCGGGCAGCAGCGAATCTCTGCTTGCCAGCGCGTATGTCCGCGCTCGTGCACTAGTCCAGCCGGAGGATATCATCACGGTGACCAGTCAAGATTTCGTGTTCTTCGTCAAGGATACCTTCCAGGAGGTCGCTGGTCAGGCTCCCCTGCATGTCATCTGCGAGCCTGTCGGTCGCAACACGGCGCCCGCCATCGGCTTGGCCCTCGCGTATGCCAAGGACAAGCTGAAGGTATCGCCTGAGGAGGTGTTCCTGGTCATGACGTCCGACCATGTCATTCAGCCAGTGAATGCGTTTGCTGGTTATGCGAAGCTGGGAGAACAGGCCGCGCAGAGTGGCTACCTGGTAACCTTCGGTGTCAAACCGACAGGTCCCGAGACAGGCTATGGCTACGTCCAGGCTGGCGAGAACCTTGGTGATGGTGTTCTGAAGGCGGTGCGGTTTGTCGAGAAGCCGGATGCAGTGACGGCGGAAGGGTATATTGCGTCGGGTGACTACTTCTGGAACTCCGGCATGTTCTGTTTCAGGGCACGGGACATGATGGCAGCCCTCGTCGAATACCAGCCAGTAATAGCACAACTACTTGAGTGTGGATTCGACGCAACCATCGGTCGTTTCGGTGACATGCCCTCGATTTCCATCGACTACGCGGTCATGGAGAAGGCACTTCATGTGGCAGTCGTCCCCATGGACCTGACATGGAACGATGTTGGCAGCTGGGATGCTGTCTATGCCATCGCGAACAAGGACGCGGATGGCAATGCTCTCAGTGGGGATGTTGTTGCTCTCGATACCACGGGCTCACTGGTTGTCTCGCGCAAGCGGCTGGTCACGACGATCGGCGTCAAGGACCTGAGTATCATTGAGACAGATGATGCCATTCTCGTGGCTCAGAGGGGAAGCAGCCAGGACGTGAAGGCACTCCTCGAGACACTCAAAGCCAGCGGTCGGCGTGAGGTTCACGAACATACCATGACCATCCGTCCCTGGGGAACCTACCGGATCCTGGAGGAGAGCGACAGGTTCAAGATCAAGACCATTGTGGTCAACGTTGGCGCCACCCTTAGCCTTCAGCGTCACATACATCGCACCGAGCACTGGGTCGTCATTCACGGTACAGCTCAGGTGACAGTGGGCGACAAGACATTCTTTGTCCACGAGGGAGAAAGCACCTTCGTACCCAAGACAACCCTGCACCGTCTGGGTAATCCGGGTCAGATTACGCTGGAAATCATCGAAGTTTCGAATGGCGAGTATGTCGGGGAAGACGACATCCAGAGGTTCGAGGACAAGTACGGTCGTGCAGACCATGAATGAGTCTGAAGAAGGAGGTACGTGATGCGCAATGCCTTAGTAACTGGAATCACCGGACAAGATGGAGCATACCTGGCTCAACTACTGCTTGAGAAGGGTTATCGAGTGGTGGGGTTACATCGCCGGTCAAGCACGACGAACACATGGAGACTCCAACAACTGGGTGTACTGGACAAGATCGAGCTAGTAGAGGGAGACCTCGGTGACTCTTCGTCGTTGGAGGTAGCAATCGACAATGCGGAACCAGACGAAGTCTACAATCTGGGGGCGCAGAGTTTCGTGGCATCATCTTGGGGACAGCCACTCTATACGGCCGACGTCACAGCAATGGGAGTTCTGCGCTTACTGGAAGCTGTCAGGCGACGCGACAAGAAGATACGTTTCTACCAGGCATCGAGTAGCGAGATGTTTGGAAAAGTCCAGGAGATTCCTCAAAAAGAAACCACACCTTTCTACCCTCGAAGTCCCTATGGAGTTGCAAAAGTTTTCGGATACTGGACCACCGTAAACTACAGGGAAAGTTACAATATGTTTACATGCAATGGTATTCTTTTCAATCACGAGTCGCCTTTAAGAGGGGAGGAGTTTGTAACAAGGAAAGTTACCAAAGGGATTGCTGACATTAAGAAAGGAACTATAGAACACATTGAACTTGGAAATCTTGATGCAAAACGGGACTGGGGTTTTGCTGGTGACTATGTAGAGGCAATGTGGCTCATTCTTCAACATGATAAGCCTGATGATTATGTTGTTGCTACTGGAGAAACTCATACCGTGAGAGAGTTCGTAGAGATGGGATTCAAAGAAGCTGGTATTGATATGGTGTGGAAAGGATCAGGTTTAACAGAAGCTGGATATGATAAGGATACTGGAAAAGTACTCGTAAAAGTAGCAGAGCAATTCTATAGACCAGCAGAGGTTGAGATTCTTATTGGCGATCCTTCGAAAGCCAAGAAAGTCTTAGGATGGGAACCAAAAGTAACGTTCCAAAGTTTAATTAAACTGATGGTTGATGGGGATTTAAGGTGAAAGGTTCTCATACAACTTGATTGATAGACGAAGCCTTTGAAAAGGATCAGGAGTTGAGTTATGAAGTGTATATAGATGCACTTGATAAGCTATCTCGAAATATGTCAAATAGAAGAGTAAAGAGTGTAACGGGACGGAAACATGCAATTGACCGTTTTTTGCAACTTAGGCTAGCACTTGATGTATAGGTCTGTTCTTGAAGAGTTGCAAAATGACTCTTATAGCAAAGTGGGAATACGGAGCTCTATTGGGACACTTCAACTTGGTCTTAGGAATCGTGAAGGATTTGACGAAGTCTATAATGTGCTTCCTGACGAAGATTCAAAATCTGTTTTTGATGGGTTTACAAAATATAGAGTAATAGGAGATTTGAAGAATACATATAGGGTTATGATGGATACTTTTTGCATAGGAGTTTGGCCTGGGATAGACAAAGAAAAGATTGAATACGTGAAAGAATTTAGGGGGACTGTGGGAAGATATGAAAAGTAGACTCAAGTTTAGTGTGTGTATCCCTGTCTATAATGGAGAAAAGACGATTGCAAGAGCAATCGCATCGGTGATGAACCAAACCTATGATGGTAGTTATGAAATTATCATAGTAGATAATGCCTCTACTGATTGCACAGAAGAAGTTGTAAAACCATTAATAGGAAAAGGGATTCAGTATTTTAGAAATGATAAGAATATTGGCATGGTAAGAAATTGGAATCGGTGTATAGAACTTGCTAGTGGAGAATGGATTTATATACTTTGTGATGATGACATAGTGCTTCCGACAGCACTTGAGACATTTACCAAGGCTGAGAACAAGTATCCAGATGTGAAGATGGTCTTTGGAAAAGATATTAATATAGATGAAGTTAGTAGTGAAATTAGCTTTTTGCCTACCATTTATGATATCGATCGATATTTTCCTAAAGGTATGCTTCTAGATGATTTAATAGAGAGATGTTTCATTGGACTTTCTGCCGTTGTTGTGAAGAGAGACATATATAGGACTCTAAATGGGTTTATCGATGACAATATGGCATGCGATTATTATATGTGGATGCTAATATCAGCGTTATATCCGGTAGCTTTTGTAAATGAATTTATGGGAGTACGCTATTACAATAGAAACTCAATTACCTGGGACAATGGTCAAAAGTTGACAGCAGACACGGTTACTGTATTTAACTTATTAATTTCTGATAGCCGTGTCTCAGATTTCTCGGTGTCATTTAAAGTGGGTGGGGCCGTATGGAGTTTTGCTCAAACAAAATCACTAATACTGAAGAACAAAGCCTCAGAGGCGACGAAATGTTTTGAAAAGTATTCAGAGCTTTCGAAAGGAATAGAAGTCCCTAAGTTAAGGCACCTTCTTCTTTTAGGAATGCTATTGAGGACGATGAAGTTTTCTCCAAGGATAGGTAGATGGATTGTTCGAAAATATGCCAATTTGAGGAATATTGACTTAAAGTAAGAATTAGAGGCAACTTTTGGGGATGCTTAGAAGCAGATTCTTAAAGAGAGGGGAAGCGATACTTATGAGAGTATTGATTATTTCTCCGCACATTCCTCCACGACGCTGTGGAGTAGCCGATCATATTGCAGTCCAAGTAGAAGAATTAGCCAAGCGAGGGTATAAGATAAGCATACTGACTGACATTGAGAATGCTAAAATAGCAACGCTAAATGACGAAGCTGATATTTTACCGTTGATTACAAAATGGGATTTTAGGGCATGTAGAGGAATAAGGAAAGCTATAAGAGTCACCAAGCCTGATATTATCCACATCCATTACCAAATCTCTATGTACAATGTAAGGGCTTTCATTACAATTGTGCCATTCTTGATTAAGACTTTCAGAAGAGAAATTGAGATAGTTACAACCCTTCATGATCTCAACCCTCCTTACCTGTTTCCAAAAGCAGGTATGCTTAGAAAAAAATTGGTACTCTTTCTGGCAAAGCACAGTGACGCTGTAATTGTCTCCAATAATTTGGACTATCAAGAGTTATCTACGAAATTGGCACAAGAGGATCTGAGAAAGGTGCATTTAATACCAATCGGGAGCAACTTAAATATAAAGAAGATTCCAAATATGAAGAAAGCGGTGATGGGCTTTAAAGATGAAGAGCTTATCGTGGCTTTCTTTGGATTTGTAGCACCAGATAAAGGTGTTGAAACTTTATTGGAAGCTTTTGGAAGATTGACAAGGGAATATGATAATCTGAAACTACTAATTATTGGAGGAAGAGGATATTCCAAAGGGAATTATAATTCCTACCTTCAGAAACTTGATTCAATTATTGCAACATACGCAATGAAGAATATTGTCATATTCACAGAGTACGTGGATGATATAAGAAAAATAGAATTATATATGAGTATAGTCGATATATGTGTATTTCCATATGTTGAAGGTGTTACTACTAGGAGAACTACGTTTTTTACAGCAATGAATATGGGAATACCCACTGTCACGACTTGTGCTAGTAGAAATTACTTGCCAGAAGGCTTGAAAGACGGTGAAAATATAAGACTTTTCGAACCTTACAACACAAGTGAACTGATGTCGATTTTGAAAGATCTTATAGTATCTGAGACAGAGAGAAAAACATTAGGTACTATGGCACGTACTTGGAGCTTAGAATATTCAATTGATAAGCTTTACGGAGAACTGGATGGTATCTATAAAGAGATACTCTTTGGCAAATCCAGTGGTGGAGGTATGGAGCAATGAGAATCTTGGTGGTAACCGATGACTTCTATCCTGATATGGGTGGTCGACAAAAAGTAATATATGAAGTTGCTAAGCGATTAGTTCGCAAGGGATGTGATATACATGTTTTAACAGTTCAAACAGACTTATCTCAGGCTCGATATCAAGAAATTGAGGGGATAAAGATACATAGATTCTCAGTAGGTAAGAGCCGAAATTTCACGAGATTTGTCCGCGTGGTTTTTAGGACGAAAACAGAATTCGAAAAATTGGCAAGGTCAGAGGATTTTGATCTGATTCATCTACACAACGGAACTACTGGATTTGGTGTAGTACTTAGCAGATTAAGCGAAAAGAGTAAAAGAGTCTATACATTCCACGGTCCATGGCATAAGGAATACAGGATTCAGTGGGATGTGATTTTGGCTAAAGAAAGAAGCTACGTGAGGAGGTTAGTTAAGAGATGCTGGATGCGGATTTTTTATCTTATCACAATTCTTACACAGAAGATAGTCCTCAGAAGATGTGATACAATAGTCTATTTAAGCAATTATAGTAAAGAAGAATTGAAGGAGTTGTTGGGGAATATAGAAGAAGAGAAATTAGTGTTCATTCCTGGAGGAGTAGATATAGAAGTGTTTTGTCCTAGTGAAAAGAAGGATCTGCTTAGGGATATATTACATCTGCCTAAAGATAAATCCATTATTCTTACGATTAGAAGGTTGGAGCCTAGAATGGGAATAGAAGATTTATTGACGGGTATATCTAAGATACCCCAGGCGGTACGTAAAGACTTAATGGTACTGATTGGCGGTAAGGGCTATCTTGAAGATCATCTCAAGAAGCTATCAAGCAACTTAGGTCTTAAAGAAGAAATCCATTTTTTGGGCTTTATTCCTGACGAACAATTACCTCTTTACTACCAAGCATCCGATCTGTTTATTCTGCCCTCTATTTCTTTAGAAGGTTTCGGTTTAACTACAGTTGAAGCATTAGCTTGTGGACTTCCCGTGGTTGGCACAGACTCAGGCGCAACACCAGAGTTGCTAGAGCAAATTGACAAAAGATTAGTTTTCCCTGCTAGAAACCCTGATGCTCTTGCTGAAAAGATAATCTACTTTTATGAGAATGGGGGTACTGATTTAAAGTTAAGGCGCGATGATATGGTTTCAATGGTTAGAAAGAAATATTCCTGGGATGTCGTTGCTTCGGCATATCATGCATTGTACAGTAAGTTGCTGGGACAAGTGGGTTAGGCAACGGTGACAAGAGTAAGTAGAGAAGTAATAAGGAACCAGGTTTGGCTTACCTTTTTGCTGTTACTCACCTCCACTGGATTTCTAGGAAAGATCTTCCCTAATTATCCAGTTGGTGTTTTAGTTGATGTTGCTGGGCTCTTTCTGCTATTTGAATTCCTTGGATTGATTACGATAAAGAACCTAAAATTAGTAGATACACCAATAAGTGGGCTCCTCTTACTGTTTTTGGCGTTTGGAGTATTTCAAATATTCAATCCTTTCCTCCTCAATCCAATAATAGGATTTCAAGGATTTAGGGCGCTTTTCGCACCCATGTCACTCTTCTTTGTGGGTGCAAATTTGGTAACAACAAGGAAACAAGTACACACAATACTCATGTACTTATTGTACCTTGGTTCATTTGCTTCTATACTTGGAATCATCCAGGCTATTTCAGTTTATGTAGGTATGGCGACAATCGTTCCGATAGGCGATAATTACGGTTACTACTATTTGGGGAGTTTTTTGAAAGAGAAGGTTGTACTAGCATATGGAGGGCCACTCTTTAGGATTACGTCAACTTTTGACACTTTTAGCTCATTTGCATTCTTCTTAGGTATGTTTATCCTAACAGGTTTCGGATTCTATTATTCAACTCGCAAGAAATGGTTTCTACTTTTATCAATAGTTGGAATGATAGCAATGCTATTGACATTTGTAAGAATAGGGTATGTTTCTTTACTTTGCGGGAGCTTGTTTCTAGCATACCTTAGATCCAAGCGAAAGCGTTTTCGAAATGTTCTTAAGGTCTTGATTGTGGCATCTTTAGTGGTATTCGTGTTTGCAATTCTTCCCAATCATGCAATAAGTGAGCGGGTATTGTCTTTCTTTTCTGGGCAATCATCAGGATCTGCGGCATCCGCGTTTATGGTTAGAATTAGTATGTATAGAATGTATATAGAGAAATTCGGCAGTCGGTTACTAATAGGAAATGGATTAGGCACAACGGCAGGCATCAGCGCGAAATACGCAGGAGGACTTACCTTTGGTGTAGTTACTGCTGACAATGATGCTATCAATATATTATATCAAACGGGAGTATTTGGGTTATTCTTGTTTATCGTTATTGTGGGAAGGATACTGTATTATGGCTATAGAATAGTAGAGAGGGAAGAGCCGAGTCTTCTAGTTGGTTCTCCAGCAACTATTTATGGCATTTTGGTTTTCGTAATTGTGTCAGGTTTAGCATATAATCCTCTTGTAGAGAGACCCTCTAGTTACCTCTTTTGGTTCTTTGCAGGGATATTATTGAGCTATAGACATAAGAAAGGAGAACCGGGGTGATAGTAGGGATTGACTGCAGTTCAGTACTAGATAGGAAAACGGGAGTTGGAAACTACGTGCACAATCTGTTGCTGAAATTGGCAGAAATAGATGAAAGAAACGTCTATAAACTATTCTTCTATTCATTGAGACATTTGGATAGAGCGAAAGCAGCTCAATATGATTTTACATACAGAGAGACGATTATGCTTAGAACACCAAAACCATTTCTGGATTTCTTGTGGTTTAGATTGAAATTCCCATCGATAGAATTCTTCACCGGGGAAGTTGATATCTTCCATAGCGATTTCTACTCGCCGTTAGTTAGAAAAGGAAAGAGTATTATCACGATTTATGACATGTCATTTTTTGCCTATCCAGAATTGCAAACTAGAACTGTTCAAGGGTGGAGAAATAGAGTTGTGGAATCTTGTCAGAGGGCGTCAAAGATTATTACGATTTCTAACTTCAGTAAGAGTGAGATTCTAAAATATGTAGATATGCCTGAGGAAAAGATCAAAGTCATTTATCCAGGTGTAGATTTCAAGAAGAAAGTCGTAAATATGGATGAGGATGGCGTCTTAAGGAAATACAAACTATCAAAAGAGTATATTCTATTTGTTGGAACAATTGAGCCACGGAAGAATCTTGAAAATCTCGCTAGAGCTTTTAAGTTGCTAAGGGAAAATGGAACTTATAGGAACAAATATGATTTGGTAATTGTAGGTAAATTAGGGTGGAAATATGAAGCGTTCTTTAAAACATTAGGAGATTTGAATATTGGAGATGGAGTTAAGTTTTTAGGATATATTCCAGATAACGAACTATCTATTGTATATAGGCGAGCGTTACTTTTTGTCTATCCATCAATTTATGAAGGGTTCGGCCTACCAGTATTGGAAGCAATGGCAAATGAAGTTCCTGTCATAACTTCTAACTCGAGTTCATTGTCTGAAATTGCAGGAGGAGGGGCAGCTTTGCTAATTAACCCACATAAATACAAAGAAATATATGAAGCAATTGAAGGCGTTCTAAGAGATTCTGAATTGAGAAGCCGGCTTATCAAGGAAGGGAAGAAACAAGTTCAAAGGTTTTCTTGGATAAAGACAGCCGAAGAAACACTTGAGATATATAAAGAAACGCATTGAATAGGCGTTGTTAAATGAAAATAGCAATTGATGCAAGAATGGGGCATACGAGAGTTGGAATGGGAGTGTATACAAGAGGCTTATTGCGTAGCTTATCTAAAATAGACAAGACAAATGACTACTACGTCATTTTGAATGAAGATAGAAAGGACACGTTTGTTCCTAGTCAAGACAATTTCCATAAGATCTACACAAACGTGACCTATGGTAGCTACTTCAGAAGAGATCTCTGGGAGCAGGTCTACTTGCCGATTTTGTTGAGGAAGTACGAAGTTGATGTGTACCATGGCCCTTATGGTATCTTGCCTGCCTTTGGCAATAGTAGAATGGTACTCACCATACACGACATGATAGCATTCCTGAGTCCCGAATGGCATACGTCTATATCACGGTATCGCATCCAGAAGCTGTTCAGCTTATCTGCCAAGAGAGCATATAGAATAATCACAGTCTCGGAGCATTCAAAGAAAGACATTGTTAGCATTTTGGGAATACCAGGAGAGAAGATAAGGGTTAGTTACAATGGTGTTGACGAGGAATACAGAATCATCAATGATGAAAGCAGGTTAAGTCTCGCAAAAGCGAAATACGGTATTAGCGCGAAGTTTATCCTTCATGTCGGGTCTATGAATCCAACAAAGAATATCCCTCGGCTTATTGAGGCGTATAGCAAGCTTCCTTCAGCGTTGCTCGAGGAATATGAGCTGGTTCTTGTTGGCCGTAGTGGCAGGAGATCTGATGCCACGTCTGCGCAGATCGAGCAGTTAGGATTGAGAGGTCGGGTCGTTTGCACTGGTGTTGTTGAAGACGAGGATTTGCCTGCACTGATGAATGCAGCTTCGTTGTTGGCCTTTCCCTCCCTCTATGAAGGTTTCGGAATTCCTCCTCTCGAGGCAATGGCTTGTGGAGTGCCAGTAGTTGCCTCAAACGCGTCGTCTATCCCAGAGGTAGTCGGAGATGCGGCACTATTGTTTGACCCATATAGTGTCGAGGAAATGAGTGCTTTGATTTGTGAAGTTCTAACTGATGAGGAATTGCGAGATGACTTGGTAGGAAGAGGCTTTGAGCGCGTGAAGCATTTTTCTTGGGCAAAGGCTGCGCAGGAAACTCTGGCTGTATATGACGAAACGCATGGTGGATAGGAGAGAGTGATTGGAATGAAGGTATGCTTCTTTGCTAAGGTGACGGACAAGGAGTTTTTCGAGCTAGTCGATTTCTATCGGAACGATATTCGCATTTTGGAGGAATTGGGATTCGAAGTCGTTCTTGCTAGTAGATTCAGCGATATTCCACTTAATTGTGATCTATATTTTACCTGGTGGTGGACCACGGGGATAGTGTCGCTCCTAAAGTCAAAGTTGGTAGGAAAGCCAAACATAGTGACGGGTGCTTTGCACTACTATGATGGGACCAAAAATGGCTACTTCTCTAGACCATTATGGCAAAGATGGGTGATGAGACTGTCAATGCGGTTAGCGGATTGGAATCTTGCGATCTCGAAAGTTGATTTTGATGGTTTGCATGAATTGGGAATCCACAGTTCTTCCATGGTCTATTTGTGTGTTGATACTGACAAGTACTCTCCTGGAGAACTTCGAGCTCAAGATCGTTCTTTAGTAGTCAGTATTGCTCACCTAAATAGGCTTAGTATCTTCAGGAAGAAGCTAATGCTAGTTATTAAAGCCATTCCATTTGTTGTGAAGGAACTCCCCCAAGTTCGATTTGTCATAGCAGGCAGTAAAGAAGACGGATTTGAGGAGTTGGAATTATTGGCCAAGGAATTGAACGTTGGCGATTTCGTATGCTTTCCAGGGAGAATTACAACAGCGGAGAAAATTGATCTATATCAGAAGGCCAGGGTCTTTGTCCAACCATCTGTGTTTGAAGCGTTTGGAATGGCTCAGGCAGAGGCAATGAGTTGTGGCGTCCCTGTTATTACCAACAATGTAGGTGCACTTACTGAAGTTGTTGGTGACTGTGGTACATATTTGGTAAACGACGACCCTAAAGAGTTGGCGGACGATATTTGCAGATTCTTCAAAGATGAGGTTTTGTGGAATGACTTAAATACCAAGAGCAGAGAGAGAGTCCAGGCGAAGTTCTCCTATCAAGTCAGAAAAGAGAAGATAAGAGAAACCATTGAAATGGTCATGCAGAAGCGAAATAGGCAATGATGTGGGTACAGCTGGAAGAAAGAGCGAATCATGGGATTGTAGCAGTGGCTCAAGCCACGCTTGCGCAGGGCGTTCAGGAAGGCCGGGTCCTCAGTCGTGACGAGTTCAAGCAGGAGATCATGCGCAAGGAACTGCACGATCCGCGCGTCAAGTTCTACTTGGGCGACGTGCGGGACCGTGTCAGCGTGGACAGGGCCATGGAGGGAGTCGAGCACGTCTTCCATGCTGCTGCTCTCAAGGAGGTCCCCTCTTGCGAATTCTTTCCCATCCAGGCGGTCATGACGAACGTGCTGGGGAGCAGCAACGTCATTGAGTCAGCTATCGCTCACGGCGTGAAGAGCGTCGTGTGTCTGAGTACTGACAAAGCAGTTCAGTCCATCAACGCCATGGGCATGAGCAAGGCTCTTATGGAGAAGACTGCATACGCGGCGGCGAGGGACGGCGGACACACCAGGCAGACAGTCATCGCGGTGACCCGCTATGGTAACCGTATGTTGAGCTATCGTACCGGATGATAGCGCTGAAACCAGTTGCAGCATTGTGGCATGCAGTACGGTATGGCCGCGCGCGGACGACAAAGAAGCAATGATGAGCCCAGCCAACTGTGTCTGCAATGGCTAATTGTCAGGAGGTATACATGGGCGGGAAGCTAGAGACTGTAGGCATCTATCACGACAATGCATGTCAGTCGTATTCTTCAAAAGCGCCATTTCACCCCAGCCAAATTCCAACTGGGTATCTCTTTCCGGAAACCTGCGTAGATGTGGACAACGCGGTTTATGCTGGAGTGTTGGAACTCTTGCAATCGATCGGCAAGAATAAGCCAGGCTTTGAAAAGGAGAATCCCTTGAGTTGGCTAGTTCACCCAGGGGATATCGTTGTGGTTAAGCCAAATCTCATTTGTGAGAGTCACGTGCACCGACCAGAAGAATGGGACTACATTGTCACACACGGGAGCATTGTAAGAGCTGTAGTGGACTGTGTTCTAGCTGTGTTGAAAGGATCTGGGAAGGTAGTGATTGCGGATAGTCCACAGACCGACTCTGATTTTGAAAAGACAGTTCTGAGAAATGGACTTGCCGAGATAGTACGATTCTACCAGGACAATGGGTATCCCGTGACTCTCTTGGATCTTCGAGAGGAGCGATGGTTTGCTCAAAATGGGGTCATCTCTCGCAGAGAAGATTTACCTGGAGATCCATTGGGTTTTGTCACCATAGACCTTGCAGAGGAAAGCACATTTGACAGCTATACCAAGAATGGCAGGTTCTATGGTGCATATTATGACACGAAAGACCTTTCTCAGTATCATTCGCAGGCGAACCATCGGCACGCCTACTCAGTGTCAAAGACATGTCTAGATTGTGACGTGTTCATAAATGTACCAAAAATGAAGACGCACAAAAAAGCCGGAATCACTCTCAGCATGAAAAACTTGGTTGGAATTTGCACCCATAAGAACTCCTTGCCGCACCACTCGCTTGGCACCCCAGATGCCAAAGGTGATGAATACCCTGGCTCTGGTCGACTAGAGCGAACTTTAGTGATGGCAGCTGCAGTGAAGCGCAAGATCATGACAATCTTTGGGCCTGCTGCAGCAGGAATCGTCAATAGGACGAAGAATGCTATTGATTCACGATTATCCGATGAGCAGAAGATAGTTAGAAGTGGCAATTGGTTTGGTAATGATACAATCTGGCGTACAATCGTCGATTTGAATAGAATTCTCTTTTGGTATGACGCCGAAGGCGTCAGGAGGACCTCTCCAAGGCTGTATTTGAGCATTGTCGATGGTATTATTGCTGGTGAGGGTGAGGGTCCTATGGCACCAGATCGCAAACCGGTCGGGTTACTCTTCGGAGGAACAAATCCCGTTGCAGTTGATGCGGTCGGTGCCCGCCTCATGGGGTTCGATTATCATAAAATACCATACATCACTGGTGCGCTCCAACCAATGACTCTTCCGATAGTGGATCCAACCATGGACCTGGATGATATCGAAGTTCAGTCAAATACCCCCGAGTTGAGTGGGAGACTTGGTTCTCTTAAACATCCTGGGTTCGCTTTCCGTCCCCCTACCGGCTGGAAAGGCCATATAGAGTTGGACAAGTCGAATGACGAACCCTGAGCAGCTCTACCTGTTCCTTCCTATGTTCGCCCGAAATTGCCTTGTCAGCGCAGAGGGATGGAGCGACGCTCTGCTCGTCCCGTATGTTGAGCTGTCGTACCGGATAATAGCGCTGAAACCAGTTGCAGCATTGTGGCGGATACTGCGGTATGGGCCCGTCCGGGCGGAAGCGGCTTCCCCCCTCGGCCGATTCGCCAGATCGCCATGCGCAGCAATGAATGCAAAACCGGTAGTTCTCCACAGGTCCTGTTCGACACGGCCAACGGAGCTCGACTCAGCCCCGAATGGCTGTGACACATGGCAGAGTCGATGCCGTGGCAGTTGCCGTCTTGGCAGGAGCGTATGGACAACAATGGCGCCTTGGCAAAGCATCTTGCTCGAACGGAGGTGATGGGATGAGGCTCTATGATCGGTTGCCGCCGCGCCTTCAAGATGTCGCGTGTACGCTACAGGGGGTACACATCCAGCGTCTCCACTATGGCGGCGAGTTCGCAGAGATGCTGCGGACAGCAGAGGACCGCATGGGATGGGACTTGGGTCGCCTGTCGGAGTGGAGAGATGAGCGCCTGTCGTCGTTCGTAGCTCACGCTGCGCGCTACACTACATATTACCGAAACTTGTTTGACGAGTATGGCATCGACATTGACTCCATTCATGGAGCAGATGGCCTGCAGCAACTTCCAATCCTCACGAAGTCAGATGTCGTTGACCATGCGACAGAGTTTGTCGCACAAGACGTAGCCAGGTCTCGACTCATTCGCATGCATACTTCTGGGACGACCGGTGCAGGGCTGGTGTTCTCGACAACAACAGAGGCTATACGTGAACAGTGGGCAATATGGTGGCGGTATCGGCGATTGCATGGTCTGGAGCGAGGGACACAATGCGCTCAGTTCACAGGAAATGTGATTGTGTCGCGCCATCAGCACAAACCACCCTTTTGGCGTCTCGATGCAGCCGGCCATCGGGAGCTATTCAGCGGGTTTCATATGAATGAAAGTAATCTGAGATCTTACGCCGAGGAACTAAGGAAACTCAAGTACCCATGGATTCACGGCTATCCATCGCTCGTGGCGCTTATGGCTGCGTATATCAGCGAGACAAAGTTTGATTTGGGTTACCAGCCACAGTGGATCACGCTCGGAGCTGAGAACGTGCTGCCATCGCAAGCGTCAACTATTGAGCATGCGTTTGGTGTCAAGCCCATCCAACACTATGGCTTGGCGGAGGGCGTCGCCAACATATCAGAGTGGCCCAACGGACGGTTGGTAGTGGATGACGATTTCGCGTTTGTTGAATTCCTTCCCATGAATGACGGGCGGTTTCGCATCATTGGAACCAATCTCTCGAACCCGGCATTTCCGTTGATCCGGTATGACACTGGAGACATCGCGTCGCTAGCGCCTGCATCGCCCGAAAGTGTTCCAGCAGGAGCATTTGGACGAACCGTAGCATCTCTCGATGGTCGGTGTGAGGACTACGTGATCCTGAAAGACGGCACCAAGATTGGCAGGCTGGATCATGTCTTTAAAGACATCACCGGGATAGCCGGCGCGCAGATTCGCCAAACAACGCCTGGGAGTATCACCGTCATTGTTCGTCCCGGGAGCGCTTTCTCCCCTGAGGACGTCAAGCAGGTCAGAAGGAACCTGCTTGAACGGCTGGGAGAGGATACTCAAGTTACTGTCCAAGTGGATCCTCACTTGGGCGAAGGCTTTCAAGGCAAGTTCAGATTTGTCGTAAGCAGCGCTCCCGACGGGTTGATATCTGCCTGTGGTAGTGCCCACGATGAAAGCCAGATGCAGATCCATCACTGAGGAGGAACACGGATGTTACAGGTCTTTGAGGACCTCCGCAACGGCGGAGTACAAGTACTGCAGGTTCCAGCGCCCCAAGTGGGTAGGGGGCGTGTTCTCGTGCGAACAGCGTATTCACTCATCAGCAGCGGAACCGAGAAGGCTGCGCTGGATTTTGCTCGTAAGGGACTGATGGAGAAGGCCCGTTCAAGGCCAGATCTTGTCGCGCAGGTCTTGGAGAAGGTTCATTCTGAGGGTATCGTCACGACTCTCCATAAGGCCATGGGAAAGCTCGATGAGCTGATGCCAATGGGATACAGTGCTGCCGGTGTTGTCATGGCTGTTGGCGAGGGCGCAGATGGTTTCCGTGTCGGCGACAAGGTGGCTTGCGCTGGTGCGGGGTATGCAAACCATGCAGAAGTCCTGTCGGTTCCGGTAACCTTGTGCGTGAAGGTGCCAGATACCGTTGGGCTTGATGCCGCCAGTTTTGTCGCGCTTGGCAGTATAGCACTGCAGGGATTCCGGCAGTCTGGTGCTGTGGTCGGTGATTTCGTGGCTGTCCTGGGTCTAGGGCTGGTTGGGCTGCTGTCAGTAGGCATCGCCCGTGCTGCGGGGTGCCGGGTTATCGGACTTGATGTGTCATCGAGCAAGGGAGAGCTGGCAGCCGCGATGGGTGCCGAGCGTTTCGTCGACATGAGCGTGGAGGAGCCGGTCACCTCCGTCACGGACTTCACTCGAGGGAGGGGAGCTGACTGCCTGCTGATGACGGCGGCAACCGACTCCAACCAGCCAACGGAATTGGCTCCTGCACTTCTCAGAGACCGCGGCACGCTCGTTGTTGTCGGTGTCAGCCGTATCGACGTACCGAGGACGCCATACTACAAGAAGGAGATAGACATTAGGCTGTCTCGGTCTTACGGTCCTGGTCGGTATGATCCACAGTACGAGGAGCAAGGAAGGGACTATCCGGTGGGCTATGTCCGATGGACCGAGGGTCGGAACATGGAAGCTTTCCTTGATCTCCTGAATGCCGGCGGGCTGAAGGTTGGACCACTCATCACCGACACTGTGCCAATCGGCGACGCAGCCAAAGCATACGACGCCATCTTGGGCAAGTCACCAGCTGAGGGGCCATTGGTCTCGGTTCTTCTCAAGTATCTTGGCGAGATCACTCCATACGCAACGATGGTTGGTCATACAGTCCCCAGCCCTACCTCAGGCAAGATTGGTGTTTCGGTTATTGGGGCAGGTGGTTTTACCAAATCTACTCTCATGCCGGGACTCAAACGCATCAAGAACAGGGTGGCACTTAGAGGAATTGTATCAAGCAGCGGGTCTAACGCCGGGGTCTTGGGGCACAAGTATGGGTTTGCCTTCTCATCCTCAGACTGGCACTCGGCCCTTGAAGATGCCGAGACCTCATTGGTATGCATCACAACCCCACACAATTTACATGTCCCCATGACTATTGCTGCTCTTGGAGCTGGAAAGGATGTGTTTGTCGAGAAACCATTGGCCATCTCTGAGCCCCAGCTCGCTGACCTGGTTGAAGCCGTTCATACAACAGGCCACCGCGTGATGGTTGGTTTCAACCGTCGCTTTTCGCCGTTGGTGGAATGGCTTCGAGCCGAGCTAGGAAGCCTAAGACCATCAATGATGGTCTACAGAGTCAATGCAGGCGCCATACCTATCGACAACTGGATCAATGATGCTACCGTTGGGGGAGGTCGCCTGATTGGCGAGGGATGTCATTTCATTGATCTCATGACCTTTTTGGCGGGGGCTAGACCCGTGTCTGTCTTCGCGAGTTGTTCGTCGGCCTCTGGCCCGGGGTCTCTACCCAGAGACAACTGTGTTGTCACCGTGCAGTTTGGCAATGGAGCTGTGGGTGCGCTCATATACGAAACGGTTGGAGACAAGACGTTTCCCAAGGAGCGGCTCGAAGTATTCGCCAACGGCTTTGCTGGTTCAATTGACAACTTTCTTCGGGCAGAGTGCTATGTCGGTGGCCGAGTACGTCGCAAGAAGTTGTTGGCCCAAGACAAAGGGTTCGACCGCGAATACGCATTAGTGCTTGATTCTATGAAGACAGGCACACCTTTCCCTATTGACTTTGACGATGCCGTAGCAGTGACTCGAGCCACATTTGCGATAGGCGAGTCGCTGGCTCGGCAGGGCCCTGTATCGCTTCTTGAATTTGAACAGCCAGGAGCGATGACTTTCGATGTCCAGCCGTAGGAACTACTGGCGAAGAGTTGCCCAGGCCTACCTGGGGCGAGGCAGCAGCCAGTTAACATTCTGGCATGAACGGCCGGCAGTTAATGACACGGTCGACATGATGGACCCTCTGTCGGGATACTACATGAAGTTTGCAGACAAGGCGTCCTATGCGGGACCATTCGACGCGGAGGGCGTGCCCTTGCTGGACTATCATGGCGTCATCGGCCAGCAATACAACCCGATAGCGATCGCGCAATACGGGCTGGCTTGGTTCAATAGGTACGTTGCAACGGGGGACCTCGCCGCGCGGTCTGTCTTCCTCAGGCAATGCGATTGGCTGTCGTCACACCTTGAGCAAAATGAGCAAGGGCTAGCTGTATGGATGCATCATTTTGACTGGGAGTATCAGGGCATCCTCACAGCACCATGGTACTCGGGGCTGGCTCAAGGAAGTGGGCTTTCCGCTCTAGTCCGCGCGTTTGCTTTGACGGGTGATGGCCGGTACCAGGATGCGGCAGTTCGAGCCATCGCAGCGTGTCTGACCCCAATCAGCCAAGGAGGCGTCCAGTCTGTCGATGAAAGGGGTGATATCTGGCTAGAGGAATACATCGTCGATCCCCCCTCACATATCCTCAATGGGTTCATGTGGGCGCTATGGGGCATACGCGACTACTGGCTCATTCTACGTGATGAACGAGCAGAACGTCTCTTTGAGGCTGGAGCGGCAACCATTGCCGCCAACCTTGCGCAGTTTGATACCGGCTACTGGTCGACGTATGACTTGTCCCGTGTTCATCGGATGCACTTGGTAGCCAGCCCGTTCTACCATCGGCTTCATATCGTTCAACTGACGGTCATGTCAAGAATGGTAGGAAATGCGACGTTTGGGGAGACAGCCGAGAAATGGAACAAGTATCAGCATGACCCGCTCAAGAGACAGAGGGCTTACGTGGAGCGAGCACTGTTCAAGGTACTCTACTACTAGGAGACAGGAGTTGGGAAGGGCAGAAGAGGGCAAGCACGTACTAATGCTGACGCAGTATTTCGCACCAGACATCGCCGGTGGGGCCTTTCGCATGGCAACACTCTACCGATACATGCTAGACGCTGGCTACAAGGTTGATGTGATCACGGCCGTGCCCCACAAGGGGTCTGTCGAAGAAGTGGCTGCAGATGTCCACGTTCACCGGGTACGTGTTTCCCCTGCTGTGCCGCGCTCAAAGTTCGCGTACGGCTGGCACTATCTCAGCTTCTTCTGGCGTTCGTTGTGGCTTGCTCTTCGCAGCCGTGCCTTCGGAGCTGACGTCATCTTCGCCTCAACGCCCCCCATTTTTGTCGCTGTCGAGGCAGTATGGATTGGAGCATTGTTGCACAGGCCATTGCTTCTGGATGTTCGCGACCTCTGGCCGGACTCTGTGGTGGATGCTGGCAAGTTGAAAGCGGGATCATTGCTCTACAGATTCCTGCGCTTGGTTGAACGGTCCTGCTACCACAGAGCGACCCGGGTATTTACCGTGTCTCAGCCAATGCGGCAACATGTCCTTGACTGTGGTGCCGTTGCAGTTGATGTCGTCTATAACGGCGTTTGCCGCGCCGAGGTCCTAGAGGCTGCTCAGGCTGCTCCGCGAAGGTGGAAGTCGGGCGATGTGGTACAGGTGTTCTATACCGGTAACCTTGGTTTGCTGCAGGATTTCGAGTTTCTGGTCGAGGCCTTGCCAGCCCTTAGCGAGCTATATGGCGACAGGTTGCAGGTACATCTTATTGGTACCGGGGCGCGCGCAGGCGAGTACCGAAAGGCAGCTGCATCTGCCCGCCCAGGTCTCTTGACCGTACATGAACTCATGACTCGCTCGGCTCTGCTGACGCTGCTACGAGAGCAAGCCACCTTCATGCTCGTATCGCTGTCCGACGGTACTTCTCTGGCGAAGACCATTCCATCCAAAGTGTTCGAGTGCCTTCTCCTACAGAAGCCAACCCTGTATCATCTGAATGGCGAAGGTGACACCATTCTGCGCGAAGTCGGATGTGCGGTGCGGTTTGAACTGACCAGCGGTGACTTTCTGCGCGCTCTGGCCGTAGCGATTGAGCGACTGCCGGAGTTGGAGGGAGCAGCTGAGACACAGAGCCTGACCGTGCTCGGGCACTACGTCCGTGAGGACCACTACCAGAGTATTGCGGCGGCCATAGATGCTGTCAGTCATCAGTGAGAGCATGAATACGGAACTGGGCGTTTGCTTCGGGAAACCGACGGAGGCAGATGGTGAGTGAGGCGATACTGGTGACCGGCGCTACCTGTCCAACAGGCGAGCTTGTAGTACAAGAACTGGCACGGCGTCCCGACGTCAAGGTGCGATGCCTTGTCAGGGGAACGAGCAAGGTCGACTTGCTTGGAGATGCTGGAGTGCTGCTCTGCACCGGAGACTTAGTGACCGGGGAGGGGCTCACAAACGCAATGAGCGGTGTCGACACGGTCATCCACATCGCTGGTGTACGGTTCGTTCGCCCAATTCTTCAATGCATGCGTGACTGTCGTGTTCGTGGCGGCGTGTTTGTGAACACGACTGGGGTCTTCTCCAAGTTCAAGTCGGCTTCAGAGTTGTACCAGACGCTGGAGGCCGAGATGCAGACTAGTCTGACCGCAATGGGCGCGGACTATGTTGCCATAAGGCCAACCATGATCTACGGTGACGGTAGAGACCGGAACATCTGCCGCTTGTTTCAGCACTTCAGTCATCACAGTCTCTTCCCCATGTTCGGGGATGGTTCTGCCCTCATTCAGCCTGTGTACTTCCGTGACGTGGCCTCTGCAATCCTCTCCGCCTACGAGGCTCTTGGAACGCACAAGGACTTCTACAATGTCTCTGGTGAGTCCGCCATGCCGTACCGCCAGCTATTGACAGAGATCGCCCATCTGTGCGGGCGCCAGCCAATCTTTGTCCACCTTCCCTTGAGGCTGACTGCAGGCGCAATCGATGTCGTGCGGCGGGTCTATCCACGTTTCCCACTGAAGGGTGAACAGGTGTGGCGAACAACTGAAAGCAGAGACTTTGATCACAAGGACGCTTGGCGTGATCTTGGCTTCCGTCCACTGTCGATTGAAGAGGGACTCAGGCTTGAGGCCGAAGCGCTCGGTGTTTTGCGGGAGTCGTCCTCGAAATGAGCTGCATCACAGTGTCGCTGTTGGCAGTTGGCGTAAGAGTTGCCCGTAGTGTCATCGGTTTTTCTCATCGTTCCTTTGAAGAGGGGCTCAGACTACAGTTGGAACGCATAAACTCGTCAGCGGGAGCTAAACGGTGATTCTACTCGCCTGGGCGATAGGGGCATGCCTCATGACGTTCGGCGTTGGCTTTCTTGTAGCAGCATGTGGTGCCAGAGTGGGCCTTGCCGACACTCCAAATGGGCGCAGCAGCCATACCGAGACGACGCCGCGGGCAGGTGGACTTGGCATTTCCATTGCAGGTGTTGTGGCCGGGGTTGCCTGTGGATTGCCCGTTGCTGCCTGGCTGCCCATGGCTGGCATCGGGTTCCTGGGTCTGGTCGACGATCGGTGGCACGTCGAATCTCGCCTGCGGCTTGTCGTGCAATGCCTGCTGGCAGGCTTGAGCACACTGTGGCTACTGGGACAGACCAACCTGCCGGTCATGATTGTGGTGGCCGCAGCAATCATGTTTGTCCTGCTCCTCGTAGGCACAACCAACATCTACAATTTCATGGACGGTTCAAATGGCATGGCCGGACTCATGGGAGTCATCGTGTTTGGGACGCTCGCTGTGCTATCGTTCACCTTTGCCAAGGACATCGAGATCGGCAGAGTCGCACTCATCATCGCAGCCGCATGTTGTGGATTCCTTCCACTTAATCTGTGGCGCAAGGCACGGGTATTCATGGGGGATGTTTGCAGTACATTTCTAGGGTTCACCGCAGCACTCGTGGCACTGCGACTGTGGATGGAACAACCGGTATGGGGCTTGTGCGCTCTGGGTGCGATGACCATCTTCTACGTCGACGCGGGATTGACGCTCGTTGCTCGTCTGCGCAGGCATGAACGACTGTTTGAAGCTCATCGCATGCACGCCTACCAGCGCCTGGTCAACGAACTTGGCTGGACACACCCCGTGATTGCAGTCACATATGCCGGCATTCAGTTGGCTGTCAGTATCCTGGTTCTTGTCTCGAGCCGGTGGGGCTGGGGTGCCGTTATCGGGGAACTCACAGGGGTGGCAATTCTGCTCTCATGCCTATACTGGTACGTGCAGGAGAAAGCCACGAGGAGGGCATGATGGCATTGCGACGGAAGCGACAGAATGGATGGATGGCTGTGGTGGGGCGGCTGGCTGTGGACTTGGCCGTGTTCAACCTCGCCACGGTCCTGGCTATTCTCGCTCGGCTCGACTTCAGCGCGCCGCCGTGGCCCTTTGTCTACACCCTGAGATTCCCAGGGCTGGTGGAGAACCTGGTGTTCGTGGCAGTGTCGGTGTTACTTCAGACGCCACTGGCGTTGTGGTCGTATAGCAGTCTGCGGGATGTGGTGCGTGTGGCCATCGTTGTTGCCGCCACAAAGGCGCTGGCCTTGCCGCTGCTGCTAGCCATGCGCGGAGAGGTACAATGGTCACGGGGTGCGTTTGCAGCATCCGCCGTGCTCTGTTTCCTGTTCATGGCAGGTGTGCGCGCCATCGCACGGTGGCGGTACGGGCGACACACGTCGCAGGCGAGAGTCGAGGAACCGGTTCAACGTACCACGCCCGCGGCCCGCGTTCTGATCGTGGGGGCCGGCGATGCTGGGGACATGGTTTTGCGGGAGTTCGAGGCGCACCCTGACTTGGGCAAGGTGGTCGGGCTGATCGACGATGATGCCACCAAGCGGGGGTGCACGATCCGCGGCGTGCGCGTGCTGGGTCCCGTGGCCACGATCGCTGATATGGCACGACGTACCCGGGCCACGCAGGCCGTCATCGCTATCCCGTCGCACGCTGCAGCTGTGACCCGTGAGGTCCTGTCCACTCTGGCTGATACCGATGTGCAGGTGCGGACCCTGCCGGGCATGTGGGAGCTGGTGGACGGATCCATGCACGTGGACGACCTGCGCGCGATCCAGCTGGAGGACCTGCTGACCAGGACGCCGGTGTCCACGGACCTGGAGCCAGTGCGGGCCTATGTGGAGGGCAAGTGCATCCTGGTGACAGGTGCAGGCGGCTCCATCGGCTCCGAGATCGTCCGGCAGGTGGCGGGGCTGAACCCGTCACAGCTGATCATGCTGGGCAGGGGGGAGAACCGTATCTTCCGTATCGACCGCGAGATGCAGGAGCGCCAAGGCGTGACGTGTGCCGTGCCTGTCGTGGGGGACATGCGTGATGAGGCCCGCATGACCTGGCTGTTCGATACGTACCACCCCGACATCATCTTCCATGCTGCAGCGCACAAGCACGTACCGCTGATGGAGCAGAACCCGGAGGAGGCCATCCTCAACAACGTCCTGGGGACACGCACGCTGTTGCGGCTGGCTGTGTCGCACGGGGCCGAGCGCTTCGTCAACATCTCCACCGACAAGGCGGTCAACCCGGTCAACTTCATGGGCGCCAGCAAGCGCATCGTGGAACTCGTGGTCCAGGTGGCCGATGGCCGCGAGCGCCTGCGGGCGACCAGTGTCCGGTTCGGGAACGTACTGGGCAGCAAGGGCAGTGTGACTGAGGCCTTCCAGAAGCAGCTGCAGAGGACCCGCACCCTGCGGGTGACCGACCCCGACATGGAACGCTTCTTCATGCTCATCCCCGAGGCAGTGCACCTGGTCCTGCAGGCCGGCGCGCTGACGCAGGGGAGTGACATCTTCGTCCTGCGCATGGGGGAGCCCATCAAAATCATCGACCTGGCACGTAGTTACATCAAGCTGGCTGGGCTGGAGGTCGGGCGCGATGCCAGCATCATCATCACGGGCAACCGCGGCAACGAGAAGATGACCGAGGAGCTGTGGTCGTCCGCTGAACGCGTCGTGCCAACCAGCTTCGAGAGCATCATGCGTGTCGAGTGTCCCGCGTGTGCCGACCTGGCCGTGCTCCGCCCGACCATTGATGCCCTGCTGGACGCTGCGCGCAGTCATGACGCTGACGCCATGCGCGCCGCACTGCACGCTATCGACCCGTCGATCAATATTCCGTAGACAGGGAGAACTGGATTCCCGCATCCGCCAAAAACACCCCTCGTATTGGACTAACATACTCGGGGGAAAGCACCCCTCAGAACGCCCCTCGCATTGAAAAGAAATGCTCAGGGGTATTGAAAAGAAATACTCGGGGGGGAATGACGGAATTCGGCGGGTATGACGCAGACACACAGAAGCCGTGTCCTTGTTTGTCTCCCCCGCGGAGGCGGGGGTCCACGCGCAGTGACAGGGCTGGATTCCTGCCTACAACTCTGGGTGGCACCATATGAAAAAGCGCCGGCACGCGGCCGGCGCTTTGTCGTGCTACGAACCTGTCAGTGGATGCTCAGGGCTTGACGAATACCAGCGTCACGCTATGCAGCGCCGAGTTCCA